>JADMIO010904313.1_pt1 | contig 117407 bp, 120 predicted proteins | sample 8958161 | NCBI WGS metagenome assembly JADMIO01 (sample SAMN16585339, study PRJNA669376) | soil metagenome | isolation source: Crop rotation soil | place: USA: Cullars Rotation, Alabama | collected 2011
GCCGGGGTTTCAGGATCGCGGGCGTGCCGATCCGCCTCGATACGGTGGACGGCCGGGCCACGAGCCACTACCGTCCGGTCGTGGACTCCCTCAGGATCGCACGGGCCGTAGCGCGCGCGCGCTTCGAGGGGACGCCCTCGTGAAGCGCTCCGTCGTGGTCGTCACCGGGGGGAGCCGCGGGATCGGCCGCGCGGTCGTCGAGGCGCTCCTGGCCGAAGGTCGGAGCGTCGCCTTCACGTACCGGGAGAGCGACGCGGCGGCGCGGGAGATCGCGGCGGCCTCCGGCGGCCACGCGCGCGCGTGGGCCTACGACCTCGCCGATCGCGCGCGCCCGGGCGCGCTCGTTCCGGAGATCGAGGAGGCGATGGGCCCGATCGAGGGGCTCGTCAACAATGCGGCGATCCGGCGCGACGCGCTGCTCGCGGCGACGCCGGACGGGGACTGGGACGACGTGATCGACGCGAACCTGGGTGCGGCGTTCCGGTGGTGCCGCGCGGCGCTCCCCGGGATGATCGCGCGCCGGGCCGGGAGCATCGTCAACGTCGCCTCGCTCACCGCGATGCGGGGCGTGGCGGGCCAGGCGTCGTACGGTGCCTCCAAGGCCGGCCTCATCGGCCTCACCAAGTCGCTCGCGCGCGAGGTCGGGCGGCGGGGGATCCGGGTGAACGCCGTCGTCCCCGGCCTCGTGATGACCGCGATGGTCGCGGGCGCGCCCGTCGAGAGGCTCCAGGCGCTCCGCGCGATCGAGGCGCTCCCCTCGGGGACGGCACCGGAGGACGTCGCCGCGACGATCGCCTTCCTGCTGTCGGATCGCGCCCGCGCGATCACCGGTCAGGCGATCCTGGTGGACGCGGGATCGACCGCCTGACGTGATCGCGCGACTCGCCTCCCGCTTCGGCGGCCTCGTCGTCGCGCATCCGATCGCCGTGCTCGCGGCGACCCTCCTCGCCTCCGCCTTCGCGATCGTCCCCGCGAGCCGCCTCTCCATCCGGTCCGACGTCGAGGCCCTCCTCCCTCGCGACGCTCCGGCCGCGGCGGCCTACCGCACGTTCCTCGAGAGGTTCGGCGGCATCGAGAACGTCTACGTCGTCCTGCGGCGGGGGGACGACGGGGTTCCCGCGGACCCCGAGGGGCTCGCGGACGCGGCGGAGACGCTCGCCCGCGAGCTGTCGAAGTCCCCCGAAGTCGCGCACGCGCGCTTCGGGCTCGACGAGGACGACGAAGCGTTTTTCACCGACACGCTGGCGCCGCGGCTCCCTCTTCTGCTCGGCGACGACCCGGCGCCTTGGCTCTCGCCGCGTCTGACGGAGCCGGCTCTCGACGCGCGCGCCCGCGCGCTGAAGGACGCCGCGACGGGACCCGGCGCGTTGTTCCTGACGAGGATCACCGCCTCCGACCCGCTCGGGCTCGCGGAGGCGAAGCTGCGCGAGCTCGCCGCCGGCGGCACCCTGCCGTTCGATCCGATCACGGGCGCCCTGCTGTCGCCCGACGGGCGCGCGGCGCTCGTCGTCGTCACTCCGGTGCGGGGCGAGTCCGACGCCGCGGGAGGGCGAGCGCTCGCGAAGGCGCTCGACGAGGCGGCCGCGAGGACGCGCGCGGAGGACGGCGGCCCGCTCGAGATCGACGCGGTCGGCGGCCCGCTCTACGCCGCGCACGACGAGACCGCGCTACGCGCCGATCTCATCCGCATCCTCACGACCGCGTCGGTCCTCGTGCTGCTCCTGATCGTGCTCGCCTTCGGCGGCGTCGGGATCCCCGCCATCTCGCTCTTGACTGTGGCCGTGGGGCAGATGGTGTGCGCGGCGGTGGTGGCGCTGGGGTACGGTCCCGTGACGGCGGTGGGCGTCGGCTTCGCGGCGATCCTCCTCGGGCTCGGCGACGACTTCACGCTCCATCTCGGGGCGCGCGCGCGGGCCGCCTGGCGCGGCGGGGCTCCGCCCGACACGGCGGTGGCGAGCGCCACGGTCGAGACCGCACCCGGCATCGTCGCGGCCGCCCTGACGACCGCCGCGGCCTTCGGGTGCCTGGCGTTCGCGCACTTCCGGCCGCTGCGCGAGCTCGGTCTGGTCGTCGCGCTCGGCATGGTTCTCCTGCTCGTCGCGACCGCGCTGGTCGCAGCACCGCTCCTGGTCCTCCTCGCCCGGCGATGGAAGCATCGGGAAGCGCGCGAGCGAGGGCGCGGGTACGCGGCGGTCGTCGAGGCGGGACTTCGCTGGAGCGAGCGGCGTCGAGGCGCGGTGCTCGTGGCGGCCGCCGTGGCGACCGCGCTTTCGATCCTCGGGATCGCTCGTCTGAGCGTGGACACCGATCTGAGACGGATGCGTCCGGAGGATCACCCGGCGCTGCGCGCGGAGCGGAGGCTCGTCGCCTCGTTCGCGGTTCCCCTCGACACCGCCACCGTCATGGTCCCGGGGCGGGACGAAGGTGACGCGCTCGACCGTGCCGCCGCGACCGCGTCGATCCTGAGGAGCCGCCTGCCGGCCTCGGCTCAGGTGAGCTCGCCCTCCGATTGGATCGTGACCGGACATCGCGCGGAGGCGCGCGTTGCGGCGCTGGCCCCGCTCGCCCTCGACCGGGCGGCTCAGGCACTGGCCCGAGCGCTCGATCGCCAGGGACTTCGTCCCGAGGCGTTCGGGCGCGCGCTCGACGCGATGCGCGCGATCGGGGCGGGACGCGACCCGGCGCCGATCCCGCTGGAGCGTTACCCGGCGTGGATGCGCGAGGGACTGACCTCGGAGCCGGGCGGCGCGCTCGCCGCCGTGCGCGTGCGCGTCCCGGAGGGCGCGTGGCCGTCGGGTCCGCCCGCGGATCTTACGCGCGAGATCGAGCGCGTCGCGCCGGGTGCCGCGGTCGCGAGCGCCCCCGCGCTGGGCGCCGAGCTGCGCGCGCTCGCCTTCTCCGACCTGCGCCGCCTCGGCGCCCTCGCGGTCGGCGCCGTCTTCCTCCTCGTCCTCGTCTCGTACCGCGGTGACGTGAAGGCCGCGCTCCTCACGTTCCTCCCGGTGCTCCTCGGCGTCGTGTGGACCGCGGGGGCCTGGGGCTGGCTCGGGCAGCCGCTCGATCTGTTCTCCCTGTGCGTGCTCCCGGTCATGGTGGGTATCGGCATCGACGACGGGCTCCACGTTCTCCACCTCGCGCGCGGGAGCGGACGGGATCTCGCGGAGGCCGCGAGGGAGGCCGGACGCGGCGTCGTCCTCACGAACCTCACGACCTCCGCGGGGTTCGCGGCCCTCGCCGTATCGCACGTTCCCGCGCTGCGTAACGGCGGGATGATCGTCTGCGTCGGCAACCTCTTGTGCCTCGCGGCGACGCTTTTCGTTCTGCCCGCGGTCGCGGCGCGTCCTTCGCGGCGCTAAACTCCGGGGACCATGCCGATCGCATCGCGACGCGGACTCGACGAGCGCGCGACGCTCCTTCCCGCCGAGATCGCCTCTCTGCTCGACGACGGCTTCGTCCGCTCGTGCGACCTCCTCGAGGAGTACGTCGCGCGACTGGTGATCGGGATCGCGCGCGAAGCCGGGATCGAGAGCGCGATGAGCCCCGCGGCACCGGCGAGCGCTGTCGTCGCGCGCGCGGGGCTCGATCCCGCGACGGCGGAGGCACCGGTCGCGTGGATCCTCGGCATGCTCGCGGCGCGGGGCTTGACGCCTCCGCTGCCGGACGCGGATCCGCGCGAAGTCGAGGCCGAGCAGGAGGCCCACGATCCCCGATGCCTGCCGTCGTACCGGATCGCGGCGCTCGCGGCGCGGCACTACCCCGCCGTGCTTCGCGGCGAGGAGTCGGGAGAGAGCGCGCTCTTTGCCGCGGATCACATGGAAGCGTGGGCGGCCTACTTCTCGAACGAGAACCCCGCGTACGGCATCAGCAACCGCATCGCCGCTCTTCCGGCGGCGCGGGCGCTCGCCGCTTCGCCCGGTGCCGTGCTCGAGCTCGGAGGCGGTCTGGGAAGCGGTGCCGCAGCGCTCCTCGAGCTCCTGCGGGAGAGGGGACGGCTCGACGCCGTCTCGCGCTACCGGTTCACCGAGATCTCCCTTCCCTTCCTTCGCCGCGCGCAGCGGAGCCTTGCGCGGTCGTTCCCGGAAGCACCGCTCGATCTCGCGCGTCTCGACATCGACAAGCCGTTCTCGGAAGGCGGTGTCGAGCCCGGCTCCTTCGCGCTCGTGTACGGCGTCAACGTCGTGCACGTCGCGCGCGATCTCGCGTTCACCCTCGGGGAGATCCAGAAGGCGCTGCGGCCGGGTGGGACGCTCGTCGCCGGGGAGTGCGTCCGGCCGTTCCCCGGCCGGCCGATCTACGTCGAGCTCGTCTTCAATCTCCTCGAGGCGTTCCGGCGTCCGGGGTCCGGGTTCAGGACGCCCGAGCAGTGGACGGCCGCGCTCTCGGCCAGCGGTTTCACGAACGTGAGGATCGAGCCCGACGTGACGAGCGTCCGCGAGGCGTACCCGTCGCTCGTCGTCGCCGCCGTGACCGCGACGCGTCCGTGAGCGTCACCGTCGAGATCGCCGACGACAGCCCCTACGTCTCCGGTCACTTCCCCGGCCGGCCGATCCTCCCCGGCGTAGCGCAGCTCGCGCTCGCGGTCGAGACGCTGCATCCGGCGCTGTGCGAGCGGCTCGTGCTCGCTCGGTTCCGGCGGATCGTGACCCCGCCCGCTCGCCTTGCGCTCTCGCCGCGCGCGACCGCGTCGCGGACGGTGAGGATCGACGTGACGAGCGACGATCGCGCGGTCTCCAGCATCGAGATGGTTCCCGGAGCACCGCGCCCCGCCGACGATTGGACGGTCGCGATGGCGTCGCGGCGGCGGAGCGGCCTTCCTCCCCTCGACGCCCTGCTCCCGCACCGCGGTCCGATGCGGTTCGTCGAAGAGATCGTGGGCGAGGCCGAGGACGGCATCACGTGCTCCGCGCGCATCCCCGAGACGTGCGCGCTCGTGCGCGCGGGCGTAGCGCCTGCGATCGTCGCGATCGAGGCGGCGGCTCAGGCGGCGGCGGTGTTCGAGGCGCTACGCGCGGGAAGCCAGGACGGGATCGCGCGCATGGGGTTCCTCGTCTCCGCCCGCGACGTCGCGCTCCACGCGGAAACGATCGAGGCGGGGACGCCGCTTTTGGCATCGGCGCGTCTCGTCGCGCACGCGGGACCGCTCGCGCACTACGAGATCGAGGTGTCGCAAGACGCCCATCCGCTGCTGCGCGGAACGATCGGCGCCTACGTCGAGGAGGCGGCTCTTCCGGGCCAGAGCTCGCGGAAGCAGAACCACTGATGGGGTGCCGCCCGGATCGCGCCTTCGATCTCCGTCGCGATCTTCGCCACCGCCTCGGCGAGGTCCGCTTCGCGGTCCGCCGTGCGCGCGACGCGGATCGGCGCCGAGAAGACGACGTGGTAGCGCCGCCGCCCCCGGCGTAGCGCGAAGACGGGAAGGATCGGCACCTCGGCGGTGCGCGCGAGCGCTGCGGGCCCGGCCGGGAACGAGAACGGCAGGCCGAACAGCCGGCCCGGCACGAGCTTGGCCCCGACGCGCGGCCGGTCCGCCTGCATCGCCACGATCTCTCCACGCCGCAAGGCCTCGAGGAAGGCGATGCCCTGGAGCGGGTCGTCGCTCTGGAAGTGCATCGTGTAGCGGTCGCTCTCGACCGCAGCGACGCTCTCGCGGATGAACGCTTGTGCGCGGGGGTCCACCTCGGGCTCGCGCACGAGGTTCACGCGGCGCCCGTCCTTGATCGCCGGCACCATCGAGCCGACCTCGTAGGCGCCCAGGTGCGCCGTGACCATGACGAGCCCCGACCCCGATGCGCAGGCCTCCCGCCAGTGCTCGAGCCCCGAAGCGTCCACCTCGAAGGGCCGCGACGTCGTCAGCCGCTCGTAACGCTCGGAGAGGCACCACGCGAAGTCCCACATCGTGCGGTAGATCCGCGCTTGGCGCGCGAAGAATCCCGCGGGCCCCAGCACCGCCTCGAGGTTCGAGGCGATGGCGCGGCGGATGTTCCAGATGGTGAAGAAGAAAAAGGTCGTGAAGATCGAGATGATCACGACGTACGACCAGCCGGGCATGTGCGCCATCCCCCAGCGGTGGAACCGGTACCAGAACAGGCCGGTCACGTGGTAATCGCCCAGGAGGCGCCGTGCGCGGCCCACCTTGGGTGCGTGAGGGGGTATCTCCGTCGCCACCGTCATTCTTCGATTGTAGACTGCGCCCCATGCGGATCACGTCCGATCCCGAAGTCGCTCACGCTCCCCATCCGCCGCTTCCCGAGTACTACCGCGGCGAGGAGGAGCGGCGCGCGTTCGTCCGGCGGATCTTCGACACCACCGCCGGTGACTACGACCGCATCGAGCGCCTCATGGCGTTCGGCTCCGGGTCCTGGTATCGGCGCCGGGCGCTGGTGCGCGCGGGCCTGGCACCGGGGATGCGCGTGCTCGACGTCGCGATCGGCACCGGGCTCGTCGCGCGCGAGGCGGTCGCGGTGCTCGGCGGGGCGGGGAGCGTCGTGGGCCTCGATCCCTCCCTCGGCATGCTTCGGAGCGGCGAGCTCCCGAAAGAGATCGCAACCGTCCAGGGGATGGCCGAGGCGCTTCCCTTCGCCGACGGACGGTTCGACTTCGTCTCGATGGGTTTCGCGCTGCGTCACATGTCGGATCTCTCCGTCGTCTTCGGCGAGATTCACCGGGTTTTGGCACCGGGCGGCCGGGCGTGCGTGCTCGAGATCACGAGGCCGAAAGGCGTCGTCGCGCACGCCTTCGTGAAAGCCTACATGCGCGGTTTCGTCCCGCTGCTCGCGAAGGTCTTCGCGCGCCACGCGGAGACCGCGCGCCTCATGCGCTGGTACTGGGACACGATCGAAGCGTGCGTGCCGCCCGAGCGCGTGCTCGCGACGCTCTCGGCCGCCGGCTTCGCGAACGCCGCACGCCACGTCGAGCTCGGGATCTTCTCCGAGTACACGGGCGGGAAGACGGTGTGAGCGAGTCCACCGACGTCCTCATCCTGGGTGGAGGCCCCGCGGGGAGCGCCGCCGCGATCGCTCTCGCGGATCGAGGTGTTGCCTCGATCGTCGTCGAGGGCGAGACGTTTCCGCGCTTCCACGTCGGGGAGTCGCTCCTCCCGCACTCCCTGCCGCTGTTCGATCGCCTCGGCGTGCACGACAAGGTGCGCGCGCTCCCGCATTCGCTCCGCAAGGAAGGCGCGTCGTTCGCCACGCACGACGGCGCGCGGTACGTCGAGTTCTGGTTCGAGGACGCCTTCGCGCCCGCGATCCCGAACGCCTATCAGGTGCGCCGCGACGAGTTCGACGCGATGCTCCTCCACACCGCGAGGGAGCGCGGCGCCGACGTGCGCACCCCGTGGAAGGCGACGAAGCCCGCGTGGGACGGGGATCGCCTCGTCGGCGCGTGGATCCGCCCCGAGGGGGGCGAGGAGCGCCTCGTGCGCGCGCGGTGCGTGCTCGACGCGACCGGGCAGCATGCGTTCCTCGCGACCCGCATGGGGTGGAAGTCCGTCTACGACGACCACCGCAAGATGGCCGTCGTCGGCCACTTCGACGACGTCGTCCAGAATCCGGGGCGAGCGGCCGCGAACATCACGATCGTCGTGACGTCCTCGGGCTGGTTCTGGTTCATCCCGTTCCGCACCGGGACCACCTCGGTCGGCGCCGTGTTCGACGTGGGGAGCTATCGTCACGTCGAAGGAGGGCTCGATGCGCTCTTCGACGCGGTCGTCGCGAACACGCCCGAGGCGGGACGCCGGCTTGCCGGGGCACGCCGCACGCTCGCAGCCCAAGCGGTGCAGAACTTCTCGTTCCGGGTGAAGCGCATCCACGGCGACGGCTTCGCGCTCGTCGGGGACGCCGCGGGGTTCCTCGACCCGGTCTTCTCGACCGGGGTGTTCATCGGGACGACGACCGCCGTGAAGGCGGCGGACGGGATCGTCGCCGCGCTCGAGCAGCGCGGGCGGGTGGACGCGGCCGACCTCGCGGGTGCCGCGGCGACCGCGCGCGATCTCCAGCGTCTGTTCTTCTCCTTCATCCGGTCGTACTACGACCCGCACTTCCTCGCGTTTTTCTTCGATCCCCACGACGCGATGCAGATCCCGAAGGCGATCGTCACGCTGCTCGCGGCGAACGTGCTGCGGTCGGACCGGTGGCGGTGGACGAACCGGTTCCGGATGCTCCAGGCGCTCGCGCGGGCGCAGCGCGTCGCGCGGAAGTTCGGGCGGGAGATCGTCCCGCCGCTCGTGTCGGCACCGGGCTAGAACGGCGCCTGTCCGAGGTACGAGCCCGCGGCGTTGATGTAGTGCCACAGCTCGGTCGGGTTCTTCGCGAACGCTTTCCCGAACAGCTCCTCCGCGCGTGCGCGCTCGCCGTTCATGTTGAACCAGGCGGCGGCCTCGACGATCGAGGTGTCGTCGGAGGGGTTCATCGCGATCGCCTTCTCGAACAGGGGCTTCGCCTTGTCCCACTCCTTCGCCATCGCGTAGACGGTGGCGATCCGGTAGAGGTCGCTCGCCTCCGCCTTCTTGCTGGTCGCGAGGTTGAAGAGCTCCTGCCCCTTCGCCTTGTCGCCGGAGAGGTAGTACACGCGGCCGACGCCGATCCGCTCCCACGAGCCGGTGCCGGCGAGCGGCTCCGCCTCGGCCAGCAGCGCTTGTGCCGCCGCCTTGGGATCCTTCCCGACGAAGGTAGCGTTGGGGTCGAAGGCCTTCTTGGCGGCGAGCGTCGTGGCGACGCCGGCGGCGAACGACGAGAGCAGAGCGATCGCGATCACGGCACGTCTCATGGTGGATCCCCCCGCGGCGAACGTTAACACCGTACAATCGTCGTCATGCGCCGTTTCGCGTTCGCTCTTGCGCTCTTCGTGTCCCTGTCCGCGGGACCGCGCGCCGCCGAGATGACCGGCAACGTGCAGTTCTTGATCGGCCAGCGCTGGCTCTCCGACGATTGGCGCGTCGCGAACGAGGCCGGTGTCTTCGGTGTCGAGGTGGATTTCGCGCCGGTGACGTCACCGGTCCACGTCGCGCTCGGGATGCAGCTCGCGGGGGACGATTCCACGCTCCCGGGTCCGTTCACCTCCGGCGACGTGAACGCCGGCTTCTTCGAGTTCTCCGCAGGCTTTCTGTGGCTTCCGGTCAAGAAAGCGATCGTGCGTCCGTACATCGGCGGCGGTGGCTTGACGATGGCCGCCGCCACGGGGAACGACTTCCTGCTCTTCGGCGCGGACGAGCACGACCAGTCGTTCGGCTTCTACGGAAACCTCGGGGTCTTCTTCAAGGTCGGCGACCACTTCAACATCGGGGTGGACGGCCGGATCGTGCGGGAGACCAACTTCGAGCTGGGCCCGATCGAGCGCGACGGCGATTACGAGCAGGCCTCGTTCCTCATTGGCTTTTCCTGGGGGCCGTGACGTGGAATTCGGCGTGGTGCACGTCCGTGTGCTGTACGGCTGTGGGTGCCCGAACCTCGGGGTGACCCTGGATCGCGTGCATCAGGTCTTCGGCGCCGGCGTCGGCGCCTATCGGCTCGAGACGATCGAGGTCGAAACGATCGAAGCCGCGGTGGAGCTTCGGTTCTTCGGCTCGCCCACGGTCCAGGTGGACGGCGTGGATGTCGACCCCTCCGCCGCCGGCTGCGTGCAGCCCAACCTCGGCTGCCGTCTCTACGACGCCTCGGGGTCGCCCTCCGTCGCGATGCTCGAGGCCGCGATTCCCGTCGCGACGTCTTGAGACGACCCGTCAAGATCGTCCTCGGCATCGTGGGCAGTCTGGCGCTCTCCCTCGTCACGTTCGTGGGGTGGATGGCGCTCGCGCCGCGCAACGTCCCCGTCGGTCAGCCCGCGCTCGGCCGATTGCACAGCGCGGATCTCCCCGCGTTCCGGGACGCATTCAACGCGTCGCCGGAGGCGGTCCGCGTGCTCGTCCTGCTCTCGCCGACGTGACCCGTCTGCTTGCGGGGGGCCTCCGCGCTTGACGACATGCTCCGCCAACTTCCCGACACGCCGATCCGCGTCCTCGTCGTGTGGGAGCCGGTCCTCGCGACCGACGTGGCTGCGCCGTTCGGCGGGGCTCTCGCGCTGATACCCGACAGGCGGGTCGTTCAGTACTGGGATTCCCATCGCCTCGTGTCTTCGGACATCGTGCGAGCCGTCCATGACGGTCCGGCCCGATACGGATTGGAGGAAGCGTTTCCCCCTGACTTCATCGCATGGGACGTCGTGGCCATCTTTGGCCCCGGCGAGATCTGGGGGGCCGACATCCCGATTCCCGAGTATTACGGCGGTCCCGTCGTGCAATCGATCGACGACGCGCGCGCCGCGATCGTCAGAGCTTCCGAACGAGCTGCCGGAAGTGCTCGCCGCGCTCCTCGAAATTGACGTACGTCCCGTAGCTCGGCGACGCGGGGGAGAAGAGCACGGTCTTGCCTGCGGGGGTCACGCTCCGCGCGAGGGTCACGGCCTCCGTCAGGTCGCGGACGAGCCGCGCCCCCCCGATCGCCTCGGCCATGCGCGGGCCCCCGGGCGGCAAGAGGATCACGTTCGGGACACGTAGGTCGGCGAGCGCCTTCGCGAGCGGGGTGAAATCGAAGCCGCGGTCGGCGCCACCTCCGATGTAGGTCGCGACCTCGTCGCGAAGCGCCTCGAGCGCCGCGACCGCGGCCTCTGGTGCCGTCGAGATCGAATCGTTGATCCAGCGGAGGCCGTCGTGCAGGCCGATGTCCTCGAGGCGGTGCGGGAGTCCCGAAAACGTCGCGAGGACCGCCTGGAGATCGCCCGCCGAAGCGCCGAAGCGCTCCGCGACCGTGAGCGCCGCGCACGCGTTGAGGCGGTTGTGGATGCCGCGGAGCTTCATGTCGCGGTCGTCGAAGAGGACCTCGCGGCCGCGGTGGAAGGCGCCTCTCGCAAAGTGGATCCCGTCCTCCGTCCCGTAGGCGACGTGGCGGGCCGGTCCGAAGGGGAGGCGCGCGGCAAGCTCCGGATCGGTCGCGTTCCAGATCGTCACGTCGGAGGCGCGCTGCGAGCGCGCGATGTTCAGCTTCGACGCGTAGTAGCTCTCCTTCGAGCCGTGCCAGTCGAGATGCTCGGGGAACAGGCGCGTGAGGACCGCGACGTCGGGGCCCGTCGCGAGGTCGTGCGTCTGGTAGCTCGACATCTCGTAGATCACGACCGGGCGGAGCCGGAGCACGTCGTCGAGGACTTCGAGCGCGGCGCGGCCGATGTTCCCGACCAAGACGTTGTCGATCCCGGCCTCATCGAGAACGAGGTGGATCAACGTCGAGGTCGTGGACTTCCCCTTGCTGCCGGTGACGCCGACGATCGGGACGCCGGCGTCGCGCACCGCATCCACGAACAAGCTCGTCCCCGTCGTGACGCGCGTGCCGCGCCTGCCGGCCTCGAGGAGGAGCGGATGGTGCGGAGGGATTCCGGGTGAACGGACCAAGAGGTCGAGACGATCGAGGATGGTGAGATCGGAATCGGGCACGAACGTGGCGTGAGGGGGAAGGTCGGCCGGGCGCTCCTTCGCGATCACGAAAAGGGGTCTGACCCCTTTCAGCCACGACGCGGCCGCGCGGCCCTCGACGCCGAAGCCGAGGACGGCGGCGCGGGTGTCAGTGCCGATCGAGATAGGCATCGAGAGCAGCGAGCCAGCGTGGCGGGAGGGCGTGGTCGTCCGAGCGTCGCAGCGCCTCCGCCGCAACCGCGTCGAGGTCGGCACGCTGGGCGATACGGTCGCCGAAGACGGTCATGCAGCCGTGGGGGAGCGTGATCCCTCGCGTCCTCGCGAGGTGGACCGCCGCGACGCTCTCGTCCGGTGTGCCGACGCACTCGAACGGCTTCACGCCGCGCAGGCCGAGCAGCTCCTCGATCGTCTCGCAGTTCGCGGGGTCGGCGAGCGCGTCAGCGCCGAAGAGCGCGTGATAGCGCGCGTCGTCGAGCCACGGCCGGGCCATGAGCGACACGAACACGCACTTGGGGCAGGTCAGGCACCAGCGGGCGGCCGCCGGCCCCGACTGCGAGAAATTGCGGTTGCACGACGTGACGCTCGAGAAGAAGCGGGTATGGGTCGAGAACGCCTTCACGATGCGCAGCTCGGTGAGCGGCCGAAGCAGGCTGAAGTACTCGGGGCCTCCGGCCAGGTTGCGCGCCTGCCACGCGCGGAAGCCCCGCTCGAACTCGAGCGACTTCGACCACTGGTGATTGACGTCGAGCCCGCGCCACGTCGTGCTGCCGAAAGACGCGCTCGACTCGTTCGAGGCCACGACCGCGCGTCGTCCGGTCAAAAGCGCGATGAGCGTTCCCGCCGTCGCGAGGATGGCGCTCACCGGCACGTGCCCGTTCAGCGCGCCCGCCGCGTTCAGCTCGTGGAGCTTGGGGTCGAGTCGGCGCTCGACGACGTGGTGAGGCACGCCCGCGATCGCCGCGGACCGCGAGATCCACTCCCACCCCGCGCGGCCGATCGTGAGGAGCTCGTGCGGCTCGCTCGCTTGCGCGAGCACGCGCTCGGAGACGACGGAGTCCTTGCCGCCGCCCCAGAGGACGAGCGCCGGGCCGCTCGCGGTCCGCACGGACGCTGCCTCGACCGTGGCGCTCCCCTCGAAGACCGCCGCCCCGTTCGGATCGACGTCGTTCTTGTAGAAGAACTCGCCGAGGCCCTTGGTGTAGACCTCGGTCCAAAACGCCGCGTCGTCGTGGGCGAGCGCGGTGTCCTCGATGACGAGGCGCTTCGGCGCCGCCGTTTTCCAGTACGAGGTCCCGGCGGCGACGTGGAGCGCGAGGAGGGCCCGCGCGATCGCGGCGTCGTCGCCGTCGGCGAGAGGGCCCAGGCTCTCCGGGACTCGAAGGGTCTCCTCGAGCTCGATGCGAGCGCCGCCGCGCCCGCAAAGCGCGTAGCCGAGCGTCACCACGCGGCCGTCGAGGCGGCGGCGCGTCAGCTCGAACGCCTCGGCGTCTTTCGGGAGGATCACGGGGAGAGGGTAGCGCCTCTCCCCGGCTCGGGCCGCGTCAGCTCTTGGGGGTCATCGCCAGGATGTAGTCGGCGATCGCCTTGGCTTCCTCGTCGGTCATCTTCACGGGCTTCATCTTTCCCTTGCCCTCGTGGATGTCCTTGAGGATCGCGTCCGCGGTCGCGGCCTTCTTGAATTCGGGGCCCGAGAACGACTTGGAGCCCTCGGCCATCTTCTTCGGCACGCCGTCCGCGCCGTGGCACATCGCGCACTTCTTGTCGTAGAGCGCCTTGCCGTCGGCCGCGGCCGCGGGAGAGCCGGCGACGAGCAGGGCGACGACGGCGGCAACGAGAACGATCGTGAGCTTCGTGCGCATCGGGACCTCCCTCGAATCCGTGTCGGCCAGACTACCACGCTCCAACCGACCAGATTGGTCTGGAAGGGGACCTGTCAGCCGGGGTATGAAGATGCCGTGCGCGGACCCCGCCCCATATCGGTCGTCCTGACGAGCCACGGGCTCAGCCTTCTCGGCACGATCGTCGTCACGACCGCGGGGCTCCTGTGGCTTTTCGCGCTGCCGGCGCAGGCACGCGGACACGTGGACAACCCGTACACCGGGATCGTCCTCTTCCTGATCCTTCCGGTCCTGTTCTTTGCCGGGCTCGCGATGATCCCGGTCGGGGCGGCGCTGGGCCGGCGCCGGATCGCCGCGGGGATCGGAGACGCGCCTCCCGACCGCGCGGCGGCGGCCCGCAAGCTCGCGCTCTTCCTCGGCGTGACGACCGTCGCCAACATCGCCATCGGCTCGCAGCTCTCCTACCGCGCCGTCGAGCACATGGAGACGACGCAGTTCTGCGGTCAGAGCTGCCACGTCATGACGCCTCAGTTCCGCGCGCACGCCGTAGCGCCGCATTCCAAGGTCGCGTGCGTGGAGTGTCACGTCTCGCCGGGTGCGACCGGCTGGGTGCAGAGCAAGATCAACGGGACGCGCCAGCTCTACCAGGTGGTGACCGACTCGTTCCCGCGGCCGATCCCCGCGGGCCTCGCGTCGGGGCGGCTCGTCGCCTCCTCGGAGACGTGCGAGTCCTGTCATGCGCGCGAGCCCGGGCGCTCGCTCCGCGTGAGGGTCATTCCCAAGCATGCCGACGACGAGGCGAGCACCGTGTCGTGGACGGTCTTGACGATGAAGGTCGGCGGCGGCAAGCTCGGCGGCATTCACGGCGCGCACTTGGGCGACGGTGTCGTCATCCGCTACGCCGCGACCGACGACACCCGGCAGACGATCCCCTGGGTCGAGGTGACGCGGCCGGGGGCGAGCCCGGTCACGTACGTCACCAAGGGCACCGATGCCGCGAAGGCGGCGGCGCTTCCGAAGCACACGATGCAGTGCGTCGATTGCCACAACCGGCCCGCGCACACCTTCGAGCGTCCGGAGCGGGCGGTGGACCGCGCGATGGTCCTCGGTGATCTCCCGTCCACGCTTCCGTTCCTGCGGAAGCGCGCCGTCGAGCTCTTGAAGGCGACCTATACCGACGAGGCGGCGGCCCGAACGGGGATCGCCGCCGGATTGCACGAGAGCTACGCCGCCGCGGACACCGCGAAGGCGGCCGAGACGCTCTCCGCGATCTGGGCGCGCAACGTCTTCCCCGACCTCGAGGTCACGTGGGGGACGTATCCCAACAACCTCGGCCACGAGGACGATCCCGGGTGCTTCCGCTGCCACGACAGCGAGCACGAGACCGCGGACGGCGCGGCGTCGATCGCTCAGGATTGCTCGACGTGTCACGAGGCGGTCGCGATCGACGAGGCGAGCCCCGAGATCCTGACGACCCTCGGACTGACGGACCTGGTCGCGAAGCCGGGGAGCTAGACGAGCTCCACCCGGTCGCCGACGGCGAGGACGCCGCCGCGGATCACGCGCGCGTCGAGCGCGAGCTTCCCGTCGAACCGCTCGACGATGTCCCGCAGCACCGACGGGTCCTGAGCCTGCGTGTCCGGGTCGTACGTGGTCATCACGCAGCGATCGCGCAGGTCCTCGAGCGCGATCTCCACGTCGCCGATCCGCAGCGCCCTTCCCTCCCAGTCCCTCTCGGCCAAGCCGTGCACCCCTGCGATCACGATGTTCGGCCGCAAGCGCCGGCCGTCGCGGCCGAACGCCTCGATCGCACCGTCGGTCGCGACGAGCAGCGGCAACACGTCGAAGCGGCCGGGGTCGTCGTCGCGCACCAGCCGCGCGCCCGAGCCGACGATTCCCTCCACGTCCCGCGCGACCGCGGGGTCTTTCCAGGGCCGTCCGTCCACGAGCGGCTCGCCGTCGGTCCCGAGCGTTCCTTTGTGGGAAAGGAGGCGGGGAAACTTGCGCGCCGTCGCGATCCTGCCGAGGAAGCGCCGGACGTAGACGATGCGGTCGCCTTCGAGGCCCATCGGTCCGATGGACACGCGCTCCAGGCGCTCGCCGGCCATCGACTTGACCGGGTAGCGCCAGAGCTCCGCGATCGTCACGGGGCTAGTCCACCTTGAGGATCGCGAGGAACGCTTCCTGCGGGAGGTCCACGCGCCCCACGCGCTTCATGCGCTTCTTCCCTTCCTTCTGCTTCTCGAGGAGCTTGCGCTTGCGCGAGATGTCGCCGCCGTAGCACTTCGCGAGGACGTTCTTCCCCATCGCCTTGACCGTCTCGCGGCAGAGGATCTTCCCGCCGATCGCGGCCTGGATCACGACCTCGAAGAGCTGCCTCGGGATGAGCTGGCGCATCTTCGCGGCGAGCGCGCGCCCCTTGATCTCGGCCTTCTCGCGGTGGGTGATCACCGACAGCGCGTCCACGGGCTCACCGTTGATCAGGAGGTCCATCTTCACGAGCTTGTCGGGGTGGTACCCCGCGAGGTGGTAGTCGAGCGAGGCGTACCCGCGCGAGCCCGACTTGAGCTTGTCGAAGAAGTCGAGCACGACCTCGTTGAGCGGCAGGTCGTACTCGAGGAGCACGCGCGTCTTCGAGAGGTAGCTGAGCTTCTTCTGCACGCCGCGGCGGTCGTCGCAGAGCTTCATGATGTTCCCGAGGTACTCGGGCGGCGAGATGATCATCGCCGTGATGATCGGCTCCTCGATCGTCTCGATGTTCCCCTGCGGCGGGAGCTTCGAGGGGTTGTGCACCTCGAACGTCTCGCCGGCGGTCGTCGTCACCCGGTAGCTCACGCCGGGTGCGGTCGTGATCAGCTCGAGATTGAACTCGCGCTCGAGGCGCTCCTGGACGATCTCCATGTGAAGGAGACCCAAGAAGCCGCAGCGGAAGCCGAAGCCCAAGGCCCCCGAGCTCTCCGGCTCGTAGGTGAACGATGCGTCGTTCAGCCTCAGCTTCTCGACGGCGTCCCGGAGGTCCTCGTACTGCGCGGCCTCGGTGGGGTAGAGCCCCGCGAACACCATCGGCTTGACCTCACGGAACCCGGGAAAGGGCACCGTGGTCGGGTTCTTCTCGTCGGTGATCGTGTCGCCGATCTGGCAATCGCTGATCTTCTTGATGTTGGCGATGATGAAGCCGACCTCGCCCACCGACAGCGTCTCGCGCGCGACCGCCTTGGGCGAGAACACCCCCATGTCCTCGATGTCGTACGAGCCGCCCGTGATCATCAGACGGATCCGCTGGCCCTTCCGGAACGTCCCGTCCACCACCCGGGCCAGCATCACGACCCCCCGGTAGGCGTCGTACCAGGAATCGAAGATCAGCGCCTTGGGCGGGGCCTCGTAGGCGCCCTGAGGCGGGGGGATCAGCGTCACGATCGCCTCGAGGATCTCGTCGATGCCGATCCCCTCCTTCGCGGAGGCCGCGATCGTGTGGGCGGTGTCGATCCCGATGATGTTCTCGATCTGCTCGCGCACGCGCTCGGGCTCGGCTCCCGGGAGGTCGATCTTGTTGAGGACGGGGATGACCTCGAGCTGGCCGTCCACCGCGAGGTAGGTGTTCGCGAGCGTCTGCGCCTCCACGCCCTGGCTCGCGTCCACGACGAGGAGCGCCCCTTCGCACGCGGCGAGCGAGCGGGAGACCTCGTAGTTGAAGTCCACGTGCCCCGGCGTGTCGATGAGGTTCAAGACGTAGTCCTCGCCGTCCTTCGCCTTGTAGGCGAGCGTGACGGCGTGCGCCTTGATCGTGATCCCGCGCTCGCGCTCGAGGTCCATCGCGTCGAGCATCTGCTCGGTCATGTCCCGCTCGGCGACCGCACCCGTCCGCTGCAGCAACCGGTCCGACAGCGTGGTCTTGCCGTGGTCGATGTGCGCGATGATGCTGAAGTTGCGGATGCGCTGGGACTTCATGAAAGAAAGGGCCCCTCGAAGCGGGTCAGTCTAGCACCCGCTTCAGGGGCCCTTCTCTCCCGCGAGGGAGGTGCGGCTCAGCCCTGTTTCTTGGTCTCGATCGGGACGATCTTCTCGACTTCGATCATCCCGTCCTTGATCGTGCCCGTCACCTCGACCTCGTGGCCGGCGTGCGCGGTCGCGAGCTTCTGGTTCGACAGGCCGTAGGTCTTGCCGTCGGCGGCGAGGACCGCCTTGGCGCCCTTCTTGATGCAGTCCTTGGCGCACTGCTCGCCGTTGGCGTTGGCGTTCTTGGCGCCGCAGTACTCGTCGACGACCCAGCCCTTGACGGTCTCGCTCTTGGCGGCGGTCTCCGCCGCGGAGAGCATGTTGATGCCGGCCAGCGCGATGACGACGGCCGTGATCATCGATGCGAAGCGCTTCATGTCCCGTTCCTCCCGGGCGTCCGTGCCGGACGCACCCGCTCACCTTAGCGCAACATCCCCCGGCCCGCCGATCTGGTACACGACCCGCCGGTTCTTCCGCGGCGCGGACAGCAGGGATTCCAGCGTCGTCGTCCGGAGCAATTCCGTCATCTGTCTTTGAACTTCGAACCACACCCCGCTGACCGGACAATCGTGGGAGAGGGTGCAATTCTCCGGATCCGGGGAGCACAACGTGAGCTGGATCGGACCCTCGATCGCCTCGACGATCGCGAGGAGGTCGATCTCCGCCGCCGGCTTCGCGAGGCCGAAGCCGCCGTGGACGCCGCGCGCCGAGCGGAGGATCCCCGCCTTCACGAGAAGCCTCAGGATCTTCGCGGTGAAGCTCGGCGGGATCCTCTGCGCCTGCGCGATCTCGTCCTTGAACGCGACGCCGTCCTCGGGGAGCGAGCCGATGTGCATCATCGCCCGGATCCCGTACTCGGCGGCGGCGGTCAGCCTCAGGCCCATCTACACACCCATGATGTGGTAGCCGGTGTCCACGTAGACGATCGAGCCGGTGATCCCGCTCGCCATCTCCGAGCAGAGGAACAGGGCCGTGTCGCCGACCTCGCGCGGCTCGATGTTGCGCTTGAGCGGGGCGACCTCGCGGTGGTGGCTCGCCATCTGCGAAAAGCCGGAGATCCCGCGCGCCGACAGCGTCGCGACGGGGCCCGCCGAGATCGTGTTGACCCGGATGTTCATGGGGCCGAGCTCGTAGGCGAGCTGACGGGTCGCGTGCTCGAGCGCCGCCTTCGCGCTCCCCATGACGTTGTAGTTCGGGAAGACACGCTGGCTCGCCTGGAAGGTGAGCGACACGATGGAGCCGCCGCCCGACGCCTCCATGAGCGGCGTCGCGCGGTTGGTCAGCGCGATCAGCGAGTACGCGGAGATGTCGAGCGCCGTGTGCCAACCCTCGCGGCTCGTCTTGCGGAAGTCGCCCTCCAGATCTTCGCGCCGCGCAAAGGCGACGGAGTGCACGAGCACGTCGAGCTTGCCGCCCGTCTCGGCGCCCATCTTCTCGAACAGAGCGTCCACGTCGTCGTCCGAGGTGACGTCGCACGGGAAGGCGAGGGTCCCCGGCCGAGCCGCGGCCAGCTCCTGAGCGTTCTTCTCGAGCCGGTCCCCCTGGTAGGTCAGGACGATGCGGGCGCCGGCGTCGGCGAGCGCCTCGGCGATCGCCCAGGCCAGAGAGCGCTGGTTCGCCACCCCCGTGACGAGGGCCGTCCGGCCGGAAAGGTCGATCGTTCTCATCACCCCTCCCGGCTCAGGGTAACAAAACCCCGCCTCCATCGAGATTCCGGGAACCCGGGGCCTTCCCCGGCGTATATCGGTGTGATATCAAACCGGAATCAACCGGGGAGGGCACCATGACCCGCGAAAACGTCCGATCCGCCGCCAACGGCTTCCTGATGCTCTTCTTGGACCTGGTGGGGGTCGCGCTGGCGATCTTCCTCGTCGTCCAGGGGGCGCGCACCGCGACGGCCGCGCTCATCCTCGGAGGCCTCCTCCTCCTGATCGCCTGCGTCATCGGGCTCGGGGGGCTGTTCATCGTGAACCCCAACGAGGCCCGGGTCCTCCTGCTCTTCGGCCAGTACAAGGGCACCGTGAAGTCCAACGGGTTCTTCTGGACGAACCCTTTCATGATCAAGAAGCGCGTCTCGCTGCGGGCCCGCAACCTGAACGGCGAGAAGATCAAGGTCAACGACAAGGCGGGGAACCCGATCCAGATCGCCGCGGTCGTCGTCTGGCAGGTCGAGGACACCTACCGCGCGTCCTTCGACGTCGAGCACTTCGAGAGCTACGTCCTCATTCAGAGCGAGGCGGCGCTGCGCCATCTGGCGGGGATCTACCCCTACGACACGTTCGAGGACGGCGCCGAGGAGAAGATGACGCTCCGCGCCGGTGCCGAGCGGGTCTCCGAGGAGCTCGAGCGCGAGCTCAGCGAGCGCTTCGCGCGCGCGGGGATCCGGATCGTCGAAGCGCGCCTCTCGCACCTCGCTTACGCGCCCGAGATCGCCGAGGCGATGCTGAGACGGCAGCAGGCGACCGCGGTCGTCGCGGCCCGCTTCCAGATCGTCCACGGCGCGGTCAGCATGGTCGAGATGGCGCTCCACCAGCTCGCCGAGAAAAACGTCGTCGCCTTGGACGACGAGCGGAAGGCGGCGATGGTGAGCAACCTGCTCGTCGTGCTGTGCAGCGAGCACTCGGCGTCCCCGGTCGTCAACGCCGGGACCCTCTACCCTTGAGCCGGTGAGCTGGTGGCCGAGCGCAAGCCCTTCCTCCTCAGGATCCCTCCCGAGCTCTGGGACGATCTGAATCGCTGGGCCGCCGAGGAGCTGCGGAGCGTCAACGGTCAGATCGAGTGGATCCTGAGGCGCGCGGTCGACGAGCGGCTCAAAGGCGCTGAGGGGAGAACAGGACGATCGGGGCCGCCGCGGCGAAAAACCCGAGAATCATCCCCGTGACACCGGTACCGCCGGCGAGGCAGCACCCCATGGCGCCGGTGAGCGCGGCGGTTGCGGCGCTCGCGAACAGGAAGGCGCCGCGGCCTCCGGCGCGGGCCGCGGCGAGCCAGCCCACGACGCCGCCCGCCACCAGCCCGCCGGCGACGCAAGACCACGCGCACCAGAGGGAGCACGAGGCGGAGCAGGCTCCGGCGGCTCCCATCGCGATCGACGGCACGATCAGCGGCACGCCCCCGGCGACAAGACCGGGCGTGACGCCCTGACCGAGCGCACCGCCGCGCCAGCGCAGCGCGACGACGGCGAGGATCAGCACGGCGGCGGCGAGCGCCACGTCGCCCCGCTCGCCGCCCAGCGTCAGCGCCAGCACCGCGAGCAGCGGGACCGGCCAGGCGGACAGCACGGCCTCGCGCAAGCGTGCCCGCTCGTACGCGGCGCGCGCGCGATTCTCAAGTCGTTCCATGGCGAGACCTCCACAGAGCGCGCAGCCTCTCCGACGCGCGCTGCACGCGCTTGCGCAGCGTCGCGCGCGCGATCTCCACGCCCTCCCCGCGCCAGGCGGCCTGGAGCGCGGCGACGTCCTCGGTCTTCAGCTCCCCGAGAATTGCCGACGCTTCGCGAACGAGGTCGCGCGCGATCGCTTCGGCTTCCGGACCGTCGCGCGGATCGGGGGCGGCTTCGGCGTCCGCGGGGAGCGCGAGCCACCGCGCCCCCCGGCGTCGTGCGTTGCGGCACTCGTTCGCGGCGATCGCGACCGCCCAGGCCGCCGCGTCGCGCGAGGGGTCGAATCGTGACGCCTGCGCGAAGACCACGACCAGGGCGTGCTGGGCGACGTCCTCCGCGGCGGCGGCATCCCTCAGGACGCGCCGCGCGAACGACGACAGGAGCGGCCAGAGGATCTCGAAGACCGGAGTGAAGGCGGAGCGGTCGCCGTCGGCCAGGCGCGCCATGGCGTCGTTCAGCGTCCTGCGATCCCCCGCCTCCATCTCCTAGCAGCAGGGACAGTCGCAGACGGTGCAGGGCTTCTCTTTCGGGCAGGCGCCGGAGCACGCCTTCTCGCCGGTCGAAGCCATCGCGGCCCCCAGCCCGAGCAGAGTCAAGGCACTCACGGCCAGAATCGCCTTTCGCGTCGTGGTCATCGTCGGTCCTCCTTCGAGGAGGATGGTCGCGGGGGAGCGGGGCGTGACATCCCGCCCCCCAATTTCAACGCCGCGTCGGCGTTGAGGTCGAGGGAGGCGAAGCTCCCGCGCTCGAAGTGGAGGAACGCCGCCTCGCCGATCATCGCGGCGTTGTCGGTCGTGTGGGCGTCGGCGGGCGCGTAGACGGTCCATCCGCGGGCCGGTGCCGCCTCCTCGAACGCGCGGCGCAGGCGGCGGTTCCTCGCGACCCCGCCGGCGAGGAGCACGGTCCGGACGCCTTCCAGCTCGCACGCGCGCGCCGTCGTGTCCACGAGGACCTCGACCACCGCGCGCTGGAACGATGCGACCACGTCCCGCATCGGCTCGCCGGCGGCGGGTCCCTTCGCGACGAGGCCGTCCTTCTGCGCGCGGACGCGCACCGCGGTCTTCAGGCCGCTGAATGAGAAGTCGAGCGAGCCGTCCTTCATCGCGGCGCGCGGGAACTCGATGGCGCGCTCGTTCGCGCCTTCCGCCAGCTTGTCGATCGCGGGACCGCCGGGGTAGCCGAGACCCAAGAGCTTCGCGACCTTGTCGAACGCCTCGCCGGCCGCGTCGTCGCGAGTCTTCGCGATGAGCCGATACACGCCCTCTTCCGGACACGCATAGAGCGCGGTGTGCCCGCCCGAGACGACGAGCGCCACGGCGGGGAAGGCGATGCCCGGGTGGAGGAGGAACGGCGAGCGGACGTGCCCCTCGAGGTGATTCACGGCGATGAGAGGCAGGCCGCGCTGCCACGCGATCGCCTTCGCGGCGCACACGCCGACGAGGAGCGAGCCGACGAGGCCCGGGCCCTGCGTCACCGCGATCGCGTCGATGCGATCGAGCGAGACCGAAGCGCGCTCGAGCGCCTCCGCGATCACGGGCGCGATGCATTCGAGGTGACGGCGGGACGCGAGCTCCGGCACGACGCCGCCGAAGCGCGCGTGAACATCGTCTTGTGAGGCGATCACCGACGCGAGGACGTGGCACCGGTCCTCGACGACCGCGGCGGCCGTCTCGTCACAGGAGGTCTCGATCGCCAGGATGCGTGCCACGACCCTGCATGGTGTCACATTGCGGAGTCTTCGGTCGGGCGTGCACGACACGCCGAGCGGGCTATCATCCTCGAAACGGAGGAGGGGATGGGCAAGGGCGCTGCCGAAGGGGCGAGTGACCCCCAAGAGGTCAGGCTCTTCACCGAAGAGATCTGCTGCGAGCTGTTCCGCTTCGGCGAGGCGCAGAGAGCCCACGTCTCTCCCGACCAGGTTCGCATCGACCGGGAGGTGTATCTCGGACAACCTTCCGCGTTCGCAGACCTTCGCGTGACCGCACCGGGCTCTTCTCCCTTCTTCATCGACGTGAAGTGCGCGACCCCGAGGCAAACTGTGGTCGATCGCATCGCTCACAAATATGGCCAAGGATGCGCGCTCGATGGTGCGACACAGCTCCTCGTCTTCGTGGACGAGGACGAATCCCCCGGGGATTCGAGCTCGCTGGCTCATGAGCTTCAGAGCCGCGTTGCATCGGGTCTCGAAGTCCAGGTCTTCGGCAGCAAGCAGCTCGCCGCACGGCTCGGCGAGCAGTTCGACATCGCGCTCGACTCCTTCGAGGAGGAGCGTTTTCACGACATCCGAGAGGCCATCCTCCGAAAGAAGTGGCTCTACTCCTGCGCGAATTGCCCCAAACCTGCGCTGGAGGACGTCTCGCTTCGCGACGAGCTGTTGTGGAAGTTCGCATTCTGGAGGGTACGGGAGCTCCTCGAGGCGGGACGTTCGGATCCCCGTTCGATCCTTCGCCCCGGAAGCTACGAGGACATCGCCATCGTCATCGTCGACATGTGCTCGTTCTCCAGCTTCGTGCGCGACACACCGGACCTCGCTCTCGTGCGTCAGTGTCTCACCGCCTATTACTCCAAGGCGCGATACGAGATCATCAACCGGGGCGGCATGCTCGACAACTTCGTGGGCGACATGGCGCTGGGACTCTTCGGTGTACCCGACACCCGCGCGAACTATGTCGAGGACGCCCTGAGCGCCGCCAAAGCCCTCAGCGTCGTCGGCGATGCGGTCACCGACGAATGGCAGCGGCGGATCGATCGCTTCCAGCCGTCACGGGGTGTCCACATCGGCATCGCCCTCGGGACGCTCCAGGTCGTTCCGCTTCGGCCTCTCAGCCGGACGAAGTCCGGTGTCATCGCCGACTCGATCAACGTCGCGTCGCGTCTCATGTCCGCGGCGGGACCGGGCGAGATCGCCGTGAGCAACGCGTTCTACAACCGCCTCTCCCCGGCATCCCGCAGGGGCATGGAACCTCTCGAGCCGTTCGAGGGGCGCAACGTCGGGTCGCTCAAGGCCTGGGCCCTGGCGCGCTCGACGCGATGAGGCTGAATGGCCGCTGACCAGGCGGGCGGGCTCAACCATCACTTCGATCGAGTCGATGTCGCTTTCCGGCCGTGAGCATCGCGTGGGAGCTGCAAGTCACAGTCCGGGCCTCTGGGCGGTCTTCTTCCCGGAAGCGAGCGGCCGCCGGCCACCCCTGGTTGGGGCCATGGGATAACAATTCGAACCTGGAGGGAGAAAGAACATGCCGAGCATCATCACGAACGACGGCGCGCAGATTCACTACAAGGACTGGGGGACCGGTCAGCCGATCGTCTTCAGCCACGGCTGGCCGCTCTCGGGCGACGATTGGGATGCCCAGATGTTCTATTTCGGCTCGCGCGGGTACCGTGTGATCGCGCACGACCGCCGCGGACACGGGCAGTCCAGCTCGACCTGGAACGGTCACGACATGGACACCTACGCGGACGACCTCGTCGCGCTCACCGAGAAGCTCGACCTGCGGAACGCGATCCACGTCGGCCACTCGACCGGCGGCGGCGAGGTCGCCCGCTACATCGGCAGGCACGGCGCGGGGCGGGCCAAAGGTCGCGTCGCCAAGGCCGTGCTGATCGGCGCGGTGCCTCCGCTCATGCTCAAGACGGCGGCCAACCCGAACGGAACGCCGATCGACGTTTTCGACGGAATTCGTTCGGCCATCGTCGCCGACCGGGGGCAATACTTTCGTGACTTCGCGGGCGGGCCGTTCTACGGCTTCAACCGGCGCGGCGCGAAGGTCTCGCAGGGCATCATCGACAACTGGTGGCGGCAGGGCATGCTGTGCTCGATCAAGGCCGCTTACGACTGCGTCCAGGCGTTCAGCGAGACGGACTTCACGGAGGACCTGAAGCGGTTCGACGTGCCCACTCTGGTCATGCATGGCGACGACGACCAGATCGTTCCGATCGCGGCCTCGGCGCCCCTCTCCGCCAAACTCGTCAAGGGCTCGGAGCTGAAGATCTATCCCGGACTTCCGCACGGCATGGCGACGACGCACCACCAAGTGATCAACGAGGACCTGCTGACGTTCGTGAAGCGCTGACGCAAGGCGGCGGGCGCGAGCCCGCCGCCCCCGTTCCCGGCCTCGAGGCCAGGCGTTCTACCTAGCGGTGCTTCGGTAGAGCGTGCAGCCGTCCGGCGGGGCAGCCGGAGATCCCGCACATACGGTTGCGGTGGTCGACGAAAACGCGGATCGGCTCGAACCCGCGACGATCGGCATCGTCGAGCTCGGTGTAAGCGCAAATGATCACGAGGTCGTCGACCTTGATGAGGTGGGCCGCGGCGCCGTTGATGCAGATCTCGCCCGAGCCGCGCTCCCCCTCGATCACGTAGGTCTGGAGGCGCGCGCCGTTGGTCACGTCGAGGACGTCGACGCGCTCGTAGGGAACCAGATCCGCCGCCTCGAGGAGGTTGGCATCGATCGTAATGCTCCCCTCGTAGCTCACGTTGGCGTCGGTGACGGTCGCGCGGTGAATCTTCGACTTCAGCATGACGCGGATCATCGTCCCGGCACCTCATCGCTCGCGCCGAGCTTGGATACCGCAAAGGCCACCACGACGCCGATCGCGGCGCTCACGACGAGCGCATGCCTGAGACCGGCGGCGACGAGCAGAGCCCCGATCGCGGCCCCGGACGCGATCGCGAGGACGGAACCGAAACGCCGTGGCCAACGCGGAACGCGGCCTTCGCCCGCGACCGAGTCGGCGGCCAAACCTGTGATGGTCAGGGTCAACACCGTCGTCGTCATGTCGGGAACTCCGAGGGTGCGCACCGCCGCATTCCTGACGCCCATCGCAAGGGCGGTGATCACGATCGCGGCGCACAGCCTCGCGTCGAGACCGTTCGATCCCGCTGGGATCGCGAAGCTCACGAGCGCCGCAGAGCCCAGAAGCGACGCCTCGACGACGCAGGCCGTCGCCAGCCGGCTTTCCCTCGACGCGCCCGTGGATCCACGGAACAGGTACGCTTCGAGCGCCGCCCCCGCCGCGAAACCGGCGATCGCGAGCAGGCATCGCACCGCCGATAGGCCCGGCACGCCGGCGAGGGCGAAGGCGAGAAAGACGACGTTGCCGGTCATGTTGGCCGTGAACACATGCCCCATCCCGACGTAGCTCGCGGCGTCGACGAGGCCGGTCACGAAGGTGAGCCCGAGCAGGCACGTCAGGAGCCGCCGCTCTTCGGACTGAGATTTCGCGAGAGGTGCGATTCCGAGATCGATCTCGTCGGTCCGCTGGCGCACGGTTCTTGGAAGATCGACTCGGGTCGTGTCCATGAGGGCTCCTCACGCTCGGATGCACGGACGTTGCAAGCGTCGTTCCCCGTCGGATCCACGGGTGGCGGACCGTTTCGTGCCGCCGGCTCGCGAACCGCGACACGAGCCTTCGCGAAACCCCGCGAGGCATGGCGAGCGGCCGCGCGCCTGCAGGTGCGAGGGACCGGGCATTTCGCTCCGCCGTGCCGCTCGGCCGTCGTCGAGCGCGTTGGCCTCGATCTTGCCCTACCTGCGGGCGTCGACCCCGCCGAACCGTCATTCGAGGAGAACGAGGAGAACGACCCATGACCTATGACAAGCCCATCAAGAAGATCGCCGTCGTCGGCACGGGGGTGATCGGTGCCTCCTGGTCCGCGCAATACCTCGCCCGCGGCTTCGACGTCGTCGCCACCGATCCGGCCCCCGGTGCCGAAGACGCCCTCCGCAAGTACGTCGACAACGCTTGGGGGCAGCTCACGACGATCGGCCTTTCGAAGGGGGCGCGGCGCGACCGCCTGACCTTCACCACGAACATGGCCGAGGCTCTGGCGAACGCCGATCTCGTCCAGGAGAACGGCCCCGAGCGTCCCGACTTCAAGATCAAGCTCTTCGCGCAGATGGACGAGGCGACGCCGCTCGACTCGCTCATCGCTTCCAGCTCGTCGGGGATCACGATGAGCGTGATGCAGTCCGCCTGCAAACACCCGGAGCGGTGCGTGGTCGGCCATCCGTTCAACCCACCTCACATCATCCCGCTCGTCGAAGTCGTGGGCGGAACGAAGACGTCGCCCGAGGCGATCGCGCAGGCGATGGCGTTCTACGCCGCGATCGGCAAGAAGCCGGTCCTCCTCCACAAGGAGTTCCCCGGTCACGTCGCGAACCGGCTTCAAGCGGCTCTCTACCGCGAGATCCTGTACCTCGTCGAGCAGGGCGTGCTCAGCGTCGCGGACGCGGACGACGCGGTGAGCTGGGGCCCCGGCCTGCGCTGGGGCGTCATGGGCCCGAGCTTGCAGTGGCACGTCGGCGGGGGCGCCGGCGGGATCCGGCACTTCATCGAGCATCTGATGGACCCGATGGCGGGCATGTTCAAGACCCTCGGCTCGCCCAACGTGACTCCGGAGTTGAAGAAGACGGTCGCCGATGGCGTGCTGAAGGAAGCCGCCGGCCGATCGGTCGAGGAGTTGGCGAACGAGGAGAACGAGATCCTCGTCAACCTCATCGCTCTCCGTACCGCGCACTCGAGCGCTCACGCGTGACGCAGTCCGCCCATGAGCCTTTCCGTCGTCGTCACCTGCTTCGCGATCGTCGCCGCCCGCATCACCGACGTCACGCTCGACACGGTGCGGACGGTGTCGATCGTCCAGGGGCGCCGCGTGTTCTCGGCAACCCTCGGCTTCGTCCAGGCGCTCATCTACATCATGGTCGTCGCCAAGGTCTTGACGAACCTGAGCCACCCGATCTACGCCGTCGCGTTCGCCGCGGGCTTCGCGCTCGGGACGTACTTCGGGATCGTCCTCGAGCAACGCCTGGCGTTCGGACAGCAGCTCGCCGCACTCATCACGCGGAAGGGAACACCCCTTCTCGCGGCGCTCCAGGGGGCCGGGTATCGGGTGGCGCAGGTGCAGGGGCAAGCCGGTGACCACAGCCTGAGCGTCGTCTACGCCCAGGTCCCACGCCGACGGACGCCCCAGCTTCTGCGGGACGTCGGCCGGATCGATGGCGACTGTTTCTGCGTGGTCAACGATCTCCGCTCGGTCGGGTATGTTCCGCACAAATTGGCGGCCGCCGGGAAGGACTGATCTCATGCTCCAGCTCGAGCTACGGAACGTCGTCGTCGGAGGTTTCGAGGGGTCGGCGGCCGAGCCCGATGTCCTTCCGGGATTCACACGCGAGACGCTCCCCCTGCGGCTCGACCACGAGGGCCCGGTCGTCGCGACGCTGGTCCGCCGGCCCGCCGTCCGCCCCTCGCCGCGGGCCGTCCTCTACGTCCACGGCTACGTCGACTACTTTTTCAACGCCGAGCTGGCGGAACGCTTCAACGCGTCGGGGTTCGACTTCTATGCCCTCGATCTGCGGAAGCACGGCCGATCGCTCCTGCCCCATCAGTGGCCCAACGACGCGCGCGCGATCGAAGACTATTTCGAGGAGCTCGACGCCGCGGTCGATCTCATCCGTCGACGCGATGGGCACACGTTTCTGCTGATCCTCGCCCATTCGATGGGGGGGTTGACCGCTTCGCTTTACGCGGACGCTCGACGTGACGCGGGGACGATCGACGCGCTGGCGCTGAACTCACCGTTTTTCGAACTCAACGGGTCGTGGTGGGACGAGCACGTCGTCACGACGATCGCATCCCCGTTACGGCCCGAAACGCTGCTGCCCACCGGCCGGTCGTCGCTGTACATCGAAAGCATTCACAAGCACTTCAAGGGTGAATGGGACTTCCGTCTCGACTGGAAGCCCCGGGAAGGGTTTCCGATGTCGGCGGCATTCTTCCGTGCCGTCAAGCAGGCACAGGCTCGACTGCACCGCGGCCTCCGTATCGGTGCGCCTGTGCTCGTCATGTTCTCGAACGTGTCGAGGCGGCCGAAGGCGTGGACGGAGGACCTCCTCCGCACCGACGTGGTCCTCGAAGTCGCCGACGTCGATCGCTTCGCGACCGGCCTCGGAGACGACGTCACCAAGGTGCGGATCCCGGGAGGGATCCACGACCTCGTGCTGTCCCGCCGGCGGGTCCGCGACGTGGTCTACCGCGAGCTGTTCGACTGGTTGTGGGGCGTCAGAGCGTCCGTCTCCCAGGCCGATGGCCTCGGAGCGTGGTGACTCAGATCGACAGGATCCCGCGCTTCATCGCGATCGTCACCGCGTGCGTGCGGTCGTTGGCGGACAGCTTGCTCATGATGCTTTTCATGTGCGACTTGACCGTCTCTTCCGAGATCGAAAGCTCGTCCGCGATGATCTTGTTGGACCGTCCGGCGGCGACGAGCTGCAGCACGTCGATCTCGCGCTCGGTGAGGAGATCGTCGGCGTGGTGCTCGGCCACGCTCTGCGCGATCTCAGGCGGGATCCGGCGCCCGCCGGCGTGGACGACGCGGATCGTGTCGACGAGGTCGCGGCGCATCATGCTCTTGAGCATGTACCCCGCAGCCCCGGCCTTCAGCGCGCGCGACGCCAGGATGTCGCCATCGTAGGTCGTCAGGACGATGACGCGCGCGTCGGGGAACTCGCGACGGATCGCGCGAATCGAGTCGATCCCGTTCATCCGGGGCATCTGGAGGTCCATGAGGGTGACGTCGGGCCGAAGCGAGCGGTAACGCTCCACCGCCTCGAGACCATCCGACGCTTCGCCCGCGACGGTCATGTCCGGCTGCCCCTCCAGGACCGCGGCGACCCCCTCGCGCATCAGAGGATGGTCGTCGACCATCAGCACCCGAATCTTCATGCTAGGACACCTCGGGCTGAGGGGGCCTGAATCGGGCTTTGTCGATCCCGAGCATGCGGATCTTCGACTCGAGGGTCGATGCCGGAAGCTTCAGAACCGCGGCAGCGCCGAACCGACCCGCCACGCGTCCACGCGTCGACGAGAGGGCGGACTCGATGAGCTGCTTCTCCCGCGCGGTCACGCGCGCCGCGAAGGTGACTTCGGGCACGATCGCCGCTCCCGAGGGTGCTCTCAGCCAACGCGCTTCGACCGTCGCTTCTTCACCCTGCGCCAGGATCACCGCGCGCGCCACGATGTTCTGGAGCTCGCGGACGTTTCCCGGCCACACGTACGACTCGAGGAGTGTCATGCTGTCGTCGGAAAGCCTTCGCACCTTTCTTCCGCCGGTTCCGGCGGCTTGCTCGATGAAGTGAGCCACGAGGAGCGGCAGGTCGTCCTTCCGGTCGCGCAGCGGCGGCATCACGACGGGCACGACGTTCAGACGATAGAAGAGATCGGCGCGGAAGCGGCCGGCCGCGATCTCGTCCTCGAGGTCCCGGTTGGTCGCCGCCACGATGCGCACGTCGCAACGAATTGGCTGCGTCCCACCGACCCGCTCGAATTCGCGCTCCTGCAGCACGCGCAGCAGCGCTGTCTGGCATTCCAAGGCGAGCTCGGCGATTTCGTCGAGGAAGAGCGTGCCGCCGGAGGCCAGCTCGAATCGGCCCGTTCGTCGCTGGACGGCCCCGGTGAACGCCCCCTTCTCGTGCCCGAATAGCTCCGACGCGATCAGAGTCGGCGGGATGGCGCCGCAGTTGACGCTGACGAAGGGCCGGTGTCTGCGCGCGCTCTGCTCGTGGATGGCGCGGGCCACGAGCTCCTTGCCCGTACCGGTTTCGCCGGTGATCAGGATGGGGGCGTCGGACCCGGCAACCAGATCGACGAGCTGCAGAACCTCTTGGAGCGCGACGCTCTCGCCGATGATCGCGCGACGCCCCAGAGGGGTTCGGTCCGGGACGGGGGCGGAACGGAGGATCGAGCTGCGAGCTCCGATGGCCTCGTTCTCCGTGCGCATGCCCGAATTGTACGGTCGCCGTACGACAGACCCATCCCGAGATGGGGGGCCTTTGCGGTCCCACGATCGGGTGAGACCGGTATTGGCCCCGCAGTTGCAACTCGCCTTCGTCATGGACGAGGGGCGAGAGGGGCACGTCCGTGGCGCCGGGATGAAGGCCGGATGGATCCCCGCGACCTGCGCCGCGGTCGTCGCCCTGTGGCTGCTGCGGAACTTCCTCGAGCCGCTCCTGTGGGCGCTGATCCTCGGGCTCGCCACGTGGCCGCGCTATCGCCGTTTCTCCGCGCGGCTTCCCCGCTGGGTCGGACCGAGCGGGAGGGCGCTCCTCTTCACGGGCGCCGTGACCGCGCTCGTCCTTGGCCCGTTCTCGGCCGCCGTGGCGGTGATCGCCCGAGAGGCGGAGTCGTGGGGGCGCGGGGTTCTCGCGGCGGAGGATCACGGGCTCCGCGCGCCGGAGTGGCTGGAGCGCACGCCCATGGCGGGAGGTTGGCTCCTCGATCGTTGGAATGCCGTCCTCGGAACGGGAGGCGGCGTCGGCCTGTGGCTCCGCAGCGAGGAAACGAGCCGTCTCGTGCCGTGGGTCGAGTCGCTCGGTCGCGTCGTCGTGCACCACGCGGTCGTCGCGTGCTTCGCCATGCTCGCCCTCTATTTCCTCTATCGCGGTGGTGAGCCGCTCGCCGAGCGGATCGAGCGCCTCTGCTCGTTCCTGGGACGTCGCGGAGTTGTTTACCTGCACCTAGCCGCCGAGACCGCTCGCGCGACGTTGACGGGAGCGATTGTCGTGGCGCTCCTCGACGGGTCGTTGTTCGGCATCGGTTCCGTGCTCGCCGGCGTCCCCTCCCCGCATGTATGGGCCGCCGCGATGGCGGCCGTCGCTCCCATCCCGTTCGTCCCCTATGCCGTCGCGCTCGGCGCGGCGTGGGCGCTGGTCGCCCACGGTCATTCCGCAGCGGGGACCGCGCTCGCTTGCTGGGGGCTCGTCGTGATCTTCGGAGCGGACAAGCTCGTTCGTCCCGCCATCGTCGGGCCCTCGACCCAGCTGGGTTTCTTCTGGGTCCTCGTCGGAACATTGGCCGGACTGGAGACGTTCGGACTGGTCGGCATCTTCGTCGGCCCGATCGTGCTGAGGCTGGTCGGGGCGATCTGGCACGATCTCCTTCGCCAAGGCGACGCGAGGCAGGTTGCCGCGTAACGCGAAAGCTCGCGAGATGTCGCGAGAGCCGTCGTACACAGGGCGATGCCTCCGCCCTCTGCCGGCGTCCCGCAGTGGTCGCGCGCCTGGCCTCGTTCTTGCCGTGTTGAATGGGAATGACGACGGCCGCACAGGTGAGAGCGTGTCTGCTCGCGATCGGTCTCGCCTGCATGCCGTCGTTCGCGGGGGAAGAGGCGCCGGGCCCGGGTCGCTGGTTCGTACGCCTCGGCGCCGTGGCCGTCTTCTACGACTCCAGCGCGACCATCGTGGCGAACGGTGCGCCCCTTCCGGGCGCGTCCGTGACGGTCAGTAACAACGAGACCATCACCTTCGACGTGGGGTACGACCTCACCCGCCACGTCGCGGTGACCCTGCTGGCGGGCGCTCCGCCGAAGCCGACCATCACCGGCGACGGGAACATCACCTCGCTCGGGGAGCTGGGGGAGGTCCGTTTCGGTCCGGTCGTTCTCAGCAGTTATTACCGCTTCCGCTCGCCCACTCGCGCCTTGAGGCCCTACGCCGGCCTGGGCGTGGGGTACGTCATCGTCTTCAAGGAGTACGACGCGGCGGTGCGGGACCTCGAGGTGCACGGCAACTGGGCGGTCGGCGCCCAGGCGGGCGCGGAGTACAGAGTGAGCCCGAAGTGCGACGTCTTCCTCGACTTCAAGCATCTCTGGCTCGAGCTCGATGCGGACGGGATCCTCCCCGGGGAGGTCCCGTTCACTGCCCGGGTGACGCTGGACCCTCTCCTCGTCAGCGTCGGAGTGAAATTCCGGTTCGGCTAGATCGCCGCACGAGGGAGGCGGAGGGTATGCCCATCGATGCTCGGACGGAACCGCGCCGCCGGCTGCGGCACGTGATCACGATCGACGCGCACACGCTCGTCGCCGACATGCCCGTCCTTTCGGGCGGCGACGACGGCGGTCCATCGTCGCACGATTACTTCGACGCGTCGCTCGTGGCCTGCATGGGCCAGACGGCGATCCTGTACGCGCGATTGCACGAGCTTCCCCTCGAGCGCGTGCTCCTCCACGTCGAACGGGACGCCTCGCGGGAGCGGGAGGGGACGTACGTGTTGAGCGTGACGGTCGGTCTCGAAGGGGACCTGACACTCGCACAGAGGGCGCGGGTGCTCGAAATCGTCGACCGGTGCCCGATCCACAAGCTGATGACCACGGCCACAGTCGAGATCCGCACCGTGGAAGGTGGTCCATTTCACGCGCCTCCCGGAACGACCGGAAGGGCTGACTAGAGAGGAGACGTCATGGCGAAACGCGGAGCAGCGCCGAGGAGTGAGGAAGGCGGGAACGCCGTCTACAAGGTCGTCGAGGTGATCGGCACGAGCAGCACGTCCTGGGAGGACGCCGCCACCCACGCGGTGGAGACGGCGTCGGGCAGCCTGCGCGACCTGCGCATCGCCGAAGTCGTGAAGATGGACCTGAAGCTCGAGAACGGGAAGGCGGTCGCGTTCCGAACGCGCGTGCTCCTGTCGTTCAAGTTCGAAGGCTGATCCGCAGCCCCCGCGGATACCGCTCCACCGCGCCGCCCCCGCGCGCGGTCGGAGCGGCCCTTCTGCCGAGCCGGGCCGCTGGAATCCCACCCACAGAGCCGATCACGCTCCGCCGGGCAGCGCACCGCCGCGAATCCTCGCGGGATCTCGCGAGCCACGGCGCGATCGGGGGTGCGCGCCGACGCGCTCGACGGCTCGTTTTGACGGACTGCTGCGGTCTTCCAATCGAGGAACGGGAACGAACCACATGGCCCTCTTCTTGCCTATAGCTCTGGCGTCACTCGCGAACGTCAATACGTCGAGGAGAGGTGAAGATGGCCACAGCAACGAAGGACACGAGACCGGCGAAGGCATTGCCCGCGCCGAACAGCGACTTCTATGAATTCGCCAGCGACCTGCCCGCCGAGGAGATGGCGGTCGTCAGGAAAGTGCGCGCCTACATGGAGACGAAGGTCCAGCCGATCATCAACAAGTACTGGGTCGAGGACGCGTTTCCGTTCGAGCTGCTGCCGTCGTACAAGGAGCTGAACATCGCCGGCCTCGGCCTGAAGGGCTACGGCTGCCCGCCCGGTAGTCCTCTTCTGTTCGGACTGGTCGCCCTGGAGATCGCGCGCACCGACGTGTCGTTCTGCACGTTCCACGGCGTCCACACCGGCCTCGCGATGAACTCCATCTACCTCAACGGGACCGAAGAGCAGAAGCAGAAGTGGCTGCCTCCCATGGCTCGCATGGAGAAGGTCGGCTGTTTCGGGCTGACCGAGCCGCTGGTGGGCTCGGGCACCGCCGGCGGCCTCACCACGACGGCGAAGCGTGAGGGGGACACCTGGGTCCTCAACGGCCAGAAGCGCTGGATCGGCAACGCGCCGTGGTGCGACCTCTCGATCATCTGGGCACGCGACGTCGCCGACAACCAGGTCAAGGGCTTCATCGTCGAGAACAAGACGACGCCCGGATTCAGCGTCGAAAAGATCCAGGGCAAGATCGCGCTGAAGGTCGTGCAGAACGGCCAGATCACCATGAAGGACTGCCGCATCCCGGACGCGAATCGCCTGCAGGGAGGCACCGGGACGTTTCGCGACGCCGCGCTCGTGCTGCGCGGCACCCGGCACGGCAGCGGGTGGGAAATCACGGGCGCGCAGATGGGCGCGTACGAGAACGCCCTCAAGTACGCCCAGGAGCGCCTGCAGTTCGGCAAGCCGATCGGGTCGTTCCAGCTCGTCCAGGAGCTGCTGGCGAAGATGCTCGCCAACATCATCGCCTGTCAATGCATGCTGACCCGCTCGGTGCAGCTCGAAACCAAAGGGAAGCTGACGGATGCGCAGGCGGCCATCGTCAAGGCGTTCTGCACGTCCAAGGCGCGCGAGACGGTCTCGTGGGCCCGCGAGCTGATGGGGGGCAACGGGATCCTGGTCGACTACAACGTGGCGCGCTTCTTCGCGGACGCGGAAGCGATCTATTCCTACGAAGGCACCTATCAGATGCAGAACCTGATCGTCGGCAAGGCGATCACCGGACTCAGCGCGTTCGTTTGATACGCGCTCACGAACGGAGACGCACACCATGCCCACGACAGCGACCACACCGACACTCGAAACGGTGACGTACGAGAAGAAGAACGCCATCGCCTACGTGACGCTCAATCGACCGAAGGTGATGAACGCCTTGAACCAACGGACCTGGGAGGATCTGAAGACGGCCTTCGAGGACGCGCGCGACGACGCGGCGATCCGCGGCGTGATCGTGACCGGAGCCGGCGACAAGGCCTTCATCGCGGGCGCGGACATCAGCGAGCTCGCGCACGTCACCGCCGTCGAGGCGGAGACCTCCAGCGGCTTCGGTCAGGAGGTCCTCGACCTCATCGAGAACCTCGGCAAGCCGGTGATCGCCGCGATCAACGGCTTCGCCCTCGGCGGCGGCTGCGAGACCGCGATGGCGTGCACGATCCGTCTCGCAGCCGACACGGCGAAGCTCGGGCAGCCCGAGGTCGCCCTCGGGCTGATCCCCGGCGGCGGTGGGACGCAACGCCTCCCGCGCCTCGTGGGCAAGGGACGGGCCCTTCAGCTCATCCTCTCGGGCGAGATGATCTCGGCGCAGGAGGCGTGGCGCATCGGCCTCGTCAACGAGGTGGTCCCTCACGCCGACCTGATCCCCCGCGCCGAGGCGATCTTGAACCGCATCTTCGCCAACGCTCCGCTCGGCGTGAGGTTCTCCCTCCACGCGGTGAACCGAGGGATGGAGACGACGCAGGCGGAAGGACTGGCGCTCGAAGCGTCGTACTTCGGCCTCTGTGCAGGAACCGAAGACAAGAAGGAAGGCACCGCCGCGTTTCTCGAGAAGCGCCCGGCGAAGTTCCAAGGACGTTGAAGGAGACGACCGTGACGAACGACAACATCTTCTCGGGACTGAAGGTCGTGGAGCTGGCGAGCTTCGTCGCCGCCCCCGCCGCCGCCGTGATCCTGTCCGATTTCGGCGCCGACGTGATCAAGGTGGAGCCGCCGACCGGCGACCCCTGGAGGTTTGGGAACCAGGTCCCATCGCAGCCGCTGGCTCCGGACCCTTACCAATTTCACCTGAACAACCGCAACAAGCGCGCGATCACGCTCGACTTGAAGTCGCCGAGCGCGCAGCCGGTTCTGGAGCGGCTCGTCAAGTGGGCCGACGTCTTCATCGTCAACACGCCGCATCCCGCGCGCAAGAAGCTCAAGCTCGAATACGAAGACGTCGCGGAGTGGAATCCGCGGCTGATCTACGCCGACCTCACCGGCTTCGGTGACAAGGGGCCGGACGCCGATCTACCCGGGTTCGACATCACGTCGTACTGGGCGCGTAGCGGCCTCCTTGCTTTGACGCGCGACGCGGGAGCGCCGCCGACCTGGCCGGTCGGGGGCAGCGGTGACAACGCCACCGGCGTCGGTATCTATGCCGCGATCGTCACGGCGCTCTATCGTCGCGAGCGCACGGGCAAGGGCTCGTCGGTCACGACCTCGTTGCTCGCCGAGGGGATCTGGTCCGCGAGCGTGTCGGTCCAGGGCGCCCTGAGCGGAGCGAAGTTCCCAGCGCTGCACGATCGCAAGAACCCCGCGAGCGCGGCGCTGAACGTTTATCGCGCCGCCGACGACACATGGTTCGTGCTGATGGTCGAGCCCACCAAGTTGGAGGCGGTGGCGAAAGCGATCGGCCGGACCGACCTCCTGACGGATCCGCGCTTCTCGGACCCTGCGCAGCTGGCCGTGAACAGGCCGCAGTTGACCGCGATTCTCGACGAGGTGTTCGGCGCGCAGCCGATGGACCACTGGTACGAGGTCTTCAGTGGCGTCCACGTCACGTTCGGTGCGGTACGCGGTCCGCAACAGGTGATCGACGATCCCCAAGTGCGCGCGAACGACATCATCGTTCCGATCGAGGGCGCCGGCGGCAAGGTGACGTCCACGATCAGCAGTCCGTTCCAGATCCGCGGCGTCGCCAAAGCGCCCGCTCGGCGCGCCCCGAATCTCGGCGAGCACAACGACGAGGTCCTGCGCGAGCTCGCGTTCAACGCAGCGGAAATCGACGGCCTGCGCGCGAGCGGCGCCCTCGGCAAGTCGAAGGAATCGGCCAAGGCGAATTCCCCGTCGTCACGCCCGCCGCAGGCGCAGGTCTGAGAGGGAAGGAGGAGACGATGAGCGAGATCCTGACCGAGCGTGCCGGGAGCGTCCTGCGCATCACGACGAATCGTCCCACCAAGAAGAACGCGATGACCTCCGCCATGTATCTGGAGCTGGCGGAGGCCTTCACCGCCGCCGCCACGGACGACGGCATCCACGCCGTCCTCTGGAACGCCGCCGGCGACTCCTTCTCCGCCGGCAACGACATCGAGGACTTCCTCAAGAACCCGCCCGGAAAGGGCGAGAGCCCGCAGTCGACCTTGATGAGGGCACTCAACGGCCTCGACAAGCCGGTCGTCGCCGCGGTGCAGGGCGCGGCGGTCGGGGGCGGCACGACCCTCCTCACGTTCTGCGACGTCGTGATCGCGGGCGAGAGCGCGAAGTTCCGGACGCCGTTCGTCGATTTGGGACTTGTCCCGGAATTCGGGTCGAGCGCTTCGCTGCCGATGCGCCTGGGAGACTTAGCGGCCGCCGAGATGATCCTGCTCGGAGCTCTCATCGACGCCCGGCGCGCGGAGGCGCTGGGGCTCGTGAGCCGTGTCGTCCCCGACGCATCGCTCCTGGCTGCGGCCACGGAGACGGCGAACGCATTGGCGGCCAAGCCGGCCGGGGCCTTGCAAACGTGCAAGAGACTCCTCAAGCGCAACGCGCGCGAGGCCGCCGAGCAGGCGTCCCGGCTCGAGGTCGAGGAGTTCAGCAAGCGCGTGCGCTCGGATGAAGTCCGGGCGATCTTCACGGCCTTCCTCGAGAAGCATGCGTCCGCACCCAAGGCGCGGCCGGCCTAGGAGGTGATTTCAATGAGCCGGCTTCGATGCGTCGCGTCCACGCGCATGCCGACCCGCTGGGGCGAGTTCCGCGCCCTGGGATACGAGCGTGGGAGGCTCGGCGACGGCTCCGGGCGAGTCGAGACGGCCGTGGCCTTGGCGCTCGGCGATCTGCGAGGGGGAGCGCCGTTGGTGCGCATCCACTCGCAGTGCTTCACCGGCGAGGCGCTCGGTTCCTTGCGCTGCGACTGCGGCGAGCAGCTCCGGATCGCGATGAAGGCGATCGCCGATGAGCAGCGCGGGCTGCTCATCTACGAGCATCAGGAGGGACGTGGGATCGGGCTGATGGCGAAGCTCCGGGCCTACGCCCTCCAGGACGACGGGCTCGACACGATCGACGCCAACCGGGCTCTCGGGTTCGAAGCCGATGCGCGCGACTTCAGCCTTGCGGCGGCGATCCTCCACGAGCTCGCGATCCCGCGCGTGCGCCTCCTCTCGAACAACCCGCGCAAGTCCCGCGCGCTCGCCGACGCCGGGATCGTCGTCGTCACGCGCATCTCGTGCGAAACCGCTCCGGTGCCGGAGTCGGCGGCCTACCTCAGAACGAAGAAAGAGCGGATGGGCCACGCGTTGACGCTCGCGCCCTCGCGGCGCAACAGCGGTTTCGCGAGCGTCGAAGCGGCGATCGAGGAGCTGCGGCAAGGGCGCATGGTGGTCGTGGTCGACGACGAGAGCCGGGAGAACGAAGGCGATCTCGTCATGGCCGCGGAGAGGACGACCCCGGAGGCGATCAACTTCATGGCGACCCACGGCCGCGGCCTGATCTGCCTCGCCATGACCGGGGACCGCCTCGGCGCTCTCGCACTGTCCACGAGCGACGGGGCGCTCGGCGGAACGGCGTTTACGACGTCGATCGACGCGACGGGACACGGCGTCACGACGGGGATCTCCGCGCACGATCGCGCGCGGACGATCCTCGCCGCGCTGGACGAGGGAAGCACGCCGGATGACTTCGCGCGCCCCGGACACGTCTTCCCGCTCCGTGCGCGCTCCGGCGGCGTCCTCGAGCGCGGGGGCCATACCGAGGCCGCGGTCGACCTCGCGCGCCTCGCGGGCCTGCGCCCCGCGGGAGTTATCTGCGAGATCCTGCGGGACGACGGGGCGATGGCCCGCGTGCCCGACCTCGCGCGTTACTGCGCGAAGCACGACCTTCTCATGGTCCGCGTCGCCGATCTGGCCGTGTACCGGGCCGAGCAAGAGTTCCTGGAGTGGGCCGCGACGTCGTGCGACGTCGTTCCTCCCCTTTCCCCCGTCGCGGCCTTTCGGGCCGCTGCGCTTCAGCCCAACGAAGAATCCGTCGCCGGCGGCTTCGGCTACGGCGCCATCGCTCGATAAGGAGAGACCATGCCCCAGACCCAAACGACCACGACGAAATCCACGGGAGCCGCCAAGTCGAAGGCGACGGGAGGCCGGCTCTACGTCCTCGAGCTCAGCGGCGACCGGGTCCTCTCGATGAACGCAGACGGCTCCGACAAGCAGGTCGTCGTATCCGGGTGTCGCTACCCCGACGGGGTCGTCATCGACGCGAAGGCCGGCCACATCTACTGGACGAACATGGGGATCCCGAGCAAGAACGACGGCTCCATCGAACGCGCCGATCTCGATGGGAAGAACCGCAAAACGATCATCCCCCCGGGCGGCACCCACACACCGAAGCAGCTCCACCTCGACAAGGAGAACGGCCGGCTCTACTGGTCGGACCGCGAGGGGATGCGCGTCATGCGGTCGCGCCTCGACGGATCGTCGATCGAGACCCTCGTGCAGACGGGGGAAGGCGACGCCGACGTCGTCGACGAGAGCCGTTGGTGCGTCGGGATCACCGTCGACCCTCAGCGCGGTCAGTTCTACTGGACGCAGAAGGGAGGGGACAACGCCGGGGTCGGGAAGATCTGCCGCGCCGGCGTCGACATGCCGAAGGGCCGGACGGCATCGAACCGGACCGATATCGAAGTGCTCTTCGATGGGCTGCCCGAGCCGATCGACCTGGAGCTCGACCTCACGAACCGCGTCCTCTACTGGACCGACCGGGGCGATCCGCCGCGCGGCAACACCGTGAACCGGGTGCCGATCGATGTGGTCCGCGAGCCCGAGATCGTGCTCACGCACCTCATGGAAGGGATCGGCATCGCTCTCGACGTCCCGAACGACCGGATGTACCTCACCGACTTCGCCGGCTCGGTCTACTCCTCGCGGCTGGACGGCTCGGAAAAGAAGATGCTGCTCGCGGCCCAAGGAAACCTGACCGGCGTCGCCTACTTCGCCCCCTAGAGATCACGCCATGGCCAAAGATCGACCGAAGGTCGTCATCGTCGGCGGGGGGTTCGCGGGCCTCGCCGCCGCCAAAGCGCTCCGCCGCGCTGCTGCGGACGTGATCCTCCTGGATCGCAACAACCATCACGTCTTCCAACCGCTGCTCTATCAGGTAGCGACTTCCGTCCTCGCGCCGGGGCAGATCAGCGCTCCGTTGCGCGGCGTTCTCGAACGACAGCGCAACACGACGGTGGTCATGGCGGAGGTGACCGGCGTCGAGGTGGGCGGTTCTCGCGTCGTGGCCAACACGGCCGATCGGTCGCAGGTGCCGATCGCCTACGACTACCTCATCCTCGCGACGGGTCAGCGGCACAGCTACTTCGGTCACGACGAGTTCGAGCGCTTCGCTCCCGGACTCAAGGGGCTTGCGGACGCCGTGCTCATGCGGAACCGCATCCTCCTGGCGTTCGAGCAGGCGGAAGCCGAAGAAGACCCGGCGGCGCACCGCGATCTCCTGACCTTCATTCTGGTCGGGGCCGGACCGACGGGGGTCGAGATGGCCGCGGCGCTCGCGGTGATGATCCGGACGACTCTGCGCTCGGAGTTCCGGAGGATCGATCCCCGAACCGCACGCGTGATCCTCGTCGACATGGCGCCGCGGGTCCTCGGGACTTTTGCCGAGACGATCTCGGAGGCCGCCCGACGGCGGCTCGAGAAGCTCGGTGTCGAGGTCCGGCTCGGGAAGGGGGTCGATCGGATCGACGAGAGCGGCGTGATGATCGGAGGAGAGCGGATCGCCAGCCGTACGGTGATCTGGACCGCCGGCGTCGCCCCGTCCCCCGCGGGGAAGTGGCTGGGGGTCGAGACCGATCGCGGCGGGCGCGTCAAGGTGCAGCCCGATCTCTCGGTCCCCGGGCATCCCAACGTGTTCGTCGTGGGCGACACCGCGTCGCTCCTCCGAGACGGCAAGCCGCTCCCCGGAGTCGCGCAGGTGGCGCTTCAGGAAGGACGGTACGTCGGAAAGCTGATCCGCCGCCGGATCGAGGGCGCGCCGGCGCCGCGACCGTTCCGCTACTTCGACAAGGGGAACATGGCGGTCGTGGGAAAGGGGTTCGCGGTCCTGGAGAGCCACAAGATTCACATGAGCGGATTTCTCGCTTGGCTCGCCTGGGCGGGGATCCACATTCAGTTCCTCGCCAACACCAACCTCAAGCTCAGCGTCCTCGTGCAGTGGATGTGGACCTTCCTCACCGGCCAGCGGGGCTCGCGGCTGATCGTCGATCACCATCCGCTGGAGCCCGTGGCCGCACCGGTGACAACGCCGCGGCCCGCTCTGAAGGACGGTCGCGTCGAGGCAGCCGGGTAGCGGAGCCGGTGATGGATAGGCGGAGGTGGGCGTCGACGCTCGCGGTGTGTTGCCTCTCCGGCGTGTCGTTCGGAGCGGACGAGGTGCCGCCGTCCGCCTTCAAGCCCTGGTCTTCACCGGAGCTGGGCAAGTACGAGAAGGAGCTCGCCGAGACGAATGCTCGTCGGACGACGGGCAACGAGGGGATCGCGATCGATCCCGAGAGGGTCTACGAGCTGCCGGAGCTGATCGACATCGCGGAGAGGTCGAATCCCAAGACGCGGGTGGCCTGGGAGCGCGCGTGCCAGGCCGCGGCCGCCGTCGGCCTGGCCCGGAGCGCCTACTATCCCTCGCTGGTGGCGACCGCGGGTGCCGGCTACGAGCGGGCGTTCGTTCCATTTCCCACGCTCATCGTGGGTCCCGGCCCCACCGACGTCTCGATCGCGGGCGGCGGAACGATCGTCACCGAAGCCGCGCTGGAGACGGCGGCGGTCGCCGTCCGGTGGCTGCTGGTCGACTTCGGGGAGCGCAAGGCCGCGGCGGCCTCCGCGCGCGAAGTGCTGATGGCGGCGAACGTCTCGTTCAACGCGATCCATCAACAGATCGTCTTCGCGGTGACCCGGCGCTTCTACGAGGTGAACATGGCCCGGCAGCGGGTCACGGTCGCGGAGTCCGCGGTGTCCGCGGCGGGCGTCGTCGCGCAGTACGCTCGAGCCCGGCTCGACCACGGGCTGGGGACCAAGCCCGAAGAGCTCGCCGCGGAGCATCAGGCCGCGCAGGCCGCTTTCGATCTCGAGGCGGCGCGCGGCGCCCTGAGCGACGCGGAGATCGCCCTCGTCGAGAGCCTCGGGGTCCTGACCGCCGCGAAGGTGCGCGTCACCGAGGTACCGGAAGACGCGTTTCCGGGGAACTCGGTCGCCTCCGCGGACGCGCTCATCGACCGGGCCTTGTCGCAGCGGCCGGACCTCGTTGCACGGTTCGCCGAGGTCAAGGCGCGTCAGGCCGACGTCGACAGGGCCCGCGCCGCTTTTCGTCCCAAGGTCGCGCTGCATGCGAACCTGGGGTACTCGTGGCTGGACGTCAGCATCGCGCACTCGAGCTACTTCGGCGGACGCGAGCCGGTCTACGGGGCCGGGGTCTTTCTCGAGTGGTCGATCTTCGACGGATTCGCCCGGCGGCGGCGGCTGGACCTCGCCGAAGCCGAGCTCCGCGCCGCGCAATCGACCCTGGACGACGCGCGCAACGCCGTCATCCGCGAGGTCTCGAAAGCGCGGACCGATTTCGAAACGGCTCTGCGGAAGCGAGACTCCGCGACGAAGCTCGTCGCCGCCGCCGACAGCGCGTACAACGCATTCCTCGAGGCGTATCACCAGGGCGTCGGGATCTACGTCGACGTGTCCAATGCCGAGCGCAACCTCTCCGCCGCGCGCAGCCTCGAGATCGACACGCGCTCCGCGATCTACACGAGCGCCGCCGCCTTGGCGATCGCCGTCGGGGACCTCGCCCGTGAGGGCGCGACGCCCCCCTCCTACGTGACGCCATGAAGCGCTCGCCGACGATCGACGTTCTCGGCTCTTATTTCCCCGCCTGGATGGTGTGCATCCTTCTCGGCATCGTCGCCACCATCGTCGTCCGTCAGATTCTCGTCGGACTTCGCCTCGACGCTCATCTTCGACCCGCCGGGCTGGTCTACACCTCCATGATGGTGCTGTGGACCATGGCCGCGTGGCTCGTGCTCTTCGGCAACTGAGGACGCCATGGCTCATCCCACCCGGACACCGAGTGACTGGCGCAAACCGACGGCGATGATCATCGGTATCCTCACCGTCGCCGGAGCCGTCGCCCTCACCCTCGCCGTGTGGCGCAGCTCGGAGCGCCATCCCCGGACCGACGATGCCATCGTGCGCGCGAACGTCGTGGGCATCGCGCCGCGCGTCCGGGGGCAGATCGCCAAGCTACACGTCCAAGACAATCAGGAGGTCGCGGAGGGGGACGTCCTCTTCGAGGTCGATCCCGCCGATTACGAGCTCGCGCTCGCCAAGGCCCAGGCGGCCCTCGCGGCGCTCGACCAGCAGATCGAGGTCGCCCGGGCGCACGACACCGACCTCAAGTATCAGATCAAGGTCGCGGAAGCGGGCGTCGAACGGGCGAGGGCCGAGCTCGAGCAAGCGGACGACACGCTTCAGCGGTTGCAGCCGCTCCTGCCGAGCGGCTTCGCGAGAGCCGACGACGTCGATCGGGTCGCCACCGCCAAGCACGTCGCTGCGGCGACCGTGACCGCCGAGGAACAGCGCGTGAACCAAGCCCGCACGACGCTGAGCGAGCTCGGCACGCTGCGGGCGCAGCGCGCCGGCGCCGTCGCGACGGTTGACCTCGCCGCCCTCGAGCTCTCGTATTGCAAGGTCGTGGCACCGTTCCCGGGCCGCGTCATCGCGCTCAACATCTCGGCCGGCGCGCATGCCACGCCCGGAGTTCCCGTCTTCTCGCTGCTCGACACTCGCAAGTGGTACGTCACCGCCAATTTTCGGGAGGGCGAGCTGCGGCACATCGCGCCGCAGGACCACGCCGAGATCTACCTTTCCGCCGCGCCCGATCGGCGCTTCAGGGGCCGCGTGCAAGGGATCGGGTGGGCGGTGGAGCCGACCGACGAGATCGACATCCCGCACGGGCTCCCCTTGGTCAAGCGCGAGCTGAACTGGGTCCACATCGCCCAGCGCTTCCCCGTGCGCATCGAGATCGAGGACCCCGATCCGGAGCTCTTCCGCATGGGCGTCTCCGCGGTCGCGATCATCAAAGGTCCGAAAGCCTCGGGATGAGCGCCGCCGCCGACGCGATCGCCACGCACCCCAGGCCGTTCGGCCTGCTCTGGCTCCGGCACGAGCTGGCCGCGTCGCCGGGCCGCAGCGCCATGACGCTGCGCCTCGTCGTCGCCGTGGTCGCCGTCGTGGTCATCTCCATGGCGCTGCAGACGCCGGCGACGGCGTATTCGGCCTACATGGTGTTCTTCGTGACCAAGGAGAACCGCGTCGTCACGACGATTCTCGCGACCGCTCTCGTCGTCGGCGCGACCCTGGCAATCGCCGTGAGCCTCCTGCTCTCCCTCGTCACCATCGACGCGCCTCACCTGCGCGTCCCCGCCATGGCCGTCGTCCTCTTCTGCGCGATGTTCCTGTCGCGTGCGACCGTGATCGGCCCGCTCTTCTTCGCCATCGGATTCGTGCTCGCCCTCACCCAAAGCCTCACGGAAGCGATCCCGGACGCCGAGCATCTCGTCCGCGGCTTCCTCTGGCTGTGGGCGATCTTGGTCTTCCCCATGCCGATCACCGTGGTGGTCAATCGCCTCGTGCTGACCGCCGACCCTTGGAAAGCCCTGCAGCGCTCGTTGAAGCGGCGCCTCGGATCGGCGGCCGCGACCGTGCGCGGCACCGTCGGACCGAGTGCCGCCGTGGACGAGGCCACCCGCGGCAGCGCCGCGCTGTTCGAGCAATTGAAGCACGCGACCCTGATCCATCCTCACGTGAAACTACGGCAGGCCTCGCTCTCCTCGGCCATCGTGGCGAGCGAGCGACTCCTCGTGGCCTCGGCCGCGCTGCGTCTGCGCGACGGAGACGCCCTGTCCGACGGGGATCGGCGCCGGGTCGAACAGCTCGCCGACCGGCTCTCGAACCTCCAGGCCGCGCTGCCTGAGCCCGGGCGACAGACAGGAAGCCGCTCGCCGTCCGACGATGTCGCGATCCTTCCCGAGCTACGCGATCTCGAGCGGGCCGCCGAGGCCCTCACCGACAGTCTGGAGCGCCACGACGACACGGGCACCGCCCCCGCCACGCCACCGGCTCGGAAGAGCTTGTTCGTGCCCGACGCCTTCACGAACCCCGACTACGCCCGGTTCGCGCTGAAGGTCACGATCGCCGCGATGAGCTGCTACGTCATCTACACCGCGCTCAACTGGCCTGCCATCCGGACGGCGTTCATCACCTGCTGCTTCATCGCCCTCGAGAACTTGGGGGCGACCATCCACAAGGGGACGCTGCGGCTCGCCGGGTGTGCGATCGGAGGACTGATGGGCTTCCTCTCCCTCATGTACCTCCTCCCGTACATGGAGAGCATCGTGTCGCTCGCCCTGCTCACCGCGGCGGGAACCGCAATCGCCGGCTGGGTGGCGGCCGGCACCGATCGCGTCGCCTACGCCGGCCTGCAGATCGCGCTCGCGTTCTTCCTGAGCATCTTCCAAGGGGTCGCCCCCGACACGCAGTTCCACCCGATCCGAGATCGCGTCGTCGGGATCGTTCTCGGCATCGTCGTGTCCTCCGTCGTGTTCCGGTTCCTCTGGCCGGAGCGCGCCTCCGACCGGATGCGCGCCGCTCTCGTGCGCGCGCTGCGCTCGCTGGCGCGTCTCGCGCTCGTTCCCGCCGTCGGGGCGCCCGTGCCGGAGGCGGCGCAACGAGCCGAGACGCTCCGACGGGAGATCGGCAAGGATCTCGACGAGACCCGAAAATTGGAGGAGCTCTCCGTGCTCGAGGGGGACGCCGGCGCATCCCTGGAGGGCCTGATCCACCGCGCCCAGGTCGTGAGCGTGACGACGAGCGCCCTCGTGGGCGACGCGGCGCTGACCGATTGGGCACGGCTCGACGCGACGACGCAGTCGGCCGAGGCTGCCCGCCGTGCGGAAGCCGCGGGACGTCTCGGCGCTGCGGCCGACATCGCGGCAGGACTTGGCGAGCCCGGCGCTCGCCTCACGTGGAAGGAGACCAGTCCCCTGGTCGGCGGCAACGACCGCGTCCCGCTCGTCGAGCGCCTCGTCCAGCAGACAGGAGGTTGATCACATGCTCCATACCCATTCGCTGGAGCGCGCCGCGCGCTTCTTTTCCGATCGCCCGGCGCTCGTGCGCGACGGATCGCGCGCGACATTCCGCGAGCTTCACGCCCGTGTCGGCGGCCTCGCCGCCGCGCTGACGCGGCATGGCTTCAAGTCCGGCGACCGGCTGGCGTTCCTCCTGCCGAACGGTCCCGACTACATCGAGCTTCTCTACGCGTGCCACTGGCTCGGCGTGATCGCGGTCCCGCTGAACACCCGCCACGCGATCCCCGAGCTCGATCACGTGCTCCTCGATGCCGCCCCCCACGGCCTGATCCGGCACTCGTCCCTCCCGACGCCGACCGTCCAGCTGCCCTGGCAGACGGTCATCGACGAAGAGCCGCTCGACACGGCAACCGGCGCCCTCCCGGATGCCGTCTACGACCCGGAGGCGATCGCGGCGCTCCTCTACACCAGCGGGACGACCGCACACCCCAAAGGAGTGGTGATCACGCACGCCGCCATGCTGGCCAACGTGCATCACACGAACTACTGGATCCAGGACTGGGACGACGGCGTGCATCTCCACGCGGCGCCGATCTTCCACATCATCGACTATCCCTTGCTCATCGCCGCTCCGGCGCTCGGGCTCTGCCAAGCGGCCCTTCCGAAGTTCACGGCCGCCGCCTTTTGCCAGACGGTCGAGCACGAACGGGTCACCCACACGGTGCTGGTGCCGACGATGATCAATCTGCTCACGCAGTCGCCGGAGATGGCGAAGGCCGACCTCGGGAGCTTGCGTGTGCTGGCCTACGGCGGATCTCCCATGACGCCCGAGCTCGTCCGCCGGACGAGGCGCCTGCTTCCCCGCGTGAAGCTGGTCCAGGGGTACGGCCTCAGCGAGTCGGGGTTCCTGACCGGCCTGCGGGACCACGAGCACACGGAGGCCAGGCTGACGTCCTGCGGGCGGCCGTGTCCCGGCGTCGACGTGCGCGTGGAGGACGAGTCGGGACGCGAGGTGGAGGTGGGCCGCTCGGGAGAGATCGTGGCGCGCGGGGCGAACGTCATGGGCGGGTACTGGAACCGCCCCGAAGAGAACGCCGCCGCGTTCCGCAACGGGAGGTTGCGCACGGGAGACATCGGCTACCAGGACGCGGAGGGCTTTTTCTTCATCCTGGATCGCCTGAAAGACATGATCGTCACGGGAGGGGAGAACGTCTACTCCGCCGAGGTCGAAGCGGTGCTCGACGCGCATCCGGACGTGTTCGAGTCGGCGGTGTTCGGCATCCCCGACTCGGAATGGGGCGAGATGGTGACGGCCGTGGTCGTGCCGAAGCCGGGTGCGACGCTCACCGCGGAGGCCCTCATCGGGCACACTCGCAAGTTTCTGGCGCGCTACAAGGTGCCACGCCGCATCGAGATTTCCGAGACCGAGCTGCCGAAGGGCGGGACGGGAAAGATCTTGAAGCGACTTTTGCGCGAGCGGTTCGCTCCCGTGCGTGAGGGCGGCAGGAACGTCTCGTGAGCCGATAGATTCTATGTGCTTCCACCGCTCGGACGGCGATAGGCCATCTTCGCGGGAACGCTGAGCTCGATCTCGGTACCGTCCCCGGGCCGACTTCGGAGGTCGAATTGCGCGCCGATCTTTCGGGCTCGTTCGCGCATCCCTTGCAGGCCCCAGTGGTGATCCTTTCCTCCCTTGCCGACGATCGCGGGATCGATCCCCCGGCCATCGTCGCGGACCCGCAGCCGAAACCGCGCCGGCGCGTAGCCGATCTCGATCGCGACGTGCTCCCCTCCGGAGTGGACCAACGCGTTCGTCAACGCCTCCCGGCCGATCGCATACGATTCCTCGAGCACCATGGGATGCAGGTCCCGCGCGTCTCCTTCGACCGTCACGCTGAGATCGGCGGACGCACCGGGAGCCTCCTCGGCCACGCGCCGGAACGCGGCGCGCAGGTCCTGGAAAGGCAGCGGGCCGCCGCGCAGGTCGCGTACCCGGTCCCGCCCCTCCGCGACGACGCGATCGGCGTCATCGAGCGTGCTCTCGATCGCCAGGCGCGTCGGGTCCCCTCCCGGCATCCGGTTGGCCATCGACTGCAGCTTCAGGAGCAATCCCTGGACGCTCTGCAGCAGCGTGTCGTGCAGCTCGCGCGCGATCCGCTCCCGCTCCCCCAGCCGCGCCTCCAACTGCGTCCGTACCCGCAACGTAGCCTGTTTCAACCGGAGGAGGAACAAGAGAGAGAGGACGGCGACTGAGGCGAGGACGCACAACACCACGAACCACGCGGTCTGATAGAAGTGAGGCTGTTGTTGGATGACGTACGCAATGCCTGCGCGGTCCCAGGTTCCACCGCGATTGCAGGCGCGAATCCGAAGCGCGTGGGATCCCGCCGGAATGTTGCTGTAGATCGCCCGAAGGTTCGGTCCGGCGTCGAGCCACTCCGTGTCGACCCCGTCCAGCCTGAACTGCATCCGAATCTTTTCCGGCGAGGTGATCTCCACCGCGCCAAACCCGACCTCGACGTGGCTCGTTCCGGGTTGAAGCCGCAACTCGCGAGGCGCCGGCAGGGTTTCCCGCCCGACCGTCACTTCCGTCATGTAGATCATCGGCGAGTCGACCCGGCCCGGAAGACGGTGGGGATCGCACATCGCCAGGCCGCGGGGAGTCGCAATCCAGATCGTCCCGTCGTGTCCCAGCGCCACATCGGGATCCCCCCCGCTGAGCTCAGCCTTCAGGCCGTCCAGGGCGCCGAAGCGCTCCTCATCGAGCGGCTCGTCGGGCGGACGCGTCCGTGCAAAGCTGCCCCGCGGGAATCGGTGAATGAGGGGCGCTTCGACCGATCCGAACCACAATTCGCCTGAATCGGTCTCGATCAGACTTCTGTTCTGGAATAGCTCCGGCACGGTGTCGACACGGTCCCCTTCGATTCGGAGCGCAGCCGGCTTACCCTCGAGCAGGACGAACAGGCCCCCCGACCGATCCTCGCCCATGGGAAGAGCAAGCGTCTTCGGAACCTGGGAGAAGTTCTCGAACCGGTCACCGACGAAGCGATCGATGCCGCCCCAGTTGGACGCCAGGATCCTTCCCTCCCGATCCTCGAAGACCTTGAGCGTGGTGTCCTTGGAAAGGCCGTCCGCCTTCGTGTAGTTGCGGACGCGTCCGTCCTTCAGCCGGGCGACGCCTTTGTGCGTCCCGAACCACATCGAGCCGTCCCTCGCTGCCACGATGCTCACGACCTCCCCGGCAAGAACCTGAGTGAAGCGGCCCTCGTGGAAACGAAAGGCGCCGCCGCCCCACGTGCCGATCCAGAGATCGTGATTCGCATCCTCGGCGAGCGCCCAGACGCAGCTGTTGAGTAGGCCGTCCTTCTCGCTGTAGGTGCGGAAGTGCGCGCCATCGAAGCGAGTCAGGCCGCCGCAGTTGGCGCCGGTCCAGATGGAACCGTCATGAGCGGCGAGAACGGTCATGATGACGTCGTTGGGCAGGCCGTCGGCGGTGGTGAACATCCGGATCGCAGCGTCCCTGAACCGATAAAGGCCGTCTCCGTTCGTGCCGACCCACAAATTCCCATCGCGGTCGCCAAAGACGGAGCGGACCTCCATCTTCGGAATCACCAGCTCCAAGCTCGCGGCCTTGGCTCGAAACAGACCTTCGGTCTTGGCGACCCAAACGTTGCCCTGTGCATCCTCGTAGGTGCGAAAGGCGCCATGTCCCGCGGGGCCGTACGGCGGCAGCTTCAGCCACTGAGAGCCTGACCGCCGCGCCACTCCCTGCGAGCTGCTGTACCAGACGTTCCCGTGGCTGTCCTCCATGGCGTGGAAAATGAGATCGTGGGTCGTGCCCACCTGGGCTTCGAGCTCACGGACAGGCACGACGTGCGAGCCGTCCCACTCCATGACGCCTTCTGCGGTGACGAGAAAGAGATGCCCGTTCTCGCTCTCCTCGATTCCCCCGATCGTGACCTTCGGACCAACGGGTAAGAGCCGACCGTCGTCAAAGCGAAAGAGACCCAGCCTGGTACCCACCCACAACACGCCATCGCGACTGAAATGGAGGGATTGAATCGCGTTGCCAGGGACCGGGCCCGCGCGATAGGAGACGGCTCCGGACAGGTCGAAACGATTCAGAGCGTCTGAAGGTACCCGTCGGAGGTCCGTCGTCGTTCCGACCCACAGATCCCCGTTCGGTCCCACCGCGAGCGAGATGACCACGATTCCGTCGAATACATGGAACTGCCGGCCGTCGAAGCGAACCAGGGAGTTGGTATTCGCAATCATCCACAGAAAGCCATCGGGGGTTTGCAGGATGTGGTCCACCACGCTCACCGGAAGGCCGTCGTCGGGCGTGAAGTGCCTGACGACGTAGCTGCTGAAGGGTTGGGCGGGATCCACCGCGAACACCGGCGATGCGGCGATCAAGATCCAGACTGCCGCGGCCGCGGCGATCGTTTCAGATCGGGAGGAGGCCGCGACGAACCGCAATGGTGACCGCATGCGTGCGATCCTTTGCTCCCAGCCTGTCTACCGAGCCGACAGATCTATGGGCTTCCACCGCTCGGACGGCGATAGGCCATCTTCGCGGGAACGTCATCGTCGCGCAGCCGGTTGGTCACGCTCCCACTTCTTCGGGACGCGCGTTGACAATTGCGAGCATTGGAACGACGTCGACATGGCCTGGGATAGTAGTCCCGGTTCATCGTCCTCGTGCCGAAATTCACCCTCCAAGGAGCATCAGCCCGAGAAGAATTGGAAGGTAGAGGATCGAGGCGGACAGGAGAGCGCGCGCCGCGGTGGCGGACCTTCGTAACGCGAACTGCGCTCCGCGCAGCAGGAACGCCGCGTTGAGAACGGTGGCGCCGACGCCGAAGGCGACCCCACCGTGGCCGGACGACGTGGGAAGCAGGGACGCGAACGCCAGCGCCAGGAGCGGCAGCATCGTCTGCAAGACGACGAATCGGCCGCGCCCCTCCCCTTCGGGGAGCACGGTGTAGCCGGCGCGGTCGTAGTCGTCACGGTACATCCAGGCGATCGCCATGAAATGCGGGAACTGCCAGAGGAAAAGGATGAGGAAGAGGAGCCAAGCTTCGGGCTCCAAGCGTCCCCGCGCGGCGGTCCATCCGATCAGCGGCGGCATCGCCCCTGGAACCGCACCGATCAGAGTGCAGAGCGGGGTCCTTCTCTTCGCGGGCGTGTAGAGCAGCAAGTAGCCGAGCAGAGTGGCCGTGGCCACGAGCGACGGCAGCGGGCCGGTCGTGACGGCCAGGATCGCGACGCCCGAGAGCGCGAACAGCGCTCCCAGCAGGAACGCCAAGCGGGGCTGGACGCGGCCCGTGGCGACGGGCCGGCGCGCCGTACGGCGCATCCTCGCGTCGAAGCTGCGCTCCATCCATTGATTGAGTGCCGCAGCACCGCCCGCGACGAGAAACGTTCCGGCCAGAGTTTCGAGAAGGCGCAGCCACGGGAACGCCGATCTCGTCGCGGCCGCTCCCATCGCGAACGCGACCGCCGTGGCGATGGCGACGAGGAAGTTGACCTCCGGCTTCGTCAGAGCCACGACGTCGGGGAGGATCGACGAGCGCGCGATGCGCTTGCGCGACGCGAAGGTGCGATCGGCGAGATCGGAGACGGCGGCCATCGTCAGGCGACCTCGCCCTGCGGCACGCTTCGGGTCAGCAGGCGCATGCTGACGCTCGCACCGGCGACGAGGTAGACGAAGGTGACGACCGTCCACATCAACGCCCCCGCGCATTGCTGATCGTCGAGAACGGCGGCGAACGGCCGGGAGGACAGATAGACCGGGTACGCCACGCGGTCTGAGAACACCAGGAATCCGGAGAGGACGTCGCACGGCAGCGTGGCGAGGAACAGGTAGAGCACCGTGGGCCAACCGTCACCCAACGGCTTGGACGGCCATGGCCGGATCACCGGCCACCAGAAGAGCAGGCCCGTCGCGAGGAACGACAGCTGTTCGAAGGCGTGGACGAGCGGCGCATGCAGCGCGATCGTGAACGCGGCCGGCATGTGCCATCCGATCAGCGTGATCGTGGCCGCCAGCCAGGCGAGGACCGGCCGGTCGAGGGGAGCCCACAGGGGAGACCGCTCCACCGAGTGGAGGAGCCGCGGAGACAGCCCCCTCCCGATCACGCGGAGCGGCTCGCCGAGGAAGATCAGAGGAGGAGCGATCGTCTGGAGGAGCAGGTGCTGGACCATGTGGAGGGTGAGCGACCCCGTATCGCAGTGCGCAACGGGGGAGATCGACGCGACCCCGATCAATGTCAGTCCGGCGAAGTAGGAGCCGGCGCGCCAGTGCGGCACCGTTGCCGAGGCCTCGGCGCGCGCCCGTCCCCACCCGCCGAGGTACGCCGCCGCGGCGACGATGAGCCCGAAGAGGATCACGGCACCGGCTCCAGCGCGATCGCGCGCGAGGCGTCCCGCGCGGGCTGCTGCCCCTCCGGGTGCAGCTTGACGAGAAACGCCACCAGCGCCGTCGTCTCCGCGGGAGAGAGGTTCTTGCCGTAGGCTGGCATGTTGCCGCCCCCCTGAATGACCTGGCGGATGAGCTGATCCTGGGTGAGGCGGACCGCCACGTCGTCCAGCGCGGGTCCCCGCTCGCCACCTCTCTTCTCCAGCGCGTGACAATTGCGGCACTGCTTCGCCTGGAAGACCAGCGCCCCCCGGCGCTCGAGCGCGGTCGATCGCTGGAGCAACCGCTCCGGTACCGGATCGCCGCTCCAGGCCTCCATGTGGGGGCTCCACGGGGCGAACTCGGCCATGCGCGTGAACGTGCCGAGCGTCACCGCGATGAGCAGGACCGTCACGACGGCGATCGGTCGACGCTTCCAGCTCTTCTCGCCCTCTCCGGACAGGAAGGGAAGGAGGAGCAACGCCGCTATGACGATGACGGGGCCGATGAGGAGCGCCGGCGTTTCGAAGGACGGAGGAAGGAGCGAGAGGAGGGCATAGAGCCACAGGAAGAAGTAGTCCGGCCGCGGTGCCGTCTGGATGATCGTCGGGTCGGGCGCTCCGGTCGGACCGAACGGGCCGAAGACCGCGGCGCAGGCTGCGACGGCGAGCAAGATCGCCGCCGCGAAGAGCATGTCCTTCCATGCGCCGTAGGAGAAAAACGGCACGCCCACGGTCTTGGTCATGCGGTGGTAATCCTCGACGTAGGTCGCGCGCTTCACGAGGCGTCCCGGCATCGGCCATTCGTTGATGCCGAGCGTCAGCACCATCAAGAGATGGAGGCACACGAAGCCGATCATCGCCCCGGGAATCAAGAAGACGTGTACCGCGAAGAAGCGCGACAGCGTGGCGCCTCCGATGATCGGGCCCCCGAGCATCACCTTCACGATGGCCGGCCCCAGGACGGGAACACGGCTCGCGATCGACGCCCCGATCCCCAGGCCCCAATACGCATCCTGATCGAAGCGCAGCACCTGCCCCGTGAACGCCATGCCGAGCGTCATGAGCAGCAGCAGGATGCCGATGATCCAGGTGAGCTCGCGTGGATACTTATAGGCCCCGAACAGGAAGACCTGCGCCATGTGGATCAGGACGATGGCGACCATGAAGTTCGAGCCCCATCCGTGCAGCGCGCGGATGAACCACCCCAGCGTCACGTCGTGATTCAGGGCCTGGAGGCTGTTCCACGCCTCCCCCGCCGAAGGGACGTAGAGCAGACCGAGCAATGTCCCGGTCGCGAGCTGCAGCGCGAAGACGACGAGCGCGGCGCTGCCGAAGACGTACCACCAGCTCGCGGTCTCGCGAGGGATCGGGTGCTCCGCCGCGTCGCGGATCGGCGCGCCCAGCCGAAGGCGCGCGTCGAGCCAGGCGCCGATCTCGGCGAGCCTCACGCGCATGGCGGTTTCCCCTTCGCCAGGGAGGCGATATCGCCAGGCGTCGGAAGCGCGCCCGCCTGGATGCTCAGCGTGCCGCCTTGCACACGGAACGGGTATTCGAAGAGCCCGCGCTCGGGCGGCCCCGAGGCGCGCGCGCCGTCGCGGTAGTAGGCGCCGCCGTGACACGGGCACAGGAACAATCCGGACTGCGGGAACCACCGGACAGGGCAGCCCAAGTGGGCGCAGTTGACGGCGAAGACCTGGAACCGCTCGTTGTCGATCCGGCGCACCCAGCACGCGGTGTCCGCCGTCTTGCCGTCGGTCGGCGTCACGTAGGGGCTCCTGAACGTGGCCAGCCGCGTCTCTCCTTCCGGGAAGCCATCCACGGGACCAAGAGGGACCCAGGAGAGATAGGCGCCGCCCCTCCCCCGCACGACCGGGGAAAGGAGATAGCGCACCACGGGGACCGCGAGCGCCGCCACCACCAGCGCGTTCACGGCGAGACCGAGCTTCATGAGCATCGTGCGGCGGGTCATCGTCGTATCGTCGAGCATCGTCCTGCTCCTATCGCAGCGCGCCGGTCAAGTCGGCGTAGGGCTGACCAGGAGACTCGACCCTCCGCGAGGCGAGCCACGCCACGACGTCCGTGATCTCTTGCTCCGACATCGGCCTGCCGGGAACGTTCCCGCGCCAGTCCGGCGCTCCGAGATCGGGCCGGCCCGCGATCACGATCGTGCGAAGCCCCTGATCGCTGACCAGAGCCAGGAAAGCATCGTTCGCGACGGCGCTGCCGCGGGGTCCTCCCGTGCCACCGGTGCCGTGGCAAGAGGCGCAGAAATCCGCGAACACGCGTTCACCGCGGCGCGGGTCGCCCGCGGCCCGGGGTGTTCGGGAAGGCGGAGCGGCGCCGTTCAGCGCCGCCGGCTTGCTCCACGAGCGGATGCCTTGGGTGATCGCGTCGATCTGTCCCTCGGTGAGCATTCCGCCCGCACCCTTCGAGAACGCGGGCATCGACGTGCCGCGCACCCCGATGGCGACGGTGCTTCGGATCGCTTCGTCGTCCGCAACGGCGAGATAGACCGGGTCGGCGAGATTGACGGCCGCTCCGCCCCGTCCTTCGTGTCCGTGACATCCGGCGCAGTTGGCGGCGTAGAGGGCCGGGAAATCGGTGACCTCCGCCGGGGCCACGACCCTCGAGCCTTCGGCCGGGCGTCCCGGCGCGTCGTCGCACGACGCGAGCAGCGGCAGGATCAGCACCGCCGCCAGCGGCCACAGGCGGACGGTCGTCATCTCCTTCTCCCGTCGTCACCGGGGGCGCGAATGATGCCGGGCGCCTCGACGCCCGCGCGCAATGCGAAGGAGATGTTCTCGCGTGTCGGCATCCGCGACGATCGCACGACGACGAATCCCGCGACGATGCCGAAGGCGATCTGGGACGCCATGAACCAGAGCCAATCGATGCGGCCTTGCAGCACCGGGTTCAAGAGGCCGAGGATCGAATAGAACGTGCCCGACCAGAACACCGGCGCGATCAGCCCTCCCAGGACGATCGGCCGCCGCGGCAACATCGGGAGCATCGCTCCATAGACGAGACCGACCAGCGTGGATCCGATTCCGTGGAGCAGAAGGGCGATCGCGAAGGCGTCCGCATGGAAGGCGTCCAGCCCGGTCACCTCGAGCTTCACCGCCTGAGCGTGGACGAGCGAGGCGAGGATGTTGATCGGATACCAGATGCTCCCCGTCTTCAGGAGGCCGTAGGCACAGGCGAGCAGAGCCATCGCCGCACCGCCGGCCCAACCTCCCCTGAGCCCGGAGGAGACCGGGTAGGTGTGGACGGGAAGCCAGGCGCGCACCTGCTCCGCGGTGACCGGGAGCCGCTCGACCTCCCGGCGGTCGGTGCTCACGCGCGGCGCGTCGGGGAGCACGGTCAGGATCTGCTCGTGCGGATGGGGTAGGACCTCACGGAACCACCCAATGCAACCCGCGACGGCGAGAATCACGCCGAGGAAGCCGACCGACGCGCTCGTGACGAGCGCGGCGAACATCAGGGTGACGCCTGTGGCCAGGACCATCGGCCAAGCCGTCGGCACGGGCAGCTCGATCTCGACGGCATCTCGTTCGTCTTGCGTCGTCGCCATGGGTCCTCCTCAGCGCCCGATGACGTAGACCACGGTGAAGACGACGACCCAGACGGCGTCGACGAAGTGCCAGTACAGCGACAGGGTCCCGACGCGCGCCGCGTGCTCGCGACCGACGCGGCCGGCCACGGCGAAGAAAGCCACGATCGCCATCAGGACGAGACCGACCGCGACGTGAAACGCATGCAGCCCCACGAGCGAGTAGTAGGTCGTTCCGAACAGGTTCGTGGAGATGGTGAGGCCGTGCTCGTGGATCAGTCGATGCCATTCCCATCCCGTCCCGTAGAGGAAGAGCCCGCCGAGGGCGATGGTCGCGAGCCACAGCGCGACGAATGCCCGGCCCGCGCCGCGCTCGATCGCCCTCGCCGCGAGATGAACCGTGAGACTGCTGGAGAGCAGACAGATCGTGAAGAAGATCGGCGTCTCTAGCACCTCGCGCGGCGTCGGCCCGCTGAGGCTCTTCCCGATGTAGAAGAGGTACGCCACCACGAAGATCGTGAAGATCGCGGTCTCCGCGACGATGAGGCAAGCCATCCCGACCGTCCCGCGATAGGGAAGACGCCAGGCATCGGCGACTCCGAGGGTCGGAACCGTGACCTCGCTCATCGCTCGCTCCACGGAGGTCATGCGCTCACTCGTACCGGCTGTCCGGGTCCTCGGCGTGCTTGAGGTCCCAGAGGGGCCGGCGGCTGGTGACGGTCGGGATCCGTGCGAAGTTGTAGGCGGGCGGCGGCGAGCTCACCGACCACTCGAGCGTCCAGGCGTCCCAAGGATCGTTGCCGGCCTCCTCTCCTTTGAAGTAGGACCGGACGAGGTTCACCACGAAGAGGAGAACGGCGACGCCCTGGATGAACGCACCGAGGCTGACGAGCAGGTTCAGCGTGTCCCAGCCTCGGCCGGGCTCGTACGTGTAGATGCGGCGCGGCATTCCCAGGAGGCCGGGGATGTGCATCAGGTCGAAGCACAGGTGGAAGCCGAGCGTGAACAGCCAGAAGTGCCACTTCCCCAAGGTCTCGCTCATCATCCGGCCGGTGACCTTCGGGTACCAGTAGTAGAAGGCGCCGAACAGCGCGAACAGGATTCCGCCCACGATCACGTAGTGGAAGTGCGCGACCACGAAGTACGACAGGCTCAGCTGCCAGTCGAAGGGCGCCGCGCCCAGCATGATCCCGGTGAGGCCCGAGACCAGGAACTGGAACAGGAACGCGATCGCGAACAGCATCGGGGTCTTGAACTGGATCCGTCCGCCCCACATGGTGCCGAGCCAGTTGAAGATCTTGATCCCCGTCGGAATGCCCACCGCCATCGTCGTCATGGCGAAGAAGCTGTTCGCGTAGGAGTTCATGCCGATCGTGAACATGTGGTGCGCCCAGACGCTCATGCTCACGAAGCCGATGCCCACGGTCGCCGCCACCATGACCGAGTATCCGAACATCGGCTTGCGGGAGAAGACCGGGATGATCTCCGACATGAAGGCGAAGGAGGGCAGGACGAGGATGTAGACCTCCGGATGCCCGAAGATCCAGAAGAAGTGCATCCAGAGCGTCGCGGAGCCGCCCGCCTGCGTGTCGAAGAAGTGGCCGCCCAAGTAGCGATCGACCAGCAGCATGATCTGGGCCGCCGTCAGCGGCGTGATGACGAGCAGGACCATCCCGGACATCACGAGGTTGAGCCACACGAGGAGCGGCATCCGGCCGAGGTGCATGCCCGGACACCGCATGCAGAGCACGGTGGCGATGATGTTGACGGCCGTGCCGACCGACCCGAAGCCCGCGACGAGGAGCGAGATCGTCCAGTAGTCGGAGCTGTGGCCCGGTGAGAACGCCTTCAGGGCGAGCGGCGCGTACGCCCACCATCCGACGTCGGGCGCGTTGCCGGCGCCGTAGAGTCCGTTTCCGCCGAGCAGGCTGAAGTAGAGGAGCAGCCCGCCCAACGCGGACACCCAGAAGCTGAACGCGTTCAGGCGCGGGAACGCCATGTCCCGTGCGCCGATCATCAGGGGAACGAGATAGTTCGCGAATCCGAAGAGCACGGGGATGGCGACGAAGAAGATCATGGTCGTCCCGTGCATCGTGAACATGCGGTTGAAGACCTGAGGCGAGACGAAGTCGTTGTGCGCGTGCGCGAGCTGAACGCGCATGATCAGGGCCTCGCATCCGGCCACCACGATGAACAGCAAGGCATAGAGGATGTAGAGGGTGCCGATCCGCTTGTGATCGACCGTCGTCACCCAGTCGTGCAGGACCTGCATCCAGGGGCGGGCTTCGCCTCGCGGTTCCGGGAGGGCCACGGCGGTCGACGACATCGGTCCCCCTCCCTACCGCAGCGTTCGCATGTAGGCGACGAGCGCGTCCAGATCGGCGTCGGCGAGCTTCATCGCAGGCATCAACGACCCCGGCTTGATGGCGTCCGGGTCCTGGATCCAGAGTCGCAGGCTCTCCTCCGTGTTCGAGGCCGCGCCCGAAGCGATCGTGCTGCGGCTCATGAGGTGCGTCAGGTCGGGACCGAAGCGCCCGTTCGCCGGCGTGCCCTGCACCGCGTGGCAATTGATGCAGGCGGTCGTCTCGAAGACGCGCCGCCCCGCCGCCGCCTGCTCGTCACGGATCGCCGGCTTCCGCTGCTCGCGCACCCACGCTTCGAACTCCTCGGGGCCGTCCACCGTCACGCGGAGGAGCATCTTGCCGTGCTGCGTCCCGCAGTACTGCGCGCATTGACCGAGGAAGACGCCGGTCCGGTGCGGGTCGAGCCACATCTGATTCATGCGGTTCGGAATGAGGTCCGTTTTCCCCCCGAGCTCGGGGATCCAGAAGCTGTGGTCCGTGTCGGCGGACAGCAGCTTGAGGAATGTCGGCCGGGGACGACGGGGATCGCTCACGGGGATGTGCAGCTCGTTCGCGGTGACGATTCCGAGCGCGGGGTAGCGGAACTCCCACCAGAACTGATGACCGACGACGGTGACGTCGACGGCGGCCGCCGGCTTGGGGGCGTCCTGAATCGCGTGGATCACGCGCGCCGACGCCAGGAAGAGCACGAGCACGATCAGGACCGGCACGATCGTCCAGGCCAGCTCGATCTGATTGCTGCCGTAGACCTGCGGCGGCTCGCGGAGCGCGTTTCCTTCCGTCCGGGGGAACTTGACGATCGTGTAGGCCAGCAGGCCGAACACCACGACGAAGATGGCCCCGGTGACCGCCAGCACGAACATCGAGAGGTCGAAGAGGGTCTTCGCGTGGCCGGACGCCGGCGCGAAGATGTTCGGGACCTGGCCTCCGCCGGCGACCGGGGGGGCGCTGCCGATCGCCAACAGGAGCCACACGGTGAAGCCGACGAACGGAAACGCGCCGACGACGATCAACGCGAGAACGGTGAGCTTCCCGGGCCGCGTGCGCTGGCTCTCGTTGGGCATGATCACACGGTGATTTAGCAACATGGAGGCCAGCGGTGAGGCCCCCGAAGCGGTGTGTTTCCGCTCGAGCCCTCGGCGAGGTTCGCGTGTTCTCGCGAGATCTCGCGAGCGTGAGCGAGGGCCGGCTCTGGGCCGGGGAGACGGCTATGTTCTCTTCGCGGGTAGCGTGAGCTGGAACACGGCACCGCGCGGCTCGTTCGCGCTCACCCACAGGCGTCCGTCGTGCGCTTCGATGATCGAACGGCAGATCGAGAGCCCCAGGCCCAGCCCGCTCGGCTTGGTGGTGTAGAAGGCCGCGAAGATCTGCTCTCGTGCGTCCGCCGCCAGTCCGCGGCCGGTATCGGCCACGGCGACGCGAACGTCTCCCGCGTCGTCTCGCCCGGACGCGACCGTCAACTTTCCCGACCTCTCGCCGGCCGCGATGATGGCCTCGATTCCGTTGACGATCAGGTTGAGGATCACCTGTTGCAGCTGCACGCGATCTCCGAGGATCGGGGGCAGATCGTCGCTCAGCTCCATCCGAACGGGGATACCGCTCCTGGCCGCCTCGCCGCGGGTGAGCTGGACGACCTCGCGGATGGCGGAGTTGATGTCCACGAATTCCTTCGGGGGCGGGGCCTTGGTGACGAGCGCGCGGATTTGGCGGACGACTTCCCCCGCTCGCTTGCCGGCCAGCTCGATGCGAGAAAGCGCCTTGCGTACTTCGACCAACTCCGGGGGCTGGCTCTCGAGGCACCGGAGCGCGGTCTGGGCCGATGTCACCGCGGCCGAGATCGGCTGCTGCACCTCATGCGCGATCGAGGCCGTGAGCTCGCCCATGGTCGTCACGCGCGCGACGTGGGCCAGCTCGGAGCGGGCCCGGCTCAGGGCCTCCTCGGTCTGCTTTCGGTCCTCGATGTCGGTACAGGTCCCGTACCATTTGAGGATGTCGCCCGATTCGCTCCTCAGAGGATTGGCGCGAATCAGGAACCATCGATGGGAACCGTCGAATCGGCGAATGCGGGCTTCGGTGTCGACCGGCGTGCCTGATGCCAGACACGATTGCCACTCTTCGACCAGCCCCTTGCGGTCCTCCGGATGAATCGCTTCCGCCCACCCCCACCCCTGTGCTTGTTCCGCACTCAAGCCCGCGTAGTCGAGCCAGACCTGGTTGAGGAAATCGCAGTAGCCGTCCGGACGGGAAGTCCACGCCGTCGTGGGGATGGTATTGATGATGGCGGCAAGGTTGCGCTGCGTCGACTGCAGAGCCTCTTCCGCACACGCGTTGGCGATAGCGACCGCAGCCTGATTCGCAAACAAACCCAACCAAGTGAACTCTTGTCGGCCGAACGGTTGGCGGCTGAAGACGGCTATCACACCCAGGAGCTTGTCTCGAAAGATGAGGGGGTGGCCCGCGAAACTGCGGATCTCCTCGCGCTTCGCCCATGTTGGTCGCAAGATCCAATCGTTCTGGGCGGCGACGTCTTCGACGAGTATCGGATGCCGGCTTGCCGCCACTTGACCGACCTTTCCGACATGGAACGGCATCCGAGCAAAGTGCCCATGCAGGAAACACCAATCTTCCCCTGGTGAATTGAGGGGAGTTCCAGCGCTTGCGACGAGACAAAGAGAATCGGCGGTATCGGAATCGGCGGATGGCACCAGCCAAATGCGAACCAATGCCACTCCCGGCTGTGATGCCAATCCCCGAACGATACCCTGTAAGACCGGGTCGACGTGGTGCTCCGACGTGACGGTGACGGCCAAGGCGAGTAGCTGTTCCGCCGCCAGCGAGGCCCCCACAAACCCTCCGATTGTGGTTAACGGGGCGGAGCAGGGAGCGTGAACTGGAAGGCGGCGCCGCATGGCTCGTTCGCGCTCGCCCACAGTCGTCCCTCGTGCGCTTCGACGATCGACCGGCAGATCGAGAGCCCGAGCCCCAAACCGCTCGGCTTGGTCGTGTAGAAGGCCGCGAACATCCGCTCCAGCGCTTCCGCCGACAACCCAGGGCCGGTGTCGGCCACCGCCACGAGCACTTCTTCCCCGTCGCCCTTCTTGGAGCTGATCCGCAACTCTCGGACGTCGCCGGCACCCGTCATCGCCTCGATGCCGTTGAGGATCAGGTTGAGAATGACCTGTTGGAGCTGGACGCGATCGCCGTGAATCGGCGGTAGACCCTCGGCGAGGTTCGTCCGCACGGAGACGCGGCTCTTGGCCGCCTCGCTGCGGGTCAGCTCGACGACCTCGCGAATGGCGACGTTGATGTCCACCGGCTCTTTCGGGGGCGGGGCCTTGGTGACGAGCGCGCGAATCCGGGCGATGACGTCCCCGGCGCGCCTGCCAGCGCGGATGACGCGGGCGAGCGCATCGCGCGCCTCGCCCAGCTCCGGCGGCTGGGCGTCGAGCCACCGCAGCGCGGTCTGCGCCGACGTCACCGAGGCCGAGATCGGCTGCTTGACCTCGTGCGCGATCGAAGCTGTGAGCTCGCCCATCGTCGTCACGCGCGCCACATGGGCGAGCTCGGAGCGGGCTCTGTTCAGGGCCTCCTCCGCGGCGACGAACTCCGTCACGTCCTGCACCGCACCGACGAACACCGGGTGCCCGGCTCTCTGCCCGGTGACGTGCGAGATGCCCCGCAGGTGCTTGACGGCGCCTCGGGGCGTCACGATGCGGAACTCGATCTTGACGCCCTCTCCCGTCATCGCGCGCGCGTTCGCGGCTTCGAACTCGGGGAGGTCGTCGGGATGGACGAGCTCTCGAAAGCGCTGCAAGGTGACCTTGGTCGCCGGCTCGAACTCGAAAATGCGGTAGAGCCCCTCGGACCAGTTGTGATCGTCCCCCACGAGATCCGTGATGAAGGTGCCCGTCTTGCTCAGCCGCTGCGCGTCGACGAAGCCGTCGTAGGCCTGCCTGAGCTCCACCTCGACGCGCTTGCGGTCGTCGATGTCGGAAAGCAGGACGTACCAGCGCGCGACCTCCCCACGGGTGTCGCGGAGAGGAAGCCCTCGGACCTGAAACCACCGATAGACCCCGTCGAACCGCCGGATGCGCGCCTCGAAGTCATACGGCACGCCGGACGCGATCGCCGGCGCGAAGACCTCGATCACGTGAGGCAGATCCTCGGAATGAACGGTTCCGTTCGTACCCCACTGTCTCATCGCTTCCAGCGGCTGGCCGCAGTACGCGACCAGCTGGTCGTTGACGACGTCGACTTCGCCGGAGGGATCCAGGATGGCGACCAGGCCGGGAATGGTGTTCACGATCAGGCGCGATTCGCGCTCGCTCTCGTGCAAGGCCTGCTCGGCCTGCTTGCGCTCGATGAACTGACCGATCTGGCTACCGAGGTTTGCCATCATGTCGAGCAGATTCGGATCCGGTTGGCGGATCTCGAGGCTGAGAAGATCGATGACTCCTAGAACCTCGCGGCCCAGCAGGATGGGAAAGGCGAACGCCGCGTGCAGCCCTTCGCGCCGGGCTACGTCTGCGCGGCGGAAGGTCGGCTCTTGGCTGGCATCCGCCATACATAGGGGTGCGCGGCTCGCCCAGGCGCGGCCCGGCAGCCCGCTCCCATGAGAAAAAGAGCTCGCTCGCGTCGCGGCCTCGAAGAGGGGGGCTTCGACAGCCGGCGCGCGCCAGAGCTCCGCGAAACGGAGCACGCCGTGTTCGCGGTCCAGGCGCCACCACGCACCGAGGTCCCAACCCAGACACTCGCACAGGGCTTGGAGGATTCGGGGCATCGCTTCCTCGACCGTGATCGCGTCCGCCAGGATCCGTGTGGCTCGTTGCTCCGCGAGCAAACGCTGCTCGATTCGCTTGCGCTCGGTCAAGTCGAAGACGAATGCGACCCCCTCATTCGTTGATCCTTCGAACATCGTGCCGCCGGTCATCACCGGGATGCGCGTGCCGTCCTTCCTCAGAAGCTCCCGTTCCTGGGCGTCCGAGGCTCGGCCCGACCTGAGGACCTCCATCTCGAGTGCGTCGCGCTCGCGCCACTCCGGCAGCGTGAAGTCCGTCCAGCGGACGCGGCCCGAGACCAGGTCCTCGCGGCTGTGACCGATGATGCGGACGAACTCGTCGTTGGCGTCGAAGACGCGGCCGTCGGCATGCCAGCTGAAGATCCCGATGATGGCGGCGTCGACCATGCGCCGGATCCTCGATTCCCTTTCCGCGAGATCGCGGTAGAGCTGGCTGCTCTCGATCGAGATCGCGGCCTGAGAGGCGAGGAGCTTGAGCACCGCGGTCCGTGTGGGGGCGAAGGCGCGAGGGGCGACGTTGTTCTCGAGATAGAGCAGCCCGATCAGCTTGGCCTGGTTCATGAGAGGCAGGCAGAACACCGAACGGGGCCGCTGCGCCGCGATGTATGGGTCCGTCGAAAAGGGGTTCGGGACGGCGGCATCGTCGAGGATGACGCTCTCCCGAGCGCGCAGAACATGGCGGAGGATGGTCTCCGGCAGCATCGACGCCGTCACGGGCTCGTCGCACAGGTGGACCGTCACCGCGTCGGGGCCGTTTGTCGCTTCCGCCACGATCCGCCGCTTGGCCGTGCGCGACAGGATCAAGAGCGCGCGCGTCGCGCCCGCATACTCGACGGCGGTGCGCATCAGGGTGTCGAGCAGCCGCTCGAGGACCATCTCGCCCGAGACGGCCTGCGATACCGCGATCACCGTGGCGAGATCGAGATGGTCGGCCGCTGGGAGGGGGTCGCGCCCAACGAGGATCTGCTTCAACAGCGTCCCCAGATCGAAGTAGATGTGCGCGGACCGGATCTGCCGCTTGGCGGGATCGTAGGCATAGACCCCGCAGCCGGGGAGATCGACGCGGGCGTGAGTTGCTGCATGGCCGGCGAATTCACCCGAGTGCTCGGCTTCGAAGATGAACTCCACGACCACGGCATCGCGTCCGCAGATCGTCCTCTTCACGGTATGACGATTGCCGGGGAAGGCGGCGATGAACGGTCGAACGAACTGCTCGCGGAGGGCTGCCTTCCCCTGCATGAGGGAGCCCGGGATCTGGACCGTCACATCGTCCGTGTAGAACGACAGGATGCGGTCTTCATCCGTCCCCTGCCACGCGGCGTAATAGTCGTTGATGAAGGATTCGACGTCGAATCCCGCCGGTGTCCGGTCCCGCCCGAGCCGGGCGTGCTGCTGTTCGAGCTGCCGCAAGTTTCTTCCTCGGCTCTTGAGGTCTTCCCCGCGCGCTCACCAGGCGGCTCGCCGAATATACCTCCATTGCGTCGGTGGAAAGGAACCCGCTGCGGACCTTTGTCCGCGGCCGATGGCCTGCGGCGAGCCGTCCGTGGGATTCTTTAGAACCTATGCCCGCCGTTCTTCCACGACGGTCGTCGCGGACTCGGCGCCCGACCTTCTGCGAAGTCCGAGCACCGTCATTCTCGAGAACAGCGTGCTCGGCTTCATGCCTAGGAGCTCCGCCGCACCACGCGCGCCGGACACCCGGCCGCCCGCGCGCTCGAGCGCCGCCACGATGACTTGGCGCTGATGGTTCTCGACCGCCACGCGCGAGAGCAGGGGGAGATCCGACCGCGGCGCCGGGGACTTCAGTGAAACGCACGCCGGCACCCCATCGACGCGAAGCTGTCCGTCGACGGCCAGGATCACCGCCCGCTCGATCACGTTCTCCAGCTCCCGGATGTTCCCCGGCCAGTCGCGCGCCATGAGCCCCAGCAGCGCGGCCTCGCTGAGCCGCGGCGCCGGCCTCTTGAGACGCCGCGCCGCCGCCTGCACGAAGTGCTCGGCCAAGAGGGCTATGTCCTCCTTGCGCTCCCGCAGCGGTGGGCTCTCGATCGGGAAGACGTTGAGACGGTAGAAGAGATCCGCGCGGAACCGTCCGCTCTCCACATCCTCCGCCAGGTTGCGGTTGGTGGCGGCCACGATCCGCACGTCGATCTTTCGCGGCCGCGTGTCTCCCACGCGCTCGAACTCCTTTTCCTGAAGCACCCGCAGCAGCTTCGGCTGCATCGCCAGCGGCACCTCTCCGATCTCGTCCAGCAGGAGCGTCCCCCCCTGCGCAGCCTCGAACCGTCCCGCCCGGTCGCTCAACGCTCCCGTGAAGGAGCCCCGCGCGTGGCCGAACAGCTCGCTCTCGAACAGGGTCTCCGGAATCGCCCCGCAGTTCACTCTCACCAGCGGGTGGCGCCGCCGCCCGCTCCGGTCGTGGATCGCCCGGGCCAACAGCTCCTTGCCCGTCCCGCTCTCCCCGGTGATCAGGACGGTGACGTCGGTGTCTGCCACGAGGTCGACCTGTTGCAGGACACTCTGAAGCGCGTCGCTCGTTCCGATGACGCCGTCGAAGGAGGGCGCGTACTCCCCGAGGCGCGAGGGTACGGCTCGCCGGACGGCGGCCAGCAGATCGTCGGCATCGTAAGGCTTGGTGAAGAAATCCAGCGCACCGGCCTTCATGGCGCGCACGGACGTCGGGATGTCGCCGTGCCCCGTCAGGAGGATGGTCGGGATACCCACGCCGGCCTGGATCCTGTCTTCGTACAGCTCGAGCCCTGTCATGCCCGGGAGGAAGAGGTCGACGACGAGGCAGTCCGGCGGGTGCTGCCGCCGGAGATCGAGGAAACTCTCCGCAGACTCGAATTTTTCGACTTGGAAGCCTTCCTGTTGTAACAGGGCTTCGACGGACTCGCGGACCAAGGGGTCGTCATCGACGACGCAAATGAGAGGTCGGGCGGCGTTGACGCTCATGAGCTACCTCCATCCTTCAGAGCCAGTCGAACGCTTCTCAGCAACGCCTCGTCATCGAATGGCTTGACCAGGAAGTCGGCCGCCCCCGCACTCATCGCCAGATTCCGCGTTCGCTCGTCCCCGTGAGCGGTGATGAAAATGACGGGGATCCGGGTCTGCTGCTGTTTGAGCGTGGCCTGCAGGTCGAGGCCCGACATCCTGGGCATGCGAATGTCGGCGATCAGGCACGACGTCAGGTGCTGCGCTCCGGCGGCCAGGAACTCCTCCCCGGACGCGAAAGCCCGAGTGGGCAATCCCGCCTCTTTCAGCAGGCCTTGCAGGGCAGCGCGCATCAATTCGTCGTCATCGACGATGACGATGGACTTGAACTCTTGGGGAACCATGGGAAGGGAGTATCGAACGAAGGGTGGGCGACCGACAGTTATCCTTTGGTTTGACGTGAGCCCTTCTCGACCCTTCCGGCCGTCCGGACCAGCTCGGCGAGGGAGCCCGCTTGCATCTTCTTCATGACCCGGGCGCGATGGATCTTGATCGTGATCTCTTTCGTTCCGAGCTCCGCCGCGACCTGCTTGTTGAGCTTCCCGGAGACGACGAGGGCCATGACCTGGCGCTCACGCGGCGTCAGCGTGGCATAACGCTCCCTCAACCTCGACAGCTCTCGCTCGTGCTGCCGGGCCTCCGTGTCGCGCTCGAGCGCCTGGCGGATCACATCGAGCAGTTGATCGCCGTTGAAGGGCTTCGTGAGGAACTCGACCGCACCGGACTTCATCGCCTTCACGGTCGTTGGAATGTCGCCGTGCCCGGTGACGAAGATGACCGGCATGGAGTCGCCGGATCGCGCGAGCTCCCGCTGGACGCCGAGACCGTCCATGCCGGGAAGCTGGAGGTCGAGCACGAGACAGCTCGGCCCCTCGCCCCGCCCGCGTCGCACGAACTCCTGCGCCGTCGCGAAGGCCTCGGCGCGCAAGCCGGCCGATCTCAGGAGATGGGTGATCGAGAGCCGCACATCCTCGTCGTCGTCGACGACGAACACGGTGGGCGCAGGAGCGGAACGACTCATCGCTTTCCTTCAATCATATGCCTCCGTCCTCAAGGGCGCGCGGTGAGCGCGGCCTCCAGCTTCGCGTCGTAGCCGTAGATGTCGTCGCTGAACAGGGCGCGATCGTGGGCGTCGACGATCGCGGTCGCATAGAAAAGGACCACCGGGATCGGATGTGTCAGCTGGGCCGTGCTCATCCTGCCGGCGCTCATGGCCGTACCGATGCGCTCCCGCGTCCACTCCGGCTGATCGGAGAGCACGAACGCCGCCAGCTCCGGCGGATCCTCCAGTCGGATGCAGCCATGGCTGAAAGCACGGCGTGTCTCCGAGAACAGCTCCTGCGCCGGGGTCCCGTGCAGGTAGATGTTCATGGTGTTCGGCAGCACGAACTTCACACCGCCGAGCGCGTTCTTTCCGCCCGGGCGTTGACGCACACGCAACGTGCCGCTGGCGATGCCGTCGAGGGTCGCTGCGTCGAGCACCGTGATCGGCGGGCCGCCGCGCACGGGCACCGCCTCGAGCTCTTCGCGCTGCCAGTAGCCGGGATCGCGCCGGAGCCGCGGCACCGTCTCGTTGCGCTGTATGGACGGCGTCACGTTCCAGTACGGACTGAATTCCAGATACCGCAGCTCGCCGATGAACACCGGTGTCTCGCGCGCATTGATCGCCGCCCCCACGATCACCCGCATCGTCAGCTTCGCCGCGCTGTCATCGCGTCCGTTCGCGAAGGCCCAAAGGCGGAACGAGGGGATGTTCACCGCGATCAGCGGTCCGGGCGCGAATTCAGGGAGCCAGCGCAGACGCTCCAGCGAGAGCTCGAGCTGTCGCACGCGCGTGGACAACGGAACGGAGAGCGCGGCGAGTGTGTCGGCTCCGATGACGCCGTCGGCTTTCAGTCCATGCCGGTCCTGGTATGAGCGTACGGCGTCGACCAGGGGGCCATCATAGCGGTTGTCCGTCGGAATCGGCGCGGTTGCCGGAAGGTCGCCCACGCGCCGCAATCGTTCCGCGATCGCGCCGACACCTTCATGGGTCTCACCGGGGGTGATCTTGCCGACGCTCCTCGGCAGCGGAGGCAGTGGCTCCGCGGCCAGCGCACGAGCCCGTGCGAGCGCTTGTTTGAGGCGCTCATACTGAGGGAACGACGGCTCGACCGCGAGGACGGCATCGTGGACGTTACCGCTGTCGATCGCCGACTGGGCCAGCGCAGGAAGATCGAGCGGCGTGTGATGGGCCTCGATCTCGAAGCTCGCGCGCGCCGGGTGCACCCGGCCGACGTGCAGATCGCAAAGCAAGCGGAAGAGCGACACGGTGAGCGCGACATCGGCGCGCGGTCTGCGCCCGTTCGCATCGTCACCCTTCGCGATCCCATCGAATTCGGTGCGTAGCCACTCGACGTCGTAGTCCGACGGGTCCAAACCGTGGGTGGGCGCGGCCGCCAGCTCATCGAGGACACCGCGCCCGGTCGTCCACCGGGGAGCGTAGTCGCTCTGGGCGTAGAAGCGCTCCAGCGCGGATCGGTAGCCGGAGAAGTCCGGCCGCGTGAGCTGCGGAAGGCTCCCCTTCGCGACGAGCGCGCGCACCGCAGCGCGATCGTCGTCGTCGTCGCCCGCCACGACCGCGCCGCGCGCGGCGAGCGGCCATCCAGCGACGAGCGCGATCACGACGAATCTCCGTAGCAACTCCCTCCCTCCCTCAGTACCGAAAGTCCAGAGTCACTGTGCCGTAGTCCACGGTGGTATCGGGCTCCGAGATCACGACGCTCGGATCCACGGAGTCCGTGGAAAAGGCCCACGTGAAGTGAACGCCCCAGCGGGGGCGCTCCAAGTGCAAACCGACGAGCAGGGCCGTGATGAACGTCTCGTGGTCCACGCTGGGACTGTCGTGCAGCAGGCTTCCGTCCAGGAGAACCGTGTAGACGAGCGCCGTGGCGCGCAGCGCTACCGAAGCGTACACGGCCGTCCGCGGGCTCGCGTCCGGCGTGACGGCCTCGAGCGAGAGGCCCATGAAGATCGGATCGGGCAGGCGGACGAACCCACCCGGGAGATGCCAGCCGAGGCGCGTTTCCAGCGTCCCCCTGGCTCCGGTGAAGATGTTCCCGAGATTGGCTCCCGCGCCCACGGCGACATCCGCCCAGCGAGCCCGAGCCACTTTGTGCTTGCGCGTGTAGTAGAAGTTGAGGGCAGGCTCGTTGGGAATCTGGTTCGACCAGCCCATGGGCTCCTGGCTACCGATCATCTTGTGAAACCCCTTCTGGATGGACTCGCCCTGGGCGGCCGGGCCGACGATGCCGAACACCCAGCCGAACGCGTGAAGGTCCCGGTCGCCGTAGGCCATCCAGGCGTTTTGGAACCCCAAGATGGCGGCGTAGGGCACGTCGTCGGGGATGAGGTCCGGACTCGATTGGTCGTCCGGCGTCGAGATGACATGGCCCACGCTCCAGCTCTCCCGGAACCACCCTGCTCGATGCTCGGGGAGGAACCATGCGGCCATCTTCTTGCCGAAGGCGGGCGTTCCTCGCGCGTCGCCCCAGTCCTGCACGGCGGGTCCACTTTTCTGCAAGTAGATCCCGTCCGAGAACTGATTGTCGGAATTGAGATAGACGTCGTTGGCCCACTCGAAGGTCCAGGTGACGCCCTGGAGCTCTCGTCCTTCGTCCGCGGTAGCACGAGAAGCGCAAAGCAGCGAAGCGAGTGCTCCGGTGACCTTCCAGATCCGAGATGTCGGTCGTCGATTCGTTCCCATGTTCAACCATCGCGTCTGTTGCCGCGTCGGGTCCGCCCTCCGGGTCGCGGACTGCAACCTCCATTCCACGCTGAGGAAAAGGCCGAGGCTCTCATTCGATGACAACCCGTCACGGATCTTGTGAGTTTTCGCGAATGATCGCGAAGGCAAGACCTGCTGCAGCGCGACGTCACCTCGAACTCCCGTGACGTTGGGCCTGGTGCGACCCGCGCGCCCTGGCCCGCCTCTTGCCATTCCGTCGGTGCGGTTTCCTTGGAGGACCGACGGTTGGCCGGAACGATCCGTGCTCCCGTGCTCTGCGGCGCTCTCGTCTTGGCGACGCCCGCCTTGGCCGAGATGCCGACGCCGGCCGTGACACCGCGACGGCCGACGATCGGGGTCGCGCTGTCCGGCGGAGCCGCCAAGGGGTGCGCTCACGTCGGCGTGCTGCGCGTGCTCGAGGAAATGCGAGTCCCCGTCGATGACCTCGCCGGCACGAGCATGGGCGCCGTCATCGGCGGACTCTACGCCACAGGGATGAGCGCCGACGAGCTCGAGCGGACGGTGCTCTCGGTCGACTGGGCCGACGCGCTCCGCGACAAGCCCTCGCGCAAGGATCTCGTCTTCCGTCGCAAGGACGACGATCTGCATTACATCCCGGACTTCGAGCTCGGGATCGGCAAGGGCGGGATCAAGCTGCCCGCCGGGCTCCGCAGCGGGCAGAAGCTCGGCTACCTGCTCCGCCGTTTCACCGTCCACGTGCGCACGGTGCGCGACTTCAGCGACCTGCCGGTGCCGTTCCGGGCCGTCGCCACCGAAGTGGCGACGGGGAACGGAATCGTCCTCGACCACGGCGATCTCGCGCGGGCGATTCGCGCCAGCATGGCGATTCCGACCGTGTTCACTCCCGTCGAGATCGAAGGCAAGCTGCTCGTCGACGGCGGACTCGCGGACAACGTGCCGGTCGACGTCGCCCGGGCGATGGGGGCCGACGTCGTCATCGCCATCGACGTCGGCTCGCAGTTCGCGGGAGAGGCGGAGGCCGGAAAGTCGTTCATCTCGATCCTCAACCAGACCGGCACGATGATCACGCGCAAGAACATGATCGCCAGTCTGGCGGCGTCCGACCTCGTGATCACGCCGGACGTTGGCTCGATCAAGCCCCTGGACTTCGCCCGCGCGAAAGAGGCGATCGACCTCGGCGAGGCCGCCGCGCGCCGGGTCGCCGATCGCCTGCGCGCCTACGCCCTCTCGGAAGAGGACTACGCGGCCTGGAAGGCGTCCCGCCGTCGCGAGCCCGACTCCGTGCCGGTCGTCACCGCGATCGCGTTCGAAGGCAATCGAAGGGTCGACACGCGCGTGCTCGAGGCTCAGATTCGCTTGCGGCCGGGCTCGGAGGCCACCGCCGAGGGGATCCGCCGCGACCTGTCCCGCCTCTACGGCCTCGGCGACTTCGAATCGGTGGACGTTGAGCTCGAGCCGAACGCCGAGGGAACCGCGCTGGTCTATCACGTGCGCGAGAAACCCTGGGGGTCGAGCTACGTCCGTGCCGGAATCGGAGTGGAGATCGACGACGAGGGTCGCAGCGACTTCGAGCTCCTGGGGTCGATCAATCGGACACGGATCGACGCGCGCGGTGCCGAGTGGCGGACGCGCCTACAGTTCGGCTCGCTCAGGTCGATCGATACGGAGTTCTATCAGCCGCTGGATTTCCGGGGAGGCTGGTTCGTCGCGCCCTCGTTGTTTTATGCGCGCCAGCAGATCCCTCTCTTCGATTCCGGCCTGCGCCTGGCGGAGTTCGACGTTCCGGTGACGGGCGCGCGTTTCGACCTCGGGTACATGTTCGGCCGCTACGGCGAGCTGCGCGTCGGGGTCGAGCGCTCGGTGGCGCACGTCTTCCGGAGCACCGGGATCCCGCCGCCCGAGCTCTCGGACCTCGTGGAGAGCACGTTCAACCGCGCGGGGCTCCAGGTTTCCGGAGTCGTGGACCGGCTCGACAGCGCGACGCTTCCGAAGAACGGCGGCCTCTTCCAGCTCGTCGCGTTCCACAGCGTTCCCAGCCTCGGCGCCGACTCGTCGTACGATCGGTTCGAGCTGCGGTCGAGCGTCTTCAGGACGTGGGGTCGACACACCGTCTTCGGGGGCCTCAACGGCGGCATCAGCCCCGGCGGGGAGCTTCCCATCTACGATCAATTCGCGCTGGGAGGTTTCTTCTCGCTCTCCGGATACAGGCCCGGCGAGCTCCGTGGGGACAACTACGCGCTCGCACGGCTCGGCTACTACTATCGGATCTGGAAGATCTTCCACCTCGGCGGATATGTCGAAGCCGGGAGCGTCGCGCCCGAGGCGGGCGACCTCGCGGACGATCCGGTCTACGCCGAGACCGTGGTGCTCACCGCCGACACGCGCCTCGGGCCGCTCTACGTCGCGCTCGGCAACGCGGGCCCCGGCAAGCAAGCGTTCTACCTCTTCTTCGGAAGGCAGTTCTGAGTCGATGGCATTCCTGACGCTGGCGGCCCTGCCGTTACTCCTCGCCACGGTCGAGGTGGAGGCTTTTCCGCGGGATCCCGGCTTCCCCAGCCCCATCGCCGGACCCGCAAGCCGCGGGTTCGGATTCTCGCGGCTGGCCATCGGCGACATCACGACTCCCGACACCGGCGAGGCGTTTTACGCGCTGAAGCTCGGCTCCCTCTTCGGCATCGTCCGCGTCGCGGATTGGCGGTTCGGCATCGACGCGGGGTTCCTCGGCCTGTTCGACATCGACCAGGGCTACGACAACCTGGGATGGGACGGGAACTACGGCGTCATGATCACTCATCCCGTGGGCAAGCGCGTTGCCGCCCGTGTCGCATGGCTGCACACCTCTTCTCATGTGGGCGACGAGTTCGCCGAGCGCACCGGCCGAACACGGATCGGTTACACCCGCCAGGAGCTCGCGCTGGGCTTGAGCTGGAGGCCGGGGTCGGCTTGGCGCCTCTATGGGGAGTACGGCTACGGCCTCGGAGACAGTGCCGACGATCCGGGACAACCGGGGCGGCTCCAAGCCGGTGCGGAGTGGGAGCACGGCGCACGCTGGGGTCCGTACGCCGCGATGGACGTCCAAGCATGGCAGGAGCGGGACTGGAACGCAGATCTCGCGATCCAGGCGGGCTTCGCTTTTCGGGACGAGGGACGACGGTGGAGGCTCGGCCTCGAGTACTACGACGGCCGCGTCCCCATCGGAGAGTTCTTCAACGACGACCTGCGGCACCTCGCCGTCGGACTCTTCTTCGATCTGGGTGGTCGCTGACCGTGCGTTACACGGGACGGGCGCCTTGATCGGCCGGTGCCGCGAGAGCATGATGCGCTCACCCTCGCACGGGCTGCTGATGGAGGAGGACCGTCCGATGAGCAAGCAAGAAACCGATAGGGCACGGCCGATGGATCGTCAGCAGGGGCATGAGTTCCAAGCGTTCGGGCAGATGACGCACCGGCCGATCGCACTGGCCGAGAGCGCCGCCAAGCAGAGCGTCGAGAACCTGAATCAGGTCCTGGCCGATACCATGACGCTGCGCGACCTCTACAAGAAGCACCACTGGCAGACCGCGGGCGCCTCGTTCCACCAGCTCCATCTCCTCTTCGACGCCCACTACGAGGCACAGAACGAGCTGGTGGACGCGATCGCCGAGCGCATCCAGATGCTGGGCGGGGTCTGCCTGGCGATGGCTCCCGACGTGGCGGAGACCACGCTCATCCCCAGGCCGCCGAAGGGTCGCGAGGAGCCGCCCGTTCAGATCTCGCGCCTCCTCCATGCCCACGAGATCGTCCTGAAAGAGGCGCGCTCGATGGCGAGGCTGGCCGCGGAAGTGGGCGACGACGGCACCAACGATCTGCTGGTGTCCGACGTCGTGCGCGGCAATGAGAAGCAGGCGTGGTTCCTCTCCGAGCACGTCGTGGACGTTCCGCTCGTGAAGGCGGACTGACAAAGGCATCTCTCCCTGCTCGCCGGACAATACTCCCGCGGCGATGGACGATGGACTCCCGGAGTTCGTAGCGGCACGTCCCCGCCTGTTCGGCATCGCCTACCGCATGCTCGGCAGCGCCGCGGAGGCCGAAGATGTCGTTCATCGCCGCCGTTTCCGAATGGGGCTGGAGCGGCGTGACGGTCTCTTTCATTCAAGCCAACGGACGGGCGGCCGCGATCCTCTCGCGCGCCGGCGTCGTCGCCATGCTCGTGACCGTCGACGCCTCGCCCGAAGGGATCGACGAGATCATGTGGTTCATGCGGCCGAGCAAGCTCTCAGGCGTCGCCCCGTCGGTCAACGCTTGAGGGCGGGCTCCTTCAGCCAATCCTGAAGGCGCACTTCGCCCAGCCGCGCGCCGTCCGAGGGGATGAGCGTGCGCTCCTCGAGGATGGCGCCGGCATACCGTGCGCCCGGATCGGCGACCACCTCACGCGGATCCTGGCGGGCGCGCAGGGTCTCGCGAACGAGCTCGTCGAGGCGGAACGTCTCCGGGCCGGCCACCTCGACGATGCCCATCACCGGCGGACCGAGCGCGACGCGACCGACGGCCTTCGCGACATCGTCCGCGGCCATCGGCTGGATGAGCGCCGGCGGAAGCCTGACCGTCCCGTCCACGGTGGCTCCGTCGGCGATTCCCTTGATGAATTCAAAGAACTGCGTCGCGTGAACGATGGAGTAGGGCGTGTCGGCCCTCTTGATCAGGTCTTCCTGCGCGATCTTCGCGCGGAAGTAGCCGCTTCCGGAGAGGCGCTCGGTCCCCACGACCGACAGCGCTACGTAGTGCTTGACGAAAGCCGCTTGGGAGGCCGCGAGCACGTTCCGCGTGGAGGTCGTGAAGAATTCCATGACCGCCGCGTCCTCGAACGACGGCGAGTTCGACACGTCGACGACGACCGACGCCCCCTCGAGCACTCCGGCGAGTCCTTGACCCGTGAGCGTGTTGACGCCGGTGTTGGGCGCCGCCGCCACCGCCTCGTGACCGCGGTCGCTCAGGTCCTTCACGAGCTTGGATCCGATGAGCCCCGTGCCGCCGATGATGACCAGTTTCATGATCGATCTCCCTATTCGTAGTGGTGTCGGAGCTCTTGTTCCGCGGCCAGCCAGTCCTCGACATCGCGGCCGTCCTGACCTCCGCGCGCCTCGTAGAGGGAGTAAGCGAGCCGCGCGATCTCGTCTCGGGTTGGGTGAATCTCGCCTTCGGTGTACTTCGCCAACGATCGCGCACCGGTGACGCTCGCCTCGAGCTCCATGAAGGTCGTCACGGGACTCCGCATTGTCGTTCCTCCTACGTCCATGGACCGGATGGTCGGCCGCGTTGTGACGGAGCCAGCGCTAGGCCGCACGAGCCACTCGTGCGCCTGAAACCAACAAGGCTTCCACCTCGGCGAACACGTCGCGAAGGCGTCTTTGCCGGCCGGAACGCGTAGGCGCCCTTCGGCCCTGGGCGACGTGCTGACGCGCTCGCGCCACCACCTGCCGTGCGTTGGCCTCTTCGATCCGAAACATCCTCGCGATGTCGCGGTACGAGTAGTCGAAAGCTTCGCGAAGGACGTAGGCGGCGCACTGTCTGGGAGTCAGGGTTTCCAGCAGCACTCGGATGCCGAGCGACAACGCCTGGCGGCGTTCGGTGTCCCGCCGAGCGTCCGCGCCGGAATCGACAGGCTCCTTTCGGTGCGTTTCGTAACGCGAGCGCGCCGACTGGATCACGTTGATCGCCAAACGCCTTGCCGTCGTCACGAGGAAGGCATCGGCGTCCCGGACGAGGCTCATATCCGTCGCCTGCCAACGCACCCAGACGTCCTGCACGATGTCCTCGGCGTCGGCGGCGCTGCCCACGATGCGGTAGGCGATGCCCTTCAGACGAGGGCGCATTCTCAGGAATGCGGTGAGGCCGCAGTCGTCGTTGCCGTGCGTCGCTTCCATCGCCGTCTCCTCATGTTTGACCCGAAGAGAAGAGCAACGGCCATGCCGGAGAGACGTCTTCGAATGGTAAGCGTTTCTGCCGGAACAGAGCAACGAGATCTTCTGGTCCACGAGTTCTCGTGGTTGTCACATCTCGCAGGGAGATCCGGTCTTCACGGCAGGTCACAAAGACCACAGGAGAGACCATGAGCACGATCGCGGGGATACGCGTGGCCGATTCGCCTCTGATGTCCGAGGTGCTCCCCTACGCGCAGGAACTTTACGAGCCTTACCTTTTCAACCACGCCATGCGATCGTGGCTGTTCGCCGCGAAGATCGCGCAGCGCAAGAGCATGGACTGCGACCTCGAGGTGGTGGCTACCGGCACGCTTCTCCATGACATCGGCCTCGGGCCCGGCGTGACGGGGCCGAACCGTTTCGAGGTCAACAGCGCCGCCGCGGCGCGCTCGTTCGTCAAGGAGCGCGGTGTCTCGGACCGGCGTGCGCAGCTCATCTGGGATCTCGTCGCTCTCAACTCGACGCCGTCGATCGCGCTCCACAAGGAGGCGGAGGTTGCGTTGGGCACCATGGGCATCGGCCTCGACTGGGGTGGGTTCTTCTTCGAGCTCATCGAACCGTCGGATGTGGCCGAGATCGTTCGCGCTTATCCCCGCCTGGAGATGAAGCACCGTTTCGCCGAATCGTGCCGGCAGCTCGTCGCCGCAAGGCCCGAGACGAGCTACGACAACTTCCTGCGCGACTTCGGCGAGCGCTTCGTTCCGGGTTACAAGGCGATGTCGAGCGTCGACCTGCTCATGAACGCGCCCTTCGGAGAGTAGTGGGGCCGAGCGATCTCGCACGTTCGTCCGCCGCGTGCTCGCGGACTAGGGAGGCGCGTCATGCACGGATTCTGGATCTTTCATTCCCTTCAACAGCGGTCCGCCCGTCACGAGGCGCGCATCGAGGACGCCGCGACGGAGCACGTCGATACCGTCGCCGGCAGCGAGTTCGTCGATGATCGAATTCGCGACGAGGATGACGACGCTACGCAGGCTTGATCATGTCGCGGGCGTAGTCGAGCCCGATACCGTAGCCGCCGGCGTGCTCGACGACGATCGCACGCGCGGCCTCGTACGTGTCGTGGCGGGTCCAATCGCGCTGGTACTCGAGCAGCACCTGGAGCCACGATGTGAGAACCGCTCCCGCCTGCTGCATGCGCTGGAGGGCCGCCCCGTGGCTGTCCTGCGTCAGGCCGCCGCAGGCATCGGTCACGACGTGCACGCGATAGCCGTCCTGCAGCGCGGACAGAGCCGTGAAACTGATGCAGGCCTCGGTCAAGAGCCCCGCGACGATCAGCGTGCGCCGGCCGGTGGCGACGACCGCCGCCTTCGCGGCTTCGTCCTCCCACACGTTCATGGGGCGGCGCTCGATCGGCCTGACATCGCTCAACACGGCGCGCAGCGGGGGCAGGAGCGGCCCGCTGTAGACCTTCGACGCGGAGGTACCGACGACGACGGGGACCGAGAACGCCACCGCCGTCTTCGCGAGCGCGACGGCCGCATTGCGGAGGCCTTGGCGATCGGCCGACCCGGCCGCGAACGCCAAGCCGGCCTGAAGGTCCACGAGAACCACGGTGCAGTCCGCGGGAGCGATCAGCGGCGGAGTGGTCATAGAACGGCCCCTTTCGTCGTCGTGACGGCCTCGGACGCGAACCGCCCCATGAAGTTTGCAAAGCTCTGCAGAAACTTCGCGAGGAACGCACGTGTCGCCTGGTCCGCGAGGCGTCCGTCGGCGTCGAACTTCTCGTGCGCGCGTCCAACGAGGACCTCGGGCTGAAGAAGCGAGTACGTGTTCGTGAACTCGAAGGCCTGCCGCAGTTGCGACTGGCCGCGCGGCGCGACCTTGCCGTTCATCACGCTGTCGCGCGGCGGTCGGGACAGCCAGTCGATCGTGTTCTTCATCACGCCCGGGACGCCGTGGTTGTATTCGGGGGTGGCGATCAGCAACCCGTCCGCCTGCCGAATGGCCTCGCGAAGTCCTGCGACGCTCTCCGGGACGCCGGCGGCTTCGACATCGGCGTTGAACAACGGGATCCCGTCCAACTCGTGAACGACGATGTGGAGCGCTGGCGGCGCGATCTCGGTCGCCGCGCGGAGGAGCGCCCGATTGTAGGAGCCGCGGCGCAGGCTGCCGGCGATCCCGACGACGTTGAAGACCGCGCTCATGCGAACCGCTTCACGAATGCGAGCGCGGTCTCGGCGACCTCGCGCCAACCGGCGTCGATCGTCAGCGCGTGTCCGCGGCCCTCCATCTTGACGATCTCGGTGACGCCCTGATTGCGCTTCTGCTTCTTGTACGCCGCGTTGGCGATCGCCCATGGGACCGTTTGGTCGGAATCGGCCGAGATGATCAGCATCGGCCCCCGTTCCGGGTTGGTGGAATCGACCTTCGCCTCGGTCCACGGATTGATGTTCGCGGACGCCGCCTGGAAAAGCGGCTCGCCCGCGCCGGGGACCGAGTAGCCGAGGTACAGCTCTTTCGCTTCGTCCTCGCCGACCACGTTCGCGAAGCTGTAACGGAATTGCTCGTAGCTGAGCGGGACCGCACGGTTCCAGTTCGCCGGGTTGCGCAGCGCGACGCTCGCCGAGCGCAACGCCGCGAGCGGGAGCGGCAGCACGCCGCGGAACGGCGCGGGGCTGATCGCGACCGACGCCGCGCCGAGCCCGCGGCCCGCGAGGATCATGGTCAGCAGGCCCCCGAACGAATGGCCGATGATGACCGGCTTCCTGTCCAGGCGGCGGATGACCGCTTCCTCGTAGTCGGCGATCTCGCGGATCCCTTTGCCCGCGAAGACCTCGGGGTGCTCCCGGGCCTCGGCAACGGTCTCGGGATCGTCGGGCCAGCCCGGCGTCACCCCCGGATAGCCGGCCTCCTCGAACAGCGTCACCCAGCGGTCCCAGCTCGAAGGCAGGAGCCAGAGCCCGTGGACGAAGACGACGGGCGTGGTACCCGAGGCATTCGCTCGCTTGATCTGCGCTCTTTCGTGGTCCGTGAGAATCGAATCGATGGTCGCGTTGGTCATCGCCTTCTCCTCCTTTCTCGCGACTAGGACCGCGCACCACGTCGCGATGTGACACGACGCCCACGTGTCACGCTTCGCAGCGTCGCTCGGTCCTCCGAACACGATGCCGATGTTGCAGTACGCCCCCGACCATGGTCTGGTCACGAGGCTCCCGATCGTGGACGAAGTGCTGGACGGCCACGCGGCCGTGTTGGGCGACGATTCCGTCGCCTATCGGAACCACGTCTATCGGGTCATGAATCTTTGCCTCGCGATCCACGGAGACCGCGCGGAGCTCGAGAAGATAGGCGTCGCCGCCGTCTTCCACGACCTCGGGATCTGGACCGACAAGACGTTCGACTACATCGACCCGTCCGTCGCGCTCGCGCGCGAGTACTTGACGGCTCGAGCGTGGGCGGCATGGATCCCCGAGATCGAGGCGATGATCTCGGATCACCACAAGGTCACGTCCTCGCGCGTGGATCCCCTCGTGGAATCATTCCGACGCGCTGATTGGATCGACGTGACGCTTGGGCTGCGAAGGTTCGGCCTCCCGCGCACGTTCATCGCGACCGTCGCCACCACATGGCCGGACACGGGGTTCCACCGAATGCTCCTCAGGCTGGCGATGGATCGATTCCGGAAGCACCCGCTTTCACCCCTGCCGATGCTCAAGTGGTGACTTCACGAGAATCGTGACATGTCACATCAGAGCATTTCCGCCGGTCCTAGCGAGCGAGGGAGGCCCCGTGGGAGACGATCTAGCCTCGACCAACGCCAACCGCTCGTACTCGCTCGCCACGACGAGCATCGCGATCCTCACGTTCGTGTTGTTCTTCCTTTACCCCAGGTTTCGGAGCGGCGAGGTCAGCGCCTTGCTCTTTCAGACGACCGTTCTGGCGATGGGCGTGGCGACATTCTCGCTCGCGCTCGCAGCCCTCCATTACTACTCGGCCTCGCTCGGGAATCTTCTCGATGACGCAGAGCGCGCCCTCGACGCTCAGCGAGGCGATCACCTTTGGCTGCTCGGCGTCACCTTGCTGTTCCTGGCTCCGAGCCTGATCCTCTTCTCGATCGGCCTTTTCGTCGTCGGATCGGCATGGCTCGCGCTCTGGCTTGCGTACCTCTTCTTCGCGATCCGTCTCTTCCCCGCGATCAGAACAGCTCGGGCAGGCTCCGCTCGAACGGGGGTCGTGCCACCCCGCGCTCGGTGACGATCGCGGTGACCAGACGCGCGGGCGTGACGTCGAACGCGGGGTTCATCACGCCCACGCCCTCCGGCGCGATCCGCACGCCCGCCATCTCGGTGACCTCGCGCGGGTCGCGCTCCTCGATCGGGATCGCGTCCCCGGAGGGACACGCGAGATCGATCGTGGAGAGCGGGGCCGCGACGTAGAAGGGGATCCGGTGCTCGGCCGCGGCGAGCGCCACGCCGTACGTCCCGATCTTGTTCGCGACGTCGCCGTTGGCGGCGATGCGATCCGCGCCGACCACGACGAGGTCGATCCCGCCGCGACGCATCAAAGACGCCGCGGCGCCGTCGGCGATCAGGACGGTCTCGATCCCGTCCTTCATCAGCTCCCACGCGGTGAGGCGGGCCCCCTGGAGGAACGGCCGCGTCTCGTCGGCGAGGACGCGCACCGACTTCCCGGCCTCGACCGCCCCGCGCACGACCCCCAGGGCGGTCCCGTATCCCGCGGTCGCCAGTCCGCCCGCGTTGCAGTGGGTGAGGATCGTCGCCCGCTGCGGAACCAGAGCGCCGCCGTGGCGGCCGATCGCCCGGCACGCCTCGAGGTCCTCGTCGTGGATCGCGCGCGCTTCCCGCTCGAGTCGCGCCACGGCGTCCTTCGGGGTGTCCGCCCCGGCGAGGACCGCGCGCATCCGCTCGACCGCCCACCTCAGGTTCACCGCGGTCGGACGGGCGCTCGCGATCCGCGCGAGCGCGCGCTCCATCCCGGCATCGAAGTCCGCCTCCGGGAGCCCGGCGAGGCGCTCCGCCTCGACCGCGACGCCGTACGCGGCGGTGCAACCGATCGCGGGCGCCCCGCGGACGACCATCGCCCGGATCGCCTCCGCGGTCTCCTCCGCGTCACGGCAGACGACGTACGCCTCGCGCGTGGGGAGGATCCTCTGGTCGATCAGGCGCACGCCTTCCGGGACGCGCTCCAGGGTCTTGAACATCCGGGATTTATACTTCACGGCGTGAGCGATCGCCGCGAGCGTTTCGAAACGTCCTCAGGGATTCCGGTCGAGAGGGTTTACGGCGAGACCGAGACCGGCTCACCCGGCGCCTTCCCGTTCACGCGCGGCATCCAGACGACGATGTACCGCTCGCGCCTCTGGACGATGCGGCAGTACTCCGGGTTCGGCACGGCCGAGCAGACCAACCGGCGCTTCCGCTACCTCCTCGAGCAGGGCCAGTCCGGTCTCTCCGTCGCCTTCGATCTCCCCACCCAGATGGGGTACGACTCCGATCACCCGATGGCGGCGGGAGAGGTCGGGAAGGTCGGTGTCGCGATCTCGTCGATCCACGACATGGAGGACCTGCTCGCCGGCATCCCGCTCGATCGCGTCTCGACCTCCATGACGATCAACGCGACCGCGTCGATCCTCCTCGCGCTGTACGTCGCGGTCGCGAAGCGGCAAGGCGTCGATCCGAAGGACCTCTCGGGGACCGTGCAGAACGATCTCCTCAAGGAGTACATCGCGCGCGGGACGTACATCTATCCGCCCGAGGCGTCGCTCCGGATCACGACCGACATCTTCGCGTGGAGCGCCTCCACGGTCCCGAAGTGGAACACGATCTCGATCTCCGGCTACCACATGCGCGAGGCGGGAGCGACCGCGGTGCAAGAGGTTGCGTTCACGCTGGGGAACGCCATCGCGTACTGCGAGGCGGCGATCGCGCGCGGCCTTCCCTTCGCGTCGTTCGGCGGACGCCTCTCCTTCTTCTTCAATGCGCACTCGAACCTGTTCGAGGAGGCCGCGAAGTTCCGCGCGGCGCGTAGGCTCTGGGCGCGGATCGCGAAGGAGCGCTTCGGTGCGACCGACGAGCTCGCAAAGCTCAGGTTCCACACGCAGACGGCGGGATCGACGCTCACGGCACAGCAGCCCGAGGTGAACGTCGTCCGCACCGCCTACCAGGCGCTCGCCGCGGTCCTCGGCGGCACGCAGTCGCTCCACACGAACTCGATGGACGAGGCGCTCGGGCTGCCGACCGAGTCGGCGGCGCTGCTCGCCCTGCGCACCCAGCAGGTCCTCGCCCACGAGACCGGTGTCGCGGACACGGTGGACCCGCTCGGCGGGTCGCACTTCGTCGAGGCGCTCACCGACGCGGTCGAGGCGGGGGCGCGCGCGTACCTCGAGAAGCTCGAGGGGATGGGCGGGGCGGTCCGCGCGCTCGAGCGCGGCTTCCAGCAGCGCGAGATCCACGAGGCGGCCTACCGCTGGCAGAAGAAGGTCGAATCGGGGGACGCGGTCGTCGTCGGCGTGAACCGGTTCACGATCCAAGACGATGTGAAGCCCGCGGTCCTGCGCGTCGATCCCGGCCTCGAGCACGAGCGCCGGGAGCGCCTGGCGCAAAGGCGGAAGGCGAGGAGCGTTCCGGCGGCGGAGGCGGCTCTGACCGCGGTGGAGCGCGCCGCTCGGGGGTCGGACAACGTGATGCCGGCGATCCTCACGGCCGTGGAGGCCGAGGCGACCCTCGGCGAGATCGCCGACCGGATGCGCGCCGTCTTCGGCACCCATCAGGACGCCGCGGCCTTCTGATGGCGCCGCTCCTCGAGATCAGCGGTCTGAAGGTCGAATACGCGTCGGCGCGAGGCCCCGTGCGCGCGGTGGACGGGCTCGACCTCGCCGTCGAGCGCGGTGCCACCCACGCGCTCGTCGGCGAGTCCGGGTCGGGGAAGACCGCGGCGGCGTACTCGATCCTGCGTCTGGTCGAGCCCGGCCGGATCACGGCGGGCCGGATCGTCTTCGACGGGCGCGATCTCATGACGCTCACCGAGAAGGAGATGCGGAAGGTGCGCGGCGGCGCGATCGGCCTCGCCTTCCAGGAGCCGGGGGCCGCGCTCCATCCGGTCCTCAAGATCGGGACGCAGGTAGGGGAGGCGCTCCAGATCCACCGGGGGCTCTCGCGCAAGGAGGCGTGGGCCGAGGCGGTGAAGCTCCTCGCCGACGTCGCGCTCCCCGATCCCGAGCGTCAAGCGAGCGCGTATCCCCACGAGCTGTCCGGAGGGATGAAGCAGCGGGTCATGCTCGCGATCGCGCTGTCGTGCCGCCCCAAGCTCCTCGTGGCCGACGAGCCGACCAGCGCGCTCGACGTGACGATCCAGGCGCAGATCCTGGCGCTCCTGCGCCGCCTCAAGGCCGAGCACGACCTCACGATCCTCCTGATCACCCACGACCTGGGGGTCGTCGCGGAGGTCGCGGATCGCGTCGGGGTGATGTACGCGGGGAAGATCGTCGAGGAGGCGGATACGCGGGCGCTGTTCGACGATCCGAGGCACCCGTACACGCGGGCGCTCTTGGCGGCGATCCCCTCCGACGATCCGCAGACGGGGCGGCGCTTGATCGCGCTCCCCGGGAACGTCCCGGACCCCGCGGCGCCGCCGACCGGGTGCCGCTTCCACCCACGGTGTCCCGAGCGGTTCGCGCCGTGCGATCGGGACGAGCCCGCCGACGCCTCCGTGGAGGGCGGGCGCCGGGTCGCGTGCCACCTCCACGACCGGGCGGTCGTGCGATGAGCGCCCTCCTCGAGGCGAAGGGCCTCGTCAAGTCGTACGCGGCTCACGGAGGACTTTTCGGCGCGGGGCCGCGCTTCCGCGCGGTGGACGGTGTCGACCTCGTGGTGCGCGAGCGGGAGACCGTCGGCCTCGTCGGCGAGTCGGGATCCGGGAAATCCACGCTGGGACGCCTTCTCGTGCGCCTCGTCGAGCCGGACGCCGGGTCGATCCGGTTCGACGGCGCCGACCTCCTCGCTCTCAAGGCGGCGCCGCTGCGCCGCAAGCGCCGCGAGTTCCAGATCGTCTTCCAGGATCCCTACGCCTCCCTCAATCCGAGGATGCGGGTCGGCACGCTCGTGCGCGAGCCGCTCGACATCCACCGGATCGGAGCGACCAAGGCGGACCGCCGGCAGACGGCGGCACGCTTGCTCGAGGAGGTCGGCCTCGACCCGACGACGATGGACCGCTTCCCGCACGAGTTCTCGGGCGGGCAGAGGCAGCGCATCGGGATCGCACGCGCGATCGCGTGCGGGCCGCGCTTCGTCGTCGCGGACGAGCCCGTCTCGGCGCTGGACGCCTCGATCCAGGCGCAGATCCTCAATCTCCTGGTCGATCTCAGGGAGCGGCACGGCCTGGCGCTCCTGTTCATCGCCCACGACCTCCGGGTCGTGCGGTTCGTCGCCGACCGGGTCGCGGTCATGTACCTGGGGCGCATCGTCGAGGAGGGTCCCACCGCCGAGGTCTACGCGCGCCCCCTGCACCCGTACACGCGCGCGCTCCTGGACGCGATCCCCCGGCGCCGGCCGCAGGACGCCCCCGCGCGGGTGCTCTCGGGCGAGCCGCCGTCACCCGTGAATCCGCCCTCCGGCTGCCGCTTTCGCACCCGATGCCCCGTCGCGGAGGCGGTGTGCGCGCAGAAGGACCCGTCCCTCCGAGAGGTCGCATCCGGACGTCGCGTCGCCTGCCATCTGGTTTAGACTCCTCCGCCTTCGCCTGAAACCGCGTTTGAGGCCCGCGCGTAATACGGGTCCGGCGCGTTCCTCACGCGGAGCGGGTCGAGGCTCGGCACATCCGGGCAAGGGAGGACGAACGTGAGGGTGACGAAGAAGGCGTTGGTGTCGCTACCGCTCCTGTTGGCCTTGGTCGCACCGGCGCTCCCGGTGGCGGCACAGGACGAGACCGATCCGAACGCCGCGAAGATGAGCCTCGCCGATTGCCTCACCCGAGCGCTCGAGAACAATCTCGCGCTGAGGATCCTCAAGCTCGATCCCGACGTCGCGCGCCACTCGGTGACCTTCCAGGACGCGGTCTTCGACCCCGTCCTCGGCGCGTCCGCGACCTACGGTGACAGCACGGCATCGACGACGCTCAACGGCGTGGCTCTGCCCGAGGACAACTCGTCCAATTTCTGGCGAGCGAACGCCTCGGTGAGCCAGCTGACCAAGATCGGCGCCAGCTACCAGGTCGGGGCCAACTACTTCAACAGCAGCGACAAGTCGTTCTTCCTGAACTCCCAGAACGGCTTCTTCACGCGCAGCGAATCGGACAGCGACTCGCTGAACCCCTTCGCCACGTTCACGCTCCCGCTCCTGAAGAATTTCGGGAAGGAGGTCAACACGTTCCTCCTCGTCCAGGCGGAGAACGACGTCAAGATCAGCGACGAGCAGCTCAAGCGCAACGCGGACGTCACGCTGAAGTCGGTCGGGGACGCCTACTGGGACGTCGCGGCCGCCCGCGCCGCGGTGAACGTGTCCAAGCAAAGCCTGAAGCTCGCCCAGGACTTGTTCGATCTGAACAAGAAGAAGGTCGAGGTGGGCACGCTCGCCCCCATCGAGATCACCCAAGCGGAGGCCGGCGTCGCGTCGCGCGAAGAGGGCGTCATCGTCGCTGAGAACCTGCTCCGGGACACCGAGGACAACCTGAGGCGGCTCATGGCGGTGCCCCCGGACGACCCCATCTGGAATCATCCGATCATCACGACGGAGGAGCCGAAGGCCGAGCCGACCGCGATCGATCTCGACGCGGCGATCGCCACGGCGCTCCAGGAGCGGGCCGAGGTTCGCAACGCGAAGACCCAGCTCGAGACCGACAAGCTGGGCGCGAAGGTCGCGCAGAAGCAGACACGGCACGAGCTGAACCTCGTCGCGAACCTGGACGCCACCTACGGCGACCAGACGTCGCGTTCCGTCATCATCAACCCCCCCGGCGTGCCGCCGACCAGCGACAAGTTCGGCAGCGACACGTTCCCCAATTGGAGCGTCGGGCTCATCTACGCCTACCCGTTCGGCAATCGCGCCGCCAAGGCGAACGCCGCCATCGCGAAGATCAACGAGGAGCGCTCCCAGATCGGGGTCGAGATCGCCGAGCAGGACGTCCGCGTGGACGTCCGCACCGCGGCTCGCGCCGTCGAGTCCGGCGCGAAGCGCGTCGCCGCCGCCCACTCCAACACCATCCTCCAGCAGAAGACCGTGGACGCCGAGCTGAAGAAGTTCGAGAACGGCATGTCCACGTCGTTCGAGGTGCTGCGGATCCAGACCGACCTCGCCGACGCGCAGGTCGCCGAGATCCGCGCCGTGCTCGATTACAACAAGGCCCTCGCCGATCTCGAGCGCGCGAAGGGCACGCTGCTCGCGTCGAAGGGCATGAAGCTGGAGACCAGCGGGGGGAAGTAGCTCCATGACACCAACAGGGGGGATGGGGGTCGTTCAGAGACTCCTCGGCGTCTTCACGTCGCCGAGCAAGACGTTCGAGGACATCGCCGCGAGGCCGGGGTGGGACTGGCTCGTGCCGGTCGCGCTCATCATCGTGCTCGCCTTCACGCTCCAGTCCCTGGCGCTGCCGAAGGTCGACGTCGACCAGGCGGTCAAGGACCAGATGAAGCTCATGGAGCGCTTCGCCCAGAACATGACGCCCGAGCAGCGGGCCGAGATGGAGAAGCGCACGCGTGAGGGGTTCGAGGCCCAGAAGAACCCCGCCCGCCGCGCCATCGCGGGCGTCGTCATCTTCGGCGTGGTGCTCCTGGTTCCGGCGATCTACCGCGGGATCGCCGCCGCGTTCGGCCGCAAGGCAACCTACAAGAGGCTCCTGGCCGGCTACGCCTACACGTGGACGATTTACCTCATTCCGACCTTGCTCACGGTCCTCATCGTGGCGGCGCGGAGCGAGATCGACCCGAACGAGCTGAACTACGCCCGGGTGCTGAAGTCCAACGTCGCGGCGTTCCTCGACTTCGACACGACGTCGAAGCCCTTGCTGGCGCTCCTGTCGAGCGTGGACGTCTTCGACATTTGGGGGTACATCGTAGGCTCGATCGCGGTGTCGAAGATGACCGACTTCACCCGAAAGGGCGCCATGGCCGTGGTGGGATCGGTCTGGGGCCTCTACATCGTCATCAAAGTGTGCCTCGGCGCGTTTCTCGGCATGATGGGGTAGTCCTTGACCACGTTGCAGAAGTCCCTGATCGGTGTCGGAGTGATCGTCGTCGCGGGCGCGATCGTCGCCGCCTCCACCCTCTCGAAGCCGAAGGAGAAGGGGGAGGAAGTGTTCTTCGGGAAGGCGTCCCAGAAGGACCTCACCTCGTTCGTGCAGGCGACCGGGCGGATCGAGGCGAAGACGAAGGTCAACGTCCAGTCCTCGGTCATCGGCGAGATCGTCTCGCTGCCGGTCAAGGAGGGGCAGGTCGTCAAGAAAGGCGACTTGCTCGTCCAGATCGACCCCCAGCGCTACCGCTCCGAGGTCGAGAGGCTCGAGTCCGCCGTCCGTTCCCAGTCCATCGCGATCGAGCAAGCCGACGTCGCCCTCGCGAACGCCGAGCGCCAGTACAAGCGCAACCAGGCGCTGTTCGCCACGAGCGGGCTCGTGTCCCAAGAGGCGTACGAGCGGTCCGAGCTCGATTTCCGCACGCGCACGATCGACCTCAAGAGCATGACAGAGCAGATGGGGCAGGCGACCGCGAGCCTCGACAAGGCGCGGGACGAGCTCACGAAGACGACCCTGCGCTCCCCGATCGACGGTACCGTCACGGCGCTCAACGCGGAAAAGGGCGAGATCACGCTCACGGGGACGATGAACAACCCCGGCACCGTGATCATGGTCGTCTCCGACATGGGCGAGATCCTGGCGACCGTGGACGTGGACGAGTCGCGCGTCACGCAGGTCGAGGTGGGGCAGAAGGCGCGCGTCGTCGTGGACGCGGTCGGCGAGGCGCACCCGTACCAGGGGACCGTCGTCGAGATCGCGGGCTCGGCCGTCCAGCGCGCGGGGCAGCAAACGCAGGTCTTCGAGGTCAAGGTCGCTCTCGATCAGGTGGACGCGAAGCTCCGTCCCGGCATGACCGCCAAGGCGAGGATCGAGACGCAAAACGCGCCCCGCGCCCTGACCGTGCCGATCCAGGCGGTGATGCTCCGCCCGAAGCAAGAGATCGAGAAGGCGGTGAAGGGCGAGAAGGACGAGGGCAAGTCGAAGGGCGACTCGAAGACGACGCAGGCGGCCGCGGCCGTCGCGGCCGCCGGGGCCAAGGGCGCCGCCGAGACGCAGGAGGCGGTCTTCGTCGTCGAGAACAAGAAGGTCCACCTCCGCCCGGTCAAGTCGGGGATCTCCGACGAGACCTCGGTCGTGATCCTCGAGGGGATCAAGGAAGGGGACACCGTGGTCACGGGTCCCTACCGCGCCCTGCGCGACCTGAAGGAAGGGGACCAGGTCAAGGAGAAGAAGGTCGAGCTCCCGCAGGACGGTGGCCCGAAAGTCGAGGTGAAAGAGGATTGAGCTCCCTCATCGACATCAAGGACTGCGTCAAGAGCTACCAGATGGGCGCCGAGACGATCGTGCGTGCGCTCGACGGCGTGTCGGTGGCGATCGAGGCGGCGGACTACGTCGCGATCATGGGGCCGTCGGGGTCGGGGAAGTCCACGCTGATGAACCTCATCGGCTGCCTCGACACGCCGAGCTCCGGCTCGTACCAGCTGAACGGCCGCGAGATCGCCGCGATGACCGACGACGAGCTGGCGCAGATCCGCAACAAGGAGATCGGGTTCATCTTCCAGACGTTCAACCTCCTGCCGCGTGCCGACGCGGTGCAAAACGTCGAGCTGCCGCTCGTCTACTCCGGGCTCCCGCGCCGCGAGCGGCGTGACCGCGCCGTCAAGGCGCTCGAGCAGGTCGGTCTCGGCGAGCGCATGCACCACCGCCCGAACGAGATGTCGGGCGGGCAGCGCCAGCGCGTCGCGATCGCGCGGGCGCTGGTCAACGGCCCCTCGATCCTCCTCGCCGACGAGCCGACCGGGAATCTCGACTCGAAGACCGGCGAGGAGATCCTCGCGCTCATGGACGATCTCCATGCGAAGGGGAACACGATCATCCTCGTGACCCACGAGGAGGAGCTCGCCCAGCACGCCGCGCGGGTCATCCGCCTCCGCGACGGGAAGATCGTGACCGACATCCGCAACCGCGGCGTCGGCGCGTAAATGCTCCTCGAAAACCTCCTGATGGCCCTGAAGGCGATCTGGGCCAACAAGATGAGGTCGATGCTGACGACCCTCGGCATCGTGATCGGCACCGCGGCGGTCATCGCGGTCGTGTCGATCGTGCAGGGCTTCTCGCAGGTGATCACGAACGAGGTGCAAAACCTCGGCTCGAACACCCTGGTCGTGCACTCGCAGCGTCCCGCGGGGAAGGACGGCGAGGCGCTGGGGAAGATCGTCCTCACCTGGGACGACGGTCAGGCGCTCATGCGCGTCTGCCCCTCGGTGTCGATCGTGACGCCGATCCTCCAGAACTTCGGACCGGTGAAGTTCGCGGACCAGACCTCGGAGTATCCGATCGCGGGCGTCCAACCGGTGTTCCAGGACGTGCGGAACTACTACGTCGAGACCGGCCGGTTCTTCTCGGCGCTCGACGACACGGGCCGGGCCTCCGTCGCCGTCATCGGCCACGGCGTCCTCAAGGACCTGAAGCTTCCCGACAACCCGCTCGGCCGCGACCTCCTCATCCGGGGCCGCGCCTACAAGATCATCGGCATCATGGAATCGAAGGGTCAGATCCTCGGACAGGATCTCGACAAGTTCGTGATCATCCCGTACGGCACCGCGTCGGCGCTCGAGGGGACCGCGGGCGAGGAGCAGGTTCGCCTCCTCGTCCGCTCGACGACGCCCGACACCGTGGACGCCGCGGAGCTGGAGATCGAAAACGCCCTGCGCGTGAGGCATCGCCTGCGCCCGGAGCAGCCGAACGACTTCGAGATCGAGACGCAGAAGGAGCTGCTCAAGACGTTCAGCAAGTTCGCCGACGGCGTGACCTACGTCGTCGCGGGGGTCGTGTCGATCGCGCTGCTCGTCGGCGGGATCGGGATCATGAACATCATGCTCGTCTCGGTGACCGAAAGGACGCGCGAGATCGGCGTGCGGAAGGCGGTCGGGGCGAAGCGCGGCCACATCCTCGCGCAGTTCGTCATCGAGGCCATCACCTTGGCGCTCGTGGGTGGGATCGTGGGGATCGCGATGGGGATCGGCGTCGGTGCGATCGCCGCGAAGCTCATCCCGAACTGGCCCGGTTTCTTCGTGCCCGTGTGGGCGCTCGTGCTCTCGTTCGGCTTCTCCTCCGCCGTCGGCCTGTTCTTCGGGATCTACCCCGCCGCCAAGGCCTCGCGCCTCGACCCGATCGAGTCGCTGCGCTACGAGTAGGCCCGATGCTCGTCGAAAACCTCCTCATGGCCCTCAAGGCGATCTGGGCCAACAAGATGAGGTCGATGCTGACGACGCTCGGCATCGTGATCGGCACCGCGGCCGTCATCGCGGTGGTGTCCATCGTCCAGGGGTTCTCGCAGGTCATCACGAACGAGGTCCAGAACCTCGGATCGAACACGCTGTTCGTCGAGCCGCGGCGCCCTCCGGGGAAGGAGGGGGAGAAGCTCGGGAAGATCGTCCTCACCTGGGACGACGGGCAAGCGGTCATGCGCACCTGCCCGTCGGTCGCGGTCGTCACCCCGTTCATCCAGTCCGGGGGCGTCGTGAAGTTCGCGGACCAGAGCTCCAACTATCCGATCGCCGGCGTGCAGCCGGTGTTCCAGGACGTGCGGAACTATTACGTCGAGATCGGACGGTTCTTCTCCGCGCTCGACGACGCCGGGAAGGCCCGGGTGACCGTGATCGGCCACGGCGTCCTCAAGGACCTGAAGCTCCCCGACAACCCGTTGGGCCGTGACCTGCTCATCTCGGGCCGCGCGTACCGGATCATCGGTGTCATGGAGTCGAAGGGACAGATCCTGGGGAACGACCTCGACAAGTTCGTCATGGTCCCTTACGGGACGCTGGCCGCCGAGCAGGGGCAATCCGGCGAGGAGAGCACCGCGCTCCTCATCCGCTCGACGACGCCCGACACCGTGGACGCCGCGGAGATCGAGATCGAAAACGCGCTCCGGATCCGCCACCGCCTGCGCCCGGAGCAGCCGAACGACTTCGAGATCAACACGCAGAAGGAGCTGCTCAAGACGTTCAGCAAGTTCGCCAACGGCGTGACCTACGTCGTGGCGGGCGTCGTGTCGATCGCGCTGCTCGTCGGCGGGATCGGGATCATGAACATCATGCTGGTGTCGGTGACCGAAAGGACGCGCGAGATCGGCGTGCGCAAGGCGGTCGGCGCGCGAAGGGCGCACATCCTGGCGCAGTTCGTCATCGAGGCGATCACGCTGGCGCTCGTGGGCGGGATCGTGGGGATCGCGATGGGGATCGGCGTCGGTGCCATCGCCGCCAAGCTCATCCCGAACTGGCCCGGCTTCTTCGTTCCGGTCTGGTCGCTGGTGCTCGCGTTCGGCTTCTCTTCCGCCGTCGGCTTGTTCTTCGGGATCTACCCCGCCGCCAAGGCCTCGCGCCTGGACCCGATCGAGTCGCTCCGGTACGAGTGAGCCCTCTGCGTTATCCTCTGAGCGATGTTCGGCGACCTCGGACGGGTGTATCTGGCCGGTGGGCCGTTGATGCACCCGATCACCTTCTGCAGCCTCGTCGCGGTCGCCGTGGTCGTCTACAAGCTCGTCCAGTTCCGTAGGCTCCAGATCGACGCGCGCGAGCTTTTCGCGCAGGTGCGCCAGGAGCTTCTGAACGGCCGGGTCAAGGAAGCCGCCGAGCTGTGCGAGCGGCGGCCGGGCCCCGTGGCCTCGGTCCTCCACGCCGGCATCCTCAAGATCGGTTCGCCGCCGGAGCAGGTCGAGTCCGCGATGGAGACGACCGCGCTCTACGAGCTCGCGCAGCTCGAGACGAAGCTCGGGATGCTCGCGACGATCGCGAACCTCGCCCCGGTGCTCGGGTTCCTCGGGACGGTGTGGGGGATGATCGTGGCGTTCGACGTCATCCACGCGCACGGGCTCTCGGATCCCGGCCGCGTGGCGGGCGGGATCGCCCAGGCGCTCTACACGACCGCCTGGGGGCTGGTCGTCGCCGCGGTGGCGCTGCCGTTCCACAACTACTTCGCCGGCCGCGTCGCGGCCCAGGCGCGATCGCTCGAGATGGCGGGGAACGTCCTCCAGGAGACGTTCGCGGACATGGGCCGGATGGGCACGAAAGCCTGATCGCCCCTAAACTTGCCGGGATGAGGCTCCCGCGTCCGCGCTTCCTGCCTCCCACGGTCCCCGCCGCCGCGCTGGCCGACGTGACGCTCCTCCTGGTCTTCTTCTTCCTCCTCGCCACCAGCTTCGACGTGGACCGGTCGCAGGTCGATCTCCCGATCGGGCCTCAGCTCGTCGAGGCGGCGCCCGGAGCGGCGTGTCTCGTCGTGACCCGGCGCGTCACGGCCGCGGGGGAGAGGCTCGTCTGGCGCTTCGACGACGGGCGCGGCTACTCCCAGGATCTCGCGGGTCCGGACGGTCTGTTCTTCGAGGTGTCGCGCGTCGTCGAGGACGACCCGGAGCGCACGTTCCTGCTGCGGATCGATTCCTCCGTGCGCTTCGCGACCGTGGACGACGCGCTCGAGATGATGCGTAAGGCCGGTGCGCGCAACGTCGTCTTCGGCGCGCGCGCAGCGGGTGGCGCTTGATGCGTCTGACCGTCGCGATCGGCCGCCCGCAGCTCCCGTCGAGCCCGCTCGCGAGCTTGGCCCTCCTGCTGCTCGCCGTCGTGATGATCGCCGGCCTGTTCGCCGCAGCGCGGGGACCGGGCCTCCGCTTCGCGACACCCACCGAGCCGGGAGCGTTCTCGGAAGCGCATCCCGTCACGATCCGCATCTTCCCCGGCGGCGCGATCGAGGTGGACGGCGCCCCGGTCGCGGGCGAGCGGCTCGCGGACACGGTCACGCAGGCGCTCTCCGGCCGGACCGCGGCGCTCCTGCTCGTCTCTCCCGAAGCGACCTACGGCGACATGGTCGCGGCTTATGCCGCGCTCGTTTCCGTCCCGAACATCCAGATCGCCATCCCCACCCGGGCTTGGGTCTCGGCCAAGGCCGCGTCGTGACGTCGCTGCGGCCGCTGCTCCGCCTCGAGGACAAGGTGCGCTCGGAGACCCGGCGCCTCGCCCGTCTCGGCGAGCCCCCACCCCGGCGGGCGGCCGCCTTCGCCTGGACGGTCGCGCTCGGCGCGCACGCGTTCGCGCTCGCCCTCCCGCTCTTCCGCGGCGGGAACGGTTTTCCGCAGCGCTCGGTGCCGCCCGTGCTGCCGACGGTGTGGCGCCTCGGCTCGCCTCGTCCGAGCGAGCCGGTCGTGCTCCACGCGACTTTGCGTCCGCCGGCCGGCGCCGCCGTACTCGGCGCCACGAGCCCGCAGAGGATTCCCGGGTTCGACGCGGAGCCGGTCCCCGAGCCGGTGCCGGTGCTTTCGATGAGCATGCCGTCCGACATCGAGACGGTCATTCCCGATCCCGATCCGTCCTCGCGTGGGCTCGAGCCCGCGCTCACGCCCCGGGTCATGGTGACCGCCGTCCCCAAGCTCCTGAGGCGCACGGCACCGACGTATCCCGCGGCGGCGCGCGCGCTGTCCGCGTCGGGGAGCGTGACGCTGGAGCTCTGGATCCGCGAGGACGGCTCGGTCGAGTTCGCCCGCGTCGTGTCGTGCTCACGCCAGGGCGTCGGGTTCGAGCAATCCGCTCTCCTCGCGGTCCGCGAGTGGGCCTATGACCCCGCTCCTCCCGGGACCGGCACGCGCTCGGTCACCGTGCGCACCGATTTCGCGCGCGACGAGAGGCGGCGGTGAAGCGCGCGTGGGCGGTCGTCGCGCTCCTCGCGTCGGCCGCGCGGCCGGCGCTTTGCGACGTCCCGAAGGCGCTCGCGGACTTCAAGGCGGGCCGGTACATGGAGGCGACGGCGGAGCTCCAGACGATCCTCGACCGGTCGCCCGGGGATGCCTACGCGTACTTCCTCCTCGGCCACTGCCTCCTCCGCATGCAGCATCCGGGGGATGCGGAGGAGAAGTTCCGCCGCGCGATCGAGATCGAGCCCCGGCCCGAGTACTTCCAGGGTCTCGCCCTGGCCTTGAAGACGTCCGCCGACTGGCAGCACGCGATCCAGACGGCGTCGGACGGCCTCGCCCGCGCGGCCGACCCGCCGACGCGGTTCGGCCTTCTGGTCCTGCGCGGGTATGCCTACGGTGCCGTGAGCCGGTGGCCCGAGGCGGCCCGCGACTTCGAGACGGCTCGGAAGATCCGCTCCGAGCCGTGGCTCTCGGTGTTCCTCGGAAAGTCCTACTTCTCGATGGGGGACTGCGATCGCGCGATGCCCCCCTTCCAGGACGCGATGGGAGAGCTCGACGACGACAGCGAGGTCCTCCGGCTCCTCGCCGAGTGCGACATCCAGAGGGCGGGGGCGGAGCCCGACGCCGACCGCAAGCGCGGCTTCTACGTGGACGCGCTCGAATACGCGCGGCGCCTCGCGACCGGGCATCCGGGGGACGTGGACGCGATCCACCTCGTCGGCCGGGCGGCGCTCGGGGCCGGCGAGCTCGCCCAGGCGGAGAAGCTCTTCCTGCACGTGCTCTACCGGCAGCCGCGCCAGTGCTACGCGATGGTCAACCTGGGGAGGACCTACATCGCCATGGGGCGCTGGGACGACGCGGAGGCCTCGCTCGTCAAGGCGGCGGCCTGCGCCCCGCGCATGCCGGTGGTCTTCGAGACGCTGGGAGACCTGTACATGCACCGCGGCCTGCAACAGCAGGCGGTGGACGCCTACGGGCGCGCCGAATCGCTCGAGCCGGAGCCCGAAGTGCCCACGATTCCGGTGAGGAACCCCCGCTAGAACCCTGCCCGCCGACCTGTTAGAGTACCGCCCCTTCGGCGAGGCCCCATGGAACACAGTCCGCTCACCGCCGTCATGGCGATCGTCGTCGCGGCCGGCCTCATCGGGGTCATGCTGACGCTGTCCGCGGTGGCCCCGAAGCTCATCGGCCGCCGGTGGAAGAACGTCCCGATCGACGAGAGCCCTTACGAGTGCGGCGCACGCCCGTTCGAGCCGGTGGATCACCACCGCTTCTCGGTCAAGTTCTACCTCGTCGCGATGCTTTTCATCCTCTTCGACATCGAGACCGCGTTCCTCGTGCCGTGGGCGGTCACGTTCAAGGAGTTCGCGGGCCAGAAGATGTTCGTCCTGGGCGAGATGGCGGTCTTCCTCGGGATCCTCGTCGCCGGCTTCCTCTATCTGTGGTGGCGCGGCGCCCTGGACTGGGAGTAGGCGTGGCCGACGGCGCCCAGGCGGTCGATCTCCTGAAGCAGCGCTTCGGGGCCGCGATCCTCGAGCACGGCTCGTACCGCGACCAGCACTGGGCGGTGGTCGAGCCCAAGGCCTGGCGCGCGGTCGCCGCGTGGTTGCGCGACGACCCGGCGACGACGTTCAACGTCCTGCTCGACGTGACCGCGGTGCACTGGCCCGACCGGGAGCTCCCGGTCGAGATCGTGGCGCACCTCTACAGTCACGAGCGGAACGACCGGCTGCGCTTGAAGTGCCGCGTCCCGGATCGCGGGCCCGCGGAGTCCCTCACGCCGCTGTGGGCCTCGGCGAACTGGAACGAGCGCGAGGCGTTCGACATGTTCGGCGTCGTCTTCGACGGCCACCCCGACCTGCGCCGGATCCTGATGTCCGACGACTACACCGACTATCCGCTCCGCAAGGAGCTGCCGCTGTTCCGCGGCTGACGGAGGCGGACTCCCCGATGCCGGCCAGGATCGACACCGTCACGGACCGTCCGGACACCCTGACGATCAACATGGGGCCGTCCCACCCGGCGACCCACGGGGTGCTGCGCGTCATCCTCAAGCTCGACGGCGAGACGGTCGTCTCCTGCGACCCCGTCTGCGGCTACCTCCACCGCGGCATGGAGAAGATCGCGGAGAACCGGACGTACCTCCAGTTCATCCCGTACACGGACCGCATGGACTACCTGAGTCCGCTCGCCGCGAACGTCGGGTTCGCGCTCGCGGTCGAGGAGCTGCTCGGGATCCGCGTCCCGCCGCGGTGCGAGGCGATCCGGGTCATCTGCGCCGAGCTGTCGCGCATCGGAGCGCACCTCGTGTGGCTCGGGACCTCCGCGCTCGATCTCGGCGCGGCGACGATGTTCTTCCACACGTTCAAGGATCGCGAGTGGCACTACGACCTCATCGAGGACCTGTGCGGCGCGCGGCTGACCACCTCGTACACGCGGGTCGGGGGCGTCGCCTACGACGTCACGCCGGCGTGGCTCTCGCGCCTTTCCGAGTTCGTGAAGGCGATGCCCGGACGGATCGACGACTACGAGTCGCTCCTGACGAAGAACGGGATCTGGCTGAAGCGCACGCAGGGGATCGGGAAGCTCACGGCCCGGCAGGCGCTCGATTTCGGCGTGACGGGCCCCGTGCTCCGAGCCTCGGGCGTCGCCTACGACGTGCGCAAGGCGCGTCCGTACTCCGGCTACGAGAAGTATGAGTTCGACGTCCCGACCGGCACCGAGGGGGACGTCTACGACCGTTACCTCGTGCGCATCGAGGAGATGCGCCAGTCGGTCCGCATCCTCGAGCAGGCGATCCGGATGATGCCGGAGGGACCGGTCAACGTGGACGACCCCAAGATCTTCCTCCCCGAGAAGAAGAAGGTCCTGACGAGCATGGAGGAGCTGATCCATCAGTTCATGATCGTCACGGAAGGGTTCACGTGCCCCGCCGGCGAGATCTACCACTCCACCGAGGTCCCGAAAGGCGAGCTCGGGTTCTACATCGTGTCGGAGGGCGGGAAGACCCCGTACCGCCTCCGCATCCGATCGTCGGCGTTCAACAACCTGGCGAGCCTCGCGAAGCAGGTCGAGGGCGCGCTCGTCGCCGACGTCGTCGCGTGCATCGGCAGCCTCGACCCCGTCATGGGCGAGGTGGACCGGTGACCTTCGACGCGGCGTTCGAAGCCCGGGTGAGCGCGATCGTCGCCCGGTATCCGCAGCCGAAGGCGGCGATGCTCCCGGTGCTCTGGGAGGTCCAGAAGGCCGCCGGGCACATCGACACCGCTTCGGAAGCCTGGGTCGCGAGCCGGCTCGGCGTCTCCCCGGCGCAGGTCCACGGCTGCGTGACGTTCTACACGATGTACAAGCAGCACCCGTCGGGGCGTCACCACGTGCAAGTGTGCACGACCCTCTCGTGCATGCTGCGCGGCTCCGACGAGCTGGTCGCGCACCTGGAGAAGCGCCTCGGCATCTCGGTCGGCGAGACCACGAAGGACGGGAAGTTCTCTCTCGTGCGCGTCGAGTGCCTCGGGTCGTGCGACACCGCGCCGATGTTCCAGCTGAACGACGACTACCACGAGAACCTGACCCTCGAGAAGGTGGATCGCCTCCTCGAGAGCCTCCCCTAGGAGACGGCGTGCCCGCGGAACGGATCCTCACGCGCAACATCGGCCGCCCCGACTCGACCGCGCTCGCCACGTACGAGGCGAACGGCGGTTATCAGGCGCTCCGCAAGGCGGTCTCGTCGATGACGCCGGACGGCTTGACCGAGGAGGTCAAGAAGTCGGGCCTGAGAGGGCGCGGCGGCGCCGGTTTCCCGACCGGCATGAAGTGGTCGTTCATGCCCAAGGACGTCGATCCGAAGCGCCCGCACTACTTCCTGATCAACGCGGACGAGTCGGAGCCGGGAACGTTCAAGGACCGCCTCCTCATGGAGAAGGATCCGCACCTCGTCCTCGAGGGAACCCTCTTGGGCGCCTACGCGATCCGCGCGTCGGTCGCCTACATCTACATCCGCGGCGAGTTCGTCCACGGTACCCGGGTGCTCGAGCGCGCGGTCGAGGAGGCGAGGGAGAAGCGGTACTGCGGGAAGAACATCCTCGGCGGCTCGTGGAGCTGCGAGCTCGTCGTGCACCGCGGCGCGGGGGCTTACATCTGCGGCGAGGAGACGGCGCTCATGTCGTCGCTGGAAGGCGACCGCGGCTACCCGCGTCTGAAGCCGCCGTTTCCCGCGGCCTCCGGCGTCTGGAAGTGCCCGACGACGATCAACAACGTCGAGACGGTCGCGAACGTGCCGTTCATCGTCGAGCGCGGCGCCGATTGGTTCCAGTCCCTGGGGAAGGCGCCGAAGAACACGGGACCCAAGCTCTACTGCCTCTCGGGGCACGTCAAGCGCCCCGGCGTCTACGAAGCACCGCTCGGCCTTCCGATGAAGGAGCTCATCGACGAGCTCGGGGGCGGGATGCTCCATGCGGACCGGCCGCTCAAGGCGGTGATCCCCGGCGGGTCGTCGGTGCCGGTGCTCCGCGCGGACGAGTGCGACGTGGACCTCGACTTCGACTCGCTCGTGGCGAAGGGGACGATGCTCGGGTCGGCCGGCATCATGGTCATGGACGACTCCACCTGCATGGTCGCCGCGATGGCGCGCATCGCGCACTTCTACCGCCACGAGTCGTGCGGCCAGTGCACGCCCTGCCGCGAAGGGTGCGGGTGGCTCGAGCGGATCCTGAACCGGATCGAGGGCGGGACGGGGCTCCAGCAAGACCTCGACCTGCTCCTCTCCGTTTCGGACAACATCATGGGGAACACGATCTGCGCGCTCGGCGACGCGGCCGCGATGCCGACGATCTCCTTCGTCAAGAAGTTCCGCGACGAGTTCCAGCACCACATCGACCACAAGGCCTGCCTGACGGGGACGCTCGCCCTCCAGGGGGTGAGGTAGCCATGCCGAGGGTGACGATCGACGGCCAGGAGATGGAGGTCGCCGCGGGGACGACGATCCTGCAGGCGTGCCTCGCGAAGGGCCGCGAGATCCCTCACTACTGCTACCACGACGGCCTGTCGATCGCGGGCAACTGTCGCATGTGCCTCGTGGACGTCGAGAAGCAGCCCAAGCTCGTCATCGGCTGCTACACCCCGGTCGCCGACGGCATGGTCGTCCACACCGAGAACGAGAAGGTCAAGAAGGCGCGCGCGGCGATGATGGAGTTCTTCCTCATCAACCACCCGCTCGACTGCCCGATCTGCGACCAGGCCGGCGAGTGCCGCCTCCAGGACTACGCGGTGACCTTCGGCACCGGCAAGAGCCGCTACACCGAGCCGAAGCTGGCGCTCGCGAAGGCCGTGGACATCGGCGCGCACGTGACGCTCGACCAGGAGCGTTGCATCCAGTGCAGCCGCTGCATCCGCTTCTGCGACGAGGTCACGAAGACCGGCGAGCTCGGGTTCTTCCAGCGCGGAGAGCGGAGCCAGATCGGCATCTTCCCCGGGAAGCGCCTCGACAACGCCTACTCGGGGAACGTCGTCGACCTCTGCCCGGTGGGCGCGCTCACGCTCAAGGAGTTCCGCTTCCAGACGCGCGTCTGGTACCTCCGCAACACGTCCACGATCTGCGCGGGGTGCGCGCGCGGCTGCAACGTCGTCGTCGGCACCGGGCAGCAGCAGACGATGATGACGACTTCGGGGCAGCTCGACGATCGCATCAAGCGGATCGTGCCGCGCGTGAACGCCGACGTGAACGACTGGTGGATCTGCGACGAGGGGCGGCTGTCGTACTTGCGCGAGCAGGGCTCGCGACGCCTCACGACGCCGGAGGTGGCCGGCAAGGCCGGAAGTTACGACGCCGCGATCGCGAAGGCCGCGGAGCTCCTCGCGACGGCGGCGAAGGCCGGCACGCTGGGCGCGATCGTCTCGCCGCGCCTCCCCTCGGAGGACGTCTTCGCGTGGAAGACCGCGCTCGACGCGCTGGGAGGCGCTTCGATCCACGTGCACGAGCTCTACCGCGGAGAGGACGACGGCCTTCTCATCCGCGCGGACAAGGGCGCGAATTCGACCGGGGCCACGTGGATCGTCGGGAAGCAACCTGCTCCCGCGGCCGCGAAGACGCTCCTGCTCCTGGGCGACACGCTCGACGCGGCGGACACCGCGGGCGCCCCCGCAGGAACCCAGGTCATCTACGTCGGCCCGTTCGTGATGGGGGCGTCCCGCGCGGCCGCCGTCGCGATCCCCTCGGCGTCGTGGTCGGAAGCGGGCGGCACCTTCGTGAACTTCGAGGGACGCGCGCAGCGGGTGCGCCGCTGCCATCTGCCGGACGGCGAGGCCCGTCCGTCGTGGCGGATCGCGCTCGACCTCCTCGCCGCCGCGGGCGTCGAAGCACCCGCGTGGGGCTCCGAGTCCGACGTCCTCGACGCGCTTGCGGCGAAGGTGCCGGAGTACTCCGGGATCACGACGGAAAGCCTGGGCCTCCTCGGCGTGCCGGCGCGCGGCACCGTGGGGGCCTGAGGATGGACCCGATCGCGGTCCTCATCTCCTTCGCGAAGATCTTCATCATCTTCAACGCGCTCATGGGCTCGGTCGCGTTCATGACCTGGGTCGAGCGGCGCGTGTCGGGGATCATCCAGTACCGGCTGGGGCCGAATCGCGTCGGCCCGTTCGGCCTCCTCCAGCCGATCGCCGACGGGATCAAGTTCATCCAGAAGAAGGACATCATCCCGGACGACGCGTACAAGCCGTTCTACCTGCTCGCTCCGGCGATGGCCGTCGTGCCGGCGCTGTTCGCGTTCATCGTGATCCCGTTCGGCCCCGTGGTGGATCTGTTCGGCCGGAAGGTGCCGCTCGTCATCCTCGACATGGACGGTGGGGTCCTCTGGGGCTTCGCCGCGACCGCGCTCGGCGTCTACGCGCTCGTGCTCGCGGGATGGGCGTCGCGCTCGAAGTTCTCGCTGATGGGCGGCTTGCGCTCCTCCGCGCAGATGATCAGCTACGAGCTGCCGCTCGCGCTCTCGATCGCCGCGGTCGTGCTGATCGCGGGCACGCTGCGTCCGACCGAGATCGTCGCGCAGCAGGCCGGGCCGATCTGGAACTGGTACATCTTCCGCGGTCTCCCGGGGATCGGCTTCCTCCTCTTCACGATCGCGGGATACGCCGAGACGAATCGCGTCCCGTTCGATCTCCCCGAGGCGGAAGGAGAGCTGGTCGCCGGCTACCACACCGAGTACTCCGGCATGCGCTTCGCGGCGTTCTTCATGGCCGAGTACGTCAACATGATCACGTCGTCGGCGCTCGGAGTGACCCTGTTCCTGGGCGGGTGGCAGCTCGGGTTCCCGGTCCCGCTCGAGGGCTGGCCGCTCTGGATCCTCCAGATCTTGGCGTTCGTCGTGAAGGTGGCCTTCTTCCAGTTCCTGTTCGTGTGGGTGCGCTGGACGCTCCCGAGGTTCCGGTACGACCAGCTCATGAGCCTCGGATGGAAGGGCTTGCTCCCGCTTTCGCTCGCGAACCTCGCGGTGACGGCCGTCCTCGTCACGCTCAACTTCAACGTGAGCCGGTAGGTCCCCGTGGCGCTGTTCGCGTTCTACGTCCTCGCGATCCTCACCGTCGCCTCGGCGCTCGTCGTCGTGACGCACCGGAACCCGGTGGTCGCCGCGATCGGGCTCGCGTTCAACCTCATCTCGATCGCGGGCTTCTACATCCTGCTCGGCGCGCAGTTCATCGGCCTGCTCCAGGTCATCGTGTACGCCGGCGCGATCATGGTCCTCATCCTGTTCGTGATCATGCTGTTGAACCTCGCCGAGGAGGTCGGCCCGCATCCGGCCGGCACCTTCCAGCGCGTGCTCGGGCCCGCCGCCACGCTCGTTTTCGCGGTCGTCCTGGGACGCGCGCTCTTCCGCTCCGCCCCCGCGACGTTCCCGGCCGCCCCCGAGGGGTTCGGAACCGCGGCCGTGCTGGGGCGCGAGCTGTTCACCCGCTTCTACTACCCGTTCGAGGTGATCTCGCTCCTCCTCGTCGTCGCGATGGTCGGGGCCGTCCTCCTCGCGAAGCGGAAGCTGACGTGATCGACCCGCGCTTCGTGCTCGTGCTTTCGGGCGTCCTGTTCGCGCTGGGCGCGGTCGGCGTCCTGCTCCGCCGCGGCGCGATCTCGATCCTCATGTGCGTCGAGCTCATGCTGAACGCGGCCAACCTGGCGTTCATCACCTTCGCGCGCCTGCGCGGGGGCACGGACGGCCAGATCTACGTCTTCTTCGTCATGACCCTCGCCGCGGCCGAGGCCGCCGCCGGCCTCGCGATCGTCATCGCCCTCTTCCGTCTGCGCGGGACGACCGACGTGGACGAGATCAGCCTCCTCAAGTGGTGATGAGAGCATGGCGAAGCTGATCTGGCTGATCCCGATCCTGCCGCTCCTGGGCGTCGCCGTGAACGGCACGCTCGGGAAAAGGCTCGGGAAGCGCGGCGTCGGTGCGATCGCCTGCGGCACCGTGCTCCTCGCCTTCCTGCTCTCGTGCGGGGCGGTGTGGGAGCTTTCGCACCTTCCCGAGGACGCGCGCCACGTCGCGGTGTCGCTCGGGGCATGGCTGCCGCTCGGTGCGATGACCGCCGGGGGCACCCCCGTCACCATCGAGTGGGGGTTCGCGCTCGACCCGCTCTCCGCGATCATGATCCTCGTCGTCACCGGCGTCGGGTTCCTGATCCACGTCTACGCGACCGGCTACATGGCGCACGAGGACGGCTTCGCGCGCTTCTTCGTCTACATGAACCTGTTCATGTCGATGATGCTCACCCTCGTCCTGGGGTCGAACCTCCTCGTGACGTTCGTCGGGTGGGAGGGCGTGGGCCTGTGCTCCTACCTTCTCATCGGTTTCTTCTTCGACCGGGACTTCGACGCGCGGACCGGGCTCACCTGCGCCGACGCCGGGCGCAAGGCGTTCATCGTCAACCGCATCGGCGACTTCGCGTTCGTGATCGGCATGCTCTACCTCCTGACGACCTTCGGGACGCTCGAGTACCGCGGCGTCCTCGAAGGGGTGAACGCCGGCGCCGGCTCCCACGCGATGCTCGTCGCGGTCGGCTTGCTCCTCTTCATCGGCGCCTGCGGGAAGTCGGCCCAGATCCCGCTGTACGTCTGGCTTCCGGACGCGATGGCGGGCCCGACGCCGGTCTCCGCCCTCATCCACGCCGCCACGATGGTCACGGCGGGCGTCTACATGGTCACGCGCATGTCGGGCCTGTACGCGCACGCACCGGAGGCGATGGGGGTCATCGCCGTCGTCGGGGCGGCGACCGCGCTGTTCGCCGCGACGATGGGGATCACGGCGACGGACATCAAGAAGGTCCTCGCGTACTCGACGGTCAGCCAGCTCGGCTACATGTTCGCGGCCGCCGGCGTCGGCGCGTGGACCGCCGCGATCTTCCACCTCATGACCCACGCGTTCTTCAAGGCGCTCCTGTTCTTGGGCGCCGGGAGCGTCATCCACGGGCAGGACGGCGAGCAAGACATCACGAAGATGGGCGGCCTCAAGGAAAAGATGCCGGTCACCTTCGTCACGTTCCTGACCGCGACCCTCGCGATCGCGGGGATCGTGCCGCTCGCCGGGTTCTTCTCGAAGGACGAGATCCTCTGGGGCGCGTTCTCCTCGGGGCACCGCGTGGTGTGGGCGGTGCTGGCGGGAGCCGCGGGCCTCACGGCGTTCTACATGTTCCGCCTCACCTTCCTCGTCTTCTACGGGACCCACCGCGGCGACCATCACGTGTGGGACCACGCGCACGAGTCGCCGCGCTCGATGACCGTGCCGCTCATGATCCTCGCCGCGCTGTCGGTCGTCGGCGGGTGGGTCGGGATTCCCGCGGTGCTCACGGGTGGGCGCGACATCAACGTCTTCCACCACTGGCTTTCGCCCGTGGTCGGAGGCGCGCACGCGGTGACCCAGGGCGAAGCGCACTCCGCCTCGAGCGAAGGGGTGCTCATGGCCGCGGCCCTCGCGGTCGCCCTCGCCGGGATCGGCCTCGCCTTCGCGATGTACCAGATGAACCCGGGCTCGGCCGGCCGGGTCGCGGCGACGTTCCGCCCGGTGTACGCGCTGTGGCGCAATCTCTACTGGGTGGACGAGCTCTACGACGCGGTCGTGCTGCGGCCGTTCTACGCGCTCTCCCGCTGGTTCGCCGCGTTCGACCGCTGGGTCGTGGACGGCCTCGTGAACGTCTCCGGCATCTTCGTGGACATCACCGGCCAGCTCCTGAAGCTCTTCCAGACCGGGTACGTGCGCAACTACGCGCTCCTGTTCCTCATGGGGGTCGTCGCGATCCTCGTGTACCTCGCGAGGCACTAGGATGGCCGAGCTCTCTCTCCCGCTCGTGCTGCCGGTCGCGATCCTCACCGCGTGGGCGCTCCTCGTCCTGCTCATCTCGCCGTTCTTCCGCGAGACGCCGCGCGGATGGGCGGGCCTGATCTCGCCGTGGGGGGTGTCGCTCCTGGGCGTCGGCTTCGCGTTCGCCGCCTGCTACAAGCAGTGGGCGGTGATCAAGGTGGTCGGCGACTCCACGGCCTACGGCATGGTCCACGTCGATCGCTTCGGCGTCTTCATGGGGCTGCTCCTTCTCGGGATCGGGTTCTTGTCGCTGATCTTCTCGGGCCGGTTCCTCGAGCGGGAGGAGGCGGAGCACGGCGAGTTCTACGCTCTCGTGCTGCTGGCGCTCGCGGGGATGGTCGTCATGGTCCAGACGACCCACCTCATGGTCCTCCTCATCGGTCTCGAGATCTTTTCGGTGTCGTTCTACGTCCTCTGCGGGCTGACGCGTGGACGCCGGCGCTCGATCGAGTCGGCGCTCAAGTATTTCCTGCTCGGCGCCTTCTCGTCGGGCTTCCTCGTCTACGGCCTCGCGCTGATCTACGGGGGGAGCGGCTCGCTCGTCCTCTCCGAGATCGCGTCGGCGGCCTCGACGCACCCGTCCCTGACGCTGAAGGTCGGGCTCGGGCTCGTCCTCGTCGGGATCGGCTTCAAGATCGCGATCGTCCCGTTCCACCAGTGGGTGCCCGACGTCTACACCGGCGCTCCGACGAACGTCACCGCGCTGATGGCCGCCGCGACGAAGACCGTCGCGTTCGCGGCACTGCTCCGCGTGCTCCTCGGGGCCTTCGCCGCATCGACGGCGCTGTGGACGCCGCTCCTCACCGGGCTCGCCATCCTCACGATGACGGTGGCGAACGTCGTGGCACTCGCGCAGACCAACATCAAGCGCCTCCTGGCGTTCTCGTCGATCGCGCACGCGGGCTACCTGCTGATCGCCGTCGTCTGCCTCCCCGAGTACGGGGTGACGGCGATCCTGTACTACCTCACGACGTACGCCTTCATGACGATCGGCGCGTTCGCCGTCGCGGGCGCGGTCGGGCGCGGGGACGCGCACGAGGAGCGCGGCTACGATTTCGTCCGCACGTGGGGAGGGCTCGGCACCCGCAAGCCGCTTCTGGCGCTCGCGATGACCGTGTTCATGCTCAGTCTCGCGGGGATCCCGCCGACCGGCGGATTCATCGGGAAGTACCTGATCTTCCAGGCCGCCGTGCGCTCCCACCAGTGGCTGCTCGCCGTGGTCGGCTCCGTCAACGCCGCGATCGCGGCTTACTACTACCTCAACGTCCTCCTCACGATGTGGTTCAAGCCGGCGCCGGACGATCCGGAGTCGATCGCCCCCGTGGCGCCGTCGCTCGCGGGGCTCCTCGCTCTTACGGTCGCCGCGGTCGTCTACCTCGGTATCGCGCCCGAGCGCCTGATCGAGCTCGTCCGCGGCCTCGCCTACACGTTCATCTACTGACGTCGTGCCCGGTCTCACGGCGCCCGCGCTCCATCTCGACCACGTCGTCCTCGACCTCGCCGTCGCCGGTTTCGACAATGCGCTCGAGACGATCGCCCGTGCGCTGACGTCGGACGCGGGGATCGCGCTGCGACCGACGCTCTTAGCCCTCCACGAGCGGGAGCGGGCGCATTCGACGGCATGGGGGAGCGGGATCGCGGTGCCGCACGCGCGGATCGTCGGGCTTCCTCGCTCGTACGTCGCGCTCGCGCGCCTCGCTTCGCCGATCGAGTGCGGCGCGTCCGACAAGTGTCCGGTGGACCTGCTTCTGCTGGTGCTCAGCCCCGAGTCCGAGCCTGCCGAGCACGTGCGCTTGCTCGGCCGCTTGGCGCGTCGACTCCGCGACGCGGAGGTCATCCGCCGCGTTCGTGCGGCGGCGAACGAGAGCGAATTGCGCGCCGCGATCGAGAGCGAATAGCGCTTCGCCAAGCGCGACTTGCTTTGGAACGATATTCGGCGCTCGCGCGCTTTTCCTCCTAGCACCGAGCCTCGACCGGCCGTATACACGGCGCGGGCGCCGGGGCGGGGTCGCGACACCGTGGGGGGATGGCGCGGCTTCGCTCCGGTACTCGTATGGAACCCCGCCGCCCACCTCCTCGTATCCTGAAGCGAGGGGGGCCTCGATGCGAACGCTCAAGTCGATCAAGTACCTGATCACGGCGCCGTTCATCTTCGCCATGTTGTTCGTCGTCAACTGGATGACGACGCCGGGTCAGTGGTGGATCAAGTGGGTCGCGCTCGGGATGGGGATCGCGTGGGTGATCGCCCTCCTGCGCGTGGTCCGGATGATCGTGCTGCTCGGTGGCCTCGCCGCGTTCGGCCTGTGGCTCGCCAACCGGCAAAAAGGGGTCTGACCCTATTTCTTGATCATCGACATCGCGAGCTGGATCATCGCGCCGACGTCGGCGACGTTGGCCGGGAGGACGACCGTGTTGGTCGCCTTGGCCAGCTCCCCGAACTTCAAGATGTACTGCTCGGCCACGCGGAGCTGGACCGCCTCGTAGCCGCCGGGAATCTGGATCGTCTCGGCGACCTTGCGGATCCCCTCGGAGGTAGCACCCGCGATCGCCAGGATCGCCTCCGCGGCGCCCTCGGCCTCGTTGATCTGCTGCTGCTTCTTGGCCTCCGACGCCTTGATGACCTGCTGCTTCTCGCCCTCCGCCGTGTTGATCGCGGCGTCGCGCTCGCCTTCCGAGGTCAGGATGACGGCGCGCTTCTCGCGCTCGGCCCGCATCTGCTTCTCCATCGCGGCGAGCACGTCCTTGGGCGGCGTGATGTTCTTGATCTCGTAGCGGAGCACCTTGATGCCCCAAGGCTCCGACGCCTTGTCGAGCTCGTTCACGACTTGCAGGTTGATGTGGGTCCTCTCCTCGAACGTCCGGTCGAGGTCGATCTTCCCGATCTCGCTGCGGAGGTTCGTCTGGGCGAGCTGCGAGATCGCGAACAGGTAGTCGGACACCCCGTACGACGCGCGCTCGGCATCCATCACCTTGAGGTAGAGCACCCCGTCGACGCCGACCTGCACGTTGTCACGCGTGATGCAGATCTGCTCCGGGACGTCGACAGCTCGCTCCTTGAGTGAATGCTTGTAGCGGATGACGTCGAAGAAGGGGAGCAGGATGTGGAACCCGGGGCCCAGCGTCCCGGCATACCTCCCGAGCCGCTCGACCACGTACGCGTTTTGCTGGGGGACCACGACCGCGGTCTTCGCGATCACGATGAGGACCAGAACGAACCCGACCACCGCGACGATCAGCATGGGCGCCATCTTGAAGAGCTCCAGGTCAGTCGATCTTCAGCCAGAGGGTCAGTCCCTCGACGCGCCGCACCTTGCACCGCGTCCCGGACTGCAGCGCGCCGCCGTCCTCGCTCCGGGCGGTCCACGACGTGCCGCGCAGCTCGGCCTTGCCGATGCCGTTGGGGGGGATCGCGTCCATGACGATCGCGGTCTGGCCCACGAGCGAGTCGACGTCCGGGCGCTTCAGCTCACGTCGCTGCATCCACTCGAGCAGGGGCTTGCGGAAGACGAGCAAGGAAACGATCGACAGCGCCGAGAACACGACCCACTGCATCCACGGCGGTCCGGAAAGGCCGAAGCGGGCGAGAACGCCGACCACGAGCGCGGACACGCCGAAGAAGATCGTGAAGAAACCGCCCGGCGTCAGCATCTCGAACGCGAGCAGCACGATTCCGACGAGGAGCCACAACCACCAGATCATCTGCCGCAGAGGCTATCACGGACACACTTCGCCCGGCCCACGGGCAAGCCGTGGCCGAGACGAAGTGCCGTGCTGTCCAACTAGAAGCGGAACGCGGCGGTGATGCGGGCGATGAGCGGCTCGACGCTGATCGTCTGTCCGCTGTTGAGCTTCATCTCGGTGTTGATCCACCGAAGGCCGGCGCCAACCGCGAAATGCTCGCCGAAGCCGAAGTCGATGCCGACCTGGGCGCCCCACGCCGTGTCGCTGTCGAGGCCCGTGTCGGTTCCCGGAGGCACGACGTCGCTCCCGGAGGTGCTCAGCTTGATGTCGCCCCAGTTCACCCAGGAGAAGGATGGGCCGAGGTAGAAGTCGAAGTGCTTGGAGGGGATCAGGTGGAAGTTCGCGCTCGCGGTCACCGGTTGGAAGGTCGTATCACCGATCGTCGAGCCGCCGAACGACACGTCCTGCTTGGCGTTCAAGTAGTCGAGCTCGATCCCGATGAGCCGGTTGAAGCGTCCTTCGATGCCCAGGTTCCAGCCGATGTGGTCCTCGGCCTTGATCGCGTCCGTCACGGCTCCGAACGAGATGTTGGAGTCGTTCAGCGGCGCGACGTAGGCGGGACCACCGAAGACCTTGAAATGCCACACGTCATCGTGATCGTGATGCTCCGTGTCGGTCGTCGCCATGGGCATCGGCGTCGGGGAGGGGGACGGCGTGGTCTGCGCGTGAGCCGTCGATCCCACGGCGACCGCGATCGAGCAACCTGCTGCCAGAAGTGCAATTCGGCTCATGGCCATGATGGGGGATCTCCTTTCAATGGATCTCCCGACTGCGACGCGTCGTGAGATCGGGTGCGCGTGCCAAAGCAGCCATGAGTGTGCCGGTGCGCGCTGCGACGCGGCCATGGGCCGAGCGCCTAGGGGGTGTACCCGGCGCTGGTTACGGGACTTCCCGGTTGATTCGGGTCTGCCACTCGGGCTCGTTCTTGAAGTGCTTCTCGGTGGCCTCGCTCCAGAACGCCGTCGCCGTCGCTTCGTCCTTCGCGACGCTCTTGAGCAGCGCGGTGTACGCGAAGTTCCCGCTCATCGCGCGCGCCATGAATCCCTTGTTCGCGGCGCTGGGTGAGATCAGGCGCAAGTAGTGCGCCTGGGCCTCGTCGGCCTCGCTCGTCTTCGTGGAGCTTTGCGCTTCGATCTCTCCCATGAAGACGGTCGATCCGGCCGCGACCTCGATCTCGGTTTGCTGGATGCCCTCCTTGGAGAACACCACCGCGCTGCGCCCGCCTCCCGCGCCCATGTCGATCTCGCAGCCGACGGCGACGTAGCGTCCGGGCTTGGCATTGAGGAGGTAGACGTGCTGCCCCTTGGAGTAGTTCGAGTGGATCAGGCTCTCGGCGCCGAACCGGTCGCCCTCGTCCACGACCCGCACGAAGTAGACGGCGTCGGCCGAGTTGCTCCCCATCTTCGCCGGCGGGATCACCTTGACCCTCACGCCGACGACGCCTCGCCCGGGGTCGGGCGCCTCCAGGGGCAGTGGCTTCGCCGCAGCGAGGGAAGCGAGGAGCAGGAACGGCAGGACACGCCCCGTCGATGTCTTCATGGGAACCCCCTTTCCGGAACCGGCTGCCCCGGAGCATTCGCCTGGTCCGGAGGGGACTTAGCCCGTGACGACGACGGCGCCCGCGTCCTGCTCGAGCATCACGAAGAGAAACCACCCGAACGCGACGAGAAGGGGAATCTCTGGAAGCGCGCGCGCCGCGGGAACGATCTCCACGTCGGCGTGCCGGCCGCAGAGCCCGCGCCGGTGGATCGTCACGACGGGCTCGCCGGTGGGCGCGCGGACCTCCATGCGCGTCATCCAGAAACCGATGCTCAGCGCGTACGCGCCCCCCGACGCGAACACGAGCTCCCCGGCCGAAGTCCACGGCCTACCGCGAAACTCCGCGACGTCCGTCGACTGCCCGCTCACACGGATCGTCCCCCGGTTCTGGAAGAAACCGGCCCGGGCGAACGTCCAAGCACCTTCGCGGCTCTCGAAGACGGCCACGGGCCGGAGGACACCGCGGAACTTCAGTGTCGCGACGATCTCGTCGCCCGCGCGAAGCTCGAACTCCCTCCGCCAGAAGCTCGGCCGATACCACTGCAGCCCGGTGAGATCCGACAGCGTTCGCATGCGCCCCTCCTCGAGGAGAAGAACGCAGCGCACCGGCCTCCGGCCGTTTCGCCCGCGTAAATTCGAAGGCTCGTGGAGCGATGTTCGCGGGAGTTCATGCGGAAGTTACTCTTTGGATACAACGGCGTCCGATCTTCGCCTCGTGGACACCAAGCGACACTACCGGACGATCTGGATCTCCGACGTGCACCTGGGAAGCCGGGGGGCGCAGGCCGAGGCGCTGCTCGAATTCCTCAAGCACACGGACTCCGAGTATCTCTTCCTGGCGGGCGACATCGTCGACGGGTGGCAGATCAAGAAGGCGTGGTACTGGCCGCAGAGCCACAACGACGTCGTCCAGAAGCTTCTCCGCAAAGCGCGCAAGGGGACGAAGGTCTTCTACATCCCCGGCAATCACGACGAGGGCGTCCGCGACTTCGTCGGCTCTACCTTTGGCGGAATCCGCGTCGTGCGATCCGCGGTCCAGCCGCTCGCCGATGGCCGCCGGCTTCTCATCCTCCACGGCGATGAGTTCGACGGCATGATGAGCCACAGTCGGCGCTGGCTCGCCATGCTCGGTCACAGCGCGTACGACCGCGCGCTGCGGCTCAACCGGCGTCTCAACGCGGCGCTGGAGCGCGTGGGCTGGTCGTCGTGGCCGATCTCGTCGCAGCTCAAGCACTGGGCCAAGAGCGCCGGCGGCAAGCTCGAGCGGTTCCGCGCCACGCTCGTGGACGAAGCGCGGCGCGTGGGAGCGGACGGTGTTGTTTGCGGCCACATTCACCACGCGGAGCTGCGCGAGGACGACGGCCTGGTCTACGCGAACTCCGGCGACTGGGTCGAGAGCTGCACGGCCCTCGTCGAGCACGGGGACGGCCGGCTCGAGATCATCCGTTGGGCCGACCTGCGGCGCCTTCTCGAAGAGTCGCCGGCCGCGGCTTGACGCCGCCCCGTGGCGCTGTTAACTCTGCTTCTTCCAAGCGCCGATGGGGGCGAACTTGGTTTCGACGGAAAGGCAGAGGCGAGAGGTGCACGCCGAGGTCCGCTACCTCGATAAACCAGGCGGATTTAAACACAGCCAACGATAACTCGCTGGCCTTCGCAGCTTAAGCTGCGACGTCTCCTAGGTAGCCCGCCCCAGGCGACTTAACGAGGCGACGATAATTGGGGATAGCTCTCACGCGACGCTCGTAGCGTGAGGGCGAAACGCACGGGCTGGCGACGTTCTCATTTGCCGCTGAGCGGGAACGAAGCGAGATAAAAAGACCAGACGGCTAAGCGTGTAGAGCTTCCCGTACGAACCTTTTCGGACGCGGGTTCGATTCCCGCCGCCTCCACCACGCGCGTCTCCTCGGCGCGCGGCCCAGCAGCTCCTCGAACGCCGCCGAGAAGGCAGCATGAGTGATGTCGAACTCACGACGATTCGCTTGAAAGGTCGTCATTCCCCGCCCGTGAACGCTTGAGGCGTCCTGGGGACGTACGAGCATGGAGTCGTCCGGATGACGTCTCTTATTGTCATCGACGATGTCCGCTGGCAGCCGCATCTTCGATGACTTTCGCGACTTCGGCCGGATGCGACAACATCGCGACATGACTCGATGGCAGCACCGTGGCCTTGGCCTTGATCTGCTTCGCCATGCTCTTTTCCTGCTCGGGGTCGATCATGCGGTCATTGCTGGCCACGACGTACCAGGCCGGCTTTGCACGCCAGGCTGCCGCCGTCGGCTTGGCTTCGAAGATGGCTCCGGAGGTCTTCGGTTGCGCCGCGACCAGGTGAGCTTTCTCAGCCGCCGTCAAATCCTGGGCGAAGTCCTCTTCAATGCCCTTCTGCGAAAGTAGCAGGAACCCGTTGGGTTGCGGCTGCAGTTGATCGGCGCCGGCGGGCTTCGCAAAAGCCTGGCTGATTTCGCCGATCGACTGGCCAGCGTCTGGTGCAAAGGCAGCGACATACACGAGACTCATCACTTTGGGATCATTCCCAGCCTCGGTGATCACGACGCCCCCGTACGAATGGCCGACGAGAACAGTCGGACCGTCTTGCGCCGCGATCGCCCGCTTGGTCGCGGCGACATCGTCAGCGAATGACGTCAGAGGGTTCCCCACCGTCGTCACGCGAAAACCCTTGGTTTTCAGCAACGGAACGATCTTCGACCAGCTCGAATCGTCCGCAAACGCGCCATGTACCAGCACGACATTCTTCGCCGCTCCTGCCGAGCCTCTTTGCTCCATCGTTGCACCTCCGAATGAATACGACCCGACCATGTAGACAACCACCGTTATCGTCATGAGTGTTCGCATCGGCCCTCCTGTGGAGAGTTCATCTCGAATGACGCGAACCCCTCTTGAACGATTCGCTTGTTCTTGTCGTTCTGTCTTCGAGACTCGGCGCCGGTAGTTGGAAGAACAAATGACAAATGTGAGGCGATTCTTCAAGAGCGAGTGTGGCTCGTACTCGTAGGCTTTGGCTTTCGAGTTGAGGTGCCCGATGGATGCAACGCGGCGCTCTCGCATGCGGGCCTATGACGAACAGGACACCGCCTCGCCGTCGCGCGTGACATAGGACGAGGTCCGGCGCACCAGGTTCAGCCAGGAGGATCAGTTATGACCGCATCAGCGTCGCACCTGCGCATTATCGAAGAAACGGCCGCGTACTGGAGAGTCGTGTTTGATAATCCGCCCCTCAACATCATGGACGCCGACATGTTCGAGGGCCTCCAGGACGTACTCGCGCGCATGGACGCCAGCCCGAGCCTTCGCGTCGTCGTATTCGAAAGCGCGAATCCGGAGTTCTATCTCGCCCACTTCGAGGTGAAAGACACGGCCAGGACCCTCACCTTGCTGAAAACTGTCGGGCCCTCCGGCCTCCCGTCGCTGCTGGATACATTCGTTCGTCTCACCAAGTCTCCGGTTGTCAGCATCGCGAAGATCCGGGGCCGGGCCCGCGGGGTATCGAGCGAGTTCCTCCTCGCGTGCGACATGCGATTCGCCTCGCGAGAGAACACAGCCCTGGCGCAAGTGGAGGTCGGCTCGGGCGTGCATCCCGGCGGTGGTGGCAACGAACGCCTTCCGCCGCTCGTCGGCCGGGGTCGCGCGCTCGAAATCGTGCTCGGTTCGAACGACTTCGACGGCGAGACCGCTGAACGATACGGATACGTCAATCGAGCGCTTCCGGACAACGAGCTGGACGCCTTCGTGGATGCGCTCGCACGCCGGATTGCCAGCTTTGATCGGCGCCCGATCGCGGCAGCGAAGAATCTCATCAACCGCGTCTCGTTGCCATCGGCCGATCGGCTCCTCGACAGCCTCACGTCGTTTACGACGGCGCTGACGTGGCCTGAAGCACAGCAGCGATTCCAAGCGCTGTTCAAGCGAGGATGGAACCGGCCGGGAGACATGGAGAATCGGTACAGCGAATTGCTCGGAACGCTCATGGACACCTAGCCGAAGAAAACGCCTCAATGCGTGGCCACGTCGAACGGGTGCGTTGGCGCGACAACCGCAGGCGGCGATCCCAGCCGGATGTTCACCGAGACGCGGGTTCCTCCCGTGTGAGACCGGCCTGATGCCGAGCGTGTCTTCGCCACCGGCCCGGAGGGCTTCCCAAGACGGCCCCGAACGTCCGGCTGAAAGCCGCTTGATCGGCGAACCCCGTTTGAAGCGCCACTTCGGACAGAGGGCAAGCGGAGCGTACGAGGAGCGCCTTAGCCCTCTCGATGCGCTGCAGGATGAGGTACCGGTGTGGCGACGTTCGAAAGGACTGCCGGAACGATTTCGCGAAATGGCTTACGGACAAGCCACACTCAGACGCCAAGGTCGCGAGGCGGAGCGACCCGTCGAGATGTTCGGCGAGCAACTCCTTCGCTCGGCGCTTTTGCCACGGGGCGAGACCACCACGATACTCGCGTCCGGTGCCGAACGAGTGCGCGTAGGTGTGTGCCACGTGCGCGCAGAAGAGGAAACGGAAATAGTCAAGAAAGAGCTCGGAGAATGATCGTGCGGAGTCGACCGAGGGAAGCATCATTTGCGTCATCTGATGCAACACGTGGTCGACACGGCCATGAACGCACTCGAGCGTCCGAATTCTGCTTGTCCCAGCATCATCCGTAAACGCATCGAGCATGGCGCGCGACACGTGATAGTGAACCCAGTCGACCGGACCGGGATTGCGCGTACGAGGATTGGATTCCAAGTCGTAGATGCCTACGCCGCCGGGTGGCCACTTCTTGATAGGGACATGTCGATCGTCGACCCAGATGTCGCATCCCCGCTCCGCCGCGGGTGTCAGGTGTACGGAGACGACGAACGCTGGTTCCGGAGGAATAGACGCAGTCCGCTCCGGCAAACCTATGGCGGATACCAGATGGGTGATAGCGATGTGTGGTCTCGAAGCATCTCGAATCACAAGGCTCGGTGCATGTGCCAGCCGGAAATACTCGGCCATTTGCTCGCCGTACGCTGGGCGTCTGTCAGGCGCACTGGCCATGGACTGTCTCCGAGACCCGGCATCCGCTTCGCCAAGGACCACCTGGCACGGATCGCAAGAGGCCAGCCAACGCCCAAGCGATTGAATCCATTATTGTTATCGTGAACTTGATCCGCCAATTATTCGGCATATGCTGAGTCTTCAGCGTATGCCGACGGAAGGGTGCCCCCTGCGAGGTCGGCGTACGCGCTTTTCTGAGCGAGCAGTCATGCGTTCACCGAGGATCCCGATTGGACAAGGCCGCCGCCCAATCGGCGAGCGAAAACGAACCGAGTGGCTCTACGCGGCGGACATCGAAGCGCTCCGGATGATCACCGAAGGCGCGAGTCTCACGAGAATCCTGACTCACATCTGCGACTCGATCGACCGTTACATCTCTCCCTCAATCACCACGATCCTGTTGATGGACCCCGATGGGCGGAGACTCTGGCCGGCGGCGGGTCCGAAAGTGCCAGAGGAGTGGACGCGTGCGATCAGCCCGCTGCTCGTCGATCCGGATTCGGGCCTCTGTAGTACCGCTGCGTCGCTCAAGACGCGAGTCATCGTGCCCGACGTCGCGAGCGAGCCGATCTGGCTCGACGAGTATCGTGACCTCGCACTGAGCCTCGGGATACGCGCCGGCTGGTCGCAGCCGATTGTGACCAAAGACAAGCAGGTGCTCGGGACATTCGCTGTCTACTCTCCGGAGTGCCGCGTGCCGACGGATGACGACCTCGCGCTGATTGAAGCCGCCGGGCACGTCACGCTCCTGGCGATTGAGCGTCAGCGGTCGCACGAAGCCCTCACGAACGCTCTCGCCGAAGTGCGCAAGTCCGAAACGGAGCTTCGCCGCTTGACCGACGCGGTTGCCCAATCGATCGTGGTCTTGAATCCGGACGGGGAAGCGACTTACGCCAATCGCGTCGCCCTCGAGTACACGGGCCTGTCGCTCGGAGACGTGCAAGACGCAGCGTTTCGCGAACGGGTGTTCCATCCCGATGACATCGCGAGACTGCGCGAGACGCGGCAGCATGCGCTCGCCGGTGCGACGCCGTTCGAAAATGAGCAGCGCGTCCTCGGAGCGGATGGTCAATACAGATGGTTTCTCATTCAATACAACCCGGTCGTCGGTGACGACGGGCGCGTCGCGTGCTGGTATGCGACGGGCACGGACATCGAGGATCGGAAACGGGCAGAGAACAGGCTCCGGCAGGACGAGCACGAACTGCGCCAACTCATGGACGCTCTTCCTCAGCATGTCCTCGTTTTGGACAAGGATGGCGCGCTTCTGCAGGCCAACCGGACCATGCTCGAATACAACGGATACACGTTCGAGGACATGACAAGCGTCGGTACTCGCGAGCGCATTCAAAGAGACGTTCATCCCGACGATCTGGACAAGGTCCAACACGAACGACGTTCCGGTCTCGCGAATGGCGTCCCGTTCGAGATAGAGAAACGGCTGCGAGGCAAGGACGCTCGGTTTCGCTGGTTTCTCTTTCGCTACAACCCCCTCGTCGACGAAGACGGAGACGTCGTTCGGTGGTTCGCAACCGCTACCGACATCGAAGAACGCAAGCAAGCCGAAGATCGTATGCGAAACGAGACCGTCGCGTTGCGTGAAACGATCGTTCGGTCGTCGATGCTCGAAAAGATCGTCGGATCATCTCCCGCACTTCGCCGTGTCCTGATTCAGGTCGACAAAGTGGCGGCAACCGATTCCACAGTACTGATCCTCGGCGAGACCGGAACGGGCAAGGAACTGATTGCACGAGCGATTCACAGCCACTCGACACGCGCGAGTCGCGCGTTCGTCAGCGTCAGCTGTGCTGCGATTCCACCCTCGCTGATCGCGTCGGAGCTCTTCGGCCATGAGAAGGGCGCCTTCACCGGTGCGATTCAGCGGCGAATCGGGCGGTTCGAATCGGCCGACGGTGGAACGCTCTTTCTGGATGAAGTCGGAGAGTTGCCACCAGAAACCCAAGTCGCGCTCTTGCGAGTGCTCCAGGAGCGAAAACTTGAGCGCGTCGGTGGGCTCCGGCCCGTCGCGATCGATGTGCGCGTGTTGGCCGCCACAAACCGGGACTTGAATGCGGCTGTTGCGGAGGGGAGTTTCCGGAAGGACTTGTTCTACCGGCTGAACGTGTTCCCCGTCCATCTGCCGGCGCTGCGCGAGCGAGGCGGCGACATCCCTTTGCTCGTCGAGTATCTGGTGGCGCGGTACGCGCAGAAAGCCGGCAAGAAGATTCAGAGGATCGGGAACGAAACAATGGAGTTATTCAAGCGGTATAGCTGGCCGGGGAACGTGCGCGAGTTACAGAACGTGATCGAGCGGGCAGTCATTCTGTGCGACGGGGAGACATTGTCCGTCGACGCGAGCTGGTTTGCTGCGGAGAGATCGAAGTCACCTGACCGGGCCAGAAGATTGGCCTCCGATCTCGCCGCCCACGAGAAAACGATGATCGAAAACGCATTGAGGCAAGCGTCGGGGCGAGTCTCCGGCGCACAGGGAGCGGCCGCAATCCTCGGGCTGCCGAGGCAGACCCTCGAATCGAAGCTGCGGAGGCTCGGAATCAAGCCCTATCATTTCAGAACGTCCTGATCGCTCAGGCCAAGGAATGGCCCCGAACGGCGCGCGGCCTGCCGCGCCCCTCGCGCGCTCACAGCCGCCGCGCCGACTGGGATCCCGAGATGGTCAGGGCCGCCGTCGCGGCGCTCGCGATGGCGAGGGCGGCGGCGAGCCACGCGGTGCATCGGAACCCGGCCACGAACGCCTGGGCCACCGCTCCCCGGATCCGCGCGCGCTCCTCTTCGCTGGCGTCCGACGGGGCCTGGGCGGCCCCGAGCTTCAACCGCTCTGAATCGAGCTGCCGGACCAGGTTCGGTCCCAGATCCGCACTCGCGAGCCGACGGTCCAGCTCGGCGTTGAACACGTGGACGACGAGCACGCTCATCAGCGCGACGGCCAGCAGCCCGGCCACGCGCGAGACCGCGTTGTTGATGCCGGACGCGGTCCCAGCCCGACGGGCGTCTTTCCAGCACAGTGGGATCCGAAGCTTGGAATTCACGTGACTTGAAGTCGCGGC
>JADMIO011434930.1_pt1 | contig 117400 bp, 94 predicted proteins | sample 8958161 | NCBI WGS metagenome assembly JADMIO01 (sample SAMN16585339, study PRJNA669376) | soil metagenome | isolation source: Crop rotation soil | place: USA: Cullars Rotation, Alabama | collected 2011
CGCGACTTCAAGTCACGTGAATTCCAAGCTTCGGATCCCACTGTGCTGGAAAGGACCGCGCGGCCGCCGACCGCTACGATCACGATGCCGAAGCTCGACGCGCGGCGCTGCTCGATGTGTCGTGGGATGCCGATTCCGAGTTCTTCTACGACGCGCGATGGCGTACCGGCACGCGCGTCATCGATCGTCCGACGCTCGCGGCGGCGGTGCCGCTCTTTTTCGGTCTCGCCACGCCTGAGCAGGGACGCGCCGTCGCTGCTCGCCTCGAGCGCGAATTCCTCAAGTCGGGCGGGTTCGTCACGACACTCATCGCGTCAGGACAACAATGGGATGCGCCGAACGGGTGGCCGCCACTCGAGTGGATGACCATCCAGGGCATTCGACGCTATGGCGGTTCCGATCTCGCCGACTCCGCTCGCGCGCGATGGCTCGCGCTCAATCGCCGAACGTACGCGACGACGGGCCGGATGACGGAGAAGTACGATGTCGTCGATGCGAATCGCCGCGCCGGTGGCGGCGAATACCCGACGCAGGACGGCTTCGGATGGACGAACGGAGTCGCGCTCGCGCTGAGCGCCGAGGAGGTTACTTCTCGATCCCGCGGAGATGTTCGCGGCGCTCGGTTGCGCGACCTTCAGGTGTCGATTCCGCCGGCCGCGCCGCGCTGGGCCTGGCGCCGAAGCGCGCGCCGATCAGAAACAGTGCGCCCGTGATCAGCAGCACGAGCCCCCACCAGAGATTGATGTTGAGTCCTCCCGACGGCGCGTAATGCGTCGCGTCACCGTTCGTCGCGAGACCGTATCCGCTCAACATGAGTCCAAGCGCGACAAACAATCCGCCGATTGGATATCGGAGATCGAGCCAGGCGACCGCGTTCATAGAAAGACGAAGTTGAGGACGAGCGTCAACACCAGCACGAGCGCCGCGAACGCAACCGGACGCTGGAAGAAGTTGCGTGCGTCATCGTGGGGCCGGGGCGTGAGCGAGTAGACGAGACCTCGCAGCTCCGCTTGTGCGCGCGGTTGCGTTGCCAGGCTCACGAGGATGCTCACCACCATGCAGGTCACGAACGCGAAGATCGCCGTCCAGAACGTTTGCGCGAGCTCGCTCGGATACGTGTGCACGAGGCCGAGGTATCCGCCCTTGACGCCTGGGCTCGCGCCGATCGGAAGCGTGAGTCCGTGATGCATCGCCGCGCCGAGCATGCCCGCGAGCAATCCGTAGAATGCGCCGTGTGCGGTCGCGCGCCGCCAGAACATGCCTAACGCGAACGTCGCGAAGAGCGGTGCGTTCACAAACGCGAAGACGAGCTGCAACAGGTCCATGATGTTGTTGAACGCGCTCGCGACGTACGCGGCGGCGATCGACAGCAAAATCCCGGCGACCGTGGCGACGCGACCCATCCACAGATAGTGCGCGTCCGACGCGCCCTTCTTGATGTGGCTCTGATAGAGGTCGTAGGTCCACACGGTGTTGAACGCCGTGACGTTCCCCGCCATGCCGGACATGAACGACGCGAGCAGTGCCGTTAGGCCCAGTCCGAGCATGCCCGCCGGGAACAGTTTGACGAGGAGCATCGGCGTTGCGAGGTCGTAGTCGAGGACGACTCGGCCTGCGGCATCGACCATCGGAGCGCCACTCGCAGCGAGTTTCGCCGGAATGACGCCCTGCGCGCCTCCGGAGCCCGCACTCGTCAGCGCAAGCGCGATCATGCCCGGCAAGATCACGAGGAACGGGAAGAGCATCTTCGGCATCGCGGCGATGAGCGGTGTTCGCCGCGCTGCAGACATCGAGTCCGCCGCCATCGCCCGCTGCACGACGAGGAAGTCCGTGCACCAGTAGCCGAACGAGAGCACGAACCCGAGTCCCGCCACGAGCCCGAACCATTCGACTCCGACAGGATTCGTCGCTGCGCTGCCGAGTCCTTGCCAGGCGTGCGTGTACGCGCCTGCCGGGAGGCCGCGCGCGGTCGCGACCGCACTGAGCTTGGTCGAGAGCGCGCTCCATCCGCCGACCGCCCGCATGCCGAGCCACACAAGCGGCGCGAAGCCGAACGCGATCATGAAAAACTGCAGCACCTCGTTGTAGATCGCACTCGTTAGGCCGCCCGCGAAGACGTACGCGAGCACGATCGCCGCCGAGATCCAGATGCTGACGTCGAAGCTCCAGCCGAGGAGGAGGTTGAAGAGTTTGCCCATCGCGTACATCGAGATGCCTGACGAGAACACCGTCATCACGGCGAAGCTGAGCGCGTTGAGCGTACGTGTTTTCTCGTCGAAGCGGAGCTTCAAGTATTCCGGGACGCTGCGTGCGCGCGAGCCGTAATAGAACGGCATCATGAAAAGCGCGACGAAGACCATCGCTGGAATCGCGCCGACCCAGTAGAAGTGACTCGTCGCGATGCCGTATTTCGCGCCGGACGCGCCCATGCCGATTACTTCCTGGGCGCCGAGGTTGGCCGAGAGGAACGCGAGTCCGGTGACCCAGGGTGGGAGGGAGCGGCCCGAGAGGAAGAAGTCGGTGGTTGTGCGTGCCGCGCGTCGAAGTGCCCAGCCGACGCCCAGGACGACGGCGAAATAGGCGAGCATGACGGCGTAGTCGATCAGCGTCAGGTGCGTAGCCGGAGCTTGCGCCATGAGCATCTCAGCGGGCGAACGAAAGCGAGATCGATTCGACTTCGAACCCGTAGCGGTCGGGTGTGATGGTGACGCCGTTTTCGCGACGAAGCGAGAGCTGGATGCGCTCGACGTGATCGAGTCTCACGTGATCGCCGGCGGTCCCGCGACCGCTGGCGGGTCCGACCCAGTAGCTCCACTCGCCCGGGAATCCTTGCGGCAGCAGGACGCCTCGGCCGATGGTGAAGTTGGCGAGTGGAACCGAGGTGTCACGCCAGGTGCTGTCGAGTGGAACGGCGGCCGTCCAGCTCGTACCGTCGGCTTCCATCAGTGTCACGTGTAGTGTCTGGCGGCCTCCGAGTCCGCGGACTCTGAGTGAGAGCGCCTTGGCGCTCGCGACGGTCTCTCGTCTCGCGTTGATGCGGTTCGCGATCGTGAGCGATGCGGTATAGTCGGGCGGGCTCCAACCGTTCTGGTCAACCGGGAGTGCCATGTGAAATGTCGGCTTGCCCGTAACGTCGGAGACGGAGAGCCGGAAGAGACCGCGGCGGCCGGCGTCGCCGATTCGCGAATTGGCGAGTCTGGATGCGTCGGTGACTGGATCGAAGAGGACGAGTGCCGCGTGTGCGTTCACGACGTTGAGCGCCCACGACGGCCGATCGTAATAGTCCCAGTCAGTGGGTTTGCCCGGGAGCCCGGATGGGAAGGTGACGACGGCGTTCCCGCGGAATATCGAGACGACGTATTCGTGCGGGCCTTCGCGGACCTGGGATGCGGGAACGGTCGCGCCATAGCGATACCCGCCTAACGAGTGCATCGGAAACATGCGATAGAATCCTCCGATGATCGGGCGGATGAAGAGCTGGACGGAGTCGGGCCGAGTGGAATCCGCGACTTGCACCGCGAGATCGAGGTCGCGCCCTGCGATGTATTCTGGCGCGGCGAATGTCTGGACCGACGGCGGGAGCATTTCGTCCGCCGGCGGATGAAACTCGGCCATGCCTAACGAGCCGATGCGTTGCGGCAGCGTCGTGCGATCGACCGGTCCGTTCGCGCTGAGGACGTAGACGCCTGGGCTGGCGGTGAACCCTCCGGCGGTGGCGCGTTGTGTTTTGCTGCCGGCGATCGACTGAATGGTGAACGCGTTGCCGAGGTCGGGAAGCTCGATCGTCATCGGCCAGGCGCGGCTCACGGCGCGCGTGACGATCTTGCTCACGTTAGGCAGCTCGAACGGGTCGCGGACCGGAACGGCGTCGGGATAAACCTCGAGTCGCCACACGCCCGGACGAACCTTGTCGAGGAAGTAGACGCCTTCGCCCTCATATCGGATGAGCGGCGACGATCCGTAGCCGGCGATTCGCGTCAGGCTTGCCGGCGCTGGGGGTGTGGAGGTCGTCGAGCCAGCGTAGAGAAACGCGTCGCGCGCGACGAGCTCACCGAGATTGTGCTCGGCATCGACATGGAAATCGCCGAAGCGCGTGTTCTCCGGATACGCACCGTACGAGCGCATGCGCGGGAGGCGGTGCATTGCCTCGGCCGCGATGATCGCACTCATCGCCTTGCGTGGCGTGTAGACGAGGTTCAGGTAGTGCGTTTGCCATCCCAGGTTTCGCGATGCGGTGCCGAGCATGTCGTAGGCGAACATGGCGGCGAATTGTGCGCCGACCGCGCGGAACGTGCGCGCCATCGCGGGATACATCGTGCCCGTGCGGAGATCAGGGCTATCGAACTCGTAGACGATGCGCGGCAACCGCGCGAGCTCGGGGCGCAGCATGTCGGGGAAGACGTCGGTCGAGCGAAGGTGATTCCCCTGGAGCTCATGCCCGCTGTTGAGACCTGTTGGATACCAGCCGAACGTGACGCCCTGCGCGCGCGAGCGACGGATCGCTTCGCCGATGCGAAAGTCCTGGCTGACGTTGTAGAAGACGAGCTTCGTGCAGCCGGTGCTGCGAACGGCGTCGGTGAGCGCGTTGATGTAGTTGATGGAGCCTTGCTGATCTTCGGGGTGATGCCACGGTTCGTTCACCAGTTCGATGAACAGGATCGCGGGTTCGTCCTTGAGTGCGACGCCCGTGTAGGGATTCACATGGTTGAGGATCTGCTTCAGGTAGTTGATCTGTGCGGCGATGGCTTTGGGGTTGGTGCCCATCGGTCCTTTGCCGAAGTGGCGACCGAAGCCTGGTGCCGAGGTGTCGGCGAGGGCGTCGGGCCAGTTCGAGCCGTAGAGCTGGATGGGGCTGAAGAGCATGTAGATGCCGCGTTCGCGGGCGCGGGCGATGAGGTAGTCCTGGAGGTCGAGGTGGTCGTTGGCGATGAGGTTGCCAGCGGAGTCGGATGCTTCCCAGTCGCCCCAAAACGTTAGGCGGAGTCCGTCCCATCCCATGCGGGCGAAGTGGGCGACGTCGTCGTCGATCATTTTTTTGCGGTCGCCGTGGACGTATCCGGCGGCGCGATAGTCGGAGGCGGTGTGGATGACGTAGTTCGCGCCGAAGAGGGTGACTTCCTCGCGGGTGTCGTTCCAGCGTACGACGCCGGCGCTGTCGAGGTAGACGGAGCGGTTGGCGAGTTGCGCCTCGGCGGTCGTGGCGAGGAGGGCGAGGGACGCGAGGGCGAGGGCGCGCCGAAGATTGGGGTCAGACTCCATACTGGGAGATTGGGGTCAGACTCCATTTAACCCTGGCGACAACGCGACGGTTAGCCCCCCGATGCTCGCGGGCCCGGGCGAGGACCGCGAGGCAATGGTGAAGCGCGACGTCGTGTAATCGCTTCGATTTGTCGGCGGAAGCGTTCCGAGCCGAGCGCCCAGCCATTGTTCGTCGCTGCTCGAATCTCCTCGAGCGTCGAGTCTGGAATGGCTTCGGTGAACAGGGCTCTGTAGGCGAGATGCGCGGAGCCGGTTTCGCGATCCAACGAGCGATAGAGGTCGTGTGGGACAACGAGGGGATCGGCCTCGGCGAAGGCGTTCGCGCGATGGCTCGACCACTGATAATCGGCGGGATGTCGAGCCATGCCGGCGCGAACGGGGTTGAGCTCGATGTAGCGATAACACGTCAGCAGATACTGATCGGTCTGGACCAGCGTCGCGTGATATCGTCCTTCCCACAGCGTGCCAGTGCGTCGGGCGACGTCGTTGAAGTATCTGACGTAGCGTGTGCCGACAGACTGCATGGTCCGTCCGATGCCTGACGCGCTGTGCGGAGTCATGAGGAGATGTGTGTGATTCGTCATGAAGGCATAGGCGTGCACTTCGCACCCGTGCTGCGCGCAGGCCTGCATGAGACAGCGGCGGAAGAAGTCGTAGTCGGCGGCGGTATTGAAAATCCGCTGTCGATTGTTTCCGCGCTGCACGATGTGCTGCGGGAGTCCGGGTACGGCGAAGCGAGGGAGGCGAGCCATGGGGACACGATGGCGAGGCGCGTTCCCAAACGTGGTACCATGCGTTTGCGGGGCGGCGCACCGTGTTGCAGGAAGATCGGGGTCAGAGTCGAAACCCGGGGATTGGGGTCAGACTCCAAACCAGGGGTTTCGAGTCTGACCCCAATCCCCGGACCCCAATCCCCGATCTCAGCGCACCTGCACCACCACCGTCGCCGACCGCAACCCCTCACTCGACACCATCACCGTGAGGCGACTCACCCGGTCCGCACGCACATACGCCAGCGCACGACCATTAAACGTCGCCCGGCCATCCGCACGATACGGCGACAAATCCCGCAGGTTCGCATTGTCCACCGCGAGCACACGCCCACCAGTCACCGACACCCGAACAGGTACATCCGCCGTCGGAACCACCACCCCCGCCGAATCCACGATCTCGATCATCACGTGCGCCACATCGCTCGCCGCGGCCGAGATCGTATCCCGGTCCACCGTTAGGCGCACGGCCGCCGGCGCACCCGCCGTCCGCACCTCCGCCTCGCACGCCTGCCGCCCATCCCGCGTCTTCCCCACCGCCCGCAACACCCCAGGCTCATACGGCACATCCCACGACAGATGCAGATCGGTCGTCGTCGGATTCACCACCGGCAACGCATACGTGTTCCACCCACCCGACGTCCCCTGCGCCGGAAACTCCAACCGCTTCTCGCCTAACGAGCGACCATTCAGAAAGAGCTCCACCCGATTGCAGTTCGTGTACGCAATCACCGGAATCACCTGCCCTTCCCGCCCCGGCCAGTTCCAGTGCGGAAACAGATGCAACACCGGCTCCGGCCTCCACAGACTCTGATACAGATAGAACGCATCCTTCGGATGACCGATGATGTCGAGCGCCCCCGACGCAAACCCCTTGAACGGCCAGACCGCCTCGCCCAGATAGTCGACGCCCGTCCACATGAAGTTCCCGGCGAAGTAGTCGTGCAGCGTCACCCACTTCCACAGACGCTCTGCCTGCAGCATCCCGTACGTGTAGTTCGGCTGCACCACGCGAGGGTCGCTGCCTAACGAGTACCGCTCATCGAAACTCTCGAAGATGGAGCCGCTCTCCGTCCCGATCATCTTCCACTCGGGATGGTCGTGCCGATCCTGCTCCGCGAACAACTCGCGCCGCTCGTGCCACCGATCGACGTAGTTGTAGCCGACAATGTCCTCGCCATTCAAAAATGCGAGCGTCGTCGGATTTCCATCCGCGTGAATGTTGTCGTTCCCCGTCGTCACCGGACGCGTCGGATCTTCGCGGTGAAAGATGTCCACCAGCCGTCGCAGGACCTCGTGCCCGGTCGGCGTCGTCTGCTCACCGATCTCGTTCCCGGCGCTCCACGGCACGATCGAGGGATGATTCCGATCCCGACGCACGAAATCGACGACGTCTCGCTCCGCCCACTCGGCGAAATAGTTGTGATACCCCTCGGCCACCTTGCCGAGCGTCCATTCGTCGAATGCTTCCGCCATCACGAGAAAGCCCATGCGATCGCAGAGATCGAGAAACTCCGGCGCCGGCGGATTGTGCGACGTCCGAATCGCATTTACGCCCATCGCCTTGAGCAGCTCCAGCCGTCGCTCCCAGACACGCTCCGGCACCGCCGCGCCCAAGGCGCCCGCCTCATGGTGCAGGTTGACGCCCCGCATCTTTACCCGCCGACCATTCAGCAAGAAGCCGCGATCCGCGTCGTAGGCAATGCCTCGAACCCCGAACGGAGTCACTACCGCATCCACCGCTCGACCGCCGTCCAGCACCTCGGAGCGAATCGAATACATCGACGGGCTTTCGACCGACCACAACCGAGGCGACGCAATCGTTAGGCGCTGCTCCACCTCGACCGCCTGACCGGCCGCCGCGGACAGCGGCGATTCCGCACGTGCGACCTCACGACCGCCGGCATCCAGGACTATCGATCGCAGGACGCCGCCTCGCGACGACGGACCGTTGTTCTCCACCCGCGTCTTCGCCACCACCTCGGCGCCGGCAGAATCGGCGCGCGGCGTCGTCACGTACGTTCCCCAATGCGCGACGTGCAGCGGATCGACCAGCGTCAACCACACATGGCGGTAGATCCCACTCCCGGTGTACCACCGCGAATTCGGTTGCCTCGAGTTGTCGACGCGCACCGCAATCACGTTCATGTCGCGCGTCAGCTGCCGCGTGATGTCGTACGCCACGCTGCTATACCCGTACGGCCGCTTGCCAACATGTTCGCCATTCACCCACACATCGGCATTCATGTAGACGCCGTCGAGCTCGAGCCACGCGACACGTCCACGCGGTCCCGCGGGCACGCGAAACGCTTTGCGATACCAACCCACGCCCGATGGAAAGAAGCCGACGCGACCACCGCCCGGCGCATCCTGCCGCGGCGTGCCCTCGATGCTCCAATCGTGCGGCAGATCGAGACGACGCCATCCGCGATCAACGAAGGCTGGCCTCTCGGCGCCAGGATGATCGCCGACGACGAAACGCCAATCAGGGTCCAGGGAGAGGCGCTGCCGCTGCGCCACGAGCGGCATCGCGCTCGTTAGGCAACTCGACAACATGACAACGATCGATCGGAGTCGCATCATTCCCGCTCGGCCAGCCGAATGTGAATGCCCTGCGTCGCCGCCGGATCAATGGTCGTCAGCCCGTCTTCGGCCGCGCCCAACAAGTGATGCTGCGCGAGAAACTCCCGGGTGCGAGCCAACGACGACACGGTGACGACGAGAGCCAGCATGCCGTTCGTCTCCGCCGGCACGAGACGAATCGCCGGGCCGTCGCCGACGCGCCAGAGCCCGCGCGCCACTGGACGCCGGTCCCCCAGGAGTCGGCCCCACAACGCGATTGCGCGATCGAGATCTTTGGCGCCAACGACAATCTCCCGAAGCGCAACGACGCCCATCGGTCCCCCGCCGGTCGCCTGCAGCTCGCGCTCCAGCCGGGTGCGACGAGCGCGCACAGCCAGATACGCCGGGTTGTATTCGCACAGGAACACGTGCGTCGTAGCATCCGCTGGATCGTCGGAGTCGGAGACATCGAGCAGCGTGACGTTCGTGAAGGCTGTTTGCGTCGAGCCATCACGTGCCGGCACCGATACCGCCCGAAGCTCGCCATATCTGATCTTTCGCCGCCTGAGCTCCTGCAACGCGCTGGTGAGCGGGGCAGGCTCGAAGGCGAAACCCACGAGGCGCGCCGCAGATTCTTTCTGGTCGTCGAACCGAATCGCTTCGACGTTGACGTTGCCGAAGCTCGCACCACCACTCGTCGCGTCGCCCCGCTTGAGCAGCGGCCACGCACTCGGCAGTCGCAACACCTCGGTGAAGAGCCGATAGAGCGATGTGGGATCGCCGGTCCGAATCATGATGTGGTCGACTTCGCGAACCGCCTGCGCTTGTGCCGCCGAACCAAGACAACACGCAGCAAGAAGTCGCCTAACGACTTGAACCACCGTCATCGACGGCTCGCGACGTCGATGGCGATGGCGGTCCTCGGCTCCAAACTCAGGCGAAGCGCGCCACCCGTACCCACCGTGACGGCTGCTCCCGCGCAGGCCGTAGCCGACTTTCCGCCGGTGAGCAGATCGCAATACGTCCCGGGCGGTAGGCGCGTCGTCGCGTCGATCGTCACAGCCGACCGCTCGTTGTTGATCGCGACGAATCCCTTGTCGCCGCGCGAGAACGCAATCGCGTTCGAGCCGTTGTCCCACCAGTGGTTCACATCCGTGCCCGCAACCACATGACGGAAGCTCACCATGTTCCGGATGGACGGATCGCGATGCTCACACACCCACTGACCGATCGTCGCGCTCTCGAGACTCGTCGCGCAGCTCACACGATTCGTGTTTCCAGCGGCATCCGACGGCGGGCCCATCGAGTTTCCAATCGGGCACGCGAACGCAAAGCTCGAGAGAATCGAGGGGTAGCCATACGGCTCGGCGAGCATCCAGACGTTCGCGAGCCGAAACACGCTGCCGTCTCGGAAGCTCAAGCCGCAGTCGTGCTGCGTGTCGTGATTCTGCAGGAAGACGATCGCTTTGTCCGATGGGATGAGACCCCATGCCGCTTCCGAGAATCGATTCCCCGCTGACCCCTCGGGATTGAGCTGCGAGATGTGCTCGCCATTTCGACCGAGGAACTTGTTCCCCACGCCGACGAAGGTGAACTCGGTGATATCGGCCGCGCCGCCGGAGCTGAAGCCCTCGCCGAAGTAGTCGCGCGGTGTGAGCGCCTCGTTCGCTCCGCCAATCACCTCGAGGAAGAAATACGGCGGCGGTGTCACCGCCTGATTCACGCGCGCAATGATGTCATCGAGCTCGACCTGCTGGATGTGCTTCGCGGCATCGATGCGAAAGCCCTCGACACCCAGGCGGGCCAGCGAGATGAGATAGTCCGCGATCTTCTGCCTAACGGTTGCGAGCGAGGTGTTGAGATCCGGCAGCGAGAGCAGCTCGCAGTCCTGCACGTTCGCGGCGTCCTGATAGTTGCTGACCGTACATGCCTGATGAAAATCCGTCGGCGCGTAGAGCCCGGGGTAGTTGTACTTCGTGTAGGCGGTGCCCTTACTCCCGACGCCGGGGCTCGGGAAGTTCGTCATGTGGTTGATGACCGCATCGACGATGATCCCCACACCCGCTGCCCTGCACCGATTCACCATACTCGTGAACTCGGCGCCGGTGCCCGAGCGACTCAGCGCGATGCTGTAGCTCACCGGCTGATAACGCTCGCTCCAGTCGTGGCTCGGCACGATGCTGTGTTCTTGCGGTGGCGAAACCTGCACAGCGTGGAATCCCGCAGGGCCGAGTACCGTTTCGCACTCGGTGGCGATGTCGAGCCACTTCCACTCGAAGAGGTGGACGAAGACGTCGCCGGCGGCCATGTGTCCGCTCGCGCGGTATGTCTGCGCGAGGGTGGGCCGAGTAGGCGGGTTGGGGTTGCCGGTGACGGAGGGGAGTTGGTCACCGCCACCGCAGGCGAGCGCGGTGCAGAAAATCAACGGGGTCAGACTCCCTTGAATTTTTGTATACAAAAATTCAAGGGAGTCTGACCCCGTTGATTTTACCCCGTTGATTTTCCCGACACCATCGACCGCCAATCAGTAGCCCGGGTTCTGCTTCAGGTTCGGGTTCGCAACCAGCTCGTTCGCCGGAAGCGGATACAGGTTGTACTTCGGATCCGTCCCCGTCCCGTTCGGCTGACCGCCCTTCCACGCCCACAGATAGCTCGAGCCGGTGAACTTCCCGAACCGAACCAGGTCCGTGCGACGGTGGCCCTCCCACAGCAACTCGCGACCACGCTCGGCCAGAATGAAATCGAGCGTCAGCTGCGACGCCGTGATGTTGCCACTCTGATTGCCGAACGCCCGCTCACGCAGCGCGTTCACGTACGTCAGCGCCTGCGCCGCACTCCCACCACCGCCACGCAGCTGCGCCTCGGCGTACATCAGGTAGGCGTCCGACAGACGGAACAGCGGGAAGTCCGTGTCGACGTGGGTCGGGTGCGAGCCCGGCTTTCCATCGGACGTGACGTTCTGGAACTTCGGCGCGGCGATGCCGTCGTTGAAGTTGCCGATGCTGCTGATCGCCACGTTCTGATCTTTCGTGAAGAAATACGAGGCGCGCTTGTCACCAGCGTCGAACAGATTGAACGCCTGTGGCTTCAGGCGGATACCCCACCAGCAACCGTCGATTCCGTAGAGCGAGTTGCTCATCGAGCCGCCGCAGCTCGCGTGCACGAGGAACGTCACGCCACCCCACGTCTGCGTTTTCAGGCCATCCTGCGGAATCGCGAAGATCATTTCAGGCGACGTGTTGTTGTCCGCCTGGAAGATCCGCTGGTACTTCGTGTCGAGCTGGAACGGCCCGGCGATGACCGCCGATGCCGCCGTTAGCGCCGCCGCATAGTTCGGCGTGCCGGTGTAGACGCCCGCGTTGAGATACAGCTTCGCCAGGAGCATCTGCGCCGCCGACTTCGTCGCGCGGCCGTAGGTGCTCGGGCCCGCAGCGGGAAGCGTCGCCTGAATGTCGTTGAGCTCCGAGATCAGGAAGTTGTAGATCTCGGTCCGCGTCGACTGCTTGGGCGGCGTGGAGCCCAACGGGTCGTTTTCGGTGAGCAGCGGAATGCTTCCGAAGAGATCGATGCCGTGCGCGTAGCTCAACGCACGAAGGAACCGCGCCTCCGCGCGATACTGCGTGATGTCGGTCTTGAGTGAACCGGTCACGCCACGCGAAGCGAGCTTCGCATCCGTCGTCTGGCGGAGGAACTCGTTCGCCAGACCAACCTGATAGAAGATGCGGTAGTACATCGAGACGACGAAGCTGTTGGTCACCGCCCACGTCTGCGTGTTCATCTCGGGCAGACCAACGTCGTTCCAGGCGATCACCGCTTCATCGGTGGGCAGCTCTTCGGCTTCCCAGTAGAGACGCAGGTACTGCGAAAATCCCTCGTCGATGCCGGAGATGTCGGGGCGACCACTCGGGCCCTGCTGACCGCTCACCGCGAGTCCAGTGTAGATGCGGGCGAGAAATGCCTGATACGAGCCCGGATCATTGAAGACGTTCGCGTCGGTGACGGTGCTCTTCGGCTCCACCGCGAGATCGGTGCAGCCGATCGAGCCCACACTCACCACGACAGCGGCGAGCGAAAACGTCGCGCGCAATTTCGAGAACATGTGTCGATTCCTCTGTCGAATTGGAGTGAATGGCTCAGAAGCGGAGACTCACGCCGCCGGTAAACGTCCGGGAGCGTGGGTAGATGTTGTTGTCGAGACCATTCAACCCCGCCGTCGGGTCGACTCCACTGTAGTCCGTTGACGTGAACGCGTTCTGCACGGTGCCGAACACGCGAAGCGGCTGCCCGCGATACTTCACGGCGTAGCCGAGCGTGATGTTGTCCATGCGGATGAACGATGCATCCTCGACATAATAATCCGACAGGTACTGTGGGCTCTTGAACCCGGTCTGGAGCACCGACGCATGCAGGTTGTAGGGCGACGCACGCGTCACTTCGGCGTACGTGCCGAGGTTCGACGCCACGTTGTTGTAGACGTAGTTGCCCGTGTACATGCGGAGCGTGAAGCTCAGGTCGAAGTTGCGATAACCAAAGTTCGACGAGTGCCCGAGCATCCACCGGGGCGCTGGGTCATGGAACGGCACGCGATCGTCCTGATTGATCGTGTGATCTCCGTTCTGGTCGACGTACATCGCGGTGTCCGCTCCAGCGCCTTCCTTGAACACCGGCTTTCCGTCGGACCCGAACCGCTGCTGGTAGACGTAGAAGGAGTTCACCGGCTGGCCGGGCTGCAGCACCTGAATGAAGGTTCCGACGCCGCCGGAAACGAGACCGGTGAGGATCTGCTGCCGCTGCACGTTCGACCCGAAGATCGGGTTGATGCTCACCAGCTCATTCGTGTTGCGCGCCGCAGTGAAGCTCGCGGTCCAGCTGAAGTCTTTGGCTCCGCCGCGCATGATGTCGCCGGTCAGACTCAGCTCGAGACCATTGTTCTTCATGCTGCCGATGTTCGTGGTCAGGAAGTTCGACAGGTTCGTGCCGGCAGCGACGGGCACCGTGAAGATCAAGTCGTTCGTCTTCTTGTTGTACACGTCGACGGTTCCCGTCACGCGCTGATTCCAGAGACCGAAATCGAGGCCGACATCGTTCGACTTCGTTTCTTCCCAGCGGATGTTCGGATCGTAGGCACTGGGGCGCAGCGTCGAGATGAATTGATTGCCGAACTGCGCCTGCGTCTGTGCATCGCCGAGCACGTAGTTCGCGAAGTACTGATAGTTCGCGAAGGCCTGGTTGCCCGTCTTCGCCCATGAGCCGCGAAGCTTGAGGTCCGAGAAGAGCTTCTGGCTCTTCATGAAACTCTCCTCGGAGATGCGCCAGCCTAACGACACGGAGGGGAACACGCCCCATGCGTTGTCGGGTCCGAACCGGGACGAGCCGTCGCGCCTGACGCTGCCGCCGATGAGATAGCGGTCGTTGTAGTTGTAGTTCAGGCGTCCGAAGAACGAGATCAGGCGACTCTCCTGAATGTCCTGGAAGTTCTGGACGGTCCGCGCCGACGCGACACCGTTGCCGCCCAACAGATCCGTGCTCAGGCCGGTGGCGCGGTACCACGGATATTCGGCGTGCGAGTTTCCGTACGAGTAGCCGCCCGTGACATCGAACGACCCGGGAAGCGCCGTAACCGGTCCGGAGTAATTCAGGTACGTCTCGATTCCGGTATTTGTCTGGCTCTGGTTCGCGCGATAGTCGTTCCCGTTCTCGCCGGTCTTGCTCTCCTGATGCAGCGAGCTTGGTGTGAAGGTCGTCCGGTCCGCGCGCGCGAGGTCGTAATCGAGATTGACGTGGGCGCGCAGGTTGTCGATGCGCGGGATGCGATACGCCGCCTGCACGCTTCCGACGCTGCGAATCGTCACGCCTTTGTCCGTCGCGAGATTCAGCGTGGCAACTGGATTGTCCGGCGACTGCAGCGTGTTGCCCGGCCAGTCATAGAAGCCCGTGCGTGCGGTCGGATCGAACACCGGCTGTGTTGGACCCATCTGCGCCGCGTTCGAGAGCACGCCGCCTGGCGTGAACCGGTCGAACGCGCGCGAGCCTTTCTGGACCGCGCGAACCTCGAGGCGATCGTTGAACAGCGTCTGCTGGAAATTGAGGCCGAGCGAGATGCGCTCGGTCGTCGTTCCGCGAATGATGCCGTCCTGTTTCAGGTAGCCGCTCGAGACGCGCCAGTTCACGTTGTTGCCGGAGCCGGCGACGCTCAGGTTGTGATCCTGACCGAACGCGTCGCGGTCGACCAGCTTGAACCAGTCGGTGTTCGCGGTGCCGAGCTGGTTGACGTTCTGCGGCGCGTACTGCTGGACGGCGGCGCGGAACTGCGACGCGTTCAGCATGTCGGGGAGCCGCGTGACCGACGACGTGGACGTGCTGCCCGAGTACTCGAACTGCGGCTTTCCGGCGCCACCCATCTTGGTCTGAATGAGAATGACACCGTTTGCGGCATTCGCGCCGTAGATCGCCGCCGCGGACGCATCGCGAAGGACGGTGATCGTCTCGATGTCGTTCGGGTTCAGAAAGTTGAGCGGGTTGCGACCAGCGGAGAGTCCACCGCCCGATCCCGTGCCGATCGGCACGCCATCCAGAACGATGAGCGGATCGCTGCTCGCGTTGACGGAGGTCGGACCGCGAACGCGGAGCGAGAGACCGCCGCCCGGTTCGTTGTTGTCGACCACCTGGACGCCCGGGACCTTGCTCTGAATGAGCAGCTCGGGGCTGACGACTCGTCCGGTGTTGAAGTTCTCCGCGGAAACCTGGGTGACGGCGCCGGTAATGTTGCCGGCGCGCTGCTCACCGTATCCGGTGACCACGACGGCGGACAGGTTGAGGGCCTGCGCGGTGAGCGCGATGTCGACGGTCGCCGGCTGTCCGGCGGTGATGGTGACCGCGCGCGCTGCGGGTGCAAATCCAATGAGGCGGAACCTGACCGAGTCGGTGCCGGCCGGGACGTCGACGAGCGTGTATTGACCGTCCTGCCGCGTTTGGGTCCCGCGAGACCCGATGTATACGGTCACTCCGGCGATGGGCTGCCCCGATGCCCCGTCGGTGACGCGCCCGCGGACGGAGCCGGTCGGCCCCTGCGCGGCGAGCGGTGTCATCGAGGAAACAGCGAGAAGGGCTACAAGAAACCCACGAGAACATCTCATACGCGTCCTCTCTGCTAATAGGTATGAACGCAATCGCCCGCCCCAGGCGTCGGGCGGGCTATTTGGGGGGAAGCTCTCACGTACGCTCCGCGAGGGTAGAGCAAACGACGCACACTCCGCGGTGCGTCGCGGTCCGGCGATGCGGGATACTGTGGGCCGCCGAGCTTGGGAGGTCAAGATGGCGGGGTCGGCCCCTGGCCGGTTGAGCGCCGCGAGGATACCGCTGATGGGAGGATCGGAGCGTCAGGTGAACCTTTGCGTTTGTCAGGGAAACCCCGCTAGCCGGTCGCGTCGCCGCACGATTGCGGTCGCGCGATTGGGGTCAGACTCTTAACCCGGGGTTTGGAGTCTGACCCCAATCTTTCCGCACCTGGAGTCAGCCCTATGAAGGCATTCGTCATCTCGACCGCCGCAATCGTCGCCGTCGCCGTCGGACCGTCCGCCAGCGCGCAGACCGATACGACATTCCATCCGTCGTGGACCCGAGCAGCTGTCATCTACGAGGTGAACGTCAGGCAGTTCACGCCCGAAGGCACCTTCGCCGCCCTCCAGAAACACCTCCCACGACTCGACAGCCTCGGCGTCGACATCCTGTGGCTCATGCCGGTGCAGCCGATCGGCAAAAAGAACCGAAAGGGAAGCCTCGGGAGCTATTACGCGATCTCGGACTACACCGGGATCAACCCCGAATACGGAAACGCCGCGGACTTCAAGGCGCTCGTCGATGCGGCGCACCGACTCGGCATGCACGTGATCCTCGACTGGGTCGCGAACCACACGGCACACGATCACGGATGGATCGCCGCGCACCCCACCTGGTACGATCACCGCCCCGACGGCTCCGTCTCCAACGCGAAGGACAATGAAGGAAAGGAAACCGATTGGACCGATGTGGCCGAGTTGAACTACGCCAATCGGGAGATGCGCTCGGCGATGATCGCGGCGATGCGCTGGTGGGTCGACACCATGAAGATCGATGGCTTCCGCTGCGATGTCGCCGGCGGCGTGCCGATGGATTTCTGGATGGATGCGCGGAAGTCGCTCAAGGCCGTCCGGCCGGACCTGTTCTTTCTCGCCGAGGCGGAAGATCCCAGGATGCACGCGGCGTTCGACGCGACGTATGGCTGGGAGCTCCACCATCTGATGAATGAGATCGCGCAGGGAAAACAGCCGACGTCGGCGCTGGATGCGTACTTCGCGAAAGACAGCAAGACGTACGGGAGGAACGCCTATCGCCTGTACTTCACGAGCAATCACGACGAGAACAGCTGGAGCGGAACGGAGTTCGAGCGCATGGGCGCCAATCACGCGCCCGCGTTCGTGCTGAGTGCAACGGCGCAGCGCTCGATGCCGCTCCTCTACACGGGCCAGGAAGCGAGCTTCAACCGGCGACTCCGGTTCTTCGAGAAAGACACGGTGAACTGGAAGGGCGCATCGTTGACGCCCTTCTATCGTGCGATGTTCGAGCTCAAACACCGTGAACCGGCACTGGCGAACGGACCGTGGGGCGGCGCGCAGACCCGGCTGACGACGACCGGCGGCAATCGCGTGTACGCGTTCACCCGCTCGTTAGGCGCCAACACGGTGCTCGTCGCCGTGAACTTTGGCGATGCGGCCGCAGGCGTGTCGTATCAGGGGCTGCCGGCGCCTGGCGGCTACACCGACTGGTTCTCGAGAGCGTCGGTGCAACTTGGCGGCTCCGGGCGGCTCGACATACCGGCGCACGGGTATCGAGTGCTGGTCAGGTGAGACAAGCATCGCTCGCGCTCGCAGTCGTCGCAACGTTGGCGTGCCGAGCACAGTCGACGGCTCATGATTGGCGCGAGGGAGCGGTCTGCTACGAGGTCTTCGTTCGATCGTTCTACGACAGCAACGGCGACGGCGTCGGCGACATTCGTGGGCTCACTCAGAAGCTCGACTACATCAAGAACCTCGGTGCGCGCTGCATGTGGCTCATGCCCGTGGCGGAGTCTCCGAGTTATCACGGGTACGATGCGACGGATTACTATCGCGTCGATCGGGAGTACGGCACGAACGAGGACTTCAAGCAGTTCGTCGCCGCCGCGCATGCGCGTGGGATGGTGGTGTTCGTCGATCTCGTGCTGAACCACCTCTCGAGCGGGCATCCGTTCTTTCAGGACGCGCTCCGCGGTCCGGGATCGCCGCATCGTGATTGGTTTCGCTGGTCGGTGACGGAGCCTAACGAGAAGGGCTGGCATCACTCGGCCGTCCGAGACGAGTGGTACTACGGGATCTTCTGGCAGGGGATGCCGGATCTCAACTACGCGACGCCCGCCGTGCGCGAGGAAGCGAAGAAGATCACGACGTTCTGGCTTCGCGAGATGGGTGTGGACGGATTTCGTCTCGATGCCGTGCCGTATCTCGTCGAGGAGCGAGGCAGCAACGTCGGCACGCCAGGTACGCACGCGTTTCTGCGCGAGCTCGGCGCGCACATCCGAAGCGTGGCGCCGAAGGCCTTCACGGTCGGTGAGGTCTGGGATGGGATCGATCGCATGCTTCCGTATTATCCCGACCAGCTCGAGTCGTATTTCGCGTTCGATCTCTCGGACGGGTTGATCGACGCGGTGCGCACCGGCTCGGCGACGGCGGTGCTCGAGCGCTACGTGCGATTCCAGCGCGAGGTGCCTAACGGTCGCTACTCGACCTTCCTGCGGAATCATGATCAAACACGAACACTCACGGCCCTCGGCGGTGATGTCGCTCGGGTGAAGGCGGCGGCGACGTTGTTGCTCACGTTGCCCGGCTTGCCGTTCATCTACTACGGCGAGGAGATCGGCATGACGGGCGACAAGCCCGACGAGCAGTTGCGAACGCCGATGCAGTGGAGAGCCGATTCCGGTGCGGGATTCACTTCGGGCACACCGTGGGAGCCGCTGCACTCGGATTGGAGGACGACAAACGTCGCTGCGCAGATCGGGGATTCGAGCTCACTGCTCTCCCTCACCCGCCGGTTGATTCGCCTGCGCGGCGAGCATCCAGCGTTAGGCAGTGGCGATCTCGTCCTGTTGGATGCAGGCACGCCTTCGATTGCGGCGTACCTGCGACGCGCTGGCGACGACCTGGTGTTGGTCGTGGTGAACCTCGGCCCACCAAAGGACGTCCGGCTGCGCGCGCCTGACGGTTCGCTTCGTGCCGGGCGTTACGCGGCAACTGATCTATTGCGGAGCGCGCCCGCGTTCGCGCTATCTGTCGCGCGTGAAGGTCTGTCGCTCGGGACACTCGGGCCGATGGAGGCTCGAGTGCTCAGCATGCGTTGACCGCGTTCGGAACTGCGTCTGCGTTCTTATCACAGAGGACTCAGAGGACGCGCAGAGGACTCAGAGAACAGCCTTTCCTTTCTTTGTTGCTTTCCACTGTGATCCTCCGCGCGTCCTCCTGATCCCTCTGTGTTGAGGCAGTTGACCGAGCCCAGACGCTCAGCGACTCCCATTTCGCCGCGCGACCGACTTGCGGAGATCTTCCATCGTCGCCGCCACGCCGTGCACCGGAACGATCTTCTGCACGTCGAGCTTCGATCGCTCGATCCAGTCGAGCAGAAATTCCGTGTCGGCACCGCCTGTCGGCTCGTGACCCTTCACCGGCAGATCGAACAGGTCGGCCTCGAAAAGCACTTTCTCCCTCGGCAGATACACGACGAGCATCTCGTCCACGTGTGGATTCGGCGAAAGATCGTGGATCTCGAGCCCACCATCGCCGAACGTGCGCGTGCCGCTCGTCACGAGCTCGTAGGTTGGCGCGTGCGGCGCCGCGGACAGCGCATCCGGCCGCAACGTGTGCTTGTTTGTCCACAGGCCTTCGAGTGCCGTCTTCACCATCGGTGTCGTGACGAACACTGCCCCCTCGGCGACGTAGGGCCGCACGCCGGCCAGATGATCCATGTTCCAGTGCGTCACGATCAAGTGTCGGATCGGCTTTCCGGGGAACGCCGCCTTGATCTTGCCTAACGCCGCGCTCGCGTATCCGCTGCTGACACCCGCCTCCACGACGATGATCTCGTCTGCCAGCGCGTAGACCAGGCTGTTGTAGTCGCTCCCCCACACGACGGCAGCGTTGTCGCTCAACTTCTCGAGCTCCGGCCCCACGACGGCCGGCGGTACCTCGGCGAACGACGGCTTCACGAAGAGCGAATCGGCGGGCCTCGTGTCCACCACGAGCGACGTCGCGCGATTGTCCTGCAGCGTGAATCCCGCCACGCGGTCCAGATACCGGAACGGAAACTTGAGCGCGCCAACCGGGCGATAATCCAGAAACACCGTCTCGAAGGACGCATCACCGCGCAGCGGATCGTCGCCGATCGTTTCAGTCTTGGTGAGGAGATGCGTTCTCGCATCGAAGTAGAGCGAGAGCTGCGCGCCATCCGCGTCGCCGAAGTGAATCACGCGCTGCTTTCGCCCGTCGAACTCGGCCTCGCCGATCCAGCGAACCGCATCGATGCGGGCGAGCGCTGCGCGCAGAATTCCTTCGGGATAGCGGCGAAATGCCGCGGCCCGCTGGAACGGTAGCGCGGCCGGGTTCGAGGTGCGGACGCCATTCGAGATGTAGTCGTAATACGCGCTGAATCGCGCCGGCGGCGCGACCACGTTCGCCACGTCGAGGATCCCACCACCGTAGATCGTGTCGCGCACGTGATCGTACGCCCGTCCGCCGGCGTAGTCTCGGATGCTCACGACGCGCGGTGCCGTGCTCTTTGGCGGCATCTGGCCGATCCCCGCGTACACGGGCTCGCGTCGCGCGGGGCGCGGGCCCTGCCCGATGTCGGTGCGAATCGCGCTCATCTCGCGCGACACATCTTTGAGCGCGCGCAGCGCCTCGGCGCCTCCGATCGCGGCGACCGCGGAGTCCAGCTCCGCGCGAGCCTTGAGATACGACGTCCAGGTGGGAGTCTGCGCTCTGGCGGGAACGGGAGTCATGAGCGCGAATAGAGCGATGCGGAGCACTCGCATGCAGCCTCTCGGTGAAGTCAGGCCACAGAGTACCCGCGCGCGCATTCGTCACTCTACGATCACGGCGCGAACGTCACGGGCACGGGCGCGAGTGGCGCGAAGCGCGGTATCAGCGTTCCGGCGAGATCAGCGCGCGCACCGCATCCCGATACGACCGACCGGTCGTGACCTTCGCTCCGCTCCGAAGAACGAGCACGTAGTCGCCATGAAACCACGGCTGCACTTCCTGAATCGCCGCCACGTTCACGAGCGCCGAGCGATGGACGCGCACGAAGTCCGCGGCACGAAGCATCTCCTCCACCTCGGACAACGACTGTCGCGTCGACACGTGCTCGCGCCCACGATGAATGCGCACGGTTTTTCCTTCCACCTCGATCCAGTCGATCGACGCGATGTCGACGAAGCGCACGACGCCGTCCACGTGCACCGGCAGTCGCGACCGACTCGGATCGCCGGCGCGGCGGCGCTCGGCGAGCTCACGTGCGGCCGACGCTGCGCGTCCCGTGTCGCGCGACGCAATTCGCTCTCTCGCCTTCTCGAGCGCGTGATCGAGACGCTCGGCATCGAATGGCTTGAGGAGATAGTCGAGCGCGTCGACGTCGAACGCACGGACCGCGTAGCGATCGTACGCGGTGACGAAGATGATGGCTGGCGGATCGCCCTCGAGTGATTCGACGACGCCGAACCCGTCGAGCTCGGGCATCTGAATGTCGAGAAACACCACATCGGGCCTGTGTGCGGCGATCGCTTGGGCCGCCGCCACTCCCGTTGCTGCCTCCGCCACGATCTCGACGTCGGAGCGCGCGGCGAGCATCTCGCGAAGCAGCTTGCGCGCGAGCGGCTCGTCGTCGGCGATGATCACGCGCGTCGTCATGCGCCTCCGGTACGAAACGGAAGGGAAAGGATCACGCGCAGTCCGCCGTTAGGCACGTTCTCGAACCGAAGCTCGTGCGCATTCCCGTAGAGGCGCGTCAACCGCTCGCGCGTGTTGGAAAGGCCGATCCCGTCTCCGTTGACGCCTTCCGATGTCATTCCCGGCCCGTCGTCCGCGACCTCGAGCACGAGAGTGTCCTCGTGGCGACTCGCATGCAGCGTCACCTCCGCCCCGTCGGCCCGCGGCTCGACTGCGTGGCGAATCGAGTTCTCGACGAGCGGCTGGAGCACCATGCTCGGAACCAGTGCGGCGTCGAGGCCGGGGCTCACATTCATCCGTGTACGCAGCCGGTCGCCGAATCGCGTGTGCTGGATATCGAGATAGTGGCGAAGGAACGTGAGCTCGTCGCGCAGCGCGACCTCCTGCCGATCTGCCGTATCGAGCGACGAGCGCAGCAGGTCGCCGAGTCGCGTGATCACGCGGCGCGCGGCGCCGACATCATCGCCGACGAGAGCGGAAATCGTGTGGAGCGTGTTGAACAGGAAATGGGGCTGTAACTGATGGCGGAGAATCTCGAGGCGTGCTTCGGCGAGACGAGTCTCGAGTGCGGCCTCGCGCTGCTCCCGTTCGCGCGCGAGGCGGTAGTGATCGACGGCGTAGTACGAGAGCACGAGCAGACCGAGGACGATGAGGTTGGCCGCGAGGGTATCGGTGAGCCGGGCGGAGAGCATCGTGCCGAAGGACATCCTCGTGGGCACCACGTGAAACGCGCGGGCGACGATGACCTCGATCAACGCATGGATCGCCGCGAAGCCAACGCCGAGCGCCGTCCACGACAGGATCAGTCGCGTGCGACGACCACTGGTCCATGCGACGGCTGAAGCGACCGCAATCACGCTCGGCACCAGCACCGACCACCCGTACCAGTCGATCGCCTGCTGCGGGAGAATCTGCGCCCAGTGCGCGGGAAATCCCTCGACTCGACGCGAGGCGTATGTCTGCGTCGTGGTGAGCGCGGTGAGGACCGTTGCCCCGACCAATCCGCCGAGCCACAGGCGCCAGCTGGTGAGAGAGCGCACGGGTCTACTCTAGCACACCGCGAGCGCTGTCGACATTCGGCGATGGCGCGAGTCGCTCGTCATCCGGCGCGAACCGCTCGTTTCGCGTCGCGAACGTTCGCGGGCTGATCGTCCCTCGCCGCGTCCTCGTCGTCCCCCGTAGAAGCCCCGATGGTCCCGAACTGCTGGCCGTGGGACGGAATTGCTGCCTAACGTGGCGCACCACCGATCTCACAGGAGCTCCCGTTGCGAATTCGTCTCATCGTCGGCGCCACCGTGGCCGTGTTTGCCTCAATCGCGCCGAAGTCGTCGAGGGCGCAAACCGCGGCCGACAGCGCGGCGCTCGTCGCGACCGCGAAGGATTACATCGAGGGATGGTATTCGGGTGATGCCAATCGCATGGCGCGTGCGCTGCATCCAGAGCTCGTGAAGCGACTCCACGTTCGTGACACCGTCGCGAATCGCTATGTCGTCGACAACCAGGGCGCGACGCGACTGGTGCTGGGCACCGCGCGTGGTGGTGGCACTCGCACGCCCAAGGACAAGGTGCGCACGGAGGTGAAGATTCTCGACGTGTTCCGTGGCGCGGCCGTCGTGCGCGTCGATGCCGATGCATGGGTGGACTATCTGCAATGCGTGCGCGAGGGCGATCGCTGGTTGATCCTCAACGTGCTCTGGGAGCTCCGCGCGCCCTGACGGAGCCGCCCGCGCGTATCTTCGAGAGGTGTCGGCCCACCAACCTCTCATCCTGAATCGAGCGGACGTTCGCCCATTTTCACCGCGCGAAGCGGTGACCATCTGGGCGATCGTCGCTCTCGTGTTCATCTCGCAGAACGCCGCGAGCTCGGTCGTCCAGAACCGGCCATTCAGCTGGCAGTGGGATGTCGTCCACGAGTTGATCTACTTCGCGATGTGGGTCGCGGTCACGCCGATCATCGCGCACCGCGCACGCGTGGATTGGATCGAACCCGGAAGCGGACCTCGCCCGTGGTTGGCGCATCTCGCCACGGCGATCATCCTCGCGCCGCTCCAGGTCACGATCACCTACTTGATCCACAGCCTCGGCGTGCTCGCGTTAGGCATCCTGCCGCCGGAGATGTACACCAGGTGGTTGATGTCGCGCGGCCGATCGATTCTGCTGCTCAGCTTTACTGGAGTGCTGTACTACTGGGTGGTGGTCGGTGTGTACTACGCGGCCGCATATCGCCGGCTCTATCTGGCCGAGCAGGCGGAGGCGGCTCAGGCGAGCCTCGATGCGCTCCGGGCGCAGCTGCAACCACACTTTCTCTTCAACACGCTGAACTCGATCAGCGTGCTGGCCGAAGAAAATCCGCCGGCTGCGGCTCGTGTGCTGCTCCGGTTGAGTGAGCTGCTGCGGATGATCATCCGGCATGAGCCGCGGCACGAGGTTCCCCTCGAGGAGGAGCTTGCCTCGCTCGCGACGTACGTCGAGATCCAGCGTGTGCGGTTCGAGGAGCGACTCGACGTCGCCACCGAGGTCGACGCGTCGACGAAGCGCGCGCTCGTGCCATGGTTGGTGCTGCAGCCGCTCGTCGAAAACGCGATTCGATACGCCGTCGAGCCGCGCGCCGCTGGCGGACGTGTCGTGGTGCGCGCGACCCGAGCCGGCGAGTGGCTTCGCCTCGAGGTCGTCGACGATGGCCCGGGGGTGGCGCCTAACGGCAGCACCGGCGTCGGCGTCGGCCTCACGAATACTCGTGCGCGCCTGAGACGCCTGTACGGCGAGCGTCACGAGCTCGAGAGCGGGCCAGGAGCGCGAGGCGGATTCCGCGTGATGATTCAGCTTCCGTTTCGCGAGGAGCAGCCGTCGTGATTCGTGTGTTGATCGTCGACGACGAACGGCTCGCGCGGACGGGGATTCGACGCCAGCTCTCGCGGATCGAGGAGATCGAGATCGTCGGCGAGTCGGCCGATGGCCTCTCGGCGATCGAGGCGATTCGCACGCTCGCGCCCGACCTCGTGATTCTCGACGTGCAGATGCCGGAGCGCGACGGATTTCAGGTGATCGAGGCGATCGGCCCGCAACACATGCCGGCGGTGGTGTTTCTCACCGCGCACGACCAGCACGCGATTCGTGCATTCGAGGCCGATGCCGTCGACTATCTCCTGAAGCCCGTCGATCCCGTTCGGCTCGAGGCTGCGGTTGCTCGTGCGGTTCGGCGGATGGAGAGCAAGGACCGCGGGGACCTCTCGTCACGTCTCGATGCGTTGCTCAGACGCCTCGACCGCGCGCCGGCGGCGGATGCGTCGCGCAAGATTCCGGTCGAGGAGGATGGGCGATTCTACTTCGTCGATCCGGCCGAGATCACGTGGGTGGAAGCCGCGGCGAATTACGTGCGTCTGCATACCATCCGACGCTCCCACACGCTTCGCGCGACGCTCGAGAGCATCCACCACCGACTCGGCGATCGGTTTCTGCGCGTCAGTCGCTCGGCGCTCGTGAATCGTCAGGCGGTGGAGATGGTCGAGCCGTTTCTCAAAGGGAGCTATGTGCTCGTGTTGAAGGGCGGCGCGAGAGTGAGAAGTGGCCGAAGCTTTCGGGATACGGTGGTGGAGTTGCTCGAGCGCCGGTGAGACGCGCGCTAGTCGCAGCGGAGCGTCGCGCTCGGCTCGATCTTCGCTGCGCGCCACGAAGGGACGAACGCTGCCGCAAGACAGCAAATCAACACACAGGCCGATGCGACGGCGAATGCGACGAGATCAAACGCCGGCATCTGCTCGATGTTCGACGCGAGAATGCGCGCGACGCCGAGCGCGAGCGCCGACCCGATCGCGCCCCCGATGAGTGCCTGGCGGAACGACTGGCGCAGCACGAGGCGCAATACGTTCCGAGTGGTTGCACCGAGGGCGATGCGCACTCCGATCTCCCGTGTGCGCTGACCGACGACGAAACTCACGACACCGTAGACACCAACGACGGTCATCCCGAGCGCAATCAGCCCGAGCGCGAGAGCGACCCAATACGCGACGCGATACGGATAGATCGCGCCGGCAACGAACGTCTCGAGTCGATCGATCCGATCGACGCCGCCCGGAACCGAGCGCTCCAGGTCGAGATCCAGCGCACGCTTGATGACTGCGGGATCACCTCGAACTCGCGCGAGGAGACAGCAGCCCGCGTGCTCCAGCGTGGTCGGAAAGTAGAGCAGCGGTTGGTCCTTCCCAGTCTCGAGCGAGCCCACGACGACATCTCGCACGAGACCAACCACGCGTGCACCCTGCAGTCGGCGGAGCGCGGTGTCGCCAGTCGCGTCGTTAGGCAGGTCCAGGCGGATCGTCCGGCCGAGCGCATTGCCGCCGAACGCCAGACGCCGCGCGGCGCCTTCGCTCAGAATGACCGCCGGCGCAGCGCCGGCTTCTTCCTGGGGCGTGAACACGCGACCGCTCACGACGCCGATTCCGAGAACGGCGAAGTACGCCGACGAAACTCGAGTGTACAATGCATCGACGTGCGCCGGCGATTCGCCCGCCGTCACGGCAACCGTCGGAAACCGCATGTCGAGGGGCAGGACACTACTCGTCGCAAGCGTATCGACAACCGGGCTTTCCCGAAGGCGCGCGAGCACCGCGGATCGCGATGCCGTCGAGACCTCGACCGACACGACGTCTTTCGTATGTAGCCCAACGTCGACGCGACCGAGCCTCGACGCTTCGCGCAGCAAAATTCCCGCGAGGATCAGGAAGAGAGACGCACCTGCGATCTGACCGACGATGAATGCATTCCTCAATCGACTGGACGATCGCTCGGAGGCAAACGTTCCACGAATCGCTTTGGCGACGCTGAACTGCGTGGAATGAAGAGCCGGTGCGAGCCCGAACACCACCGCCGAGCCGACTGCCGCCACGCACGCGAAGGTGAACACGCGCACATCCGGGTGCAGGGGCACGAGCCGGACGAACGCCGTCAGATCGGGCGGCAGCGTCGCGAAGAGCGCACGCACGACACCATCGACGGCGACCCACGATGCCAGAAAGCCGATGATCGCCGCCGGGAGCGCGAGGACGACGCTCTCGGTGACGAGCTGCCGCACGAGCCTCCCTCGCGACGCTCCCAGCGCCAATCGAGTGCCGAGCTCTCGTTGCCGCGCGTAACCGCGCGCGAGGAGCATGTTGGCGACGTTCGCGCACGCGAGCGCTAGAACGAGCGCGAACGCGACCGCAAGCGGTACGAAGAGCAGATATGAGCCGAACGACCGGGGACTGGGCGTCGCGCGCGATGAGAGCATCACGTGTGCAACGCGACTGCTGTCGGGAAGACTCGACGTGATCGATTGCAGCACCGACGCGATGTACCCCTGGCCTTCGCCTGGCGACACCGCCGGGCGCAGTCTCGCAAGCAGCGACACGTCCTCTCGGCGCTCGCTAGGCGCGACCCTCGCCGCATCGAGTGTCTCGACGGCCGAGAGGGGCACCCAGAAATCCCGTGGCTTCTTGAAGAATCCCCCGAATCCCTCCTGGGCCACGCCGACGACCTCGAACGCGTGGCCTCGAACCGCGATGCGCCGCCCGATGATCGAAGAGTCTGCACCATACCGCGTCTGCCATGCGACGTGGCTCAGCACGACTACCGCCGCCGACTTGTCTTCCGGCACGAACAGTCGGCCGAGGGCGGGACGGATACCCGCCATGTCGAAGAAATTTTCCGTGACGGCATCGACGGTTCCCACGATGCCATCGAGCCGAAGCTTGAGCGTGCGATACGCAACGACATCGGACATCACGCGATTGCGTCGCCGGAGCGAGTCGTAGTCGTCCCGGGTGAATTCGTGCGCGTGTCCGCGACGATCCATCCACACGACAGAATAGAGGGAATACGGGTCGCGCACATCGAACGGCCGCAACACGTATGCGTCGAAGACGCTGAACACGCTCGCGACGATCCCCACCCCCAAGCCGACCGTGAGCATCACGGCGAGCGCGAACGCGGGCGCGCGTCGCACACCTCGAGCGGCGTACCGGAGGTCGGTGAGGAAATCGTGGATCGGTTGCACGCCAGACGCCGTGCGGACGTCCTCTTTCACGAGCCCGACGTTACCGAACTCGAGACGCGCGCGCTGCATGGCTCGCGCGGGATCGAGACCGGCCGCGCGGTGTTTGCGCGCCTGCATCTCGAGATGAAAGTCCAGTTCCTCGTCCGTTTCGTGCTCGACGCGCTGGCGCCGGAAGAGCGCCTCGAGGCGCAGCAACAACGATCGCGCGCGCATCTCAGGCGAACCGCATCACGCGGCCGACAGCGGCCGTGAACTCATCCCACTGGTCGGACTCAGCTTTCAACTGCCGTCGGCCCGCGGCGGTGATCTCGTAGAATCTCGCGCGCCGGCCGAGCTCCGAGACGCCCCACTCCGATTTGATCCATCCCTGATGCTCGAGCCGATGGAGCGCTGGATACAGCGACCCCTGATTCACGCGAAGCACGTCGCGCGAGAGCTCCTGGATGCGCTCGGAGATCGCCCACCCGTGCCGTGACTCGGTGGCGAGCGTTCGCAGGATCAGGAGATCGAGTGTTCCCTGGAGAAGATCGAGGCGAGTCGTCATGGTGTCGGGTGTCGACACCAACGACGATAGAATCCTTGGTGTCGAATGTCAACATCAAGACACGGCGATCAACGAGAGAGCGTGTCGGCCAGCCGGCGCCGAACCCGCGCCGCACTCACCGTATCGCCCACGGCGGCGTACGCGGCGATCAGATCCTGCCGCGAGCTCACGATCAACGGCGCCGGACCCTTGAGCTTCTGATCCAGCACCGCGAGCGCCGCGTTGATGGTCGCGATCGCATCCGGATACCGCTTCGCCTTGAAGAACGCGTCGCCGAGCTTCGCCCGAATGTTCGCGACCGGGACACTCTGCTCGCCGTACGCGGCAAGCCCGCGTTTTTCCACCTGCGTCAGGACCGCGATCGCGGAATCGGGATGGCCCTCGAGCGTCATCTCCACCGCGAGATTCGATTCCACCGTCAACGTATTGCTGTTCTTGTCGCCTAACGTGGCGCGCAGGCCCACGAGCGCGCTGTCCAGCACCTGCCGCGCCGCCTCATGATCACCGCGCCCCGAGAGCGCGAGGCCCAACGAGCTCCGCGCGATGCTCGTGTTCGCACCCATCGGGCCGAACTCCTTCGTTCGCGCAAAGATGTCGATCGCCCGACGAATCACCGGGATCGCATCGTCGAATCGCTTCATGCGAATGAGCGTCTGCGCGAGCACACCGCTCGCCGCCGCCGTCAGATAGTGATCCGCGCCATACCATCCGACGTTGATTGCCACCCCCTCGCGCTGATAGCGCTCCGCCTCCTCCAACCGCCCGCGCTGCGACGCCGTGTTGCCGAGGTTCGAGAGGAGAAATCCAACTTCGGGGTGCTTCGGCCCGAAGAGTCGCCGCGCGATGGGCAGCGCGAGACGAAACATCGAATCGGCGCGCGCGAGATCGCCCGTGTTCCCGAACGCATTCCCGAGCTCGCGCAGTGCATCGATGTACTCGCGCGAATTCGTGTCTGCCTGCCGGCGCTGGTCGACCGCACGCGCGAGATATGGAATCGCGTCCGCCGGCTTTCCATGCTCGCGGAGCAGCGTGCCTAACGCGGTATTCACTTCCGCGATCACCGGATGCCGTGCCGCCGCCTGTTGCCGCGCCAGCGAATCGAGAGTGCGCAACTGATGCTCGGCCGAATCCACTTTTCCGAGCTGCGCGAGCACACGCGCGTGCTGGACGCGCGCGCGCAGCACCGCCGGATCGTTCGGCCCATACAGGCGCTCGGCCTGCGCAACCTCGAGCAGATAGAGCGAGTCGGCCCGAGCGTAGTTGCTCATCCGCTCACTCATGATCCCGAGTGTGCCGAGGAGGTCGACCTGCGCCACCGGGTCGGTGGAGAGCGCGCTGGCCTCGCGAATGCCGTTTTCGACGAGCGTCGCGACACGAATGCTGTCGACCGGACCGGCGGGCTGCGGCCCGCCCTGAAACATGTTCTCGAGAAACTCCTTGAGCCGGTTCGTGCGCGCGGCTTCGGCAACGGCGACGTCCCGCGCGGCAGCAAGCTCGCGATTGTGCAGCACGAGCCCCACCACCGACGCGACGGTGACCGCGGTGCCTAACGTGACTTCGCGCCACCGACGACGCATCAACTTCCGGGCGCGATACACCCAGCCCGCGTTGCGGGCCTCGAGCGGCTGATGGTCGAGGAAGCGCTCGACATCACGGCGTAGCGCTTCGACGCTCCGATAGCGGTCGTCCGGTTCGGGCGCCATCGCCGCCGAGAGCAGCGCGTCGAGATCCGCCCATTCGCCCGTGTGCAACGAATGCGTGTCGGTCGCGGGATGCTCGCGCGCCTTCGCCGAAAGCGCGTGGCGGAGGCGAGGCGGATACGCCGAGCGAATCGTGGTCTCGGGATCGGTCGACTCGAGATCGGACAGATCGTACGGCCGCGAGCCCGTGATGAGCTCGAAGAGGATGATGCCCAGCGCATACACGTCTGCCCGCGCGCCGGCGACGCCTCCGCGCAGCTGCTCGGGCGCCGCATACGCCGGCGTCAATGCGCGCGACGTGGTTCGCGTGCTCGCTTCGACGCCCGATGGATCGCGAAACCGCTTGGCGATGCCGAAATCGAGCAGCTTGACCGTCCCGTCGGCCGTCACGAGGACGTTCGACGGCTTGAGATCGCGATGAATCACCGCGCGCTCGTGCGCGTGCTGCACCGCATCGCACAGTCGAACGAAGAGCCGGAGCGTGTCGCGCAACGCGAGCCGCCGCTGCCACACCCATTTCGTGATCGGCTCGCCCTCGACGTATTCCATCGCGAACCACGGCGTGCCGTCGGGGAGATGATCCGCGTCGAACAGCCGCGCGATCGACGGATGCGAGAGCGCCGCGAGCGTCTGCGTCTCGGCGAGAAACCGCTCGCGCCGGGTCGGCGAGATCCACGCGTTCGCGAGAATCTTGATCGCCGCGAACGAGTCGAGATCCGCGCGGTGACCCAGATAGACGACGCCCATCCCGCCTTCGCCGAGCAGCCTAACGAGTTTGTAGGGTCCGAAGCGGACGGGGGGCAGGCCGGCTTCGGGGCGCAGCACTTCATTCGCCATCTGCGCGACGCCCGCGTCGAGCACCGAGTCGCCCTCGGCGTCGGCGACCAGCAACTCCTGGACTTTCTGTGCGAGCTGCGGTTCACGCGCAGCGATCAGGTCGAGCTGCTTCAGCTGTTCGGCGCGCGGGTGATCGGCGAGCTCGTGGAACAACTCCTGGACGCGTGTCCAGTCGGCGGCCGTGAGCGTGGCATCCGCTCGCGTCATGCCGATGCTCGGAGCTCGACCTCGAGCCAGGCGCGCGCGAGTCGCCAGTCGCGGCGGATCGTTGCCTCGGAGACGCCGAGGAGATTTGCGGTTTCCAGGACATCGAAGCCGCCGAAGAACCGCGCTTCGACCATCTGTGCCTGTCGAGGGCTGAGCGCAGCCAGTCGCGTGAGCGCGTTGTCGATCGCGAGAATCCGCTCTTCGGGATCCGCCGGCGCAGGAAGCGATTCGTCGATCGGAATTTGAATCGCGGTGCGTTTCCCGGCGCGCCTGCGCCGTGCCGAGTCGACGAGGACCTGACGCATCGCGCGGACGACGATGTTCTTGAGATGGATCTCGTCGGCCGCGCGGAACGAGGTCGAGCCGGCAAGCTTGAGCCAGGCTTCGTTCACGAGCGCCGTAGTCGTCACGGTCGCAAAGAGATCACCGTGACGGACCGCTGCCGCGAGCCGTTTCAGCTCGTCGTAAGCCAGCGTGTAAAGCTCGTCGACCGAGGGTCGGAACTCGGGAGGGGTGGGACCCGCACCTTCGTGATGGATCACTGCTATAGCACCGTCCACCAGCGCATGCAAACCATTGTTCGTCGGCAGGCTACAGTACCATTGCGTCCGACGATCGGCAACGGGACTACTCGGTAGCGATGGGCCTGTCCATCCGCAGGCATGGCAGGATCAATCCGTCGCCCAGATCGACGTCGACATCTTCGCGCTCGACGAATCCCAACGCGCGATACAGCGGGATGCCCGGGAGCGTGGCGACGAGCTCGAATTTGCGGAATCCTCGCGTCCGCGCGGCCGTCTCGCAGGCCGCGAACAGTTGGCGCGCGAGACCACGACGGGCCCACGCCGGATCGACGAAGAACGCGCGGATGCGCGCGGGTGACGTCGCTGGATCGAGCAACGGATCGTCTTCGCTCTTCGACTGGTCGCCACCGTACAACGTGCGGCGCGCGCTCCAGCCGCCCGCGGCCACGAATTGATTTCCTTCGTCGATGACGTAGTAGGTCTCATCCGTGATCAGCTGCGTGTCGACGCCGAGGACGCGCTCGAGTGCGCGCTCGATCTGCGTGGGCGTATAGATCCCGGCGCTCAGCGCGCGAACGGATCGCGCGACAAGTTCGCGAAGTCGCGGCACATCGGCCGGCGTTGCGATGCGGAGCATGCCACGATGATGCGCATCTCTGGCGCGCGCGGAAGCTCTCCACCAGTGTCATCCCGAGCCTACGGGCCGGATGACACACTCACCTTCCTCGACCCCCATGTCTTCCCTTCGATTCGCTCCGGCGATGGTGCTCATCGCCTCGACACTCGCCGCCCAGGACACGCCGACCGAGCGCGCTGCCGCCGCGCAGGTGCTCAAGCAGATGGACGCGCTCGAGCAGCAAATCAACGTGCCGAAGCTCGTGGCGAGCCTAACGGCAGCGAATCCGGCGCGCGATCAGGTCGCGGCGCGAGCGAAAGCGCTGATGGAATCCGAGCTCCTGGCGATGGCCGACGACATCACCAAACATCCCGAAGCCGGATTCCACGAGGAACGGTCGGTCAAAATCCTCACCGACTATCTCGCGGCGCATGACTTCTCGATCGAGATGGGCGTGGCGGGACTCAAGACGGCGTTCGTCGCGCGGTACAAGAAAGGCACGCCCGGCCCGAACCTCGGCATCATTCTCGAATACGACGCGCTTCGCGGAACGAAGGGCGACTTCCACGGCGATCAACACAGCGCGCAGGGGCCGACGGGAATCGCCGCGGGGCTCGCGATCGCGGAATATCTCACGCGCACGAAAACGCCGGGGACGGTGACGTTCTACGGCACGCCGGCCGAGGAGATCATGCCGCCGCCGTCAAAGACGGTGATGCACGAGGCAGGTGTGTTCAAGGGTGCGGACATCATCGTTCGCTCGCATTCATCGACGGCGACGACGCGCGCCGCGCACGGCTTCGGCTCGTGCTGCCTCAACATCGACGGCGTGAAATACACGTTCAGTGGCGCGCCGGCGCATCAGATGACCGCGTGGGAAGGACGCGATGCGCTCACGGCGGTCATCCACCTCTTCGAGAACATCGACGCGCTGCGGAAGAACATTCGACCAGAGGCGCGCGTTCAGGGCATCATCGTCGAGGGAGGCAAGGCGCCTAACGTGGTTCCGGATCGCACGGTCGCCGACTTCTACATTCGCTATCCGGATCAGGTGTATCTGGCGCAGATGAGCCAGATGATCGATGACGCCGCGCGCGCCGCCGCTCTCGCGACCGGCACGAAGGTGAAGATCGAGCACTACGGCAGCATGCGAGACGGTATCGCGACCGCAAGCTTGAACGAAGTCGCGTTCGCGTATCTCAAGCGATACGGCGGGACCAAGGTCGAGGAATCGCCGGGCAAGCCGCAGGGCTTCGAGGAAACCGGCTCCGTCTCGAGTGCGATCCCTGGCGTCGGGTTCTCGGGACACACATCGAATGGCGGCTTTCACACCTACGAGATGGAAGCGGACGCGTTAGGCGAGGTCGGCCATCGCGGGTTCGTCGTCGACGCGCAGGCGATGGCGGCGCTCCTGTTCGACTTCGCGACACATGCCGAATATCGCGATGCGGTGGCGAAGGAGTTCAGCGGCATCAAGGGACTTTTCGGCGATTACATCTCGGCGCTCGAGAAGGTGTATCCGCGACCAGTGGTGAAGGACCCCTAGTTTGGGGTCGCTCGCCTCCGCCTGCTGCGGGCGGCGAGATGGAAGGGCAAAGCGTGCGCGCAGCGGAAATCCGCGGCTTCTCTCCGTGTCATCTGCGCGCACGCTGTTCGCGACCTCGAGGTCGGGGAGGAGGTCGCGCGGTGAAGTGCCTGATCTCGACGGCGAAAGTTCGTCGAGCCAGAATCAGGGAAACTACGGTTTGACTTGCAGTTACCACCGTGACAACGTTCGGCGTCCCAGCCCCGCCGAGCGCATGATCCTGCTCGCCAGCTCGTTTTTCCTGCGCAACGATCCCAAGCAACGCGAGCGGATGAAGGCCTATCCTCCGCTCGCCACGCTCCTCGTTGCCGCATCGCTTCGCGAGCGGGGCCACGAGGTCGCTCTCTTCGACGCGACGCTGGCGCACGGCGTTCACGAGTTCGTGGCGATGCTCGAGACCACGCGCCCGAGCCTCGTCGCGATCCTCGAGGACAACTTCAATTACCTCACGAAGATGTGCACGGTGCGCGAGCGCGAGGCGACGTTCGAGATGATCGCCGCCGCGCGACGCACCGGTGCGCGCGTGCTCGTGAACGGATCCGACGCGACCGATCGTCCCGCGCTCTACATCCGAGCCGGCGCCGATGCCGTGCTCACTCGTGAAGCCGACGTGAGTTGCGTCGCGCTCGCTGATGCGTGGCGCGAGAGCAACGAGCTTCCACTTGCTGCGACCGCAGGCCTGGTCTACTCCGATGGCAACGGCGGACTGTGCGACACAGGGCCGGCGCCTAACGTGCGCGATCTCGATGCGCTGCCGCTTCCGGCGTGGGATCTCGTCGACGTGAGCGCGTATCGACGCGCGTGGCGGGCGGCGCACGGTCGCTTCTCGTGGAACATGGTGACCTCGCGCGGATGTCCGTTCGGCTGCAACTGGTGCGCGAAACCGATCTTCGGGCGGCGGTACGCGCAGCGGTCGCCGGAGCTCGTCGCGGAAGAGATGCGTCTCCTCAAGAAGCGCGTGCGGCCAGATCATGTCTGGTTCGCCGACGACATCTTCGGCCTCACGGCGCCGTGGATCGAGGAGTTCGCGTCCGCCGTCACTCGGAAAAACGCGCGGATCCCATTCACGATTCAGTGTCGGGCCGATCTGCTGAGCCCGAGCGTCGTTGCCGCGCTCGAGACCGCCGGCGCGGAGGATGTGTGGATCGGCGTCGAGTCAGGCTCGCAGCGCATCCTCGACGCGATGGACAAGGGCACCACGGTCGACGAAGTGCGGTTCGCGACGCGCGCGCTCAAGAACCACGGCGTCCGCGCATGCTGGTTCCTTCAGCTCGGCTACCGCACCGAAACGTGGGAAGACTTGCTCCACACGCGCGATCTCGTTAGGCGCGAGTGGCCCGACGACATCGGGGTGTCGGTCTCGTATCCACTGCCGGGCACGAAGTTCTACGATCTCGTGCGAAGCGAGCTTGGCCCGCGCGAAAACTGGCAGCACACCGACGATCTCGCGATGCTGTTCCGCGGCACGTACACGACGGCGTTCTATCGGCGCGTCCGAGACGTGCTGCACGACGAAGTTCGCGCCCGTCGGCACGACGACGCGCGCTGGGCCGAGCTCGCGAGTGAGGCCGGCGCTCGAACGGCCCCAGAGCCGCTCGTCGCCAGCGGCGACTGAGCCATGCAGGTTGCATCGCTGTCTCCCGCCGCGGAGGCGTTCGATGCCGTGGCCGCGCGGTTCGATGAGCGGTTTGGCGGGTGGCTGAGCGTCGCCGCCCAGCGAGCGGCCGTGCGCGCCGAGTTACTCGATGCGTTTCCCGCAGGCGCGCGTGTGCTCGAGATCGGCGGCGGCACGGGAGAGGATGCGCGCTGGCTGCTCGAGCGCGGACGCGAGGTGCTGCTCACCGACGCGTCGCCGGCGATGGTCTCCATCGCGAGCGCGAAGCTTCGATCAGTCGGCGCACCCGAGCCCGTCGTCGCAGCAGCCGAGGACCTCGAGGAGCTCTCGTGCGACACGACGTTCGACGGGGCGTTCTCGAATTTCGCGGCACTGAACTGCGTGACTGATCTCGAGCGCGTCGCTCGCGGGCTCGCTCGCCTCGTCCGACCTGGGGGCCAGGCAATCCTCGTGGTCTTCGGCGTCTGGGCTGTCGGAGAATGGATGGTGCAGCTGATGCGCGGGGATCGCCGCGCGGCATTTCGTCGCCTCACCCGCAACAACGTCCCCGCGCGACTCGGCGGACACGACTTCCAGGTCCGCTATCACCGCTCGGCCGATCTCGAGCGAGCGTTCGCGCCGTGGTTCCGCCTGACGGCATCCCGCGGAATCGGCGTTTTCGTTCCGCCGAGCGCCGCTGAACCGTGGATCTCGGCGCATCCGCGGTTGCTGTCGGTGTTGGCACGCCTGGACGGCATCGTTAGGCGGCCGCTTGCACCGTTAGGCGATCACGTGCTCTATCGCTTCGAGCGCACTCGATGACGCCGTCGGCGCGGTTTCGAGCAGCGTACGCCGAACATCGGGCGTCCGAAGGCCGTGCATACGATCGTGACTCGCTTCTCGCGTTGCCGTATCTCGAAACGGGTCCGCTCGCGCAACAATGGTCGGTGCACGCGGCGAGCTACGAGGCGTTCACGAGGTCGATTCTCGCACCGACCACCCGCCGACTCCTGCGAGCTGTCAATCTCCTGGACCTCGGTGCGGGAAATTGCTGGCTGTCGTGGCGCGTCGCGCGGATGGGCCACCACGCCCTCGCCCTCGACATGCGCGACGATATCGTCGATGGACTTGGCGCAGCGACACCGTATCTCGAGAAGGTGCGTTTCGCGCGCATCGCCGCCTTTTTCGATGCACTGCCCGTCGAGGATGCGACCTTCGATGTCGTCGTCTACAACGCGTCGCTGCATTACACGACGGACCTCGCGGCCACCTTAGGCGAAGCACGGCGTGTGCTCCGACCCGGGGGTCGCATTGCAGTCCTCGATTCTCCGTTCTACGAACGCGAGGCCGATGGCGATGCCATGGTGGCCGAGAAGCGACGTGAGGCCATGCAGACATTCGGCGATCGTGCCAGCGCGTTGATGGCCGTTCCGTCGATCGAATATCTCACCGCCGATCGCCTGACGAGTGCTGCGCCTCACGTGGCCTGGCGCCGGCATCCCGTGCAGTTCCCGCAGTGGTACGAGCAGCGAGCCATCAGCGCGCGATCGGAGGGACGACGCACGCCGTCGCGGTTCGAGCTCTGGGAAGGCATCGCGTGATTCTCTTCGTCAATCCACGCGCGACGCGTCCGAAGAATCGACGCTTTCCACTCTCGGTGATGGCGATCGGCGCCGCGCTTCCGGAGGGGACGACGTGGGAGATCGTCGACGGGAACTTGCCCGACATCGACGTGATCGCCGAGCTCACGTCGCGGATCGATGCGAGACGCGGCACGAACGATCCCGTGCGGCTCGTCGCGTTCACGGTGATGCCGGGCCCGCAACTCGTGAGCGCAGTTCCGCTCTCGAAAACCCTCAAAGCTCGATACCCGGAGCTGCCGATCGTGTGGGGCGGGAATTTTCCGAGTCTGTATCCCGCGCCCGTACTCGACGCGCCGTTCGTCGATTGGGTGGTACGAGGTCAGGGCGAAGACACATTCATCGAGCTGCTCGAGGTTCTCGAGAGCAATCGCGATCCGATGACGGTTGCGGGTCTTTCCTTTCGCGATGCGCAGGGTGCCCATCGCATCGGCGCGGAGCGGAAATGGAAAGGCCCTGACGAGCTGCCCGCGCCGCCGTACCACAGGATCCCGGTGGCCGACTACCTCCATCCGACATACCTCGGTCGTCGCTCCGGGGTGTATCAGTCGTCGATCGGATGTCCCTACGGGTGCAACTTCTGCGGCGTCATCTCGGTGTTCGGACGACGCGAGCGACAGCAATCGCCCGCGCGCACGGTGGAGCATCTCGCGTTTCTTGCGCGCACGTACGGAATGGACTCGGTCCATTTCTACGACAACAACTTCATCGTCGGCGAAGATCACGCACGCGAGTTCGCCGAACGGGTGATGCCGCTCGGGCTTCGTTGGTGGTGTGAGGCCCGAGTCGACGCGCTCGTGCGAATCTCGAACGAGACATGGCGTCTCCTCGCGCGCGCGGGCCTCACGATGGTGTTCTGCGGCGCAGAGTCGGGGAACGACGCCGTGCTGGCGAAGATGAACAAGGGGACGACGACGGCGCAGATCGTCGAGACGGCGGCGCGTGCGCGCGAGCACGGTGTGATTCCGGAGTTCTCGTTCGTGTTCGGCGATCCGGATGATCCAGCCGGAGAGATCGATCGCACGCTGGCGTTCGTCAGGCAGCTCAAGCAGGTGAATCCTGCCATGGAGCTGATCAGCTACTTCTACACGCCGACGCCGCAGCGCGCGGGCACGTACGGCGATGTCGATCCGCTGTCCGGCACGCCAACAACGCTCGAGGGCTGGACGACCCCGGATTGGGTCGCGTGGATGACCCACGAGGACCCCAAAGTGCCGTGGCTCGATCGCTCGCTCAAAGCGCGCGTCGAAGATTTCGAGCTCGTGCTCAAGAGTCGGTTTCCCTCGGTGAACGATCGACGCACGGCCGGTTGGGGGAAAGCGTTAGGCAGGCTCCTCGCGCGACGCCGCTGGGCCGAAGGCGATTTTGCGAATCCGCGGTTGCTCCGAACCGTGAGGCGTCTCGCGCAGCAGGTTCCGCAGGACACGCAGGCCTACGGACACCTGCGCGCGGCCGAAGAAGCGCCGCGCGAGCGCGTCACCGCGGAGGCGATCGCGTGAGTGCGCTCCCGGCGCGCGAGGCGTATCGGCTCTGGGCGCCGACCTACGCGTCCGAGACCGCGGTGAGCTTTCTCGAGAACCGCCTGGTCGAGGAGCTCGGTCCATCGGCTGCCGGTCGTCGACTGCTCGACGCGGGGTGTGGCATCGCGAGACGGCTTGCGTCGGCGCCGGCGGCGTTGGCGGTGGGAGTGGATCTGACGCCGGAAATGCTCGCACATGCAAGCGGAGCGCCTAACGTGGCTGCGGCGAGCGTGACGAGCCTGCCCTTCGGCGACGGCGAATTCGATCTCGTGTGGTGCCGGCTCGTGCTCGGGCACCTGAGCGGCATCTCGGACGCGTATCGCGAGGTCGCGCGGGTGTGCGCACCGGGTGGGTCGGTGATCGTCACCGACTTTCATGCCGAGGCGGTTGCCGCCGGGCATCGCCGCACGTTTCGAGACACGCAAGGCGATGTGCGAGAGGTCGAGCATCACGTGCATCTCGCGGACGATCATGTGCGGACGGCCGGTGAGGCCGGCCTCGCGCTCGTCGATCACCGAACTGGTCTCGTCGGTCCTGCCGTTAGGCAGTTCTATGCGACGGCTGGACGTCTGGACGCTTATCAGTCCCAACTCGGTCTTCCGATTGTTCTCGCGCTCGCGTTTCGGAAGTCGTGATGCGGTTCCTGGTCGAGGGACGCAACGCCGCCGTTGGCGTCGAGAACGGGAGAATCGTCTCGGCCGAGGGCTCGTTCGACATCGAGTATCGCGTTCCGGATGGCGAGCTGCGACCGGGCCTGATCAACGCGCACGACCATCTGCATCGCAATCACTACGGGCGGCTTGGACGCCCGCCGTACCTGAATGCGTACTCGTGGGGGCAGGACATTCACGCGCGTGACGCGGAGGCGATCGCACGCGGTCGCGCCGTCCCGCGGCGCGAGGCGCTGCTCGAGGGTGCGCGGAAGAATCTGCGGTCGGGCGTGACCACGGTGGTGCACCACGATCCATGGGAGCCGGATTTCGACGATGGGTTCCCGATTCGCGTTCCGCGACTGCGTTGCGCGCACTCGTTAGGCTTCGAGCGCGATGCCAGCATCTGGCCGACCGACGGCGGGCCGTTCGCCGTCCACCTGGCCGAGGGGACGGACGCCGCCGCGGCTGATGAGGTGCGCGAGCTGGATCGGCGCGGGCTGGTGAACGATCGGCTGCTCGCGGTGCACGCGGTTGGCGTCGATCCGGACGGAATCGAGCGACTGCGGGGCGCAGGCGCGGCCATTGTGTGGTGTCCGAGCTCCAACCTGTTTCTGCTCGGCGCAACTGCACCGGCCGCGCTCCTCGCCGAGGGCATCGATGTGCTGCTCGGCAGCGACTCGCTGCTCTCGGGAGCAGGAACGTTGCTCGATGAGATCGCCTGTGCGCGCTCGTTAGGCATGATCTCCGACGAACGGCTGGAGCACGCGGTGGCCGGCGCTGCTGCGCGACGACTGGGGCTCAGGGCGCCGACGCTCGAGGGTGGAGCGGTGGCAGACCTCATCCTGCTCCGCAAACCGCTGCTCGAGGCGACAAACGACGACGTCGCGCTGGTGATGGTGTGTGGAGAGCCCCGAGTCGTGGCTCCGGGACTTCAATGAGCCATTCGATCGTCGACTTTCTGCCGACGTCGGACCCACTGCTGCGGGCGCCGCGGCTGGACTACTCGACCAGGCTCCCGGTGCTTGGCGTCGCGATGCGGTTCGAGACGAACAGCCGATTCGTGCTCGATCTCATCGAGGAGTCGTTAGGCGCGTGGCGGTCGATCGATGGCGACACTGGACCCGAGCTCGGTGTCACGATCGTCGTGCATGGCGGAAGCGAGCGTACCACCGGCCGATCGACTGTGCGGCATATCTGTCCCGACGACACGCGCGTCATCGTCCACTCGGCCGGCAGCGTCGGGTTGAGCGATCCCGAGCGCCGCTCGAGCGTAGCGTACGTGACGAGCGCACTGGTCGCGGACCGCGACCACTTTCGGACGGAGGTTCTCGAGGCGCTGACGCTCGCGCTCATCTCGCACTTCGATCGCCACCCGATTCATGCGGCCGCCGTGATGCGAGGCGATCGTGCGGTCTTGCTTGCTGGTCCGACGGGTGCCGGCAAGAGCACACTCGCCTATCTCGCGCACACCGCGGGCATTGATGTGTTGAGCGATGATCGTGTCTGGGTGCAGCGGGAGCCGCGGCTCCGAGTGTGGGGGTGGCCGGGTCGCGTGCGGTTGTTGCCGAGCGCGGCGTTCGTCTTTCCGCAACTCGCGCGCTCGACGCATTCCTTTCCGGAGCAGCACGAGGACAAGCTCGCGATCACACTTCCGCCAGCCGCGTGTCGGTTCGTGGCGGACCGTGCGGAGGTGTGCGTGCTCGAGTCGGGTGCGGCGGCGTCGCTCGAGCGCGTGACGCCGGCGGCGCTGGTCGAGACGTTAGGCGATCTGCTGGCTGCGGGATTCGATCGGTTTCCGGCTCGCCAGGAACCGGTGCTGCGGGAGCTCGCGGGGTCTGGCGGGTGGCGCCTAACGCTGTCGCCGGATCCGCACGAGGCGCTTCCGTTGCTCGAGGGTCTGCTGGCGTCGCGCGTGTAGCATGGCGCCGGCCCATGGCTCGCGCCGAGTCACTGAGAAAAACGAGAACGATGCTTTCTAAGCAGATGGCTACGCTCCCGACGACAGCCAGGCTTCTCGCCAGGGCGGCAGCCTAACGCCGAACTGCCGCTCGACCTTCGAGTTGTCGAGGAGCGAGTTGCGGGGCCGCCTTGCTCGAGCGTCATACTCGTCGCTCGACACCGGAAGAATCACGGCCGAGTCGCCCAGGATTTCGCGAGCGAAGTCGTACCACGTCGTCGAGCCACCGGCGGTCAGATGGTAGACCCCCCGAGCCTCGAGCACCGACGGATGCGCCACGATCCGCGACACCGCATCCGCGATTGCCGATGCCGATGTCGGTGCCCCGACCTGATCGTTCACCACACGAAGCGCTCGGCCCTCGCCAGCCAGTCGGCGCATCGTCCGAACGAAGTTCTGCCTTTCCGTCGAATAGACCCAGCTCGTGCGCAGCACGAGATGCGACGCACACGCTGAGGCGGCGCGCTCACTCTCGAGTTTCGTGCGACCGTACACGTTGAGTGGCGCCGCGGCGTCGGTCTCGAGATAGGGCGTCGCCTTCGCGCCATCAAACACGTAGTCGGTCGAGAAATGGACGAGGAGTGAGCCGTGCGCCTCGCGCGCGAGCACGCTCGTAGCCTCGACGTTCACTCGCCACGCGAGCTCCGGCTCGTCCTCTGCGCGATCCACGGCCGTGTACGCCGCGGCATTGATGATGATCTCGGGCTCCACCGCACGAACCACACGACGAATCGAGTCGTGATCGAGGAGATCGAGCTCCGTGCGAGACGGCGCGATCACCACGCCATGCGGCGCGAGCGCCGCGATCACCGCGCGTCCGATCTGGCCAGTCCCGCCAAGGACGAGGATACGGGGGAACGCAGGCAATCAATACGACGGCAAACGGTCGCGCGGCACCTCTCTCAAGAGCGGCGCCGCTCGATCACGCGGCGAAAGAATTGGCGCGTGAACCGGCCACTGGATCCCGATGTCCGGATCATCCCACCGAATCGAGAGCTCCGCGTCCGGCGCGTAGTAGTCCGAGCATTTGTACGTCACCACGGCCTCCTCCGAGCACACGAGCACACCGTGCGCGAACCCAGCCGGAATGTAGATCTGCCGGTGGTTCCACTCGGACAACGACACGCTCACCCACCGCGCGAATGTCGGCGAGCCCACCCGCACATCGACCGCCACATCCCACACCTCACCTCTCAACACCGAGATGAGTTTCGCCTGCGCTCGTGGATGTTGCAGATGCAATCCGCGCAGCACGTGATGGCGACTCACCGCAACGTTGTCCTGCACGAACGCGCACGTGATCCCGAGCTCCGCATACCGAGTCGCACGGAACGTTTCGCCGAAGTAGCCACGATCGTCCGCCACGATGCGAGGCTCGACGACGAGAATCTCCGGCAGATCCAACGGCGTCACGATCACCCGCGGTCTCGCTCTTTGAGAATCGTGAGCAGCGCCTGACCGTACGCGCTCTGTGGATGCTCCTTCGCGAGCCGCTCGAATGCCGCGTCATCGATGTACCCGACGCGCCACGCGACTTCTTCGGGCGACCCGATCTTGAGCGCCGTTCGTGTCTCGATCGTGCGAATGAAGCTCGACGCCTCGTGCAACGACTCGTGCGTTCCCATGTCGAGCCACGCCGCACCCCGACTCAACACCTCGGCGTGCAACTCACCGCGGCGCAGATATTCAGCGTTCACGTCCGTGATCTCGTATTCGCCGCGCGCCGACGGCCGAAGCCCTTCGGCGATGTCGACCGCATCGCGGTCATAGAAGTAGAGACCAGTCACCGCATAGCTCGATCGCGGCGTTCGTGGCTTCTCCTCGATGCTCACTACCCGTCTCGCCTCATCGAGCTCGACGACGCCGTATTGCGTCGGATCGCTCACCTGATACGCGAAGATCGTCGCTCCCTTCTCGCGCGCGGCCGCGCGACGCAAATGGTCCACGAGTCCCGATGCGTAGAACACATTGTCGCCAAGGATGAGTGCCGGCGCGTCGTCACCGATGAAGTTGCGCCCGATCACCAGCGCCTGCGCAATGCCGTTAGGCACCTGCTGCTCGGCATACTCGAAGCAGATCCCCCACGGCGATCCGTCGCCCAACAACTCTCGAAATCTGGGAAGATCCGTTGGAGTCGAGATCACGAGAATGTCGCGCACACCCGCCAGCATGAGGGTCGTGAGCGGGTAGAAGATCATCGGCTTGTCGTACACCGGGAGCAGCTGTTTGCTGACGACGAGCGTCAACGGATGCAGCCGAGTTCCTGCACCGCCGGCGAGGATGATTCCTTTTCGCTTCACGCGGGCACTCCGAGGCCGAGTCGCTCCCCACGATACCGCGCGGATTCCTGCACGCGCTCACACCAGGATTGGTTCGCGAGATACCACTCGACGGTTGTTCGCAGGCCGCTCTCCATGGATTCGCGTGCGTTCCACCCGAGCTCGCGCTCGATCTTGCTCGGGTCGATCGCGTACCGCAGGTCGTGGCCCGGACGATCGGCGACGAACGTGATGAGCGAGCGACGATCGCGAACGTCGGCATCAGGCGCGAGCTCGTCGAGCAGTACGCAGAGCCGCTCGACGATCTCGAGATTCGTACGCTCGGAGCGCGCGCCGACGTTGTACGCTTCGCCCGGCACACCGCGCTCGACGACCGCGATCAACGCGCGCGCGTGATCGTCGACGTGGAGCCAATCGCGGACGTTCTGGCCGCGACCGTAGACCGGCAGGGGGCGGCGATGGATCGCGCGCTCGAGCATCAGCGGAATGAGCTTCTCCGGGAACTGATACGGTCCATAGTTGTTCGAGGAATTCGTGATGATCGTCGGGAGGCCGTACGTGTGGAACCACGCCCGCGCGAGATGATCGCCAGCCGCCTTCGTTGCCGCATACGGGGAGCGCGGATCGTATGGCGTCTCTTCCGTGAACACGCCGCTCGTGCCTAACGAGCCGAACACTTCGTCGGTCGAAACCTGCAGGAACCGAAACGTTCGATTCCGCTTCCAGTAGGCGAGGCTCTCGGCGAGGAGCGTGTGCGTCCCGCCGATGTTCGTTCGCACGAACTCCGATGCCCCATCGATCGACCGATCGACATGCGTCTCGGCAGCGAGATGCACGAGCGCGATCGGCTGCGTCTCCTCGAGCGTCGATCGGATCAGGGATGCGTCGGTGATGTCGCCCTGGATGAATCGATGCCGGGGATGTTCGATCACGCTCGCGAGCGACTCGATGCTCGCGGCGTACGTCAGCTTGTCGATCGTGACGACGGCGTACTCGGTTTCGCGGATGAGCATCCGAACGAGCGCCGAACCGATGAACCCGGCGCCGCCGGTGACGAGGAGGGTGTGCACGGTGGCAAAATGTACGCACTTGTCATCCCGAGCGAAGTCGAGGGGTGAGACGCACTCGGTAGACGGCTCCGGTTGTTCGGCCAAGGTCGCCGGATCACCTGCGAAAGCGCGGCCTTTCCACCATGAGCGACACCGGCCTACATTCTGCCGGCGACGTCACATTTCTCACGCCTCCCCAAGAGGATGGCCCTCCTTCGTTCATTCGTTGCGGTCACTTTCCTCCTCCTCGCTGCACCGGTAGTTCGCGCCCAGCAGGTGCCCACTCCCGCGCAGGCCAGGCGGCTGCTCGAAGCACGCCCCGATCTCATCGCGCAACTGCGCCGCGAGATCGCCAACACGCGGATGACCCCGGATCAGATCCGCGCGCGACTTCGCGCCGTTGGCTATCCGGAAGATTTTCTCGATTCCTACATCGGACGCCCGCGCACCGGCCGCGATTCGCTCGACACGCCGCCGGTCTCCGAGGACATCCTGGACGCCGTCGCGGCACTCGGAATCACCGACTCCGTCGACACCGCGCAGCTCCGCGATGAGCTCAAGCGACGGCGCGGCACCCTCGTCGGTCGCGACTCCATGCGCGTCGACGATGTCCGGTTGGAACCCGACTCCATACTCCCCCGCGACTCCCTCGACCTCCCCGACTCACTGGGCTCGTTAGGCAGCGATTCGACCCGTCGATTGGATCGCCGCCGCGCGATGCTGCGTCGACTCGGGAGGCTCGAGCCCGCTCCCGACAGCGGCTTCTCGACCTTCGGGCTCAACATCTTCAGTCGAGAAACCACGCAGTTCGATCCGAACCTCGCCGGACCCGTCGACGCGAACTACCGACTCGGCCCGGGCGACCGCCTCGTGCTCATCATCACCGGCGATGCCGAGCGGTCGCATACGCTGGATGTCACGCGCGAGGGGTTCATCGTGATTCCAGGCGTCGGGGAAATTCCGGTCGCGAATCTCACGCTCGCCCAGCTCGAGGACGTGCTGTACACGCGGCTCGGTCGTGTGTACTCGGGGCTCCGCCGCGGGCCAAACGCGACGACGCGCTTCTCGCTCAGCGTGGCCCGCCTTCGCAGCAACCAGATCTTCGTGTTGGGCGACGTCGAGCAACCCGGCAGCTATCGCGTGTCGAGCGCAGGAACAGCACTCACGGCGCTCTACGCCGCCCGCGGGCCTAACGCGAACGGCAGCTTGCGGCGCATCGAGGTGAGACGCGGCGGTCGGTTGGTCGACACGCTCGATCTCTACGACTACCTCCTCAGAGCCGACGGCTCACACGATCCGCGGCTCTTCTCGGGCGATGTGGTGTTCGTGCCGGTGCACGGGCCGCGTGTTCGCATCTACGGCGAAGTCGTCAGGCCGGCGACGTACGAGTTGCGTCCTCGCGAAACGCTCGCCGACGTTCTCCAGGCGGCGGGCGGCTTCACCGCCGATGCGGCGCGCAGGCGTGTTCAGATCACGCGCGTGCTCCCGCCTGGACAGCGCAACGGCACCGACGCCGCGCGCGTCGTGATGGATCTCTCATCCGAGCAACTCGAGTCGGGCGAGAGCCCACCCTTCCCGCTCGAGCCGGGCGACGTGATTCGCGTCTTCCGTGTCGCCGAACACGTCTCTCGACAGGTGACGATTCGCGGCAGTGTGTGGACGCCGGGCGTCGTCGCCTTCGCACCAGGACTGAAACTCTCCGACGCGATCCATAGCGCCGGTGGTCTCAAGCCGGACACGTACCTCGCCCAGGTGCTCGTCTCGCGCCTGCGGCCGAGTGATGGCGTGCGCGTGCAGATGCGCACGGCGTTCACGGACACGACCGGCAAGACCGTCGACGACATCACGCTTCGCGAAGACGATGAGATTCGTGTCTTCTCGGTCAGCGAGTTCCGGCCGGTCGAATACGTCGCGATCACCGGTGCGGTGCGGAAACCGGGTCGCTACGCGTACCACGAGGGAATGACCCTGCGCGATCTGGTGTTGCTCGCCGGCGGTCTCGAGGAGCGCGCCTACGTACCCGAGGCGGAGATCGCGCGCCTTCCCCGCGAGCGCGATGGTGGAAAGCTCGCGATCTCGCAGCGTGTCCCGATGGACTCGAGCTACCTGCTTCCGCGCGTGCAGAACGGTGGAAGTCCGCAACCGAGTCGCACGCCCCCGGTGACGCTCGAGGCATTCGACAACGTGCTCGTACTCGCACAACCCGACTGGGAGCGCACGCGCCGGGTCGTGCTGATGGGCGAAGTTCGATTCCCGGGCACATATACGCTCCTGACCAAGAGCGACCGCTTGACCGATGTGCTGCAGCGCGCCGGTGGCCTAACGAGTGCCGCCTATCCCGATGGCATCGCGTTTTATCGCGCGAGGCTCGGTCGCGTCGGGATCGATCTCCCGCAGGTGCTCCGCGATCAGAAGCATCACGACAACCTGATTCTGCAAGACGGCGACTCGGTTCAGATCCCGCAGTTCAACGGCGTCGTCGATGTGCAGGGCGAGGTGAATTCGCCGCGTGGTGTCGCGTATCGACCCGGCGCGGATCTGAATTACTACGTGCGCGCTGCCGGCGGCGGCACGCGTTCGGCCGATCTCCACCGCGCGTACGTCACACAGCCGGACGGCAACGTCGAGAGCGTTCGCGTGCGGCGATTCCTCCCGGATGGCGTCCCCGAGCCGCGCCCGGGCAGCGTCGTGTACGTCACGCAGCGCGATGCCAACGACCGATCCGACGGAGTCGCACGACTCGGCGTGCTCGCTCAGATCCTCGGCACCGCGCTCGCCATCGTCGCGGTCGTTCGGCGGTGAGACGCGCCTCGTGACCACGCTCGCTCCGCCGTCGCGACGCACGTCGTCGGACTTCGATCCTCTCGAGCCTAACGAGTCGATCGATTCGGTTTCGGGCTACCTTGCGATTCTCCGTAAGCGACGCGCGCTGCTGATCGTCTTGCCGCTTCTCTTCGGGCTGCTCGGCCTCGGTGGAGCGCTACTCCGGTCACGGCGATACGTCGCTCGAGCGGCGTTCGTCGCCAGCGAGCAATCGTCGATGAACAGCAGCTCGCTCGGGGCACTGAGCTCGGTTGCGTCGCAGCTCGGGATCCCTGGCCTGAGCGCGTTTGCCTCTGGATCGGCGAGCGTCTCGGCACAGTTCTACGGTGATCTGCTCACGTCGAACGCGCTGCTGCACACCGCGGTGACCTCGGAGTACGACGCAACCGCACCGGGTGAAAATGGACGCCCGTTCAAGGGGACGCTCGTCGACTACTTCAGGCCAAGTGGTCCGACGCAGACGGATCGCGACATCGAGGCGATGAAGCGCTTCGCGAAGAAATCGCTGACCGTCACGGTCGATCGCCCGACTGGCATCGTGCGCATCGAGGTGCTGACGAAGAACCGTGTGCTCTCGGCACTCGTCGCGCGGCGGCTGCTCGATCTCGTGAACGAGTTCAATCTTCGCCGCCGTCAGACGCAAGCGGGCGCCGAGCGCGATTTCACCGCGCGTCGAGCGCGTGCGGCGCTCGACACGTTGCGCGCGGCTGAGGCGGCGCTCGCCGAGTTTCGCGCCTCGAACATCGACTTCTCGCGCTCACCGCGCCTCGGCACCCGCGAGACGGAGCTCGAGCGGCGCGTTTCAATCGCGCAGCAGATCTACTCGACCGTCGCGCAGCGGTACGAGATGTCCAACATCGAGGCTGTGCGAAACACGCCGGTCGTCACGGTGCTCGACGCGCCGGAAAATCTCGTCGAAGCCAAGCCGCGACTCATTCCGTTCTTCGTCGCGGGTGGCGTGGTGTTCGGCTTCGTGGCCGCCTGTGTTCTCGCGTTAGGCGCCGAGCGCTTCGCTCGCGACCGATGAAGATCGGCGTCGAGGCGAAGTGGCTGTTCCGTGGGCCGCCGAGTGGCCGGCGGGTCGTGCGCAATCTCGTGAGCGGTCTGGCGGATGTCGCGCACGACGACGAGCTGCACCTCTTCCTGGACGAGCGCGCACGCGACGCACCGCTGCCGCCGAATGTGGATCCGGCGCATTGCCACTACGTCTGGGCGGGGAACAACCAGCTGTCGAACGTCTTCGTCGTGTCGCGCCTCGCCGATCGTTTGGGTCTCGATTCGGTCGTCTACCAGAACTTCGTGCCGCCGCGCACGGTCGCGCGACATGCGCGCGTCGCATTCGTGCACGACGCGATCTTCGAGGAGCATCCGGCGTTCTTCACGTGGCTGGAGCGTCTCTACTTCAAGCCGCTTCGGTTCCTGACCGCGACGGCCGATCGCGTCTGCACCGTGTCGTCGAGCGAGCGGGAGCGCCTCGTCAAATACGGCTATGCGATGGCGGAGCGCGTCGATGTGGTGCCTAACGCGGTCGACAACGCTCTGTCGACGCCTGAGCAGCCGTCGTCCGCCCACCTGCGGCGATACGGGGTCCACGAGCCGTTCGTTCTCTACGTCGGGCGCGTCAATGCGCGAAAGAACCTCGCGACGCTCGTACACGCCATGAAGCACGTCACTTCCGATGTGCGCCTGGTGATTGCCGGCGAGGCCGATCGGACCGCCGCGAATCTGCCCGCCGTCGCCGACAGCGCCGGCGTTCGTGAGCGTGTGCAGTTTCTGGGCGCCATCGATGATGACACGCTGCGCGCGCTCTACGCGGCCGCTTCGGTGTTTTGTTTTCCGTCGCTCGACGAGGGCTTCGGCCTCTCGCCGCTCGAAGCTATGGCGTGCGGCATTCCGACCATCGTCTCCGATCGTCCGGCGCTGCGCGAGACCTGTGGCGACGCGGCAGTGTACATCGATCCACTGAGTGCGCCGGCCATCGCCCAGGCGATCGATCACGTGTTGACCGATGCGCTCAAGGCTGGGAGTCTGAGGGAAGCGGGCGTTCGCCGCGCGGCGTGCTTCACCTGGGAGCAATCGGCGCGACTCCTGCTGGCGAGCGCGCACGAGGCCGCGCGGAGCCTCACATGAGCGCGCTCCAGCAATTCGTCGAGCGGCTCGTCGGGACGCTCAAGAACGATCCCGACTATCGGATCGCGTCCGGCTACACCGATCGACAGCTCACAACGATCCTCTGGCATCGCGGTCGCCAGGTACTGCGCGGCCTCACGCTTCGCCTGCGTTCCGGCATCACGGGACCTGTCCTTCGCGGCCGACGTGTCACGATCGAACATGCGCGCCAGCTCGTTTCCGGGCCAAGTCTCATTCTCGAGGATGGCGTGCACCTGAACGCCCTGTCGAGCGACGGCATCACGTTAGGCACGAACGTCACGATCGCGCGCCACGCGGTGCTCACCTGCACTGGGGTGATCGCCGAGCTTGGACGCGGCATTCGCATCGGCGATCGTTCCGCCATCGGTGCCTATTCCTTCCTCGGCGGCCAGGGTGGGATCACGATCGGCACCGACGTCATCATGGGTGCCGGCGTTCGCATCTTCTCCGAGAATCATCGCTTCAATGATCTCGAGGTTGCGATCCGCGCACAGGGGACCGAACGGCTACCGGTCGTCATCGAGGACGACTGCTGGATTGGCGCCGGAGCGACGATTCTCGCTGGCGTCACGATCGGCACGGGGTGCGTCATCGCAGCGAGCGCCGTTGTCACGAAAGACGTCCCGCCGTATGCCGTCGTCGCGGGCGTTCCGGCTCGGGTGGTCAGCTCGCGTCGGCCGGAAGCGCCGAAAGCCGAGCCGGTTGGGCGACCACCGGGGCTGCAACTGATTCCGGCCCGGCCACGAGTCGACGGTATGCGCCGAGGAGACCGATGAGAAGCCACGGGTAGCCTAACGAGAAGCCCGTGGTCGTGAGAAACGGAATGAGCAGCGTCCCGACGCTCGCCGTGAGTGCGACGATGATTCCGCCGATCGCTGGATCCTGCATCATCGCGCGACGAGCCGCACGAACACCGTTCGAGAGAACCGTCCAGAGGAGTCCGATCCACAGTACCAGGCCCACGACGCCCGTATCGTGCAACGCGAGCAGCAGGTAGTTGCCGATCCAGAGGTTTCGCCAGTTCTCGAAACGCTGAAAGTCTGCGCCCTCGGCAACGAGTGGCGCGAACGTGTAGGTCCCCCATCCGAGCATCCAGTGTTTGGTCGTTTGCTCGATGGCCATCGCGTAGGTCAGGAGTCGTTGAATGCCCGTTGGTGTCGCCGGATTCACCAGGTTGAGCAGCTTGTATCGGAAGAGCGTGCCGGTGCTTCCCGGAATCACGAGGAGCACCAGGGCGAGCCCGAGCGCGATGCCTAACGGCAGCAGAATCCGCCGGGTGTGGATGCGGCGTCCCGAGTTGCGAAGCGCGGTGACGCCCACCGCAACGAGCCCGACCAGCGCACCGAGCCACGCCGCGCGCGTGAACGACAACACGAGCGCGATGGAGCAACACATGGCGAGCCAACGGATGATCCGCTGGTCCCGCCACTGGGCGGCGAACAGGCCTGCCGCAAGGACGAGGTGCGAGGCCGCGAAGCTGCCGAGAATGTTGGGCTCGACCATCGTGCCGTATGCGCCATATGCATTCGTCAGGCGCTGGGCCGCGGTGGCACTGACCTCTGCGCCTCCCACCTCCAGCCCAGCGCTCGCGAGGACGAAGGCGGCAATCGCGATTCCCGTTCCGACAATGCCCGCCCACACCACGCTGCGGAGAAAGGCATCGAGGTCGGCGCGCGTCTCGAGCAAGTTGATGGTGAGGACGTAGATGAACCACACCGACGCGAGATTCGCGCACTGCACGAGGCTGTACGTGAGCACCGGCGAGTGCATGGCGCTCGACACGACGTTCACCACGAGAATGGCGGCGAGGTACCAGGAGACGGCGTCGAGCCGGAGTCGTCGCACGCCGACGAGGACGGGCGCCGCGAGGGGCACCGCGAGGAGCAGCGATGCGAGCTGCTCCGCACGAATCGACGCATCGCCTAACGGGATCGCGACGCCGTTCAAGATGACCACGAACGGAAGCGCCATCACGAACGATCGGCGCCATCTGATCGCGGCGAGCGCGAGCGCGGAGCCGGCCACGAGAGCCAGCGCAAGCAGGACGACGAGGAGCATGGCGTGAGCCCGAAGATAACGTCGGGGGAACCGATCGGGATGCATTCGTCGGCGCTGTCGGAGGCGTATGTCGCGCCGAAGCCGCTCTTCGGGAGATTGGCTGGCGACATCGGGCGATTTGGCATCGCGACGGTGCTCGCCGCCACGTTCGGTGCCGCGCAGGTGTTCATCATCCCGCGCAAACTCGACGTCACCACCTACGGCCAATACCGACTCTTCCTGCTCTACGTCGGCTACCTCGGCGTGCTTCATTTTGGCCTTGCGGACGGTGCGTTTCTCCGGTGGGCCGGCCGGCCTCGCACACAGATCGGGAGTGAATGGCGAACGGTCGTGCGGTGGCTACTCGCCATCGACGGGTCGTTGGTCGCGATCGCTGCCGCGATCGGGTTCGCGTTGGAGCCGCTGTCGCGAACGTATCTCGTGGCGCTCGCGTCTGCCGGCCTGTGCTTGAACGTGACGACGCTGGCCGGCTACGCGCTTCAAGCGGGCGGTGATTTCCGCCAGGCGTCGCGCGTCGCCGTGCTGGCGCCGGGCCTCTTCGTGGTGGCGATGGTTGCGCTTCCCCTGCACTCGTTAGGCGCCGTGGTGGCCGGCTATGTGGGTGCGTACGCCGTTGCGGCCACGATCGGATCGTTGATCGTCGCTCGCATCGATCGTGTGACCGCGACGGCGGAGATGCCTGCGTTTCGCACCGTGTGGCGAAGCGGCCTCGCGGTGCTTGGCGCCAATCTCGCTGCCGGCATCTCCCAATTCGCCGATCGCATCCTCGTCAGCCTGCTCGTGCCGATCACGAGCTTCGCCATGTATGGCTTTGCCTCGAGCGTGATGGTCGCGGCGAGTGCCGCGAGTCAGGCGTTGTCGCGCGTCGCGCTTTCGCACGCGGCATGGAGAACGGGCGCAGCGCGCGCGAAGTTCATGCTCCGCTTCTACGCACTCATTGCGGCGGGATTCGGCGTCGCGCTGAGCGGCGTCTTCCTGTTCGAGCAGTCCGTCGCACGATGGCTGCCTGCCTACGTGCCGGCGCTCCCGATCGTCCGCGCGCTCGCGATCGGTGCTCCGTTCTGGGTCGCAATCCATGTCGTGCTGGTGGGAACGCTTCAGTCGCACGGAATGGTGCGGCGGCAGCTCGCGCTCGAGCTTTCCGGCCTGTCCTGCGTCGTCGCGATCTGCGGCGCGTTGCTCGCGATGCACGCGACCCTCTGGGGCGTAGCTGCGGGGGCAACAATCGCCGCGGTGATGACGTGGAGTGTCGGCACGGCATTCGTCGGCCGAGTGATCGAGTCGTTCCGCGATCGCGCCACGCTTCGCTTTGTGTCCATCGTCGGGATGCAGAGCGCCGCACTTCTGCTCGCGAATTCCCTCGAGCGCGGCTGGATCGCGCGAACGATCCTCTACATCGCGCTCGCGGCGGTTCCCACATGGACCGCCGCGAAGGAAGCGCGCTCTCAGTGGCCGCGATGAGCGTCGCCGTCATCATCGTCAACTATCGCACGCCCGCGTTGACGATGCAGTGTGTCGACTCGGTGCTCGCCTCGTCGGGCGCCGAGCCGTGGGTCATCGTGGTCGATAACGCGTCCGGCGACGAGAGCGTCGAGCAGTTGCAGGCCAGGTTTGGCCACGATCCTCGAGTCACGATCGTTGGTCGCGCGGTGAATGACGGATATGCGGGTGGGAACAATGCGGGCATCGCCGTCGCGCGGATGCGCGATGCGACCTACGCGCTCGTGCTCAACAGCGACACCGTGCTCGATCCGCACTGTGTTCGATTGCTGGTCGAGGAGATGCACGACCGGAGCGTCGCACTCGTCACGCCGCGCATCTTCTTTGGCGAGGAGCGCGATCGCTTGTGGTTCGGCGGCGGGCGGTTCTCGCTCTGGCACGGTCGTCCCATCCACGTCGGCTTCCGCCGGGGCGCATCACATGGATGGCAAACGCGGCGAGATCTTTCCTTTGCCTCCGGCTGTGCCCTGCTCATCCGCCTCGACGCGATCACCGGCGATTGCTTCGATCACTCGCTCTTTTCGTATGCCGAAGATCTCGATCTGTCGCTTCGCGTTCGCTCGTTAGGCAGTCGCCTTCGGTATGTGCCCGAGGCGCTCGTCTGGCACTACGATGGTTCGAGCCATCGACGCGCCGGCGGGCAATCGCTGCGCTTCTATCTCGGGACGCGAAATCTCCTGCGCGTCCTCGCTCGCCATGCGCACTGGTATCACTGGGTCACGCTCGGCCCACTCGTCGCGGTGGACGTGATTGGTCGCTACTGCGTCGCGTCGATCAGGAACGGTGATTTCGCCTCGGTCGCGGCGGTGATGCGCGGCGTGCGTGACGCGACGCGCGCACCGTCCAGCAACGTGATCGCGGATCACGTATGAGTACTGGGTGAAGCGCTTTGGCGGCGATCCGCGCGTCGTCGGCTACGATGCGATCCTGAAGATCGGAAAGATCGGGGTCAGACTCCGAACTTTCTTCGAAAGTTCGGAGTCTGACCCCGATCTTTCCAATCTTTACGCAAGCTGGTAGGTCGCGATGATGACGCCCGTCGTCGTCGGCACGCTCTCAACGAGCTTGAACTTCGCAACCGTCCCGTCGTCCGCGAACAGGCGATGCCCCGAGCCCAAGACGAGTGGGTGGATGAGCAGCATCAGCTGATCGATGAGATTGTGCCGCAGCAGCGCCTGAATCAGCTGGCCGCTTCCCATGATCATGAGGTCGTCGCCCGGCTGTTGTTTGAGCTTCGCGACCGCGTCGGCCGGATCGCCCGAGAGGAGCGTCGAGTTCTCCCACGGAAGCGGCTCCTCGAGCGTGTTCGACGTGACGTACTTCTGTGTGTTGTCGAGCACCGCCGTGAACGGATTGCCATCGCTGCGGCCGTGCCAGGCTTTGAAGAGGATCTCGTAAGTGCGCCGCCCGAAGAGCAGCGCGCCGCGCTGTGACATCCCCTTCCCCATGACCTGGAATTTCACGGGGTCGTTGTACCGTGCCCCCCAGGCGCCGTGGGTGAACCCGTCGCTCGTGTCTTCGTTCGGGCTGCCAGGCGCCTGCATCACGCCGTCGAGCGTGAGGTTGTTCACCACTGAAATCTTTCGCATGGGGTCGTCGGTGAAGGGTGAGAGTCGTGCGTCTCACTCTCCTACACGATTGGGACCCGCGGAAATCGACACCACGGACAGAAACAGCTCCTCGTACTGATCCGTGATCCCGTCCCAGGTGTAGCGATCCGCGATCCGCCTTGGCGCCCGAAGGCGCAGATCGGCCGCCGCATCGGGCTTCGCCTCCGCAGCGTCGACCGCCGACGCGACATCGTTAGGCGACGCACCGAAGTACCACCCGGTGTCGGCGAGCACCTCGCGATTGAACACCGTGTCGAGCGCGAGCACAGCGCTGCCGTAACCCATCGCACGCAACAGCGCCGGGTTCGTTCCGCCAACCGAATGCCCATGCAGATACGTGTAGCAATTGCACCAGAGCTCTTTGAGCAGCGCCTGATCATGCACGTGCCCGACCAGCCGAACGCGATCGTCCGCGTTCGCAATCGCGCGGAGCCGATCGTGAAACGTGTCGCGATAGTTCGCTCCGCCCACCACCACGAGCGGCCGACTCGACCGGGATTTGCGAAACCCCTCGAGCATGATGTCGAGCGAGTTCTCTGGAACCAGACGACTCACGATGAGGTGATAGCCTCGCGCCGTCAGGCCGAGCCGCTCCAGCATCTCTGGATGCTCGGAGGTCTCGATGTCCGCCCCATACGCGATCATCTCCGTCTCGCACCCGAACCGCTCGCGGTAATACATCCGCATCGCCTCGGCATCGACGACGAGTCGCGTACACCAGCGCATCGCCGCGTGTGCAGCCGAGCGAAAGTAGGCGCGCGCGACGGGGCCCCATTTGGATCGCTCCCAATCGAGCCCATCGACGTTCATCACCACCGGTCGGCCCGAGAGCCGCGCCAGACCACAGTGATGTCCCATGCCGACGTTCACGAAGAACCATACGTCGAACTGCTTGTGTCGAAGCGCGTGCGTCACGGCGAGCAGCGTCGACGTCACCGCCGAGTAGTTCTTCCCGCCAGGAGACGGCAGGTACTCGAGCGTGACGCCGAGGTCGCGGGCGGGGCGTCGCTCGGGCGAATGTGCGCTCGTGCGGCAATAGATCGTGACGTCATGCCCGCGCCTAACGAGGCGCGGCGCGATCTCTGCGAATGCGGTCTCGAACCCGGAGATCTCGAGATCGGGATGCAGGCCGCGCAGCCCGAACATCCCGATCCGGAGCGACCGTGGTGCGCTCAATACGCGCCGCGTCGCATGACGACGGTCGGGATCGTGCGCGCGAGAATGCGAAGGTCGAGGCCCAGCGACCAATGCTCGATGTAGTAGCTGTCGAGCCTCACGACTTCCTCGAAGTCGACGATGTCGCTCCGTCCGCTCACCTGCCACAACCCGGTGAGCCCAGGCTTCACGGCGAGACGATGGAAATGATGCGCCTCGTAATCATCCAGATCCGACTCGAAGAACGGGCGCGGTCCAACGAGCGACATGTCCCCCACCAGTACGTTCACGAGCTGCGGCAGTTCGTCGAGGCTCCACCGCCGCATGAAACCGCCCAAACGCGTGACGCGAGGATCTTCAGGAATCTTGAAGAGTCGCAGATCGCCGCTCGCGTTCAGATGCGACACGGATGCTTTCTCCTCTTCCGCGCCTTCGTGCATCGTGCGGAGCTTGAGCATGCGGAAGGGTCGTCCGCCGAGTCCGACGCGCGTTTGCGGGAAGAGGACGGGGCCTTTCGAGTCGAGCTTGACGAGGATCGCGAGCAGCGCCAGGAGCGGGGACACGATGATGAGCCCGATCACCGCGGCAACGACGTCCACGCACCGCTTGGATATGGCTTGCGTGGTGTCGGGTCCGGCGGTGCCTAACGATGGCTCCCACCGGCTGAATCGGAGAACCGGCTCGGCGCCCGCGAGTTGAGCGGCGCCACGCTCGGCCAAGGCTGGCTCGTCGCGCATCAGTGGCGCATGATGGTATCGGTGCGCGCTCGGCGCCAGAGTCTCGTTATGCAGACCGTTTTCACTCGAGATGCGACTCTTCTTCGCGTTCGTCGCGTTGCTCATCACCCTTCGCACTCTCAACGCGCAGCGCTCGAGTGTTGTGCCGCTCTCGGATCCTGTCTATCGCGCGATCGATCGCCTGATGGCGCGTGGTCTCGTCGACACGATCATCGTCGGTCAACGGCCGTTTTCGCGCGGTGAAGTTTCGCGAATTGTCGGCGAAGCGCGCGCGCACCTCGAGCGTGGTCGCGATGGGCTCGCGCGCGATCACGCGATCGAACGATTGCTCGATGATCTCTCGAGGCGATTCGAGACGCCCCCGGCACCTCGGGTCGCCTACACAGGTCGGCTGGATTTGCTGGCGGTAACCACGAACGAGCGTCCACGCGCGATTCCGGCCGACACGGGCCTCGGGGGTGTCGACGCCGTGATCGCGCCACTGGGTCAGCGAGTCTCTCCCGCCGCTGGACGTGACGCACTCGATGGGAGCACCGTCGCCCTCGAGCTTCGGAACGAGCTTGCTGCCGGCTCGCGCGCGACGTTCGTCGCGCATGGCCGTTGGCGCGGGTCGACGGACCCGGCGTTTTCGGGTGAGCGTGCGCTTTCGATCGTCGAGCTTTCTGCGCGGGTCCGCGCCTCGAACGTCGTCGCCTCGATCGGCCGCGCGCCGCTCGTCTGGGGGCAGAGCAGACAATCGCTCTTCCTCTCGAACAACGCCCGTGCGCTCGACATGATCTGGCTCGGCACCGATCACCCGTGGAGGTTGCCCGGGGTGCTCGAGCCGCTTGGTTCGGCGGCGCTTTCGTTTTTCGCGGCGGACCTCGGGCGACGTCAGTACTTTCCGCACACGAAGTTGCTCGGATACAAGGTGAGCCTAACGCCAACACGCACGTTCGAGCTCGGCGTGAGCGCGCTCGATTTCGTCGGCGGTCGAGGCGCGCCTCACGCGAGCGGTGGGAAGGTGCTCGAAAATCTCTTCCTCCGACCGTTTTTCCCCGTCAGGGGATTTCAGTTCTCCAACGAGATGCTGGGCCTCGAGGCCCGGCTCGGACTGCCGTCGCTCGGAGGGACACAGATCTATTGGGAGATGAATCTCGATGACTTCGATTGGAGCCGCGTGAAGAGCAGTCTGTGGACGGACGATGCAGGCCAGGTGTTCGGCGTCCGACTCCCGGAGGCTCCGCTCGCGATCACGCTCGAGTTTCATCACACGGGCACGCGATTCAATCGGCATCAGCAGTTTCTCTCGGGACCGACCGTTGATCGTGTGCTGGTCGGCGATCCGCTCGGTCCCGACGCCTCGGGCGGGTACGCGTTCGTCGAGTGGAAGGACTTCGGTGTGGAGCTCGCGACGGAGGTGTATCGCGCGGACCAGTACACGATCGTTCAGCCGCCCATGCGCTTTCTGTTGCTCGAACGCCGGCCGCGCGAGCGGCGGCACCGCGCAATGGTCACGGCGCGGCGCGGGACCGCGCTCACGGTGCAGGCGGGCATCGAGCGTGTGTCCGGGTTCGAGTTCGTTCGTGGCTCGACGCGAACGCAGGCGATCCTCGCTGTCGTCGCAGGGGTCCCGGTCAAAACGCACCGATGATACCGAACGGAGCACGCTCGCTGCCTAACGACGGCGAGCTGTCGCGCCGCCTGGAGGAATACCTCCGAACGCACGACGCATCGGCGCTCTGGCCGGGACTCACCGAGCGAGCACGCGTCGCGGCCGCACGTGAGCTCGAGCGCGTCGTGCGTGCTGTGCTCGCGGGCGAGCGCGCGGTCGCCATCGACTCGTCAGGCAGACACGACGCGTACGCTCTCGCCATTGCCGGGCATACGACTGGTGTCGGTCCGTTGCTCGGACGATGGGCCGAAGACGGGATGGTCATTGGCAACCCGGGAGCGATGGCCAGGTTCGCCGACCAGCTCGACGGGTCCCGCGAACGCGCCCGCCGCATCGAGCGCGAGCTGCTCCCTGCGCTCGACGCACTGCTCGCACTCGGCATCACCCCGGTCGCTCTCAAGGGCTTTCACACCGCGCGGCGCTACTTCGAGGAACCCGGCGTTCGGCGCATGGCCGATGTCGATCTGCTCGTGCCGCTCGATCGTTCTCACGATGCCGAGGCGGCGCTCTCTGCGGCCGGGTTCATTCGAGATGCCGGACCGAAGGAGCGCGAGAAGCAGAACTGGATCGCTTCACAGATCGAGAACCTCGAGCTCTCTCTCGAGCGCGACGACCCGCGCAGCAAGTGGACGATCGAGCTTCACACCTCGCTCGATCGTCGCTTTCACCCCGGAGCGATCGCCGCGCTCGATCGCGAGCGGTCTGCGGTCGAGCCATTCGACGTTGCAGGACGCCGACTCGCCGCGCTCGCGCCGGAGCTACTCGTCGTTTCGCTCGCGTGTCATTGCTCGCAGGAGCTCGACTCCAGTCGTCTCCTGCGGCTCGTCGAGCTCGTGCGCGTGATTCGCGCCGAGGGAAATCGGCTCGATTGGGATGCCGTGCTCGCAATGATGCAGCGCACGAACGCGGCGCGATTCACGTACCCGGCATTCGTGCTGGTCGAGGAGCTCGCGCCAGCTACCATCGACGCTCGTGTGCTCGACGCGGCGCGACGGGCATCGACGTGGGCGGCCCGCCACACCGTCGCTCGTCTCGTGCCCGCGGGCGGTTCGCTCGATGATCGCGGTGTCCTTCGACAACTGATGTGGACGCGCGGCCCCGTTGCCATCGCGCAGCGAGTCGCGCGCGTGTTCTGGCCAGGATCGTTTCTCCGGCCGCAGGAGATCATTCCGGGATGGCGCGTGCGGCTTCGCCGATTGTGGAGCGGCGCCATGTCCTTTGGGGCGCCAGACGAACGCCGACCGCCTCGTTAGGCAGTTTCCTGAGTCGCTCACCCGGCCCTGCTCCGGCCCGGGGGATAGCGTGGAAAAGCGTGCGCGCGGATCGCGCTGATAACTGCCGCGGATTTCCGCCGATTGTCTCCGATTCCTGGGAAGGCGCATCTCGCCTGGCACGCGCGCTTTTCAAAACTCGCTCTCTCTCGTTCCGTCGAGATGAACTCACTCGAGCCGCGGAGCGATCTGCAGAATCCGCGGCTTCTCTCCGCGCGATCTGCGCGCACGCTGTTCGCAACTTCGACGTGGCAGGAGGTCGGGCCCGGAATCTCCGATGAACCAAAGAGTCATCTCAGCCACGCCCGCAGATCGCGACCAATGAGATCAGCCGTCGCGAGAACCTCCTCTCGGAAATATTCGATCAACAGCGCACGATCGGCCGGTGCGATCGCGCGTCGACTGCCGCGATACCACCCTTGCACCGACCTCCGAACTCCAGGTGGTAGCATCGCTGTCAACGATGTGTTGCCGAGCAGTGCGCGCCTCGCCCGATGCAGCCGGCGAAATCGAGGGAGCGTCGGCTCATTGTGTCGCACGCGGAGATCGATCGGATGATCCACACGAACGCCGAGAAAGCGGAACACGTCCCGCAACACGGCGCGAGGGTCGGCGCGAAAGTCCTCGTACAGATGCACGCGAACGTTCTCTCGCGGAAAATGGGCGAAGAAGCGCCGCAGATTCGTCGCGTAGCACCCCGCATCGAGCGTCGGACCCCACTCGTCGCGACGAGCAATCGCCGCCTCGAATCGCTCGCGGACCGTCCACCGGGGCTCCGCCCACACCGTCGCAAGACAGTGCGACACGAACCGCTCGGCCGGATCTCGGAGCACGACCACGAACTTCGCGTCCGGCACACGCTCCCGAATCGCCGCCGGCGCACTGGGCGCCCAGAAATAGACGACGCTTCCCTCGCCTAACGCGAGCTCGCCGCGCGCATGGCGAAAGAGCTGGAGGTAGGTGTCCCACTCGAGCGCGAGGCCGCGATCGAGCGGCTCACTCATCGGACCGCGTACGTAATCGCGCAGCGCGTGGCGATTCCGTTCGACCGCCGCGCGCATCTTCTCCGACTCCCACGCCTCGAGCTCCTTCGACGCAAAAAAGCCCGGCTCCTTCACCGGGCTCAGATAAATCTCTGGATGTTGACCGAGGTAGTTGTACAGCGAAGTGGTCCCGGCCTTCGGCGCTCCCGCCAGAAAGAAGGTCGGGACCATCTCGTCGCTCAGCGCACCTCGCGAGTCGCGCGCGTGGTGTTGCTGATCTGCAGATCGAACCCATCGGGCGTCGTCGTGTGATAGCTCTTGTACGGCGCCTCGTGAATGTCACCGCGACCCCCGGTGTCGACACGCGCGTTGAGGCCACGCTTGTCGAGCTCCGCCTTCACCGCGTCCGGGTCGAACGCCGCGAGGCCGAACGAGATGTGGTCGATCACCCCACGACGCTGCGGTGCACCTCCGCCGGCACCTCCGGCGCGACCCGCCGCAGGATTGCCACCGCGGATGATGATGCCGCCGACATCACCGATCTCCATGGTGTTCTGACTGCCTTCATCCCCGGTTCCCTTCCAGCCGAGAAGCGCCTCGTAGAATGCGGCGCCTTCTTTGTAGTTGCCGGACTGGAAGGAGATGTGATCGAGCCAGACGGTCTTGAATCCCGTGTGCTCGAACGGCGCCGGCGTAGACAGCGAGCCACTCGGGGGCGTCCGACGCCGTTTCTTGCTTCCGTTCGTGATCGCGAGGTCGAAGCCATCGGGATCCTTCACGTGGAACGCCTGAAAATCCCCGTCGTGCTCAGCCACCGGATTCAGGCCGCGCTTCTTGAGCTCTGCTTCGACCTTCTTCGTGTCCCAGGGCTCGATGCCCCAGCAGAACGAATTCCACACCGCGTTGCGCGGGGCGCGCTGACCACCGCGACCGCCGCCACGACCGCCGCCGCCTGCGGCGCTGTCTCCGGCGGGCGGCGGTGGCGGCGGAGGCGGTGGCTGATATCCACCGGTGATGATCACGCTGCCAACGTCATCACCGATGTCGAGGACGATCTTCGAGCCGTCATCGCTCCGAACTTTCCAGTTCATCAGTGCGACGTAGTACGCCGCTTCTCGTTTCGGGTCGACGCACTGAAGGTTGAAGTGGTCGAGGGAGACCGTCTTCCAACCCGTCGGCTCGAACGGCGCTTTCGCAGGCGTCGTGTCGCACTCCGGCGTTCCGGCGCGAGCGCCGCCGCAGCGACCCTGGCCGAAGGCCGACATCGGAACCGTCGCCGCGACGATGCCGAGCGCTTGGAGTAGTTGGCGGCGTGAGATCGTCCCGCGATCGAAGTCGGTAAACAGCTTGGACAGCGCGCGATCCATTGGGTGACTCCTCAGGCTATGTCGAATGGGGGCCGAGTATGTCGCTGTCGGTGCGTGGCAGCAAGGCACGTCAGAGGAGCCATCCGCGCCACCGCGCCAGGACCAGGAGCAGGCCCAACACATAAAACGTTCCGAAGACCTGTTTGTTGTACCTCGCGATGACGAGCGGCAGGTAGATGTCGAAGTTGTCGGGGCGATCCGTGGTGTATCGCGCGGCAACGGTGGTCATGGGGCAGGTCCAGCGATTCAGGACGAGAACAACCACCTCGAGCATCACGATCCCACTGAACACGACAGCCGTTCGTAGCGACCCGAACCAGACGTGATATGGGATCGCGACGATGCAGCCGACGAAGAACGCCCAGACGAGCGTGTGGAGGACTTTGATCACTCGGAGCATCGGGGGCGTGGTCAGCCGCAAGCCGTTGTCATTGCGAGTCATTGGAGTGGCGACTTCCGGGCGAGAGTCGGGCGACGATCGAGATCTAAGTTCGCTCGCGTTGGAGCACCTGGCAGTCGGGTGCAATCACTAAAACTCGTACGGAGGAAGGGCCGATGGTTCGCCAACGGAGGTTTAGCCGGGTCGTCCTGGCCGCAGTTTTTGTTGCTGGGTTGCCCGCGAGCGTGCATGCGCAGGCCGGAAAGGGTCCGTCGCTCACGCCGGCGCTCGCCGCGACGCGCGCGGCGCTCGACAAGTACAAAGATCCGATGCAGGCGGTTCGCGATGGCTACTTCTCGACCGTCGCGTGCATCGAATTTCGCCCGGGTGACTCGGGACACGAGCACATGGACTACAAGCCGGGCGCGATGGGCGTGCATTTCCTGAACGCGTCGACGATCGGGCCGAAGCTCGACTCCCTCAAGCCACAGGTGCTGATGTACGAGCCGGTGGGCGACAAGCTGGTGCTGGTGGGCGCAGAGTGGTTCGTCCCCGTGGCGGTGTCGAAGACGGCTCCGACGCTATTCGGGCAGACGCTCATGGGACCGATGGAAGGCCATGCGCCGATCATGGGCTCCGACCTGCACCACTGGGACCTGCACGTCTGGCTCTGGAAGGACAACCCGAACGGGGTGTTCAGTCCGACGAATGCGAGCGTGAAGTGTCCCAAGACGGGCTACGGCTATTCGTTCGACGATGCGCCGCCCAAGATCGTGAAGCCGTAACGACTTACGGTGGGGTCAGACCCTGGCTGGACCTGGCCCCGCCCGCATTACCGGGTCTCCACGTACGCCCGCGTGATGCGCTTCACCGATGTCGTTCCCGCCTGTCGCATCACGAGCTCGAGCTCTTTTCTGAGCAGCGCGAGTACGGTCTCGACCCCTTCCTGACCGAACGCCGCGAGCCCCCACACGTACGGCCGGCCGATGCCGGTCGCGGTCGCGCCTAACGCGAGTCCCTTGAAGATGTCGGTGCCGCGGCGGAAGCCGCCGTCCACGACGATCGGCACGCGACCCGCAACCGCCTGAGCGACCTCGGACACGCACGCGATCGACGGGCGCAGGCTGTTCTCCGCGCGCCCGCCGTGATTCGACACCCAGAGACCGTTGACGCCGTGCTCCATCGCGAGCGCCGCGTCCTCCTTCGTCACGATGCCCTTGAGAAACACCTTCATGGGCGTCGCATCCTTGAGTCGCTTCACGAACTCCCAGGTCGGCGTCGTGACTTCGGGAATCGCATCACCGGGCACCACGTTCGCGAGCATCGGCTTCCGGCGATTGTCACGATCATCGACGCGCCCCGTGCGACCGGGATTCGGCGCGCCGCCCAGGTGACAGTTCGTGCATTCGCGCGTGTCGTGCCTCGTTTCCCGCTGCAGCGTTTCTCGATTGCTGCCCGCCAGCTGATCGACCGTGAACACGACCGCCGGACATCCCGCCGACTCGGCCCGCTTCACCATGCCGCGCGTCTGGTTCCAGTCCGTCCGCGGATACAGCTGGTACCACACCGGCATTCCGCGCGCGGCGCTCACGTCCTCGTACGAGGTGGTCGCGACCGTCGATAACACCTGGAGATGACCCCTGGCTTTCGCCGCTCGCGCGGTCGCGAGCTCGCCGTCGGGATGAAACGCGCGCTGACTCCCGACGGGACAGATGACTATCGGCGTTTCCCATTTGACGCCGAGCAGCTGGATGGAGGGGTCGATGTGCGTGACGTCGACGAGCCGCCTAACGCGAAGCTCGTAGCGATTGAACCCCTCGCGGTTCGCGCGAATGGTTCCGTCATCGTCGGTGCCGCCGGCCATGTAGCCCCAGTGCGCGGGCGGCAGCTTTTTCTTCGCGACGGGCTCGAAGTCGAAGACGTTGATCGCTTCGCTCGCCGCGTTGATGAGCTCGGGGTCCTGGACCGCCTGCTGGAGATCGTCCAGCGCGCGGTGCCTAACGCGGCGTGTGGTTGCCACAAGTGCGTCGAGATCGAGGCCGGTCGCCGCGAGAAGCGGGCTACCGGCAAGAAAGCGGAGGAAGCCGCGTCGCGATTCTTCCATCGGGATCCTCAGGCGGTGTGAGCCATTCGAGAGAGCGAATACTGATAGCACACACGGGGCATCGGGGTCAGACCCCCAACGCACGGGCGATCAGAAGGTCGGCCCGACCGTAAAGGAGACGTAGCGAGCATCGACCAACGTCGCGTCGCGAAGCCGCGTCATTCGCAACTCGGCGCGCCAGAACTTTTCTCCGATGGGTATAAAGAGGCCCCCGCCGACTGCGTATTGCTTCCCGCGCGGTCGCGGCCCGTGAACGCGTTCCAGGTCCCCCTGTCCCCACGCGACGTACCAACCGGCGGAGCCGACGGCGTACACCGCGAGACGATGTACTCGTGTGGGAGTCGCTAGCGTCAGCGCTCCACCGAGCGCTCCGACTCGACGCACCTGAGCTGCCTAACGAGGCTTGGTCTTCGCCCTGGACCTGGGTTTCGTTGCGCGTTTCGCTTTCACGGCGACCGGAGGGGCGCCGTCGAGCTGCGCGACCACCTTCTTCGGCGCAACCGCACGAAAGCTCTCGTCGAGCCAGGCCTGAAACAGATCGAGCGGCGCCTCGCGACCAGTATCCACCGTCGCCGTCACCCAGCCGTGCTTGCCCAGCCCGTAGTGCGTCGGCTCCACAAAGCCGAGCTCGAGCGCCTCAGCGGCCGAGCGGGGAAGCTTGACCGAGAAGCTCGCGGCCTCTCCGGTTCGGCCGAGAAAGAGGAAGACCTTCCCGGCGATCTTGAACGCGCGCTCACCCCACGGGAATTCCTCCGTCGCTCCAGGATAGGCGAGCGCCCAGGCGCGAAGCTTCCCCTCGAGCGACCGCGGATCGGGCGCGGTACGTGACATGGCCTATCGCGGAGAGAGAAAACGAGACGAGCGACCGTCTAAACCTTGGGTGGTCCGACAACGTACCCGAGCGAGGTCACGCGTGCTATACCGCTCAGTTCTCGTCATCGCAGTCGCTGCGACGTCCGTCGGCGCACAGGGTGCCCCGCTCCTCACGTTCACCCAGCCGCCCAACTTCTATCGTTCGGCGAACACGATGCCGGAGCAGTATTCGTCGCAGGACGTGGATGCCGGGATGCAGATCTATCCCTTCCGGCCGTTTCGCGGCGGCGACTTCCTGCAAGCGGTGCAGCGCACGTTGCTCGGCGAATGGATCGACCCGCAGTTCCGGGAGCAGAACGTCGCCGCGCGACCGATCGTCGAGCGAATGAACATCCCCGGTGCTGAAGCAGCGGTTCGCATTCGGTTCCCCGAAAACGTCGCGGGCACCGCGCGCGATCACATTCGCTTCGCGATCCTCTCGCGCGGCGCCATCGCGATCGTCGACCTCTCGGCGAATAGCGCCTACAGCTTCCAGCGCGCGTGGCCTGCGATGGCGGTGACCCTCGGGTCACTCAGAGTCGGGACCGACAACGGTCCTGACCTCACGAGCCCGCTCTCGCCTAACGAGGCGCGGGGTGCGTCGGCCGTGATCGGCGTTTTCATGGGTCTCAAGCAGCGCTACGTGACCGAGATGGCAATGGTCACCGGGTCGGGGCGCTACGTGTTGGCCGCGCACTACTACGTGTTTTCGGGTGATGGTCGTGTGTATCGCCGCTACGATCTCGACGTTCCGGGCAACGATCCGCGCCGGTTCAATTTCGCCGCGGCACAACGCGAGGATCCCGAGAACTCGGGCACGTACCGCGTCCACGGCAACCAGCTGATGCTCATCATGGGCCCACAGGGCACCGAGCGCATCACGACGACGCTTTCCGAAGCGGGTGCCCTCCAGATCAGCAGCGTGCGCTACGAGCGACAGTAGCCATGCCTACACCAGACGCGATGGGGCGATAGAAGGCCCTTCCACACCGGTGGTGAATGGCCCATCGTCTCTGCCGCCTTCACCACCCCCGCGATGCAATCATTCGCTCGTCTGCTCCCGGTCGCGCTCTTTTCCACGTCGCTTTTCGCGCAACAGCAATCGTCGCCGCCGCCGTGGGCATATGGCTTCACGGCGCCACCGAGTCCAAGCGACGCACAACCGAATGGTGGACGTGGCGCCGGAGGGGGCGGACCCGGACGAGGAGGCGGCGGTGGCCCGGGACGCGGTCCCGTCGACTCCACGCAGAAAACACTCGAGGGCAGCTCGGCGTCGTTCACGCTCGCGCAGATTCGCGATCAGTTCGGCCCTGCCGATTGGTTTCCCGGCGATCATCCACAGATGCCGCCAATCGTCGCGAACGGACGTCGTGACGCGCAGATCGCGGCGTGTTCGCTCTGTCACTACCCGAACGGAAAGGGACGCCCTGAAAACGCGGGCGTGGCTGGTCTGCCGGCCGGCTACATCGTGCAGACGCTCGCGGACTTCAAGAACGGCGCGCGCGCGAGCGCCGATCCGCGAAAGGCGAACACGAATCGCATGATCTCCATCGCGAAAGCGATGACCGACGATGAGATCAAGGATGCGGCGACCTACTTCTCGTCGATGAAGTGGACGCCGTGGATCAAGGTCGTCGAAGCGGACAACGTGCCGAAGACACGCACCGCCGCCGGAATGTTCATCGCGCTCGATGGTGCGGACGCGGGCACGGAACCGATCGCGGGGCGCATCATCGAGGTGCCGCAGAATGCGGAAGCGACGGAGACGCTTCGGAACCCGAGGTCGGGCTTCATTGCGTATGTGCCCAGGGGCAGCGTGAAGAAAGGTGAGTCACTCGCGGCGAAGGCCCAGTGTGCGATGTGCCACGGTCAGAATCTGGAGGGGCTCGGTCCGGTGCCTGGCATCGCGGGTCGGTCGCCGAGTTATCTCGTTAGGCAGATGTATGACATGCAGAGTGGGAAGCGGGCGGGCTCGTGGTCGGAGCTGATGAAAGGTGTCGTCAGCAAACTCTCGACTGATGACATGCTCGCCATTGCTGCATTCGTCTCTTCTCGATCTGTTGAGCGATGAGGTGTCGACCTCCTCTCACACGATCCAAAATCTCCTTAACGCAGTGGAACTCTCATGAGCGCGCATGACGAAGAACTGGATGTGCTCGAACAGATAGAAATGGAAGCGCAGATCGCGGCCGAGGAGGCCAGTGGCCTGAGCGAGATGGATCGGCGGAAGTTCGTGTTCATGTCGATCGCGACCGCGGCCGCGAGCACATTTGGATTTGGCGCGCGGGCCATCGCCCAGGCGCCCGCCGGGCCAGCGCAGCAACAGGCGCCGCCGCCGCCGTTAGGCAACGGCGATCCCGTTTGCTGGACGTTCCAGCCCTATCCCGGTGGAACCGGCGCGGTCATGGAGAAGCTCATCCAGGAGCGCGGCGCGAAGGCGTTCGAGCGATCGGTGTTCGCCGTCGAGAAGTGGAGCGGGCCGGTCCCGACGAACCCCGACGAGATCGCGTTTCTCCCCGCCCACCGACTCTCGGCGCTGCTCAAAGAGAAGAAGATCACGTCGACGCAGCTCACGAAGATTTACCTCGATCGCATGAAGCGACTCGATCCCACGCTGCTCTGCGCCGTGACGATCATGGAAGATCGCGCGATGGCCGAAGCAGCGAAGGCGGACGAGGAAATCAAGGCCGGAAAATATCGCGGGCCACTGCACGGCGTTCCCTATGGCGTGAAGGACCTGTTCTCCACGAAAGGCGTGCGCACCACGTGGGGCTCGAAAGATTTCGAGAATCGCGTGATCGACGACGATGCCGAAGTTGTCGTCAGGCTTCGGAACGCTGGTGCGGTGCTGATCGCCAAGCTCGCGACGGGACTGTTCGCGTCGGGCGATCAGTGGTATCGCGGTCGCACGAACAATCCGTGGGACATTCGTCGCGGATCGAGTGGCTCGTCGGCGGGTGTCGCGTCGGCGACGGCGGCCGGGTGTGTGGCATTCGGCATCGGCACCGAGACCTCGGGCTCGATCGTGTCGCCGGCACGCGAGTGCGGGCTGAGCGCGCTGCGTCCGACGTTCGGGCGTGTGAGTCGCTACGGCGGAATGGTGCTGGCGTGGTCGCAGGATCGCGTCGGCCCGCTCTGTCGCACGATCGAAGATTGCGCGATGGTCTTCAACGCGATCCACGGAGTCGACGAGAAGGATCCAGGCACGGTGACGACGCCGTTCCAGTTCGATCGGAACATCAAGCTCGCGTCGCTTCGCATCGGGGTCGATGCGAATGCCCCGAAAGAATTCGTCGACAAGCTGCGCGAGCTCGGCGCGGTGCCCAAAGAGATTGGTCCGCGCCCGCAAATGCAGGGCGGTGGCCTGGGCGTGGAGTCGGCGGCCGCCTTCGACGAATACGTGCAGTGGAAGGCGAAGGAGCTGGGGATCGATCTCGCGACGATTCCGGAGCCGCAGCCGAACGCTGGTCGTGGCGGCGGCGGCGGTGGTGGAGGCGGAGGCGGTGGAGGTGCCGGCGGGCCTGGTCGTGGCGGCGATCCCGGCAATCCAACTGGCATGGCGGCGCTCACGCGCTGGACGAACGGTCGCTTTCCGCGCGCATACGATTTTGTGAACACGCAGCGTCGCCGCTACATCCTCATCTCGCAGATGGCCGAGCTGCTCAAGGATTTCGACATGTATGTGCCGGGCGGCCAGGGAGGCGGGCAGTTCGACATCGGGCTGCATGCGCAGACGGGGCATCCGTGCGCGGTGGTGCCGTACAAGTTCGACTCACAGACGGGTCGCGCCGGCGGTCCGGGTCGCGGCGGCGGCGCGGCGGATTCCACGACGCCGCCGGTGGTGTACAATCAGCAGCCGATCTGCGCGGTGCTCGCTGGGAATCTCTACAACGACGACAAGATTCTCTCGGTGGCGCACCAGTATCAGACGCACACCGAGTGGCACCTGAAGCATCCAACGCTCTAATCGTGAATCGGGAATCGTTAGGCGGCCGGTGTGAGGTCGTGCTGCGATTCCCGGTCTCTATTGTCTATTCCTGACAACAGCCACCGCTTCGATCTCGAGCATCACATCCTCGCGAAACAGCCGGCGAACCTCGACCAGCGTGCTCGCCGGCGGCGCGGACGTGTTCACGTAGCGATCGCGCACCTCGCGGAGTGCCACGAGTTGCGACATGTCAGTGACGTAGATGTTGAGCTTCACCACGTCCGCGAAGCGCGCACCGACGCTGGAGAGCGCTCGACGCAGATTCTCGAACACCTGAACCGACTGCGCTCTGAAGTCGCCAGCACCGATGAGCTGGCCAGCCGAGTCGACCGGCACCTGCCCCGCGATGTACACCAGTCGGCTCCCCGCCGGCACCTCTGCCACATGAGAGTATCCGCGTGGGGTGGAGAGACCCGACGGATTGAGAAACCGCACGCTGTCACGCGAGGACTGGGCGTCTGCGGTGGCGGCAGCAAGGGCGGCGAGGGTTATCATGGCGACGAGAGCCGAGGAGGTCATGGTTGCTGGAGTGTTGGCCCCTAACAAGTTTGTGTGTTCGATGTTAGAAGCGTAGGTGAGCGACGCCGCTCGCGCGACTCCAGCGCGCGCGGATGTCGTCAGTGGACAGTGACTTGCAGTGCTTGCTGCGCCCCCGACGATCGCCATTCGCTCGACGCCCGCCTCCTCCAGGAACGCGCATGCGCGTGCTGATCACGGGATCCAGTGGCCTCATTGGATCCGAGCTTGTTGCCCACTTCGATCCTCGAGCCAGCATCGTGGTCGGCATCGACAACGACATGCGGGCGGACTTCTTCGGTCCGGAGGGGAGCACGCGACGGAACCTCGAGTGGCTGCGTCGAACGACGCACCACCTGAAGCACTTCGACCTGGACATTCGGAGTCGTGCCGGGCTCGCGCAGGTGTTTCGCGATGAAGGGCCGTTCGATCTCGTGATTCACTGCGCGGCGCAGCCCAGCCACGACCTCGCCGCGACGCGCCCCTTCGACGACTTCGATGTGAACGCCGTCGGCACGATGAACCTGCTGGAGACGTGCCGCCTCCACAGCCCTGATGCGGTGTTCGTCCTGCTGTCGACGAACAAGGTCTATGGCGACGCGCCTAACGAGTTGCCGCTCGTGGAGCTCGCAACGCGCTGGGACTACGCGCGCGCCGAGGACCGCGATGGGATCACCGAGGACATCGGGATCGATCAGGTCAAACATTCGATCATGGGGGCGAGCAAGCTCGCCGCCGACGTGATGACCCAGGAGTATGGTCGCTACTTCGGAATGAAGACCCACTGTCTGCGCGGGGGATGCCTCACGGGGCCGCAACATACCGGGGTCGAGCTCCACGGGTTCCTCTCGTATCTCGTGAAAGCGCAGATGACCGGTCGCACCTATCGGATCTACGGGTACAAGGGGAAGCAGGTGCGCGACAACATCCACTGCTACGACGTGGCGGCGGCGATTCAGGCGATCTACGAGTCACCGCATTCGGGCGAGGTGTACAACCTCGGCGGCGGTCGCGAGAACTCCTGCTCCATACTCGAGGCCTTTGCGCTCGTCGAAGCCCACAGTGGGTGCCGGATGTCGTCCGAATATGTGGAGCAGCCGCGGAAGGGCGATCACGTGTGCTACATCTCGAACGTGCAGCGCTTCAAGAGTCACTACCCGCGCTGGTCGATCACGCATACGCTCGACGACATCATCCGCGAGCTCATCGATGAATGGCGCGCGCGGTCGCGGCGCCCCGATGAACGCGAGCTCACCGCTCCTCGCACGCTCGATGTCGTTCGACGCCACGCCTGACGCGCTCGCAGTTCTCGCTCACCGAGAGGCGTACCGAGATCGATATCTGGGCAATCGGGATCCGATCGCGGACGATCGGATGTTGTGGCGTGCGCAAACGTTCCGCCATCTCGTCCATCTCCTTCCGGGTCAGACGATCCTCGAGCTGGGATCGGGGCGCGGGTGCTTCACGCGCCAGCTCGCGCGCGTGACGCGAGGCGAAAATCGCATCACGGCGCTCAGTTTCGGCGCGACGGGCGACGCGTTCGCCGGCGTGGCGCCCGACGCACTCGTTAGGCGCGTCGACGTTCACACGTTCGGAGACGGCGACCAGCCGCGACGCTACGACCTCGTCGTCGGCATGGACATGCTCGACCGGCGCAACTGCTCGGAGCTTCTTCGCGTCGTGCACGATCTGCTCGCACCCGGCGGGCAGGTCGTGTTCTTCGAGACCAATCCGTGGAACCCAGCCCTCAAGGTTCGGCGCGCGGTGTCTCGCCTCACCGGGTCCGATGACCGGCGCGCGCTCCTCAGCCGGATGCGACTCTATGAGCTCATGTCCGAGATCGGGTTCCTGCGGGTCTTCGCGGTCTACACGGATTTCGTCTACGCTCCGCTGACGCGTTCGCTCATCTGGCTGCTTCGCAATCTCACCATCTTGCTCGAGAACGCCCCGATCGCACGCGCGTTTTCAGGCGCGATCCTGGTGCACGGGCAACGACCGCCACGCATCGTCGCACGTCGCGTCGTGACCTTTCCCGCGACGTCCGCTCTGCGCAACGCGGTGTCGGTCGTCATTCCCTGCCACAACGAAGCGATGAACCTGAGGCCGCTCATCTTGGGCCTCCAGGCCGCGTACGGAGAGTTCATCCACGAGATCATTCCCGTGGATGACAACAGCACGGACGACACGCGCGCGATCATGCGGCAACTCGCCGAGTCGGATCCGCGTATTCGACCGGTGTTTCGCGTTCCGCCGAACGGCGTCGGCCGCGCACTCGCCGATGGCTATCGTGCCGCGACCGGAAGCTGGGTGCTCTCGATGGATTGCGACTTCCAACACCTCCTCCCCGAGTTGCGCGATCTCTTCGACGCCGCCGCCGAAGGCGCCGACGTCGTCGTGGGAAGTCGGTTCTCGCGGCACAGCGTGCTGCTCAACTATCCGTTTCAGAAGATCGTCGCGAACCGCGGCTTTCATGCGCTCGCGCGGCTCCTGCTTCGCCGGCGGTTTCGCGATCTCACGAACAATCTCAAGCTCATGCGGCGCGATGTGCTCGCGCAGCTCTGCCTCCTCGAGCCGGGCTTCGCCGCGAATGCCGAAACGGGACTCCAGCCGTTGCTCATGGGCGCGCGAGTCGTGGAGGTTCCGATCTCCTGGATCAATCGCACGCCGGACATGGGCACGTCGTCTTTCCGGCTCGCGCGCGTGGGCGGAGGCTATTGGCGGGTGCTGCGACGGCTCGTGCGGCGTGTGTCGTTAGGCAGCGGCGCGTACGCGGCGCTGCCCGTATCCCCGACTCACGTTCGAAGCGTGACCTGGCGAAGAGGGGACGCCCCGCCACCATCACCGCCTGGCAGCGAACCGCGCATCCTCAGCGACGATCGCCTCGAGAGCGGCGTGTGAAACCAGGCGAGCAGCCATCGCGTGCGACAACGGCACTGGTGTGGATCGTCTGGGCCGCGATGCTCGGCTGGGTGCTCACGTGCATTGCGCGCTACGGCCGAAACATCCCGCTCGCCGAAGACTGGACGACGGTGCCGGCGCTGACAGGAAACGAGCACCGCTTCTACCAGTGGTTGTGGGCGCAGAACAATGAGCACCGGGTCCCGCTTCCACGACTGATTCATCTCGCGGTGCTGGCCGCGAGCGGCGGCGATTTCCGTGCAGGGATGGTCGTGAATACGCTCATCGTCGCGGCACTGACCGCGGCGATGATGTTCGCCGCCCGCCATCTGCGCGGTCGCTCGAGCATCACCGATGCATTTTTCCCGCTCGCAATGCTGAACCTCGGCCACTGGATCAATCTCATCTGGAGCTGGCAGATCCAGTTCGTGAGCTCGGTCGCGCTCATCGTCACGTTGTTGCTCGTCATCGTTAGGCAGGGCGGCGCCCTCTCACCGCGCGTGTGCAAGCTCACCGCGATCGTCTTCGTTCTTCTCCCGTTCACTGGTGCGAGCGGGTTGCTCGCTGCCGCTGCGCTCGGACCGTGGGCCCTCTTCACCGCATGGGCACAGCGCGGCAAGGAATCACAGTGGCTGGCCGGCGGCGTCGCGTTGGCAGCGCTGGAAACGCTCCTCTATTTCATCGGGTATCACCGCCCGGAGTGGGTGTTGCCGCCGCCGAGCGTGCTCTCTGCGATCGGCACGGGCGCGAGAGTCCTCGGCTACGCGTTTGGCCCGATCGCCGCGAGATCGTGGCCCATCTCGACGACGCTCGCACTGGTGATCCTCGCGCCGACTGCAGGCCTCGTCTTGCTCGCCCTCGCTCGAAGCGACTCGGCATCACGACCGCGCGTGATCGGGATGATCTGCTTCGGTGCGGCGATGCTTGCGCTGGCCCTCGGCATCGGGTGGGGGCGCGCCGCCGAGCTCACGACGATTGGTCTGCCGAACCGGTATGCGATGTTCGCGGTTCCCGTTTTTTGCTGGACCTTCTACGTCTGGCAGCTGTATGGCGCGCGGTTCCCGCGCGGTGCGATGCAGACGCTGCTCCTCATTGCTGCAATCGCGACGCTGCCTGGAAACACGAGCGAGGGTTTCGTCACTCGCGACTGGTATCTGCAGGGGACAACGGCCGTCCAGCGTGATATCGACGCCGGCTTGACCGCGCAGCAGATCGCGGAGCGCGACGGCCCGTTCCTGATGCATTGGAACACGCGGGAGCTCGTGGATCGCATCGAGATGCTGCGACGCGCGCGCCTGGGACCATTCGCGCGCCTCGAGCACCGTTAGGCTTTCTGTGTCGCCGGAGCCACGGGCGTGGGAAAATCTCCGATCGCTTTGTGGCCCTTCACGCGCCAGGTCTCGGCCATCGTGAGGATCTCCTTCAGTCGGTTCGAGTCGACACCAGGCCGGCGAAATTTCTCCAGCGGGACTGCATCGGGCTCGTATTTCCACTCATCGCTCGGCCGACCACCGAGCCCGATCGCGGCCGCAATCAACGCCTCCGACTGGTCACGCTTGCCGCTTCGCGAACTGACATCGTTGAGCGTCTTCTTGAGATCTTCTGCCTTGACCTTGGGGCTCGGAGCTTCCGATCGCTTCAGGAAGATGTTGTACATCCCCTCTCCATACACCGCGTAGAAGAGGCGACGGCCGGGATGGTTGATGTTGTCAGGCTCGTGCCCCTGCTGTGCCTCGACCGCGTGACCGGCTCCCCAATCGTACATCCACTCCGGATCGTCGATGTATCGGTGCGCGTAGCTGTCCCCGAACGCATGCAGCGCGAGGCCCAGCGCCCAGTCGCCGCCAAACGCGCCGGAGCGTGGAATGCGCTCTGCGATGTCGCGCCGAAACGCTGTCTCGGTCCTCGAATTCGCGCCGGTCAGACAATGGAGGCCCCGCTGTACGGTGAGGAGGTTCTCGAATGTTTCGGGTGACTTGTACATCGCGCGCATCGCTGCCTGCTGGAACTGTTTCGCCGCCGGTTGCGCGCGAGCCTTCCATGTATTCGTCCAGGTCATCATCGACGGATCCTGGAATGCCGACACCATCTTCTCGCCGAAATAGAAGGCGACGCCCGTCGCCGTAATCTCGGGGTGAGACAGCGCGAGCAATGCGCCTTCCGTCTTGGTCGTCGGGAGTCCCATCACCGCGGCCATCTTCATGGCAACCGCGATGGCGTCGAGCTCCTCGACCTGATCGGGAAGCTGACAGTAGAACGCGATCTCCTTCGCGCGGACCTCACCGAGTCCCGCCGCCATCGCGACATAGAATGTCGTGTAGTAGTGGCCCTCCGGCCCCCACAGCGAGAAAACGTCAGGCATGTCGGGTATACGAGGCGGCCGGCGGCGACCGGCGAGCGCCGCCGCCGCCGATGCACTGGCATCACGCTCGAGTTGCGTGCGGTACGCGGGCGACGACGCGTCCCGCATCGACGGGCGACCAGAGAGCCGCTTCTGCGCGACATGCGCCAGCTCGTGTGCGAGCACCGTTCGGACGGCCGCTGGTCCGGAGCGCAGGACGCAGTCGGACAGAAAAACCTCGGTGCGCCACGCAGCTGCTGCAGCGCCTAACGAGTTTGTGATCGCGTTGGCGCGAGGCCCGGTGCATACGCGAACGTCACGAAGCGAACACGCGTAGGCCGATTCGAGGATCGCCAGAAAGTCGCGTTCGAGCACGACGTCTCCGTCTGTCGGCGCGGAGATTGGCGAGAACAGGTTGGCGGACAGCACGGCAACTCCGGGAGAGGGATGAGAGCTGCTTCGGATCGCTGCACGACTGCGCGGGCCTCAAAACTCCGACGCCGCCGCCAGCCTGTAAATGGAACGAACTGCCTATACCGCGTTTCGACGTCTACCACCCGACGACCGAATAGAGTCGCGACTGCGTGATCGGACCAGGAATCGAATCCCACTCCTTCGGATCGCTGAACCACTTCTTCTGGAATCGCAGCACCGCCGTCTTCGTCGACTCGTCGTTCTTGCCGTGCACCTGGCCTTTGTAGTAGCCGAGATAGCGCAGGCGATACTGCACACCCGTGAGCCAGTCGATGCGCGGCGCCTGGTGCGCTTGTTTTGCGAGTGGCGCCACGCCGAGCGCTTTCGCGCCGGGATCCGGCGTCGCAGGAATCGCTGGCGCTTGCTCGGCGGCCGGCGGCAGCTGCTTCGGTGTCGGCGGAGTCGGGACATTGTCCTCGAGCCGCGACTCGAAGAACCGCCAGGCCGATTGGGCGATGTTGAACAGCCGGTCCTCTCGTGTGGCGCCGCGCATCCACTGCAATCCCATCGCTGCGGGTACACCGAAGCTGAACGTGCCATCGGCAAACCTGAGAAGCTTCAGGTACTGACTGCTGAAGCGCATGACTGTCGCATCGCAGTTGAGCGTGAGCTTCGAGAAGCCTGACCCCCACCCGGGCCTCGCCGCGCCCATCTCGGCGAACGATCCGAATCCCTTGAACACTCCCTCACCTTTGCCGACATAGTCGAGAAGCCGCACGACGCCATTCGCATCTTTCACCGCTGTCACCGCGTGCGCGATCTCTTTTCCGTCCTTGATCCATTTGATGCCGAACACGATCGGGCCATCGCTGGCCTGCGCGGCGCGCAATACCTCCTCGATCGTGCGAACACCGCCGAGGCGCTCCCAGGTGACGCCGTATTTCGCGAGCGCGGATCGGACCTGCTCGCTGGCCAGCAGTAGCTCGCGGTCCATCGCGCCATTCGCCCCGCTCACGGCAATGATGTCTTCGACGGCGGCGAAGAGCTGGATGGTCTTTCCCCGCAGGTACGACAGCACGTTGTTGACGGCGACGAACGTGCACGGGCCTTCGGCACCGGCAATGTTTTTCAGCTGCGACGTTGCGACCATCCCGGCAGATCGGCCGCCGTAGCCGAGCATCTCACCTGCGGGGCCGACGACGGTAGCGAGACGCGTGAGGTTCAAGAAGGTGCCCTTCGCGATGCCCCACCACGAGTCGAAGTCGAAGTCATTGCCGAGCCTCAGAAAATCGATGACGCTGAGGCCGACGAAGCTGATCGATCGCTGCGAGCCCGTCACGAACCGGTCGTACGCCCAGAGACCGAACACCGACATCTGTGTATCGCCCCGCACGTACGTATCGATGAGCCATTCGTCGTGCAAGCGCCACTGCTTCTCCTCCTGCGCGTCGAACCAGTCGGCGATGTCCGTCGCGTTGTACTTCCAATTGAAGATTCCCATGTGAGCCTCCGTGCCCCTCTCTGCAAATGCGTGATGCAGAGGCTACGGCGCTCACGTCACCAACCTGTCCTCGCCAGCGTCAACGTGTAGGTCGATCGAGGAATTCGATGAGCTGTCGACCGACGACGCCGAGGGCAAATGCGTCATCGACGCGTCGTTCTGCGCGCGCCGACAGTTCGGCCCGGAGGCCTGCGTCGCCGAGCACGCGCTCGAGCGCGGCCGCGAGCGCATGTGCGTCCTCGCGCGGCACGACGATCCCGCCGTCCGCCTCCCCTCGCTCGAAGATGTCTTCGATGCCCGGCGCATCGCTCGCGACGACGGGCAGCCCACAGGCCATCGCCTCGAGCGGAGCGACCGCAAATCCTTCGTGTCGCGACGGGAACACGTAGACGTCGGCCGCGGACAGCACCCGTCGCGTCGCGCCTCGGTCGAGCTCATAGACGTCCGACCAGCGAATCCCGTGTTCGGGCGTCGCGACGCCTTTGGCGGCGAGCAGCGCGGAGTCCTGTCCGCTTCCAAGCATGTAGAGCCACGCGTCGCGCGGGCGCAGTCGCGCGCGCACCTGTTTCCACGCCTCGAGCAGAATGTCGATCCCCTTCCGGCGCAGGTCGATCCGTCCATGCCATGCGGCAACGAGCGCGTTGGCTGAAATGCCTAACGCTTCCCGCGCGTGCTGCTCGCGATACCAGATCCGCCGGTCCAGCGGGTTGAATATCCGAACGCCTTCAACTCCATACGTTGCTCGAAACCGCTCGGCCTCCACTCGGCTGGCAATGATGACTCCCGCGCTCCTCGCGATGGAGCTCGCGCGCACGAACCGCTCGAGTCGCGACCGCTGCCAATTGCCTCCTTGAAAGGTCGCGGCGACGGGTATTCCGAGCTTCCGTCCGACATGCACCGCGATGTCGAAGCGAGGATCCTCGTACTCCTGGCACACCACGTGTGTAATCCGCTCGTCGCGGAGCACGCGCGCGAGCTCGTTAGGCGGCGTTGCGAGGTAGGGTGATCGAACCAGCCGGAACGCACGCGGCGCCGGTATCACCCGAATGGGCGTCCCGCTCGGCGCGTGCACGAGCTGCGTTGGACGCCCGACCGCCGACGAAAATACCACGAGCACACACTCGGCCCCGACGCTCGCGAGGGCGTCGATGTACCCGAACATCCACCCGCCCGTCATCCGCTCCGCGAACGCCGCGAGATCGAGACCGATGGGCTCGAGGTAGTCCTCGAACACGTCTCCCCAGGGAAGAATCGCGACGCGACGGCTCACGCCGGCTTGCGCCAGGCGACCGCGGTTTCTGTCCCGGCCGCGTGTCGATCGTGCATTGCATAGCCCACCCAGGTCACGGGCCAGAGCATCGCGATCAGTCCGCGCCGGATCGTGAGCGGCAGCTTCGAGAAGGAGAGGTCATGCGCGAGCGCAGTCACGGGTGAGATGAACGTCGACCACTCCGCGCGCGGCAACGCCATGAGCGCGTCGAGATCCTCCAACGTATATCCTCGCCTAACGTGACCCCACTCAGCGAACAACTCCTGCTCGTGTGGACACACCGGTGCGAGGAACCGGAAGTAGGGATAGCGCCAGCGCGTGTGGGGACTGCTGGCCATGATGACACCGCCCGCGCGGACGACGCGTCGCGCCTCGCTCGCGGCGCGCGCGTGATCGGGGATGTGCTCGAGCACATCGAACATCGTGACCGCGTCGAACGAACCGTCAGCGAACGGGAGGCGCGTTGCGTCGCCGCCAACAAAGCGCATGCGCGGCAATCGATTCGCCGGCGCGCGCGCAAACGAAACATCGAGATCGACGTTCGTGATCGTGGCCTTGGGATACAGGAGCCGTGTGAGGCCACCCTGCCCGCCGCCAATCTCGAGAATGGCATCGAGCGGTTCATCGGGCGCGATGCGATGAATCGCTCGCATCTTCTCGCGATAGAAGAACCCGATCGTCAGCGGATATGGGAACGGGTTCGCGGCGAGCATCGCCCCAAGCTCGGCCTTATACGCCATCGCCGTCTCGCCGGTGCGCGAAATAGTATCCGATCCCATCGATGGCCCCGCGAACCTGAGCGCCGAGCATGGGTTGTGGATTCGGCCACACGCCTAACGAGTCGCGGAGGAAGAGGCGCGTGTAGTACCAGGGCATTGCCAGGAGGATCCGATAGATGTTTCCCCAGTCGCGATGCCGCTCGAACTGTGCGAGCAGCGCGGTGACGTGACCGCGCGTGTACATCCGCATCTGATGCCCCAGATCCGGGAGCGAGGCGCGATGATGATGATGCACGACGGCCGCCGGTTCATAGACGCACGCGTAGCCGGCCGCCAGCAGCCGATACCACAGCTCCGAGTCTTCACTGCACCCCGCGGCCCCTGCACCCAATCGCACGTCGAAGTTGCCGACGCGCTCGAGCGCGGAGCGTCGAATCGCCATGTTGGCTCCGGCGCCGATCTGCCACACAGGAGCGCCCTTTCGCCGCACCGCGTTGAAGAACGTCTCGTCGTATCGCATCCGCCGATAGCCTCGCGCAAACCCGCCGAAGGCGCGCTCGAACAGCCACTCGGATTCGCTCGCAAGCGACGCCGGGAGCACGAGCCCTGTCACGGACGCCACCTCCGGCGCGTCGAACGCGCGCGCGAGACGAGCGGGCCATTCCGGATGCACGATCACATCATCGTCCGTGAAGGCAACGAGCTCTCCGGAGGTGGCGCGAAGGCCGGCGTTCCTCGCTCGACTCAGGCCGGCTCGCGGCTCGAGCACGTAGGAGACGCCCGGAACGCGCGCTGCGACATCGCGTGTGGCCGAAGTGGTAGGTGCGTTGTCCACGACGACGATCTCCCGCACGGCCCCACGGCATGCAGTCAGTGAACACAGGCAGGCCTCGAGGGGCTCCGGCCGGTCGCGGGTGCAGACGATCACGCTCACATCGCGTGGCAGCGCGTCATCCGCCGCTCTCGCCGCCAGCTCGCCGAGCGGGTTGCGGATTGCCAGCAGCTCGGAGAGCACCGGCGCCTTCTTGAGCGAATCGTTGAGCCACCCGGGCATCGGAAGCGAAGGCTCGAAGCCACGAGTCGTTAGGCGGAATGCCACGGCGTCCGCGACGGCGGCTGCTGCGACATCCGCGAGTTGATCCGAGGTGAGTGGAAGCTGCGACTCCACGAGCAGCGCCTCACCTAACGGCAAACCGTTTGCCCAGAACACCACGAACGCACCACCGCCTCGCTCATCGCTCGTGAGATCCGGAAGCGGGGCGGCCAGATCTACGTGCACGACTCGCCACGGCCGAAAGTCGCTCACGCGTGCGCCTCGCGAATGCGCCGCGTGCGACGGAGCGAGCGCCCGTACCCACCGAGAAGTCCCACGAAACCTCCGTAGAACTCGGCGGCCACGAACGAGGCCGGGAGCGGACCGCGACCGAGGATCGCGCGCGCGAGGCCCTTGAGCTCGTATTTGATCCACCACCCCATGAGGCCAACGAGCTTTCGTTTTGCGGTTGGATCGGCGCGCCACGTTTTCATCACGAAGGCGGCGAACCCGAGCCCCCACGTGTAGTATTGCCGCCGGAGCCGGTCGAGCTCTCGACGATGCTCGTGGAAGACGACCATCGACGGTTCGTACACGAGCGCCGCGCCGGAGCGAATGGTCCGGTAGAAGATGTCGAGGTCTCCACCACCGGGCAGCGGAGCGCCAGTGTCGAGGGCTTCGTCGAAACCGCCTAACGATTCGAGCAGTTCGCGCCGGAGGACCATGTTGCATCCGGCTCCGAAAATTCCGGCCCCCGCCGGATACCACGCGTTCGCAGCCATCGTGTCGCCCGCGTAGCGCCGGCGCGCGAAGCCGCGTCGGAATCCTCCGCGCTCCTCGAACATCACCTGGGCCCGCGTGTCGAGCGCATACGGAAGCACGAGACCCGTGAACGCTCCCGCATCCGGATGTACGCGCCACGCGCGAAGCAATCCGTCGAGCCACCCAGGGTCGATCACCGCGTCGTCATCGATGAAGGCGACCAGCGCTCCGCGTGCCTCCCGCCATGCCCGATTTCGGGCGAAGTCGAGCCCGGGCTTTGGCTCGCGGACGTACCGGACGTCGCTCATCCCCGCCACGATTGCCGCGGTCCGCTCATCACTCGGCGCATTGTCGACGACGAGCAGCTCGAGCAGCGCGGAGTTTCCCTTGAGTCGGAGCGCGGAGCGGATGCAACGCTCCGCCAGCTCGGGATGGTCTTTCGTGCAGATCGCAATCGTGAGCGCAGGAGCGGGCGACCGCGCAGGAATCGGCGCCAGCGCCGATCGCACCACGCTTCGCACCGTGTCCGCGCCTACCTCCGCGGCGATGCTCTCGCCGAGCGCCTGCGCGCTCAGCGTCTCGCCTGGTGCTGCGGCGCGCATCACGAACCCGACGAGCTCCCCGCGAAGTCGCACGATGAGCGCGACTCCCGCTTCGTCGTCGTTCAGGCGTATGGATTCGAGCTTCGCGAGATCGACGTGAGCGATGCGATACCGCGAGGCTCGCGAAGTCATCCGAGTCGACTGGCGAGCGCCGCCCGCATGCGGCGCCGAGCCTCGATCACCGGCATGCCCAACAACTGCGGGGCCAACTGCGCCGCGACGGTATCACGCAGCCGATCCGCTCCGACGATTCCGTCCGACACGTCCAGCGTGACGTAGCCGAGTGATCGGTCGCGCGCGGTCACATGCACACGAACGCGCGCGGCACCGGCGAGGTCGGTGAGCGGCGCCGGCGGATCGGTGAGCTCGAGCGTTCTCGCGATTGCTGTTGCAGATGGCGACCGTATCGCCCGTGGGCCACGCGGCGTTGGAATTCGATCGCCTAACGCGGCAGCATTGGCGCGCGACCGCTCGTACAGATCTGCCCCGCGAAAGCTGCCGAGGAACTCGCGGACAATGAGCGTGCGCGGAAACGGCTGGCGGAAGAACGAGAGCACGTAACGCTGCGCGAACCACGCGATCGCGAGCCATGCGCGGAGGCCGACGATGGCGCCGAGTTCTTCGGGGTAGAACTTTGCGGATCGCGCGAGGTACGCGGACATCCCCGTGCCCCAGCTCTCGATTTGCGCGAGAAGCTCCTCGTACGATCGACGGTGCAGATGCCTAACGGCGGCCGCGGGTTCGTAGACGACCGTGGTGCCACTCTTGAGCGATCGGAAGAAGATGTCGAGATCGCCACCGCCGTTCGTCGCGGTACCGACATCGAGCGCCGGATCGAACGGCCCGGTGCGAGCGAATGTGTCGCGACGGAAGGCCATGTTCGCACCAGTGCCGAGCTTCCCCGTGTTCGCGTGTCGGAAGGAAATGGCGCCGCGCGTGTCCGCGACGTGATGCCAGCGACGATCGAAGCCGCGCGCAAATCCGCCGTATTCCTCGAACCACCACTGTGCCTCGGTCTGGAGCTCGAGCGGAAGTACGAGGCCCGTCATGACGCCGACTTCCGGATTCCGCGCAAAGAGCGAGCGTATGCGCTCGACCCAATCGGGCTCCACGTGAACATCGTCGTCGGTGAAGGCGATGATGTCGCCCTTCGCTTCCATGACGGCGCGATTGCGCGCGCGATTGAGCCCGGGCCGCGGCTCTCGGACGTAGCGACACTGCGGAAAGCTCGTCGCGATCAGACACTCGACGGCATTCGTTCGCGGTGCGTTGTCGATGACGATGATTTCCGGCTCACCGGCGCCAGTGGCACTGGCCGCGACGGTCAGCGCGTCGAGGCACGGATGGAGCGCCTCCGGTCGATCGCGCGTGCACACGACGAGTGAAACCGATGGCCCGCCGACCGACGTAGCGGCCCGCTCTCGCGCGAACAACTCCTCGAATCGATCGCCGTGTTCACCGGGCGGATCGTCCGCTGCCTCGCGCGCGAGCGCCGATACGACGGTGTCGATGATGGGTGCAGCGTGATTGCTGTGCCGCTTCTCGATCAATCGACCACTCGCGCGATCGACGATGACCACACCAACGCGCCGGCCGCGAAAGCGCGCGGTGAGATAGGCGCGTCGCGGGCCCGCGATGCGACTCAGCGGATGCGCATCCGTGAGCTCCACATCGCCGATCTCGAATGGCTCGAAGTGGCTCGTCATCGCTGCCACTCAGCTCACGCCTGCGCTTCGGTCGAGGCTTCGTACGCGTCGACGACCTCGTCGACGGCGCCCGTGCGTCGAATCGATCCACTATCGAGCCACACGGCACGCGAGCACATGTCGCGCGTGATGTCGAGATCGTGCGAGACCACCAGCATCGTTCCGCCACCTTCATGAAATCGTCGCAGCCGTGCGAAGCAGCGATCGCGATAACGCTCGTCGCCGACCGCGAGCACTTCGTCGAGCAACAACACGTCGGGATCCACGCACACGGCGACCGCGAACGCGAGCCGCGCACGCATTCCCGACGAGTAGTACTTGAGCGGGACGTCGATGAAATCCCCCAGGTCCGCGAAATCCAGAATCTCCCCCCGCCGCTCGGCGATTTCTGCCCGTGTCAGGCCTAACGCTGCAGCGTAGAGATCGATGTTCTCCTGCCCCGTGAGCTCCGTGTGAAAGCTGGCGCCCAGCTCGATGACGGCCACCACGCGTCCCTGTTTTGCGATGTGGCCGGAGGTCGGTGGATATATGCCGGCGATGAGACGCAGGACAGTGCTTTTCCCGGATCCGTTGGGGCCAACAAGTGCGACCGATTCCCCTCGATCGACGCGAAGCGTGAAGTCGCTCACCTGAAACGTTGCGTGCCGCACATGAATCGGACGCCGCGTCAGGGTGCGAACGAAAAACTCCTGGAGCGTCGTCGAGCGATGCTCGTAGAGATAGAAGCGTTTCGTGACGTCGCGGCAGTCGATCGCCGGCTCAGATGATTTCTGCAAAGAGCGGGCGATTGTGGCGGAAGATCGCGGCTCCCGCCGCGAAGATGACGATCGCAACGATGGCAACGCTGCCAAAGAGCGAGAGACTCGGAAACCGACCTTCGTAGAGCGTCGTGTGATACAGCTCGAGGAGTCCAGCGAGCGGATTGAGTTGATAGACCTGATGGAGTGCGGCGGGGACCATGCTCGCCGGATAAAACACAGGTGAGACGAACGCGAGGAGCGACAGCAGAACCGGAACTCCGTGCTGCACGTCTCGGAAAAACACTGACGCCGCAGCCGCCGGAAGCGCGAGGCCAGTGGTGAGCAACAGGTGCACGACGACGATCAACGGAAGAATCGAGATACTGGCGGGGATGCGGTGGTGATGGAAGAGCACGAGAATCGTGATCACGAGCCCGAGCTCCGCGGCGAACTCGATCAATCGCGACGCCGCCGCGCTGAACACGAGAATCTCCGCTGGAAACGCCACGCCTTTGATCATCGACGCGTGCTCCGGCAAGATGTAAATGCTCGTGCCGAGCGTGTGCAGCACGAAGACCCAGGCAAAGTAGCCGGAGAGGAGGAACGCCCAATACGAGGGCACCGGCAGCCGGATGATGTACCCGAAGACGCCGACGAGCAGCGCCGTTGTTAACAAGGGGTTCAGAATTGCCCAGAAAAACCCGAGCGCCGATCGCTGATATCGGACTTTGAGATTTCGAACGACGAGCCCACGGATCAGCTCGCGGTAGTTCCAGAGATCAGCGAACACGTGGGATCGTCGGAAGGAAGAATGGAGCGGCAGACATCGCGTCTGCCGCTCCATCATAGCACCTCACTTCGTCGAGGGAAATTTCTTGAACATCTTCTCGACGGCTTTGTTGATGTTCTTGTCGCGCTTGTCGGGATCGGCCTTCATGTCGAGCGTCTTGCTCGCAGTTCCCCGCCAGAGCATGGAGTCGCGCTTCGCATCGACGAGTGCGACGACGAGCGTCCCGGTCACGACGCGATCGACGCTCGCGGTTCCGCTGCGATCGCCGCCGAATCGATAGCCGCCGAACCCTGAGGAGAAGCCGTTGATCTGCGCGTCTTCGGTGAGGACGGCGTTGTACGCAACGATCACGTCGGGATTCGTGTTCGCGGCGGCGGGCGTGAGTCCCTTCGCGGCGAGCTGCTTATCGATGGCCGAGACGATGCGTTTGTGGCTGAAATCGTCGGCGACGGTGGTGGGTGTGACCCACGCGTAGGTCTTGAGCTTCGAGAAGTCTGCGGTGCGGTCGTAGTCGTAGGTGACGGATTGGGCCGAGCTCTGCGCGGCACTCAGCGCGAGGGTGAGGGCGGCAACGAGGGTGGTGGCGATACGCATGTGCAGGTCGTTCCTCCAGAAGGGTGAGTGTGAGCTTCGGGAGGTGACGAAAGCAGGTGCAATGCCGTTTGCGATTCGGTGCGCGGGGTTGTGCTAAGCGTCGATGTGGTCGGCGTTTGGCTCGCGGGTCGTTCTCGTTAGGCGCGACGGAGGGTTGCGGGATTTCGTGGACTCACGACATGCCGCGAAGATCGGGGTCAGACTCGAAACCGGGGGATTGGGGTCAGACTCCAAACCGGAGGTTTGGAGTCTGACCCCAATCCCCCGGTTTCGAGTCTGACCCCGATCTTCACACCTGACGCCTCGATGGACGAATCGACGTCCTTGAGTGCCTCCTGAAGTTTGCGCCGGTCACGCTCGGACGTAATCAGGCCGCCACGTTTTGATCTGCCGTTTGATCTGATCGGTCGCGGAGAGCTCACCCGCCACGCACCGGCGCACGAGGTCGGGCAGCTCGTCATCCGGCGCGAACCGCAACGCGACCAGCTGTCGAAGGCGAAGCCGATCGATCGCGTCGCGTTGATTCGCGGGCAACACGCGCTCGAGTCGCAGGCGTTCCTCCAATCGGATGACCCGATTCTGTACCGTGAGCGCCATCCCACGAGCAGATGCGAGGAGTGCGACGAGGCCAACGGCCATCACGACTTCCCAGATGGTCTCCCTCGACGGAGCGCGTATGGCTCGCTGTGCGGCCATCGCGAGGTTGATCGCGAGGATGGGGAGCGCGACGAAGTGGTAGAGCGGCGCGTAGCGGCGATGCGAAGCGTAGGTCTGTTCGGCCATTGAGGGGGAGGGTGAGGAATGGCTGAACGATGCAGGTGAGGTACGGACAGCGTCCATTCCGCCGAGCCATGGCTCACGCCGAGACGTGAGCCATGGTCCGGTGCGATGAACGCTACTGAGCCTCGACCGCCGCCTGCCAATCGACGATCCAGTCCGCCGGCACCGGCGTCCGCGACGTGCCCGTCACCGTGGGAATCACCGACAGCAACGCAACCGGCCCCTCCGCCGACTGCTCCAGCTGCTCGGGCTCCGCATACAACTCCGCGAGATCATCGGACGTCGGCCCCGCGAGCTCCCACACGAAACGCGGAAAGTTGTCATGCACCCCATCGACCACGACCTCCCAGCCATCCGGCTCCATCGCCGCGATCCGAATCGAGAAATCGAAATCGATCTCCGGAATGAAATAGTCCTGGATCGGCTGAATCAGATTCGTCGTCAGCCAGTCGAACGCTTTCGTGAATACGTCCGCGAGATACGCTTCCGCATCCGACACGCCTAACGCTGCCGCGACCTTGTCCGCGAGCGTCGGCACCGCGAGCAGATCGCTGAGCTGCGCAAGCAACTTGTCGAGCTGCCGAACGGCGAGGTGCACCCAGTCGAGCGGGACCGGAAGCGAGCCACTCGCCGCCACCGACAGCGACCCGTCATCCTCGAGTTGCGCGCTCGTGTTCACCTGATTCGGCGTGAAGCGCGTCTCCGCCGACATCCAGAACGACCTGGCTTCCGCCGCCCACCACGGACCTCCATCGACCGGCGTCGCTTTCGTCTGAAAGCCGTATTTGATCGACTTGTTTTTCCACTGCGCGATGCTCGCCGTCGCAATTCCCTCATCCACGACGACGCGCACCGCGCCCGAGACCCACTCGTTGCCGGACAACGACGGCAGCACGAGCGACTGGAGCGTCTGGATCACCGTCGCGATCAGACCAGTCGCCATGTCCACCGTCTCGCCGGTGAACAACGCATCCGCGCCGACGATGTCCCCGATCGTATCGAGCGCTTCCTTGAGCGCGATGAGCTCACCGATGCCTAACGCGTCCAGCGCCAGGTCCGCCAACGCCTGCTCGGCCGCCTCGAGCCCGCCGTCGGGATCGAACCCGACGGACGAATACCACGAGGCCGCGAGCGTCAGGAATTGACTGACGTAGTCCTTGAAGCCTTGCGGCAACACCTGCCACGCGGCGTCCGCCGCGTCGAGTCGAACCGCCGGATAGGGGACCTCCACCCGAAATGGGAGCGTCACGACGGTCGCCTTCGCCGACTCGTCGCCGTCGTCGCCCCCCGATGGGTCGTCCTCCGTGTCGTCGCCGCCGCCGCCATCGTCGCCACCCGGATCGTCGTCATCACCACCGCCGCCATTGCCGTTAGGCGGGGACGAATCGTCCGAGTGCTCGCCGCTACACGGGCCGACGTTCGTGCCGCCGGTTTCGATGCGCACGATGTCGAGACACGAGAGATCCCCGTGCGACAGCGGATTGTTCGCCACATGCTCCGCGTTGTTGATCTGGGCACCCTTTTCGGTCTGTGTCTTGGGTGGCGATGCCGCCGTCGACTCGAGAGCAGTCTTGGTCATCGCCGCAACCTGCTGGCCCAGTGCGGTCGCCGCGTCGAGCGCCTTGGACATCGCTTCGCCCGAGAGATTTCCCGCGAGCTGCGCCGACGTGCTCGCGAGGGCGCTCAGGTTGCCGAGTACACCGGCGAGATCGGATGTCTTGGACATGTCGGTGAACATCGAACCGTTCTGCACCGCCTGGAGTGCGGCGTCGAGAGAAGTGGGAAGCGGATAGGCCGTCGGCAGAACCTGCGCGAGCGTCGCTGGTTCCACGTTAGGCGCGAGGCCGTCGGCCACACCGTTCGCGCGATTCTGATTCAGATCGACCGCAACGATCGACGGTGCGGCATTCGGAATCGGCGAATCTTGCCAATCGTAGAAGCGCCTGACGTCGATGAACTCGGATGCGTTCGACCGCCCGAGAATCGCCTCGCCGAAGAGCCCCGCCGTCGGCAGATAGACCGTTTCGGTTTTGTCCCACTTGGGACTCGTCTTTTCGTCGGCTTTGAGACCCGCCACGTAGTCGGCGCAGACGGCGCGGATCCCGTTGCCATCGCCCGGTGTCCGCGTGAGCTCGCGCAGCTTGAAGATCAGGAAGTTCTCGACGACGCCTAACGGGTTCGGATCGATGACGGTCGAGAGTGGAACCCGCAGGTGTGGCTCCGCCGCCGCAAGGTGCTCGATGACGTCGATCACCTGCTCCTTCTCGATCGCGCCGAGGAGGTATCGCGTATAGCCGTAGCGGTGGAGCGTGAAGTAGTCGGTGACATCCTGAATCGCGTCGAGCGGATTGATGTCCGCCGTCGTGTCGAGTGCGGTTTTCACCACGTCGGAGACATTGAACAGCTCCTCGTCGATTTCCGAATGCAGCGTGTTGTAGCTGTACGTGGCCGTGTGTTCGTGCGACACGACCTCCGTGTTCCCCGACGAATCTCTGAGCGTCATCTCCAGCTCGATCGTCAGCGTCACGCCATCGGATTTGTTGAGGATCGTGTAGTCACCATCGTCGACGTCGTCTTTGAGGTTCTCCTTGTTGTTCCCCTCGCCGAGCTGATTGAATCCGCGGTTGAAGTCGGCGGTTTTCTTGGCGTCATCGATCGCGTCTTTGAGCTCGCGTCGAAACGCCTGCTTGAACTCCGACGTGATGCGACACGTGACCGACTCGTCGATCGGAATCCCATCGCTCGAGCCGAACGAGTCTCCCTCGAACACTTCATCGCCGAGCACGGCGTAGCTCACGTACGTGCTGCTCCCGACGATCGAGAGCGTGAGCGTGTCGTCGAGATTGAATCCTGGGAACGAGAGCTTCACCGACGGATTCGCGTCATCCAGCTTGACCTTCGCGACGCTGGACCAGTTCCGCACGCGCGTGATGCGAATGGAGTCGATCACGATCTCGCCGCCGACATCGAACGCGTTGTTGCGCGGATCGTAGTCCTTCACGACGCGATCGTATTGCTTGAACCTGGCCGGCGCCGTTTCGCGCAGCGGGATTCTGAGCAGCGACCAGTAGTCCTGAATGAAATCGATCGTGAAGTTGAGCGGACGAAATGGGAGGAAGAATACCGGCGTCAAACTCGCCACGCCCGTGCGCACGAGATATTTCTGGAGCACCTCGTAATACTGAATCGTGAGCGCGTGCGAGTGGTTGTAGTTCGTGATGTTCCGCGTCTGCGAGCGCTGCCGCCCGCCCTGCTCGTCTTCGATCACCACGGTCGACATGAGCGCGCGCACGTTCGACGAGTTCTGCACGGTCGAGTCGGAGATGTTCTGCACGAGCTCACCGGTCACGGTGCGGTCGCCGCTCGTCTCGGAGAGGAGCGTCCCCTGCACCGACCCGTTCGACGTCACGTAACTGGCGCCGAGTCCTCCGGCGCCGGAGACGAGATCGCTGGCGGCGCCTTTGCCTTTTCCGCCGGAGCCGCCGAACGGAATCCCGAGCAGTGCCGCGAGATCAGATCCCGATCCCTTTCCAACGATGGAGTCCGCGTGCGCCGCGCCTCCGCCGACACCACCCGTGACGCCCAGACCCGACGTCTTCGTCGTGGCATCGACCTGCGTCATCCCGCTCAGATGTTCGCGCGCGGTGGTCGTCACGACTTCGTTGATCGCGCGGGTCTGCAGGAACTCGCTCGTTAGGCGCTCGCTCGCGGTCGTATCCTCCTGCCGCGAGCTCCGCTGCCGCTGCATCCAATCGACGACCGCGATGTTCCGCGACTCGCCCGGCGCGAGCGCGAGGCTGTGCATGATCTCGCCGAGATGGGTGCCGGCGTTGATCCATTGCTGCCTAACGAGCGCAAGGTATCCAAGCTCGAAGGCGATCGCGTCGCGGGTGAAGATCTTGAGCAGCTCATCGCGCGGCGGTGGCTCATCGTCGATCGTGCGTTTGACGAGCTTCTGCTCGTTGATTGTGACGGATCGATCCTTCACGTAGCTGCTGAGTCGCGTCGACGTGTGCGTGTTTCCGATGAGCGTCGGAACGAGTGCGTCGGGCGCCGATGGTGGCTCGGAAAAGGTTGGTCGCGCCGCGCGCTCGACGCGTCGCGTTGCTTCGACGAACGGCGGCCATGTGCCGAGCTCGCCTAACGTGCGCAGCTTGAGGCCTTCGCGGAGCGCTCGGGCTTCGGCGTCGGAGATGGCGCGCAGATGGTTGACGGGAATGGAGCGGAGCGATTTCCCGTTTCGGTGCGGGTCCGGTTTGAGGTATGCGCCGATGAGTCGTGCATCGGCCGACCCGTTCTTCTCGAGTCCGAGCAGGAGCTCGGCGTGGCGAAACGCGGGATGTGCCGCGAGATCGGCAACGGTGGCGATGGCGAGCGCTTTGAGAACCGCGGCCTGACGCGGGTCGTGCAGGCTGGTGAGGGTTGAGACCGTGGACGACTGCATGATGTGCTCCGACGCGAAGAGGTGAGGTGCTGCATCACCTCATGGCGTCGATGGGCGGCGAAAGTGGACATTTTGATGTGCGGCATCCGGGCTGGAGTCGAGGGATGCCCAGTCCTGGGTCGGAGATCAGCTCAAAGGACACGGGCTGCACGAAGGCCACGGAGCGCTCGCTCGGCAGTTCAGCGTACGAGCCGGCGATGACGAAGCGCGAATGCCGGTGAGCGCTTCGTGACGTTGTTCATTCGGCAAAGGCCGCAGAGCAGCGCCCCGAGTCGGAGCCACAACCAGCTCGAAGCAGACACGGAATACACGGACGACACGGACCGCTCACTCGGCATTCCATCGTCGTAACCGCACCGAGCAATGCCGAGTGAATGGTCCGTTGCGTTGTTCATTCAACAAAAGACCCAGCGGAGCGAATCTGTGAGTCACGCCGGAGCCCTCCGTGACTTCCGTGTAGTCCGTGTCTTGGGACGCGCATGTGTCTGAGCGATGAGCCGTGAGCGCCCCGAGTCCGAGCCACAACCAGCTCGAACAGACACGGACTACACGGCCGACACGGACCGCTCACTCGGCATTCCATCCTCGTAACCGCAACGAGCAATGCCGAGCGAATGCTCCGTGGCGTTGTTCATTCAACAAAAGACCCAGCGGAGCGAATCTGTGAGCAACGCCGGAGCCCTCCGTGACTTCCGTGTAGTCCGTGTCTTTGGACGCGCATGTGTCTGAGCGATGAGCCGTGAGCGCCCCGAGTCCGAGCCACAACCAGCTCGAACAGACACGGACGACACGGACGACACGGACGACACGGACCGCTCACTCGGCATTCCATCGTCGTAACCGCAACGAGCAATGCCGAGTGGATGCTCCGTTGCGTTGTTCATTCAACAAAAGACCCAGCGGAGCGCATGTGAAATGAGGCCGAGCGCTCCGTGGCCCTCATGAAGCCCGCGTCCGAATCAGTGGATCCGCGTGCATCTGCTCGCCCGCTGCTGCCCCTCACCTTCGATCGGCGCGGGTCTCGAACGACACCGGATCGGTCTCGTCCCGATTCCCGATTCCCGATTCCCGATTCCCGTCGAACGTGAGCCAGCAATGCGCCTCATAGTCGTAGAGCTGGCAGACCCGAAAGGTCTCCGACATCCCAGCAAAGCTGAAACGCTCGCTCACAACATTCTCTGCACCGAAGACGGATTCGAGCGCCTCCTGCGCACCCGTCAGATGATAGAGCGGAATACGCGTGTCAACGTGATGCGCCGTGTGCTGCATGATGTTGTTGAGCATCCGATCGATCCACGCCGGAAACTCCACATGCACCGAGCTCCGTACCTGCGCTCGAAAGAAGTTCCACTCCGCCTCATCCCGATACCACAACACGCGCGGATGCGTGTGATGCTGGAACGTCGCGAATCCAATCAGCCAGCTGAACGCGAGAAACGGAACGAGAACGCCGATCGCAATCGTCGAAACGTCGGCGCGTCCGAGCAATCCCAACGCGACCACCTGCAGGACAGGAAACAGAAGCACGATGGCGCGATCGAATTCATATGTCCCGCGCTTATCGATATGCGCCCGATGCTCGGCAGACGGACGCATCTCGAGCGGCCACCAGATCGTACACAAGTAGAGCGGCAAGAGCCCGAGCCACGACCGATAGATCCGCTCCAACCGCTGCTGCATGGGCGGCAGTGCCCGGAACTCCTCCACCGTGCGCGGACAATACACCGGATCTTTTCCGCGCAGATTCGTCCACCCGTGATGCAGCGCGTTGTGCGAGTACTCCCACGCCGAAAACGGATGGAGGCTCGGCAGAAACGCCATCCGACCAAGCCATTTGTTGAGCGACGAACTTGGCGTTAGGCTGCCGTGACACGCGTCGTGCCCCACGATGAACAGAATCCCGATCGCGAGACCATTCACGAGCGCCACGCCGACACGCCCGATCCAACTCGCCGGAATCGCGATGCCAGCGAACGTCAGCCCGTACACCGTCGCGGCGACCACGAAATGACCCACGCCGATCACCATCGATCGCTCGCGACTCGCTGCCGGGAGCACATCCCGCACGGCTTTGACCGTGGTCGCCATTGTCACGCCCTCCGAAGCGATAGGTACACGACGTTCCCGCACGAGTCGCGATAGACCGACATCTCGGCGATCTCGGGCGTCGGGATCTCGCACGCAAAGCGCGCGACGTCATCCTCGCGGCGATAGATCAGGTTCCAATCCATGATCGATTCCATGTAGCCGATGTCGCGAAGCTCGGGTGCGAAGTTCGCAACGAGCAGCGATCCGCCGGGCCGAAGGACGTCGAACATCGCCCTCGTGAGCATGATCGCGACGTCGTTAGGCAGATAGTCGTACAATCCCGCGGCATACACGAAGTCGAAGTGGCCGAGCGCTCGTGGCGACGCAAGAAAACGCTTGACCGAGAGGCGAACCGGCGTGACGCCAAACTTCCGCTGCTCCCGCTCGACGACAGCGAGACTCTCGATGTCCTGGTCTGCGGCGACGAATTCCGCGAGCTGCCCGGCGCGTACCGCTTGCGCGACCTGCGCCTCGCGCAGATGCCCGCACGCGAGCGAAAGCACGCGCGGCCTCGCACACTCGGCCGCAATGCGATCGATGGTCGACGCGAGAATGCATCGGCGTTCTCGAACGCTGCGACAGCCCGGCTGGTCCGCGGCCCACACGTGGAGCTGCTCACCCAGATCCGTGAGCGGATCAGTCGTTCGGCTGTCACCGTAGATCAGGTCGAGCATCGGCGCATCGCCCGGATAGCCACGCGGCTTGGTGAACGCCCGCCGCGTGAACGGCTCTTCGTGGATGCGCGCGCGCACCGCATGTGGTGCGATGACGTGTGTGATGACCGATCGCCATTCTGCCGAATCGAGTGATCGACGGACGGCGTCGAGTCCTTCGGCGAACCTGTCCATCCCGCTGATGTCGCCGCGGGCGAGGTCGGAGTCCGTCTCGGCGAGCAAACGTTCGAGATGCGCGCGCGTGCCGAGCCGCTCGGGGGTAAACCGAGTGTTCGTGTCGGCCAGCGATGAGGTGGTCATGGGAGTGGGGATTGGCAGGTCGTACTGCGGGGGGCACGACTGCCTAACGAGCCTCGAGCCGTGCCATGCGTAAGCGAGCATAGCAGTCGAGGTTCCACTCTCGAATGGGACGACTATCCTAAAGACGGTTCATCGGGGAATTCCGGGGACGTCGCGCTCGTCTCCGCCCGACTTCCTGACCCACATTGAGTAGCGAACAGCGTGAGCACAGATCACACGGAGAGCAGCCGCGGATTCTGCAGATCGCTCCAGGCGCTACGGCGATTCATCTCCACGGAACGAGCGAGAGAGTTTTGAAAAACGCACGTGCCACGCGAGATGCCTTTCCAGGAGTCGGAGACCATCAGCGGACATCTGCGGCAGGTATCCGCGCACTCTGCCCCCACACTTTGCCACGCTCTCCCGCCGACCGGACGCGGTGGGCCCTTCAGCTCGTCGTCGCAGTTACGCGGCGTCGTTGCTCGAGCGCATCGCGCCGCAGAGGGGAGCAGCCGACGCTCACCGCACCTGCGCAGGGATCCTCTGCACCGATACGAGCCCCGGCGGCGCCTCCACCTCCGACTCGGCCTCGCCAAGCATGCGAGAGCGCAGATAGGTGAGCGTATAACGGCAAAATCGAGAAACGAATTGTCCGGCGTGTAGAGATGCATGAGCGGAGCCCGCAGCCTCGTTAGGCTGCCCCCCGTCCGCTCGGCCAGATACGTCCCGCCGGCCCGCTCACCAATCCCGCCGTCGAGACTCACGACAGCCGCCGGCGTCGGTCCGATGAGCTGAAGCGCGAGCCCCTCAATCGACCCGTTGCTCATCCCGACAATGCCGAGCCGACGAACGCTTCGCGACGCATGCGCGCGATGACGAACGACGCATCATGCGTCATCGCATCGAGGTTTTCGCGATTCAATCGATATGCGACCTGGCGCACTCCCTTCGATTCGATCGCCCCGACGACGAAGCCATGACTCGCGAGATATTCGCTCATGACGCTCGCGGTCCACGGCGCGGCGTGCAGAAAGACGATGAGTGGAAATCGTCGGGCTGGATGCGGTGCGCTCGACGAGCTCGCGCCGTCGCTCGTCCGTTGGGGTGCCCAGGACCCGGCGCTCGACTCGACATAGTCGCGAAGCGTGAGCGGGCGAGACGCCGTGCGCTCGCTCGGATATCAGACCACGATCTGCAATTCTCGGCCAACGCCAGCGGAGGTCAGAGCGAGGCGACTGGTATCGCGAGCAAAGATCTGGGTGAGCCCCACCTCGTACGGTCCGCGCGCGAGGCCGGCGCATGGCCCGATCACGCTAGCGCGCGATGCCCTCGAAGATTTCCGTGACGGCGCACTCGAATCCCTGGAGCACCTGGCCACCGTGGAGCGTGTCACCTTCGCGCGACCAATGCACAGGCGCATCGGGCGCCATGACCCGTACCGTGCGACGAACGGGGTGCGGGCCACCGTGGGAGGAGTCACCCGCAACTCACCGCGCACGAGCTCCCCGATCGCATCGGGCAGCGGCTACGCCAGAAACTCCTCGACGGTCATCACCATAGCACCGATCCGCGAAGGCTCGGCAACCAAACGCGACCCGAAACGGCCACCGTGACTCGCTACGCTCGGCGAAAGCGACCGAGCAAGCGGACATCTGGCGAACATGGGCTCCCCGGACTGCGGTGCATCACCATCGCATTGCGGCCCCCATCATTTCACCGCCGCTTCCAACCCCGTCGGTTACGCCTCGCGCCGCCAGCGACCAATTGACGCCGGCCGTAGAATGAAAGCCGCCGCTCTCATCACAGTTTCTCCCCCCGGAGCATTCGAATGGTCCGCCGCACGCTCTCGCTCGCCCTGCTCGGCCTCTTCGCGACCAGCCTCTCGGCCCAATCCCCCGCCGCATCCGCGACGTGGGATCCGCAGCAGATCCTGCGAACCGAGAAGTACGTCCACCCACCCGCGCTCATCGAGCGGATCATCACCGCGCCGCGCGTGGACATCTCGTTCACGAACCCGAGCCCGGATCGCAAGTGGTTCATCCGGAGCGTCGGGCCCGAGCGCGGGGACGTGAAGTTCTACGGCAAGGCACACATCAACCTCGCCGGTCTCCAGATCGACACACTCGCGAACCGCGCGCGAACCGTGACCATGCGAGACGATCGCGGCATCGAGGTCGTCGACGGGCGCACCGGGACGACGAAAGCGCTCGAGGTGCCTAACGGCACCATGGCGACGTCGCCGGTCTGGTCGCCTAACGGCAGCCAGGTCGCGTACATCGGCAGCACGAAGACCGCGTCACATGTCTTCGTCGCAGACGCGGCGACTGGAAAATCTGTGCAGATCACACGGGCGCCGCTGCTCGCGACGCTCGTCACGAGCCTCTCGTGGACGCCGGACGGAAAAAGCGTGGTTGCGGTGCTCGTGCCCGACAATCGCGGCGCAAAGCCGACGCACGGACAGGACGACATCGAGGACGGTCCGTGGGTGCGCTTCACCGAAAGCAAGAAGATGCCCCAGGTGATTCATCCGGCACTCCTCGAGGATCCGCACGACAAAGCGCTGCTCGCGTATCACACCACGGGCCAGCTCGCCCTGATCGATGTGAAGAGCAAAGCCGTGAAGAAAATCGGCGAGCCCGCGATGTTCCGCGCCGTCGATGTCTCGCCCGACGGTCAGTACCTGCGCGTGACGAAGATGGTCGAGCCGTTTTCGTATCGCGTCCCGATCGGGAACTTTGGCTCCGTGCAGGAGCTCTGGGATGCGAACGGCAAGATGCTCGCGAGCTTGAGCAAGACTCCTCTCCGGGAGAACGACCAGCAGGGCGACGACATTCCCGCGTTAGGCGGCCGCGGCGGCCAACCGTCGGCGTCGGATACCGGCAAGCGCAACATCCAGTGGAATCCCGCCGGTCCGGGCCTCGTGTACTTCGAGTCCGTGTTCCCCGCCGCTCGCGCGAACGATAGCACGGCCCGTGGTGGTCGTGCCGCCGGCGCTGGTGGCCGAGGCAACGCGCGTCCGCAGCCGACGAGCGTGAAGTTCATGGCGTGGAGCGCACCGTTCGGTCCGAGCGACACGAAGGTCGTGTACGAGGGCAGCCCGCGGCTCACGAGCGTGGCCTATTCCGCCGATGCGAAGACCATGTTCGTCGCGGACAGCGGCGTTGTCCTGGCAATCCGGACGAATGATCCGAGCAAGAAACTCAATCTCGGTCGCGGTGTTTCGCTTCCGGGTGGAGGCGGTGGATTCGGCGGTGGCCGAGGGGGCTTTAGCCGTCGCGGTCAGGGCGGTGGTGGTGGGGTGCAGACCGTGGACTCGTTAGGCGCCGGCGGCACCGTCGCGACGAAAACGTTGCCTAACGGCTCGACCGCCGTCGTCATGAGCAGCGACAACAGGTCGGTGTTCGTGTCCGGAACGCGCGCGTTCGGCGCGAACTGGCGGAGCAAGGGCCCGCGTCCGTGGGTCGACCGGCTCGACATCGAAACCGGCCAGCGCACCCGCGTCTTCGACGCGCCAGCGGATGCCTACGAGCAGTTCGTCACCGCGCTGGACGACGACTATTCGCAGTTCATCTACACCCACGAGACGCCAACGCAGATCGCCGACGCGTATGTGAAAGACGCGAAGGCCGGCACGAGCAAGAAGCTCACGAGCAACAAGGACGTCGCCCCGGAGATCACCGGCGCGACGGTGAAGCAGCTCACCGTCACCCGCCCGCGCGACAACTTCACGTTTCTGGTCGACGTGACGCTCCCGAAGGAGTGGTCGCCAGGGACCAAGCTTCCGGGTGTGTTGTGGTTCTATCCGCGCGAGTTCACATCGCAGAGCGAATACGATCGCAATCAGTTCGGCAACAACATCAACCGCTTCCCTGAAGTCCCGACGCAGCGCCCAGCGTCGACGATGCAGCTCTGGGTCGGCCATGGCTACGCGCTGATCGAGCCCGATCTCCCGATCGTCGGCGACAGCGGACGGATGAACGACAACTACACGCGCGATCTCCGCGAGACGCTCGACGCCGTCATCGATGCGGTCGTCGAAGCCGGCTACGTCGATCGCAACAAGTTGGGCATCGGTGGCCACAGCTACGGCGCGTTCAGCACCGTGAACGCGATGACGCTCGTGCCCTATTTCAAGGCAGGCATCGCCGGCGACGGCATGTACAATCGCTCACTCACGCCGTTCGGATTCCAGAGCGAGCGACGGAATTTCTTCGATGCGCAGGACACCTATCTCGACATGTCGCCGTTTTTCCGCGCCGACAAGCTGAGTGGAGCGCTATTGCTCTATCACTCGCTCGAGGACCAGAACGTCGGCACGGCGCCGATCTCCTCGATCCGCATGCTCCACGCGCTCCAGGGACTCGGCAAAACCGCTGCGATGTTCATGTATCCGTACGAGGACCACAGCGTCGCGACGTATCAGACGGATCTCGATCAGTGGGCGCGGTGGCTCGCCTGGTTCGACGTGTACGTGAAGGGGGCGAAGGAGCAGAGGACGGCGGTGGTGCCGTAGCCCGAGGTCGCGGCGTTGACACGTATCGTCTTATTCGCTCTCGTCGCGGGAACCCTCGGCACGCTAGCGTGTCAGCACGCGCAGAAGCCCTCGCACGCAACTACGACGTTCACGAGTTCGATGGTAGAGATCGTGGCGCCAGTGTGCGCTCCTGAGGCGCCACGCGCGTTCACTCGCCGGCACGACGCAACCATTCCCCTCGCCGGCGCTCCACAGTGGGGGCGCCTGCTCTTTCGGGTCGTGAGCGCCGACAGCGGTGAGCGTCCGCTCGCCACTGCGGCGGTCGCGCGCAACGGATTCAGAGCGACCCCGCTCCCGAACTCCGAGCTCCTTCGCCTGGACTCGCTTCCGGCTGGGAGCGTGAGCGTCACTGTGCTTGCGATCGGCTTCGATCGACTTCGCGACAGCCTGGTCGTTCGACCGGGCTTCGCCGACACAGTCGTCGCAGGTCTCCGGCGCACGTGCAGCGTCGGCGCTCCATGATCCTGAGCCTGGCTGGCAGCCGATACTGACGTTCACGCACCGGGCCGCCGCCTAACGAGTGAGAACGTCCCGGTCGGCGGCTTCTCCCCTGCAGGAAGCTGCGGCCAATCCTTGAGCGCGACGGTTCCGGCGAGCGTGTCCTGCCCCACGATCTTGCCAGCATACACCCAGAATCCGCCGCCGTTGTTCTGCTGCTTCCACTGCATCTCGCGGTTCGCTACAACCAGGCTCTCCGGCGGCACGCGACGACCGTTAGGCAGCACGCGTTCGGCGATATAGCCACCCTTTGCGGTGTCGTCAGCGGTCACGATCAGGATCATGGGAATCGGATGCCCCGCACCGGGACCGCCGCGCAGCGTAAACGCTCCCTCCCACACGCCGGCGAGCGGCCGCCGCGGATTTCGCGGAGTTACCTTCGGCGCGTCGGGTGGCGGCCCATCTGCACTGCGAGTACGAGCGATCTGCGCTGCCGCCCTCCCCGGCGCAACGGCCGCGATGACGAGAACGAGTACCGTGAACCAGCGAATCATGTGCACCCCTCGAGTGTGTCACGCTGCGCGAAGGGGCATCATGAAACGCGACTCAGGGCCGACATAGCCATCAGGTGATCGCCGCACGGAATTTCGGGACGAGCGCGCGCCGACGACCCAGTTCTCGATCGCATATGGCTCGTCCCAGGGTGTTCATCTCGTATCGCCGTGGCGTCAAGGGCGATAGTCGACCGATCCCTTGAGCACCCACGTGAGCCGAGTGCCCTCTCGGTTCACGGTGACGTTCAACGGGAGGAAGTTGTGCCCGTTGAACGGCGGAAAGAAATGCACAGCGCCGCCGATACGCGGCATCAGATGACGTGTCGTCCAGGGCAGTCGGAGATCGGCCTGCACGGGGAGCGACGGGTGCCAGAACGTGTCGAAGCCACCCGAAAATTGATGGAGCGCCAGGCCCGCGCCGACGTTGACGGGGATGTGCCGCGGCAGCAGCGCGAGCACCACCTGCAGGCTCCGCATGTTGATGTTCGACCCGTCGGGGTCGATCCTGTCGTCCGAGGCGAACGACCACCGTCGTGCAAACGACAGTTCCACTCTGACAATCGGCGTACAGCCGAGCGTTTGCTGAAGCGCGCCGCCAACGCCGAGGAACTGAGGGCCGCTCAGTCTATGCAGCCACTCATAAAATCCATCGACGGGCGACTCGGCTTCGTACTCCGCTGCATTCGCAACTTTTTTCAGCGGCGCTCCGCATCTGGGCTGGGCCGCGAGTCGCCCCCCGGTCACGCACGCCAGCAGCAACGACGTCAGGCAGCAGATCAGTGCCCGCATTGGCTCTTTCTCCTTGCGTCCCGACTCGTTAGGCGCCGCGAGCGGTCAGCAACCGGGTTGCGTGCCGAAGAACGCCTTGGGGTCCTCGAAGAGATAGCCCGTCAGCGGCAAGCGCTTGAATCCGGGAATCTCCTGGAGGTGATGGTTTTCCGTGGCTTTGGTGCGTGGGTTGTACAGCAGGAGCTCGGCGTCTTGCTCTCGGATGATGTAGACAGCCTCGCCGTCCAACAGCGCGCGCGGGTTCTGCGACCAGAGCAGCTCCCAGGGCGCACCCACCGTCAGGACGAGCACGAGAATCCACGCGACGCTGCCCCAGCGTGTGAGCGTGAGACGGAGTCCGCTGACCAACGGGCTCGAGACCCAGCGAAACACCCAATACGTGCCTAACGAGAGCACGGTGACCAGGGCGGTCAGCGCTTCGGTAAACGCGAGGTGTGTAGAACGCGCCGCGCAGCTCAGCGCCGTCGTGTCCGTCGTGAAGAACGAGTTGATCAATGGCCAGAACGGGCGAATCACGACAACCGATGCGACGATCGAGAGAAGAAACCAGACTTCCGCAATCGTGACCGGATCGATGGAATTCAGCATCTTCTGATAGCGCGTCGATTCTGGGGGTCGATACCACCGCCAGCGTCGGAATGCGACGAAGACGAGCTTCACCACCTGCCGTACGGCGGTGAAGCCAATCAGAAGAACCAGCGCGGTGAACACCGGAGCGACCATCGCCCGCAGCCCCGCGATCGGAAAATCGATCCGCGAAGGCGTGTACTGCGACGGAATGCCCAGCTTCACGTCGTGCACGAGCGTCGTCAGAAACCCGATCGCCGTGAGCATCGCCACCGCTGCGGCGACGAACCCCACGACCTTCACCGCCGAGATGCGGGAGTCGGAGGACGTGCCTGATCGCTCGCCAGTCGCCCGGCGTCGACGGGCTCTCGAATCATCGGCGCGCCCAACAGGGCGCTCGCGTCCGCCGATCCCAACATCCGCGAGCGCCTGCCCAAACTCTTCAGCCGTACGGAACCGATCCGCCGGATTGCGCGACAGAGCTCGAAGAATCACCCGCTCCAATGCACGCGGCACACTGTCGCGGAGAAGTCGCGGCCGTGTGGGCGACGCCTTGAGCTTCTTCGCGAGAATCGCTTGCGGTGTTGGACCCGTGAACGGCGGCTCGCCCACGAGCATCTCGTACAGCACGCAGCCGAGCGAGTAGATGTCCGTGCGACCATCGATTTCAGGACCGCCCGTCGACTGCTCGGGGCTCATGTACTTTGGCGTCCCGAGCTGGATCCCGCTCTCGGTGACACGCTCGGAGCCGAGCGACTTTGCCACCAGCGCAATACCGAAGTCCGAGATCACCGCGTGATTGGACTCCAGCATGATGTTGTTCGGCTTGATGTCGCGATGCACCACGCCCTGCGAATGCGCGTAGCTCAACCCGTCGGCGATTTCGCGCGCCAGTCGCGTCGCTTCTTCGATCGACAGCGGACCCTCGCGCCGCAGCTTGTCATAGAGCGACTCGCCCGGCACGAAGGGCATCACGTAGAAGAACGTCCCGTCGATGCTCCCCGAGTCGTGCAGCGGAAGGATGTGAGGATGCCGCAGGCGCGCAGCGGTCTCGATCTCGAGGAGGAATCGCTCGAGCGCAATCAGCGCGCTGAGCGATGGGCGCAGCACCTTCACGGCGACCGACCGGTGGTGCTTCAGATCCTCGGCGAGATAGACGGCGGCCATGCCTCCGCGCCCCACCTCGCGCTCGATGCGATACTGACCGGCGAACAGCGCCTTGAGCCGAGCGATGTCGTCGAATCCATCAGACGGCCCGCCCGACACGACGCTCGGCGACGCAGCCAACATCGCCTGAGCGACGGGCTGATCGGCGCCGGAATCCGACCGGGCGCCAGCCTCGGAATCTCCCGCGCCATCGCGAGGACGATCACGCATGGAGTTGTCGGTCCTTACGAAAGGCGGGGGCGGTCGAGGAGGAACAGGCAGATAGGATCGAACCGGTGAATCCCGGGGGCAAGGGCCGAACGACCTGTCTCGATCGTCGTTCGCCCACCGGCCGATGCTGCTGAACCGTCGAAGTCTGGACTTGCAACACCGAGAGTTCCACTCGTTAGGCACGCAGCACCGCCTCGAGGCTGCGCATCACGTTGCGTCGTAAATATCCCCGGTCTCGAGAGAAAACCGAAATCCCTCATGCGTCTGAAGCAGCGTCGCGAGCTCGTCGAACGTGATCTCCTTCCCGTCGATGATCAGGCCGTCCGATGTGATGTGTCCCTGTGCCTCGTCGTGTGCGGACGCCCACGCTCGCCGATGATTGTCCGCGTGGGGACTTCCCCTCCCATATCCCTCACACGTGTCACGATACCAGTGAACCATGAGGACCAGCTCGTGGAGCCGCACCTCGGCCATCGTGAGCGGCGCACGCGCCGACACATTGTAGGCGTCGAGAAGCAATCGCAGCCCGCGCTCCGTCCCGAAGGGTTTCTTGACCCCGCGGGTGACGATCGCGAGGTCGTACGCCGGATCGCCGATCGCCGCCTCGCCCCAATCGAGAACCGAGATTCCGTCGCCCTCCAGGTCCTCGCGAAGATTCTGGCCGAGGAGATCACCATGCAGGAGCGACGAAGGGGTGGCGGGCGGGAGATGGGCTCGGATCCAGTCGTGTGTGGCGCTGGTCTCAGGTTCGTCGATGTCCTCGAGACTCGACGCCATCGTCAACGCGTGTTCCTGGCGCGTCGCGTAGGCCGGGAGCACCCCGCGAACCGGCTCGGGATCGATGGCGTGGATGGCGGCAGCGACTTCCCCGACAACCTCCCACGGCTGTCGGAGAACGGTTGGCCGCAAGCGAAAATCGACCTCCCATCCACCGATCCACTTTTGCACCGTTGCAAGACCAGCGTCGGTTTCGAATTCGCCTAACGGTGTCGGGACTCTGAAGGGCAGTGTCTCGTTCGAGAGGTAACGAAGCAGCGCGCTTCCGCGTGCACCTTCGATTCACGGTCCGGCGACGGATCGCGTCCGGGCAGCTTCACGACCACGGATTGTTCAACGCCTGAGGGCAGACGGATCCCCGCGCTGAAGACACGATTGAACAGTCCCTCACCGATGCGCTTGACCCGCCCGACGGAGTCGCGGTTCGGTCGACCGCCCTCGCGCTAGACGAGCTCGTAGAGTGCGTCTCGGGCGTCGGCCCAGTGTCCAGGGCTCGTGTTCGCTCCGCCCAAGTCCTCAGGCGAGGCGTCGAGTTCGACGGCGGTTGGACCACGTTTCCGCATTGGCCCTCCCTGTTTCGATAGCCTCCGTGCGGCCCGCTGATTGTACGAGCGGCGCTCCGACCTCGAAAGCTCGAGTGCTCGCGCATCGCGGCGATGTTGCCGGAGAGTACATTCTCCGTCCCATGTCGATCACCCACTGGCTGTGAACACGACCGAGCTTCGGGAACTCCTCGACAACACGCTCGCAGGCTCTGCTCCCCACGCCGAGCGAATGACGATTGCTGCGGCGGTTGTCTCGGAGGTGCTTCGGCAACGTGGACCCACTTCTCGAGCGCTTGCACAGAGGTTCGAGTGACGCGGGAGGATCCAGCAATGGATGACAAGGCACGGATCGAGGCGGATCTCGCCGAATTGCGAAGGGTTTGGGAAGCGCGCCGAACCGCCGTGCGAGAAATCCTTCGACGAATCGATCCGCGAGGAATGCGGCGGCCCGCGCGTGATCCGGAAGAGCGCGCCTGGCTCGACGAACGCAACGAAGGAGTGTTTGTGGAGGACGAGGAGGCGGCCGTCGCCGCGCGCGCCTACTACGCGCGCCGGTATCAACGATCAGACCAGCAGGACCAATGAGACATCACTTCGTACGAACGACACTGCTCGTCCTGAGCGCCGCGTCGCTCGCGCTCACGCCGATCCACGCGCAGACCATCGACCGATGGCTCGTCCTCGGTCCACTGCCGGCGAGTCTTCCAGCATTCAGCGCAGGCGGCGACAGCGCCTTGGTCGATGCGAACACCATAGCGCTCGACGGACGATGGCCCGCGCAGGGCGACACCGCCCTCTGGCTCGACGGCCGCACGTATCGCTGGAGCTCAGGAGCCGCTCCGGCGAGTGGTGGAACGTCGTCGATCGTCTTCGCGTCGACCTACCTCGACGCCGACCGATGGCAGCGCGCGCGCCTGACGATTACCGGAAGTACGCACGCATGGATCGATGGCGTGCGACTCGCCGCAGCTCCAGTCGAGCTCACGCAGGGCAAACATTGGCTTCTCGTCGCCCGCGGCTCGAACAGCGAAGCACTCTCCGTGCGCACCGAGCTGCTCACGACCGGCGCGTCGCTCAAGCCGTCGCTCGATCCCGTGCGCCCACCGTCGTGGCGCGACCTGCAGATGATCGCTGAAGCCCGTGAGCTCCGCGTCGACCCGACAGGAAGACGCGTCGCCATCGTCGTCCGGAGAACCGACGAAGCGAACGACCGCTGGACGGGCCGCATCGAAGTGCGCGACATCGCAACAGGTGCGCTCGTCGCGCAACTCGACCCCGGACTCGAGGCGAGCTCGCCACGATGGTCTCGTGACGGCGAATGGCTCGCCTATACGACGCCGAGCGATCAGCAGGGTGCGCGTGGGAGCGATTTGTGGACGTGGAGCCTAACGAGTGGCGCGACACGCGTACTGCGTGACGAGCCCGGACTCTCGAGCGTGCAGTGGTCCAACGACGGCGCGTGGCTCTACTTCACCGCGAGCGGTCGCCCAAACGCATACACACCGCCCAAGCCCGGCGAGGCTCGCAGGTATTCGGATGTCTGGGAACGCTGGACATTTTTTGCCGACAAATCACAGCTCTTCGCGCTCGACGCGAAGCGTGGCACTCGCGTCAGGCTGATCGGCGACTCGGTCTCCTCCGTCAACGGCGCGACGCTGTCGCCCGACGGCACGCACATGGTGTTCTCGCGCACCGTCCGCACGACGGAGCGCCCCTTCATGCGCGCCGAAGTCTGGACCATCGACCTCCGCGATCGCTCGGCAAAGAAAGTCATGGATCTCGCGAAGGAGATCTTCGAGAGTCCGGCGACGTATGCGTGGTCGCCCGATGGGAAGGCCGTCGCCTTCTGCGCGAGCGCGCGCGAGAGCTACGAGGGTGATCCCAAGAAGTTCAATGTCTTCAACAACGCGCTGTACGCGACGCGAGTCGAAGGCGGCGGCAAGCTCGTGCCGCTGAGCGCGGGGTTCGATCCAGCGGTGGGCAGTGGACTCGGATGCCCCGCACTCTACTGGAACGCGAAGGACGGACGGATCTACGCGAGCGCAGATGTCGGCGCGCGCACGCTCCCGGCGCGCACCACGCGCAGCGTGGCGAGTACGCTCGATGGACCAGGCGTGTCGCTCGAGACGATGGCGATTCCGGGTGAGGTGATGGGCGCTCACGATTTCGGCGGCGGGTGGCTCGTCGCGAGCGTCGAGACGCCGACGACACCGGGCGCGGTGTATCGCGTCTCGTTAGGCGATGCCAAGGCCTCGGTTGTCTTCCGTCCTTCCGGCGACGCGCTCACGCAACTCACGATGCCGAGCTGGAAGAGCTGGAGCTTCAAGAACTCACGTGGCGAGGAGATCGAGGGCTGGTATTGGCTGCCGCCCAACTTCGATGCGTCGAGCACGTATCCGATGATCGTGCACTATTACGGCGGCACGCTCGCGATGAAGAAGAGCTTCCAAAGGCGGCTTTTGTGGTACGCGGCGAACGGATACGTGGTGATGATGACGAACCCCGCCGGCGCGCCGGGTTACGGGCAGAAGTTCGCCGACTATCACACCGATGATTGGGGCTTTCCGGCGGGCTCGGACATCATCGAGGGCACGCTGGCGTTCGAGAAGATGAATCGCTGGGTGGATTCTTCGCACGTCGGCAACTTCGGCCACTCGTATGGCGGTTTCATGACGATGCATCTGGCGACGCGAACGAACATTTTCTCGACGTCGATCTCGATCGCGGGGATCAGCAACATCGCGGACTACTGGGGCGGCGGGTGGACGGGGTACAGCTATACGGAGGGGACGTGTCCGGGCTGTTATCCGTGGAATCGGCGGGATGTGTTCGTTGAGCGGTCGCCGTTGTTTCAGGCGGATCGGATCACGAAGCCTCTCTTACTGATTCATGGCACCGACGACACGAACGTGGTGCCCACGGAGTCCGAGCAGATGTTCACCGCATTGAGGATGTTGGATCGGCCGGTAGAGTTGGTGCGAGTGCAGGGAGAGAATCACGGGATCAACTCGAGGCCGAGTGTGGAGCATCGGCTCGACTCGATGTTGCTCGAGTGGTTCGATCGCTTTCTGCGAAATCGCCCGGATGCGTGGAAGAATCGGTGGATGCCGGGCGGCGCCGCGGCGACAACGACACCTGTGCCCTGAGACTTCCTCCGCCGTGCCAGGCGCGAAACACAGTGAGACGGCGTCACGCGAAGGCAGGTCTATCCTTGTTGCTGAATTTCGGGCTTCCGCCACCTTGAACGGCGAGTTCCGGGTTGGAGGCGCCATTTTTGGCGGGACTGGTGGCCGCGTCCGAACATGCCGCGGCGAGGAATAGGATGCTGAGTGGAAAGAGCTTGGAGGGGGACATGCGCTGCTCCTTCGGTGGGATGGTGCACCATGATCGATTGACCCGGCGCTAGCCTGAAGCAGCGCATGGGTCGTGCGCAGGCCGCCGAATAATCCTCAGCACCGTCATGCCTAACGAGACGTCCACGAAATGGTCGCGTGCCTAACGAGTCCCTCAGGCATGGCAGGCTGACTCAACACGGCACGCGAGCTCGGCAAGCCGAGAGAATGGCCCAGGATGTCGCGAGATGCCTTAGCAGGCTCGGGTTGCAAATGAGTTCTTCGCCGTGACGACGCCGCTAGCTGACCGATCCCGCCGCCACTAGGTTCGCCCCGAACCCGCAGCCGCCAGTCGTCCCTACCATGCCTGAAGCAGAAGAGTCAGCGGGCCGACCACCCCAGCGGTGGTCCGAGCTCGCCTCGCTCGTCGATGCGCTGCTCGATCTGTCTCCGGCCGAGCGGGCGGCCCGCATCGCTGACCTGAGCGGTGGTGACCCGGCGCGTCGAGCCGAGCTCGAGGCGATCGCGCTGGAGTGTGAGCGGGAACCCGCGCTCCTCAATCGCCCCGCGACCGATCGGTTCACGGCGCTCTTCGCCGACGCCGCGGCACAGTTCCCCGAAGCACTCGCCGATCGCTATGCCGTGCGCGAAGAGCTCGGGCGCGGCGGCATGGCAACCGTGTATCTCGCTCGCGATCTCAAGCACGGGCGCGACGTCGCGGTCAAGGTCGTGCACCCGGCCGTTCGAGCGTCGTTAGGCGCCGACCGGTTTCTCCGCGAGATCGAGATCATCGCGCAGCTCCGCCATCCGCTGATCGTGCCGTTGTTCGATTCCGGCGAAGCCGACGAACACCTGTACTACGTCATGCCGTACGAGCCCGGCCTCTCGCTGCGCGAGCGGCTTGCGCGCGAGGGACCGATCCCGCTCGCCGAGGTGGTCGCGATTCTCCGCGACGTGTGCGACGCGCTCGCGTATGCCCACGCGCACGGCGTCGTGCATCGCGACATCAAGCCGGGCAACGTACTCCTCGCCGGCCGCCACGCCGTGGTCAGCGACTTCGGCGTCGCGAAGGCCGCGACCGACGCGACCATGGCGGCGACGCTGACCGGCGCGGGAATCGTCATCGGGACGCCGCAATACATGGCGCCGGAACAGATCTCCGCGGATCCGAACATCGATCACCGGGCCGACATCTATGCGGTCGGCGTGTTGGCCTACGAGCTCCTCGCCGGCCACCCGCCGTTCGCCGGTGAAAATCGACAGGCCGTCCTGACGGCGCATCTCGCCAAGCCACCGGTCCCGATCCAGAGCATCCGTCCCGACGTGCCCGCACCACTCGCCGAGCTTGTGATGCGCTGTCTCGAGAAGCGACCGGCCGATCGGTGGCAAACGGCCGACGAGATGGTTCGGCAGCTCGAGACCCTTGGCATCACGCGAAGCGGGCCGGCGGTGCTTCATCGCGCGCAGCGCCGATGGATGCCGAGCATCGCGGTGGCCGCGGCGATCATCGCCGTCATCGCGACCCTCGTCATCGCGTCGCGACGCGTCGGCGGAGGCGACACCTCATGGCGCACGCGCTGGTCGAACGCGAGGATCGAGCGGCTCACGGATTTTGCCGGCGACGAGGTCGACGCATCGATCTCGCCCGACGGGCAATTCGTCGCCTTTCTCGCCGATCGCGACAGCGTCTTCGATGCGTTCGTGAGCCAGATCGGAAGCGGACAGTTCGTCAACCTCACGCGCGGGCGCTTGCCTCAGCTCTACAACGAAGACGTCCGGAACGTCGGATTCTCCGCCGATGCCGCGCACGTGTGGCTCCGCGTCGCCGACATCTCGGCCCCGGCGACCGTGCATCTCGTGCCGACGATGGGCGGCGACGTTCGCCGGTTTCTCGGCACGGCGGTCATGGCCGCGTGGTCCCCGGATGGATCTAGGCTCGCCTACCACGAGACCACGCCGGGCGATCCGATCTTCGTGGCGGAGAGCGATGGCTCGAATGCGCGGCGCGTCTTCATCGCGAAGCCAGGGGTGCATTGCCACCACCTGAGCTGGTCGCCGGACGGGCGATATCTGTATTTTTCGTCCGGCGTCCCGCCTAACGAGATGGACATCTGGCGCATTCCCTCGACCGGCGGAACGCCCGAGCGCATCACGAGCCACAACTCTCGAGTCGCGTATCCCGTGCCGATCGACGAGCGCACGCTGTTCTACACTGCGACCGATGACGACGGGACGGGGCCCTGGGCCTATGAGATCGATACGCAGGACCGCGTCCCGCATCGTCTGAGCGCTGGCGTCGAACACTACGTTTCGATCGCAGCGGCCGCCGACCGTCCGGGTCAGCCGAGGCGCGTGGTGGCGACGGTGTCGAATCCGAGCGTTCAGCTCTGGAGCGTGCCGATCACCGGTGACGTCGCCGACGAATCTCGCGCGACTCGCATCGAGCTTCCCACCTCGCGGTCCGCCGCGCCTCGGTTCGTCTCGGATTCATCGGTTCTCTATCTCGCCTCGCGCGGTGGCGCCGATGGGTTGTGGCGATTCTCGAACGGCGTCGCGACCGAGCTGTGGAAGGCCGCGGCCGGAGCAGTCGTCGGCGCCGCCGCACTCTCGCCCGACGGAAGCCGGGTCTGTTTTCCCGTTAGGCGGGACGCGCGTTCCACGCTTCGTTGCGCGGCCGCCGATGGATCGAGCGCCGAGACGATCGCCGAATCGCTGAACGTGCGGGGCGCGCCATCGTGGTCGCCGGATGGGAACTGGCTCGCCGTCGCGGCTCAGGACAGCGACGGCGTTCACGTGTTCAAGGTTCCTGCGAACGGCGGCGCATCAGTGCGTTTGGTCGATGCGGTGTCGTCGAACCCCGTGTGGTCGCCCGACGGCAAATTCATCCTGTACGCTGGAACGCCGCGCGGGCGTAGCGTGCCCGTGGCCGCCGTCACGCCCGAGGGCAAGCCCTACCCGCTCCCCTCACTCCTCGTGGATCGCGTCGGCGATGGCTATCGCTTCATCCCCGGCACGACACAGCTCATCGTTAGGCAGGGCGGCTTCCGGCAGCAGGATTTCTGGTGGTTCGACATCGCGACCGGTCAGCGAAAGCAACTCACTCGGCTTCGGCACGGCGAGTCGCTTCCGCGGTTCGATGTGTCGCCCGACGGAAAACGCATTCTCTTCGAGCGCGTGCGCGACAACTCCGACGTCGTCCTGATCGAGCTGGATCGCAAGTGAGTCGATGAGCGACACGAACGACCCGACCGACGTTCTCACGGAGCTCCGATCCGGCGCTGGCGCATCGCTGGATCGCATCATGCCGCTCGTGTATGACGAGCTGCGTCGGATCGCACACGCGCATCTCGCGGCGCGCGGCGGCGACGGGACGCTGCAGACGACCGGGTTGGTGCACGAGGCATATCTCAAGCTCGTCGACCAATCCCGCGCGCAATGGACGGATCGCGTGCATTTCATGTCGATCGCCTCGCGTGCGATGCGTTACGTGCTCGTCGATCGTGCACGCGCGCGCGGGGCGCTCAAGCGTGGCGGCGTGCGCCGGCGCATCTCGCTCGACGAGGAGCAGATCGCAGCGGCCGACCAACCCGAAGCACTCCTGCAGCTCGACGACGCACTCAGCCGGCTCGGCGCACTCGAGCCGCGACTCGCTCGCGTGGTGGAGTGTCGCTTCTTCGGTGGTCTCACCGAGGAGGAGATCGCGGCGGCGCTCGGCGTCACCGTTCGAACGGTGCATCGGGACTGGGTCAAAGCCCGCGTGCTCCTGCGTCGTGCGCTCGACGTGGACGCCGAGCAGGAGCAGCGCGGGTGAAGAGTGCCGTTAGGCTTATTTGAGCGAGCCTTTGAGCGCGAGCGCTGCGGCCGCGCGCCCGATCTCGCGTCCGGCGTCGATGTCGAAGCGGTAGTGAATGCCACCATACACGCGCGACATCCCCGCCTCGTCGACGATTGCCTCCAGTCGCGCGCGCTCCTGAGGAAACGCAGCGGCGACCACTCCCATCATTGCTGCGGTCATGCACGAGTGTCCCGAGGGATAGGACGGATGATTCGGCAACGCGATCGGCATCGTGATGGCTGGATCCGCCTGCGACGGCCGGATGTACCAGTAGGCGAACTTCGAGTCCCAGCAGGCGATCTGCGCGTCGAAGGTGGCCGCGTTCGCGAACGCGAGGATGCGCGCCGCTTCGTCTTCCGTCGTTCGATGTTCGCGAATCAGGTCGTCGACGATGAGGTTGAGCGAGCCGGCAGTGAACGGCCCACTCGACGTGTTCCAGAGCTGTGCGATCGCAATCTGCTCGGCCGTTCGCGAATCGGAGATCTTCCGCACCTCGGCGAGCGCCGTCGCGAACTCGGGAGAGCCCATCGCCGGGGGCGCGGCCGCCCGGAGCTGGTTCGCCGATGTCAGGAAGAACGGCTTGGTCCCGTGAAGCGACCGGACGATCGCCGCGGTCGACGGCACCCATCGTCCAGCGCCGACCGGCGGCGTTCCCACGGGTTCGACGAGGTAATTGTCGCCTGCGGCCTGAGCGACGATCGCCGCGCCCACTTTTCGTCCGAGCGACTGACCCGCAGCGAGGTCCTCGTTAGGCGCCGACGGCCAGGGTGGGATCGAGAGGTCGCCGTTCAGGAGCGACTCGTTCGAGGCGACGTCGAGCGGGAAGAAGGAGTTGAGCACGGCGACCGACGCGCCGCCGACCGCTGCGGAGACTGACGGTGGCCGAGTTGCGCTCGCGGCGGCTCGCGCGGCTGTGATGGCGCGATATTGGGCGACGGAGAGATAGGTGAGGATTCGGCTGACGGCCGCCTGTCCGTTGGAGCTTGGCTGTCGTGCGACGACCAGTGCGACGGCGCGTTGATTCCAGCGAACGCTGGTGCTCACTCGCGCACTGTCGGCGGCGAGGAGGGTGGGTGTCGTTGGTTCGGAGCCGTTGCTGCAGGCGGCTGCGACGAGCGTCGCGACGAACATCGTACGTCTCGATATCCGGATCATGGTAACCTCGCGTGAGTGGGCCAGTTCACACGCGGTTTCGAGAAGTCGCCAAAAAACCGGACATCGCCTTCGAACTCTCCGCCCGATCGAGCGCGGCGGACGCTCCGAAGGTGCGTTCAGCGGCTACGACTATTGCCTCGCTTTCTCGCCGGCACGAGGCCCGGTTTCGTCTTGTGCGCCGCAGCTCGGGGGCGCCCGCCTTTCGCGCCGTTGCGCCTTGCAGCGTCCGCCTTCGCCTCGCTTGTCGACCGACCACCGCGTCGCGCCAGCTCCTGCGCGAGCGACCCGGCTCCAAGCGCGTCCAATAACAGCCCCGGGACGCTCAACTGCACATCGAGAGCGTCCCAATGCAGCCCATCGCCGGAAGGACTCAGTGTGACCTGGGCGAGATCCTCGCCCGTGACGTCCATCTCGCACCGCGGTAGTCGCTACGTGGCTCTCTTGCGTCTGCTCTTCTTGCCCGTTGGCGGCGTGCCTGCTTCGACTACTCGTTAGGTGCGTCGCTGCGTGAGTGTTGGCCGCCGCGCGCAGCGCCGGGCGCGTCGCTATCCGAACTCGTAGCCGCGTGCAACCCAGTAGTGCCAGTCCGCTATCGCCTTCTGCGTGTCGTCGTCGGCGCGCGGAGCACCCAGCTGGGCGAGCGGAACTGCAAGCACCCGGCGCCGCCATCGGACAGAGACGAACATCTCGCGCTCGCATTCCTCCTCCGCGGCCATCCGGAGTACCGTCACCGAGTCATCCTCGCTCAATGGCGAAGTCGCGCGCGTCGCGACGCATTGTGCCGCAAACGGGAAGCACAGTTGCCTCTCGAGATAGTAGTACCACCCCATGACCTGGTCCTCGCCGCCGTAGGCATCGACGATGATCTCGTCATGGATGCGCGCTTCACGCGTCGAACTTCCCGGCGGCAGCCGTCGCTGCGCCCTCCTTTCGGCCTGTGCCTCGGCACGCTCCGCCCGTCGGCGATCCGTTCCCCTGCGACGCTTCACTCGTCCGCCTCGGCGAGTGCGCGGATCCTTCGTTTGATGGCGCTGAGATACCCGCGCCTGCGCGGGTGTCTCTTCTTGAGCGCGTGTAACCGGGCGTCGAAACCGACGAGTGTTCCCGCTGCGCGCGCAATGTCGCGCAGGTCGATCGTTAGGCGCACGGCCTCATCATACTCACGATCGAAGACAAGCCGCTCGAGCGTCTGCCACGCCAGGTCGCCCTGCGCCGCTATCTCGGCGAGGTCCGTTCGACGGAGAGCCGCAGCTTTTGCCCGTGCGCGAACGAGCTGCTCGGCCTCCTTATGCTCTCGGGCCGAGCGATGCTCGTCCGCACGGCGGAGGAGTTCGCGCGCCGTAGTGGGGACGCGCGCTTCCGCGGCGGCGCTCAGCAGATCTTCGTCGATACGCAGAAAGTCCATGAGTCCCACGAGCGGTGCCGAGGGGTCGGCGATTCCATCGGGGACTCTCGGTTCGCTTGCAGTCTCCTTCACATCGCCCGACTGAAGCGCAAGCAGCCATGCGATGTAGGCTGGAGCGAGGTCTCCATCGAGCAGGATTCTGCGGAGCGGTGTGAGCGCGCCTAACGAGAACGAATCCGACCACTCGTCGTCCTCGGGTTCTTCATTCTCGCTCCAGAAGTCGACCACCACGTGCGCGCCGACTCTGGCCAGAGCTGCCGATCGTCCAGGGAAATACGCCTTGAGTGAGCGCACGTCGACCCGCGCGGCTGGAAGGCGCAGCATGAACCGGCGCGTGCCCCAGTTCGCAAAGTAGAGGAGCGCGTCGAAGTACCGGCTCAAGAGCTTCGCTGGGTCGGCTTTGAGGTCGCCCCACTCGTATTCGTTCCAGAACCGCGTTCGGGTAATCTCGGCTCGGCTCGAAATCGCGCGAAGCTCCGCCATCTGCTGCTGGGTAAGCGGACGATCGAGTGCGACGAATTCGTAGACCTGGTGCTCGCTCATTGCGCCTCAAGATCGCGAAGGGCTACAAATCGCGCAGGCCCCGCCGACCATGATCCGAGTCGTAGGGTTTGCTCGCGATCACCCTTGCGGCTCCGTGTCCGACTTGTACAGATTATCTGTACATCTGCTCGGACGAGCATGCCCATGGCCACGACAGTCAGCTACAGCTACGCGCGCGAGCATTTCGCCGAGATCCTCGATGAGGTGGAGAGCAGCCGCGAGGCGGCGGTGATTCAGCGTCGCGGGCATGAGGACATGGCGCTCGTCCCTGCGGATGAGCTCTCGAGTCTTCGCGAGACGGCCTATCTGCTCCGTTCGCCGGCCAACGCGGCGCGCCTTCTCGCCGCCCTGACGCGTGCGCGTCGAGGAAAGACACCGGCCCAGGACGTCGAGGCCCTCCGGCGTGAGCTCGGACTGTCCAAATGAGTCGCAAGCCTGAATCGGCCACGCGAAAGAAACGCGTCGCTGTCCTTCAGGATGAATGCCGAGACGATCTTCGGCACTGGGTCGACACCAATCGGAAGATTGCTCTTCGGGCGCAGGATCTGATCGAGGCCGCCATCCGAGGCCCGTACACTGGGATCGGCAAACCAGAGCATTTGAAACAGCTTGGCGGCAACGTCTGGTCTCGGCGGATCACGGATGTCGATCGTCTCGTGTACGAGGTTTTCGACGATCGGATCGAGTTTCTCCAGGCGAGATATCACTACGGTTGATTGCGGCGCCGGGAACTGGGGCCGTTATTGGGTACGTGGTGACGTCTTCGTCGAGGTTCCCGGTAACTGGATGGCTGATCCCGTTGATGTGATAGCCGTCGGCCCCCTGACACTTCGCGTCGCTCGTCGTGAAGTCGTGCTCGCGGATCGCATCATCGGTTTCAAGCATTGGAAGACGACCGCGTTCGGTGCACAGGCGATCGTGCTGCTTGGATTGTTCGGGACCTCACTCGATGAGGCGCGGCTTCGTCAGCCACTTCTGTCCGAGGGAGCGGAGGATGCGCTCGATGCGCTCACGCAACTCGCCCGAGCTGGAGGAAAAGTGAGCACCGAGGCCCTCGAAGACCTGCTCGGTCGCTTGCATCGGCAGAAGGGTGCGGAGGGAGGATGAGCGAACAAATCGACAAGGATCTCGAGTCCCTGCGACGGATGTGGGAGGAGCGACGGTCCGCGGCACGAGCCATTCTCGCACGGATCGATACGCGGGGCATGACTCGACCTGCTCGTGACCCGGAGGAGCGCGCGCGTGGCTCGATGCGCGCGACGAGAGCGGCTTTGTCGAAGACGAGGCCGCGGCTCAGGCCGCGCGTGCCTACTACGAGCGCCGGTATAACCGCTGAACGTCTGGTGTCTCTCGCGTTGTCGCGGCCGTGGCGGCGTTTCCCAAGTCTCGGCCCCTCCGGCCGCGCCGCAATCAGCAGCGAGCCAGGGGCCGATCTCGAGCCCACGCACCAGCGAACAGCAAGAGAAGTCGCCAACAAAACCGGACGTCGCCATTCGAAGTCTGGCGGCGACCCAGCGTGGCGGAAGCTACCGCTGCGGCCGAACGAGCCTCTCGAAGGATGGTTGGCCGTGGAGCGACCCCAACGCGGCGACATAGTGCCACGTCTCCATCGATCGTCCTTCGGAGAGCGCCTGCTGGAGCAACTGCACTGCCAGCTCGTGCTCGCCGAGCGCGCCGACGATGGCTGCACGCCAGAACGTGTTGGCGCCAAACATCCACTGCCGCTGGAGGGTGCCTAACGAGTCCGCGATCGCCCGCGCTCGGCCACGGTCGCCCCGTGCGACCTCCGACAGGCCGAGATAGCCGGCCGCGTCGAGACGCGTCGTGTCGCGCGCCACGGCCGTGAAGCGCGGCTTCGCGCTGTCGGGCATCGCACTCGCGAAAAAGATCACGCCTTCCGCGAGCCGATGACCGGGCGAAGGCGCAGCCGACGGATGCGCGGCAATCCACGCACGCGCCATCGTGAGCACGCGCGCAGCCGTCGCCGAATCGCCATGTGCGCGAAGCTCCATCGCGCCGGTGGTGACACGATTCAGTGTCGACCCACTCGAATCACTCGTCGCGCGAAGCAGCGTGTCCACGAGCGCCAGCACGGTCGCACTCGCCCGCTCGCCCGCGCGCGCGCGAAGCAGCAGGCCGCTGAGGACGCCCCCGTCCCGAAACACTGTTCGCTTCGCGAGAAGCACGTTCGCCGAGCGATCGTATTCGCCGGCCTGATGGTACGCCTCGGCGAGCATCGCGACCTGGCTGGCTGCGGCCGGTCCTCCCATGAGGAGGTACGTGTCGAGCGATCGCTCGAGCGCCGGCGCCGCGAGAGTCGGCCGCAGGAGATAGTTCGCCGCTTCACCGAGCAGCGACAGCGACAGCGCGCTCGAGTCGCGCGCGAGGAGCTGCTGCTGCGCCCGAAGCAACCCTGCGAGGTTCCCATTCAGCTCGGCCGAGGCGTAGTCGAGCTGCAGACGCTCGACTGCGCTCAATCCCTGCGGCAGGCGCTCGATGCGCCGGAGCATGGAATCGGCGCGCGCGAACTCTCCCGCATTGAGGTACTGACGAGCGAGAAGCTGATAGGCGAGGGTGTACGTGCTATCGATCGCGATCGCTCGCTCGAAGAACGGGCGCGACCCGACATTGTCGCCATATCTCGAGAAGCGCTCGAACCCGCGCGCGAACTCCTGATACGCCGCGTTCTTCGGCGCGCGATAACCCTTGGGCAGGATGGTCAAATCGCGGATGCCCAGACCGCCGAGCAGCCGGTCGCCCACCGCATCGATGACCGCGAGCGAGTTACTCGTTAGGCCCGCGACCGGATCCAGCGTGACGACGACCTTCCCCGTTCGGACATCCGTCACCTGCGTCTGCAGCGTCAACGAGTCGCCGCGCACGACGATCGTTCCCGACACGAGCAGACCCGCGTGCGTCGCGGCCGCGAGTCGCTGCAATCGCTCCGCCATCCCTCCAGTCGTGTCGCGCGTCGCCATGAGCACGGTGCTCGACGGCACCACGTCCATCGACCCATTCTGCGAGGCGCCGAGGGCGAGCCGGTCGGCGGCGATGCGTCCGAGCTGGTCGTATTGGGGATCGCCGGTGAGGTTCTCGAACGGCGCGACGAGGAGCCGCGAGGAGGGAGTCACCGCCCGTGTCGCGCCTCGCCCGAAAACGAGCCATGCCCCGACCGTCGCGACGGCGACGATGCCGGCAGCGGCGAAACCAAGTGTCCGCCGAAACACGCGCCGCGGCCTCGCGCCGCCCGACATGTTCGTCGTCGCGGAGATCGTCATGGCGTCGAGCGCCTGCACGATCTCGCCCGCACGCTGTGGCCGATCCGCGGGCCGTTTCTCGAGGCAGCGCATGATCATCGCCGCGAACGCAGCCGGCACCGCGGGCCGAAGCTTCTCGAGGGGCTCGGGCGATTCGGTGACGTGAGCGCCGAGCACCGCTTGCAGCGACCGTCCGGCGAATGGTGGCTGGCCCGTCAGCATCTCGTAGGCGAGCATGCCTAACGAGTACAGATCCGCGCGGTGGTCCACGTTCGGGTCGGCGGTCACCTGCTCCGGCGCCATGTACGCCGGCGTGCCGACCGCGAGCCCCGTCGCCGTGAGCCCGGCGTGTCCGGCGGTCGCGGAAGCGAGGAGTGCTTTCGCCACGCCGAAATCCGTCACGAGCGCGACGCCGCCGGAGAGCAGCACGTTCGCCGGTTTGATGTCGCGGTGGACGATCCCCTTCTCGTGCGCGTATGCGAGCGCGGTGGCGATCTCGCGGACGAGGCGCGCGACGTCGGCGACCGGAAGCGCGCCGCCGCGCGCGAGCCGCTCGCGCAGCGATTCTCCCTCGACGAACGGCATCGTGTAATAGGGGAGGCCGTCCGTCTCTCCAGCCGCGAGCAGCGGGACGATGTGCGGATGCTGGAGGCTCGCCGCCATCGCGATCTCGCGCTCGAAGCGCGCGATGGAAACATCCGCGGCTTGCTCGGGGGCGAGCACCTTCACCACGATCCGCCGGCCGAGTCGCTTCTCCTCCACGACGAACACGCGCGACATTCCGCCGCCGGTGAGCTCTCGCTCGATCGTGGAGGTCTCGCCGAGCGATGCCTGGAGTTGGTCGTGAAGCTGCGTGGGATCCGTGCGGGCGGAGGAGGTCACAACGTAGCCCTCCGCCCGACACGCGGATACCGGCATTCGACCTATTCAGCTAACGAATGACTCCGAAGTCCTGTGGTGGACCATCGGCGGGCCCGATGATCCAGAGGCGTTCGCCAACGAGTTTCGTGAGTTGCGCCGGAGGTTCGACGATTCGGCTGTAACCGCCTGTCGTTAGGCTCAAGCTGTAGCCATCCGTTGGAGACCAGAGCAGAAAGCCGTCGCGCACCGGGCGCTTTCCAGCACATTGGGATCCTAAGCTTAGAATTCCACGTGGACAAGTTGTCGCG
>JADMIO010799898.1_pt1 | contig 117366 bp, 80 predicted proteins | sample 8958161 | NCBI WGS metagenome assembly JADMIO01 (sample SAMN16585339, study PRJNA669376) | soil metagenome | isolation source: Crop rotation soil | place: USA: Cullars Rotation, Alabama | collected 2011
GCCGCGACTTCAAGTCACGTGAATTCCAAGCTTCGGATCCCACTGTGCTGGAAAGGTGGAGTACGCGCTCGTCGGCGGGGACGCGGAACCAGTGGCGAGGCGCACGTCGCATAACGGGACCGGCCACTCCCGGCCCGAGGATGAGTGTCCCTATGACCATAATCACCGCATACCACGGATGGCTCGGCCCGAGAGCGAACCAGAGAACAATCAGCATCCCGGCCATGAACAACATCACGGCCCAGTACCCCTTGGGCAGCGATTGCGTTATCCACTCGTAGGCGGCACGTTCGCTCGGCGTCAGTTCAGTGCTCACACGACGCGCCAGAACGCACTCATTTCTTTGGCTGTTCTGCGTCATTCGGTTTGTCCCGCGGCAACTCAAATGTCGTTTTGGGCCTATGTAGGAGCAGCGCCAACACTTTTCCCTCGCTGTCTTTCTTGAAGGAGACCGTATTCGAATTGCTGTTTAGCAGCTTCCAGCGCCCCTCCTTGTCTGGCGCCCCTAGCTCGTTCACCAGTTCACAGGGAACATCCAGGGCCAGTTTCCCGCAGCGGAATACGACTTGGAACGGGGTGTCTTTGAATGGCCCAAAGTTCGCGTAATAGGTGCCGATCAGCGGTTTCAACTCAGCGGGCACCTCCCCGGCACCCTCGCGCTGGAGCAGTGCATCTTGGATCGTCGTCTCCAATCGGATCATGCTGACCTGGCCCCGCGATTGCGTGAAGTAACAGACAATCAGATCCTCCTCGGGAAAGGCCCAGGCGGCCGTGCCATCCGAGCCGCTGTGACCGAAGACCCTCACATCCGTCTGAGGCGGACTTTCGCCGGGAGCGTAGAGAATGGACATCTGGCCGTAGTGCGGCTTCAGCCCGAAAAACCCGCAGGGGTACGGCTTATCGTTTCCGAGTTGTTTCATCGGCGAGGTGGGAGTCAGGACGCGGGCGAGCGCCTCGTTGGAGAGCAGCCGTTTGTCGCCGGCCATGCCGCCGTCCATCCACAGCGCGAGGAAGCGGGCATAGTCGGCGGGGGTTGAGTAGAGCGTCTGCGAGCCCCACGCGAACGGATACAAGGGTGGTCCATCTGGCTTCCAGATCCGAGTCCACGTTCCGGGACTGCCGAAGTAAAGACTCGCAACGCGGTGCTTGCGCGGGTCGTCGGCCTTCGAGAGATAGAACGAATCGGCCATCCCCAGCGGCTGCAAGATCCGCTCGGTGACGAAGCGGTCGATCGTCGTGCCGCTGATCCGTTCGACAACGGCCGCCGCGGCGTCGCTGCCAGCGTCTGAGTACCAGAACTTTTCTCCCGGTTTGAATTGCGGCCCATTCTCTCCGATGGCTTTCGCCTGGGTTTGCAGGTCGGAGTACTGATAGGGTCCGAAGAGCAGGATCGTCAGAGGCAATCCACTCCGGTGTTGCAAGAGTTGCTCGATCGTGATGGCCTTCGATTTGTCGTTGTCGAATCCGGGTAGGTATTTCGCGACGGCATCGTCCAGATGCAGTTTCCCCTCGTCGGCCAGCATCTGCACGGCGACGCCCGTCAGCGGTTTGGTCATCGAGCGGATGTTGAAGATCGTGCCGCGCTCCATCACTCGTTTGTCTTCGCGATCGCGCTCTCCGTAGACCTCGTTCAAGATTGTCTTGCGGTTCTTGATGATCAGTAGCTCGCCGCCGACGATCGTGCCGTTCTTCACGTACCCTTCTACCTCGTCGGCCACTCGGCGCACGGCTGCGGCCGAAACGCCCTGGCTTTCGGGTGTGGCGACCGGAAAAGCGGGCTTCTCATCGGCCGCCGTCAGCGGAGCCGCGATGCCAAGAAGAACGAACAACATCGAAAATGTTCTCATCATCGTTGGCCTTTCATTTGTCTTCCGATTGGCAGCGACGCGACACGGGAGGCGTGAATTGCAACCAGAACACACCGGCCGAGTTCGCTGTGGCGCATGCTAGACGACAGGTGTTGGTAAATCGCTTGCATCTTCGAGCATCTGGCTGAGGCAGATGACATAACCATCGGGATCGGTGATTTCAAACTCAGCCAGCCCATAAGGCATCCGCTCCAGCCGGCGAGTCACGATGCCACGGGCGCTGAACGCTGCGAACACCTCACGAAAACGCTCGCCTTCGCGCCGGAGATAAACGTCCCAATCATACTGCCGCGGTATGGGTCGCACCGGAGGTGAACCACGCCGCAGCATTAACTCAACCTGCCCTTGCCTAAGGATGGCAAACTCGAACGGCGGCGTTGAAGGAAACGGATCGCCCACAAGAGCGAGCGTGTCGCGATACCACTCGATGGAGCGGGCAACATCGGCTACTCGCAAGACGGGAACTGCCAGTTTGATAGCCATTGAGTTTCCTGATGCCACCCAGAGGTCTGCCGAGTCGATGGCGTCAACAATTCGATGAAGGGCATCGGCACACCATGCACCCCTAACGCCGCCCTTTCAGCGAATCTGATGGTCTGCAAAAACGTCGCCACGGCGGGCCATCGCGCCGTTCAGTCCATCTCGCTACGGAAGCGATCCAAGCGACCACGACGCGGACTTCATCGGCAGCGTTCGTTCCTGAAGCTGGATTATGCGGTCCCTGCAGCGGTTACTGCGCCTTGTCCGCGTCCTTCTTCTCGCCCGTCAACTGCGTCTTCAAATACACCAGTGCGTCATTCAGTTGGCGATCTTTGAACTCCAGCTTCTGAGCGGAGCCACCGATGACATCTCGCTGCCGGCGATATTCGAGATAGTCCTGCATCTCCTGCTGAGTCACTTCCACTTTGTGATCGGGGTCAGGTCCGACGCCCCATTCCTCGTCGTCCTTTGCGCCGGGGAACTTGTGGATGTTTCGTCCGCTAGGCCGGAGGTACTGAGCCGTCGTCAGCTTCAACGCGCTGGAACCCCCTTCGAGTTCGATAACGTTCTGCACGCTCCCTTTGCCCCATGAGCGTTCGCCGACGACGACCGCTCGCTTGTGATCTTGCAGAGCCGCGCTGACGATCTCGCTTGCGGATGCGCTGAAGCGATTGACCAGGATCGCCATCGGGAAGCCAGAGAACGTGCCGTCCTTCTCAGCGGTCCAGACGCGGTTGTCCGTGTTGCGACCTTTGACGCTGACGATCGTGCCACTCTCCAGGAACAGATCGGCAATCTTGGTCGCTTGACCTAACAGCCCGCCGGGATTGAATCGCAGGTCGAGCACCAACCCCTTCATCTCGTCTTTCTTGAGTGTCTCGAGAGCCTCTTGCAGTTCATCGGCGCTGCGACGGCCGAAATGCGTTAGACGGATGTACGCGATCTTGCTCTCGGAATCGACGAAGAAATTCCAACTATCGTCCGGCTTGTGCGTGTCGCCCAGCACCGTCGCCACTTGGATCAACGCACGCGTGATCTTGAGCTGCTCAATCTTGTCCGAGCCGGCATGTTGCACGCCGAGCGTCACTTCCGTTCCCGGCTTGCCCTGCAGTGTCTTGACCGCTTCTTCGAGCGTGATCCCTTCGGAGGATTTTCCTTCGACTTCCATAATGAGATCGCCGGACTTGATCCCCGCTTTGTAGGCCGGTGTGCCGGGTAGTGGGGTCATCACCATCAGCCGCTTCGATTTCTGGTCCATCTGCACTTGGATGCCGATGCCGCCGAATTCTTGCTCAACTTCCTGGTTGAAGCGTTTCAATTCTTCCGGGCTGATGTAGTTCGAGTACGGGTCGAGCTGCGTGACCATGCCCCGAATCGCTGCCTGAATGAGCTGCCGACGATCGACGTCTTTGACGTAGTTCCGCTCGATCTGCTCGAACGTATCGGCGAACAGCCGCATCAACTCATAGTCTTCATCCCGCTTGGCATCAGCTTTCGACTTGTCGTCCGTGCCCTTTTGCTCGGCAGCGGCTTTGTCCTTCGGCGGATCGTCCGCGTGAGAAGAGACGAACGAGACAGTCAGTCCGAGCAACAGCGAACTGAACAGCAACCAAGAGAGGCGACGCATGAGAATGTCCCAACTTGCGAGGGAAAGATCGTATCCGTGATCTGTCGTCCAACGATTTTTGTGCGACCTCGAGCCGCACTCCGAAGTCGCGAAGGAGTCTAGGCCAAGCGATTTCTCGAAACAAGCGGGCTTCGCTGGACGTCCTGCGGAGCGGAGCACTACGACGAAAGGCATGCCTTGAAACTGGCAATCGTCTGCCGCGCGGCCTCGTCCGAGTTCGGCAGCGGCAGGATTTCTGCGGATAGGTAGCCGTCGTAGCCGATGCGACGCAAAGCGCCGATGATCGGCGACATCGGCGTGTGCCCGAAGCCGACCGCTCGGCGATTGCTGTCGGCGAAATGGACGTGCCCGATGTGCGGGCCAACCTCGCACAAGGCGGTCGCAATGTCCGGCTCTTCGATGTTCATATGAAACAGATCGCACAGCAGCTTGACGTTCTTCGCCTTTAGCGAGCCGATCAGTTTCACGCCGTCCGAAACCGAGTTGATCAAGTTGGTCTCGTACCGATTGAGCGGTTCGATCAGCAGGGTCGTGCCATGATCAGCCGCTCGCGGCGCGAGTTCGTCCAGAGCTTCGGCCAACCAGACGAGGTGCTGCTCGTGACTGATTCCGCCGTCGGTGCGGCCTTGCATCGAACCGATGATGGCCGGTGCTCCGAATGACCCCGCGGTGTCGATGATCTCGCGAATGAAGGCTTGCGCTCGTTGTCGCACAGTTTCGTCGTGATCGGTCAGCCGCAACTTCTGCACGACCCAACCCGCTCCCGTCCCCATTGCCGCCAACTTCAGGCCGTGTTGATCGAGACAGCTTCGCAGCAACGAGACATCCAATTCTGCCGCCGAACGAGGAAACACCTCAACCGCATCAAATCCCAACTCCGCCGCCTTGGCACACCCGGCTGCCAAGTCATGCCAGAACACAAACGGCCCGCCCGACGCTTCGGGGACCAGAGAAATCGTAACCGCGGATCGCATGGGATTGTGCTCGTGTTGGAAGTGGTTGGGGCGACGTTGCATCGCAACGTTCTGCTTGGATTGTGTCCATCCGCGCTGCGTTGTCGAGCGATCAGAACCGGGCTGGAGTTCGCCTTCACATCGCCAAATTCAGTGACTATAACCCCGCCCCGCGTCGCGGCCTCCGCGACGAGCCGCCATCGTAGCTCAGTCGGCAGAGCGATGCTTTCGTAAAGCATAGGTCGTCGGTTCAAATCCGACCGATGGCTCTTTCGTAGAGAGTCTCAACGCATCACAAAGGCCCCCATCTTCCGTCAGGAGATGGGGGCTTTTCGCTTGGCGGTCGAATGCCAGAAAGCCGCAGCCTGAGTCAACGCGGCTTCATGCCGGAAAGGACATTTCGGCGTACTTCTGGACGATGCGTTGAGCAGTGCTTGTCGGTCCAGGAAAGAGCGTCCGCTGGCCGTGGATGCCCTTGAACGTGGAGAGGATGAATTCGACGTCGTCTCGGTCGATGCCGTAGAGATGAAAGAACGCGGCGTCGAGTTCGGCCGTTAGTTCCGCACGCTCGGCTTCGTCCCACCTATTGAGCCGGCCGGCGTATTCCGTTTGGAAGCTGCCGCTGGTGAAGTCGCAGGCTTTGGCCAGCGGCAACATGTCTTCGGCGGTGCAGGTTAGCTTGAGCACTCGCTCGCTGATCCAGGTTTCCAACGTCGCGCGGGGGGCCCACGGGCAAGGTTTGGAATAGGTGTCGGGCGGCAACACGGGCAGTTGCTCGACAATAAAAAAGTTTAAGGAGATGCCACCAAATTTCTGTTTCGTGCAATAGTCCAAGGGAATCGAATTGAGATTTGCCAGAAGGCAAAGCTGTCGGATGAGAGGTGTTTGGCTAACAAGCAGCGGAACTTTGTTTGTCGCGCCGACTCGTGGGATCATGGTCGCGAGAAATGTCCGTGTGTCGGTTGCCCTCGTCACATCCCGGAAACCAATGAACGCCTGATGGGATGACGTACTCAGCGCCTCCTCGACCAATGATTGAGGCACCCACCATCTTGGAAAGACAAGATGTTCCGGATTCTGATGTTGAACCAGAGTTGTTTCCGCGGCCTGTCCCTGATTGACCCAATTCGACGTATCTTCAAAGACCGTGCCGAATCGGTGATCGTAAGGCCTAAACATTTTTGCCTCATAGACTGGCACGCACACCTGTTTGCCTTTGATCCAGTAATTCTTCTTGAGTTTGAATCCATCGGCCTTGAGCCTGTCTGGTTCACGGAACAAATGCGAATCACTTGTCTGATTAAACAGCCCCTGTTTGAACTTGATCTTCCACGGATTGCGGGTCGGGCCAGTGCGGTTGTCATCGATCAAGACAGGAATACGCCGGTAGATCGCCTTTGTGAGTTCTGCATCGCGCCTCGACGCGAAGAGCGGACAGGTGCGTGTGTTCGGATTCAGTAACCGAATGTCGCGGCCGTTCAATGCGACATGACGCGACGGTTCGTCAATCTCTTCCATCGTATGGGCGAAGAACACGAAGTCGGCGTGGGCAACCGTGATGGCAGAGCCCGAAAAATTCAGAATGCAAAACCTGTACGAAGCGTGAACATCGGGGAAGAAATTCTTCTGGTTCTCAAAGTCGTATAAGCGGATGAGCCTGCCGGATTCGGCGATGGCAGCAAAGAAGTCCTTTGTCGTCATGTCCGATGCAATGCCCGATGGCACCAAGAGTCCGACGGACCCACGAGGTGCCACGATTTGATAAGCCAACTCCGCGAAGACGGCGTACAGATTCGTGCGACCTTTACCGGTGAGTGGATACCCACCGCTCTCTTGGCAATATTCCCGAACGGAATCAATCGACGCTTTCACTTCTTGATAACGATGGAAGAGTTGCCAATCGGACTTTTCGAGCGCTTCCACCATCGCTTTTCGTTTGGCACCCGTTGTTGCCGTGGCAATTTCTGGTGCAGGCAATGAAAAGAATTCGCGTTCGGAAAGGTCCATGCGTTCCCAGGGCGGATTGCCGATCACACAGTCGAACCCGGATTCTTCGCGGTTGAACACATCGGGAAACCGCTCATGCCAGTCGAAACCAGCCGGATGGACTTCGGGATCGTGAACCAGTGAGTTGCCGTGGACAATGTTTTCCGAAAGCTTGGCAAGCAGTTGGCCGGGACTGGCCGAGCGAATCCAGAGCGCCAGTTGGGTGATCTCGACCGCTTCGGGAGAGAGATCCACGCCGTACAAGTTCTCTTGCAGAATCATCGTCGGAATTTGATCGGCGAGCTTCTTCGCACCACGCTCGCCCGTGTGTTCGAGGTGGCGGATGACCTCGTGATAGCGGGCCTCCAGTACGTTGTAGACTTGAAACAGAAACGCTCCGCTGCCACAGGCGGGGTCGACAATCTTGAGGTTCCGCAAGATGGTCAGGCATCGCCGCCAGTATTCGACGTCGTCGGGGGCGATGTCCCGCAAAGCGTTCTCCTTCGAAACGCCGAACTCGACGGCTACGTCAGCGAAACGCTCGACGATCAATTCCTCGACGGCGTACTGTACGATCCGGCTCCTCAGTTCCGGCGGTGTGTAATAAGTGCCAAGCTGCTTGCGCTTGGCCGACTGCGGCATCGAGGCGTATTGCCGCACCTTTTCCGCATCGCCGCCGAATAGCCCTGACTCCTTGAGTTTCTCTAATTCAGTGATTGACTGTTCAAACAAGTGGCCCAGCACGTCGAGATTCACTTCGTCGGAGAAGTTGTAGCCGCTGATCGTGTCGAAGAATGTGGCCCACGGCGTGTCTGGGAGTTGGAGCTGATCGACTGCGTGCGGCGCGAAGAGCCCGACGTTGTATGTCGGAATGCCATGCGTCTCGTTGCTTTCTTCGATGAAGCGGAACAGATTTTTGAAGTTCTGCCAGCGCGGATTGGTGACGGCGTGAAATCCGGCCACCGTGTAAGCCTTGGGAATCGTCTTCTCCGGCAACAGTTGGCGATCTTCGCAAAACGCGATGAACATGATCCGATCAAACAGGCGCTGAGCCATTTCGATCGCGTCGTCGATGGGACGTTTCTGCGTGAAATGCAATTCTGCAATCAGCTCGGTGCGGCTCGATGAATACTCTTTGTAGAGTCGATCGCCCACCTCTCGTTGGCGTTCGACTGAGTGCTTGAGTAAGGCTACGGCGCGAGGTGGCTCGACTCCCCATTTGTCGATCAAACCTTGACGGTGAAACAGTACGTAGAACTGCTTGAACAAATTAATATCGCGCAGCGATTGCAGCGTGAAATGTTCGTACGCGCGTTTCGTCGAATCTCGCTCGTACAGCCGGAAGCTGACGTAATTGGAGAGGATCCCCCAGCGACATTCCGGCGATGTGTTGACGAGATAGTCCCAACATTGAGCGACGGTGGTTCTGCCGTGGTTCCGGTCGCGGTCGAGATGGACGGTCGGACCTTTCAGTTCGACGAACGCGAGCGGCTTGCGTTCCTGCTCAGACTGTCGAAAAAAACCCAAGATGGCGTCCGGCGTTTCGCCGGCGATCTGATGAAGCTGCTCTCGATGCCAGACTTCTTTTCCGTCGAGTGCTCCGGAGTAACCCAGTGCCTCGCCGAACACCTGGGCCAGAAAATCGCCTTGCATCTGAGTTTCACTGAGCTTCGTCAGACGACCCGAACTCTCCAAGTCGGCCCATCTCACGAGCGCCGCATGCGCGCTTCTGAGTTCGCTTTCGACGAGTCGGGCCGCTGTGGATGCGTCCTTGAGCAGTCGGGACAGCACGAGGCGATCTGTCTTCGGCTGACGCAGCGCGACTGGCGAGTCAGCGGAGAAGAGTCTTCTTTCAACCATTTTTCTGGGGCCGTACCCGCTAAGTTGCTCAAACATCCTCGCCACACCGCTTCATGGCAATCATCCCATTCCCGTCCTATTCGATGAAGCTCCGTTACGCATCGTTGTTTGGTCGCGGCGATCATCCTCGCCCCGACGGGTTGAAGGGTCGAAGCGACGAGAGCGCGAAATCATTGCCGCAGCGCATGACGGCGTTGGAGGAAGTGGCGAAGCAGCCCCCCAAGTTCGAGCCAGTTGGAACAACAATGTGGTGCTGGGTGATAATCCCGCCGATCTTGACGAAGACCTCCTCACGGACGCTCACGCGTTGTACTGGCTCGTGTCTTGCCATCAGACCGAGTCATAGCTCCACGGCTTGCGGAGTTCGCGTTTGAGCCAGCGGTTGGCTTCGGGGTCGTTGACGAATTGTTCGGCTTGCGGGCTCCATTGCAGTTTGCGACCGAGGCGCAGAGAGATGACTCCGAGATGGCAGACGGTCGCGGAGCGGTGGCCGATTTCGGCTTCGCAGATCGGGGGCTTGCGCGATTTGATGCTGTCGAAGAAGTTGCCCATGTGATCGTTGCTCTCGGCCAGCCGAGTCGCATTCGACGACAGCGGCGTGACGAGCATCTCCGGATCGCTGGCTTCGATCTTGCCGCGAGTCACCCAGATCCAACCGTCGGAGCCTTCGAACTTCACGCCGTGCTGTTGGCCCTTCGCATCCAGCACCGCACCGTTCCAGGCGTTGGCAGGTGTGCTGTAGCAGGAGTGCGTGACTCCGTTGGCGTAGGTGTATTCGACGGCGTATTCACTGAAGGCGGTGAAGCCGCCGGGGATCATTTCGATTTTCGGCTTCGCTTCGACGGAGACGGGACCGCTTCGCTCAGCTCCGATTCCCCACAGTGCGATGTCGTTGTGATGAGCGCCCCAGTCGGTCATCGTGCCGCCGGAATACTCCCACCAATACCGGAACGTGACGTGCGTGCGTTCGGGGACGTATTCGACTTCCGGAGTTGGTCCCAGCCACATGTTCCAATCGAATCCGGCGGGAGGCGTGGACGTCTTGAACGGTCCTTCGCGTCGCCCGCTGGGTAGCCAGACCGAGACGTGTTTCAGCTTGCCGATGCGCCCGTTCCGAACGAGTTCGCAGGCCAAGCGAAAATTCTTGTCACTCCGTTGCTGACTGCCGGTTTGTAAGAGTCGTCCTGTCTCACGAACGGCTTTGACCAAGTGCTGGCCTTCTTCGATGGTCAGCGTCAAAGGCTTCTCGCAATACACATCTTTCTTGGATCGCAACGCCGCCAGCGACACCAACGTGTGCCAGTGATCGACGGTGCCGCAGACCACGGCTTGAATGTCTTGGCGATCCATCACCTTGCGAAAGTCTTTGTAGGCTTCCGCGTCGGGCCATTGCTTCTTCGCTTCGGCGATCTGTTTGTCATCAACATCGCAGAGGGCCACGACACGGCCGAACTTCGAGGCATTCTTGGCATCGCCGCGTCCCATCCCTCCGCAACCGACCAATGCGATCGCGGGTCGATCATCGGCAGCGCGAGCGTTTGGCGCGGAGAGTTCCTCCAAATACCAGCGTGGCAACGAGGTCGCGGCGGCGACAGCCGCGGCGGTTTTCAGAAAGCGTCTTCTGGTAGTCATCACAATTTCCTTGAGGAGTTACAGCAGTCGCGAGAGCAATTGTCCGGTGGAGATGTCCCACGGGCGTTGCAGTTCGTCGTGGATTTTCGACTCCAGTTCCAGGCCGAGACAGTGGTAGAGCGTCGCGTGGATATCGACCGGGTCCACTTTGTCGGAGACGGGGTACGCACCGATGGAGTCAGACGCGCCCTGCACTTGTCCGCCGCGAATGCCGCCGCCGGCCAGCAACGCCGAGCTGCAATCGCCCCAGTGATCGCGACCGGCGTTGCCGTTGATCTTCGGAGTACGACCGAACTCGCCCAGGCAAACGACCAACGTCTCATCCAGACGGCCGCGCTGATCGAGATCCTCCAAGAGCGCGGAGAGCGATTGATCGACCATCGGCAGCAGCTCGGTTTTGAGCCCGTCGAAGTTTTTGCTGTGCGTGTCCCAGCCGTCGCAGACGGTCATCTCGTTGAAGTGAATCGAGATCATCGGGACACCGGCCTCTGCTAGCCGTCGCGCCAGCAACATCGTCTGGCCAAAGCGGTGGCGGCCGTAACGGTCGCGAAGTTCGGCCGGCTCATTGTCGAGCGAGAACGCGGGAAGTGTGCCCCGATTGGCGGCTCCGGTGAGCAAGACCGCTTGCTGTTGCACGTCTTGCATGGCCCGCGACGAGGCAGACCGCGCGGGATGATCGAGTAGCGACAGCAATGTCGCGCGAGATTCCAAGCGGTCGGCGGAGACTCCGTCGGGCAAGGCCAACGCGGGGATCGCTTCGCGTGTGCCCGGTTCTCCATTCACGGACAGCGGATCGAACTTTGGTCCAAGGAAACCAGCGCTGCCGCCACGCAACGGGCTGCGTGCTCGTTTGAATTCTCCCATCGTGCTGCTGCGAATTGCGAGTTCGGGCAGAGCGATGTAGCCCGGCAACGACGTCGCGGCGGGTTTGAATTTGGACAGGACCGAACCGAGGTGCGGAAAGTCGCTACGCTGCGGCGGGCGGATGTCGTTGTCGAGCAGCGGCTGAGCGGTCGGTCGTCCGGTCAGCGTGTAATAAATCATCGGCGTGTGATTGCTGTTCGGATGGCTGACCGAACGGATCAAGGCAAACTTGTCGGTGATCCGAGCCAGTTGCGGCAGCAGTTCACAGATTTCAATTCCTGGCACGTTGGTCGCGATCGGGGAGAACGGCCCGCGCACTTCTTTCGGCGCGTCTGGCTTGAGATCGAACATGTCGAGATGCGGCGGCCCGCCGAGCAGATAAACCAAGATGCACGATTTCGCGGTGCCAGTAGATCGCTCTGATGGACGTGATGGAGTCGTCCGTCCGAATAACGTCGATCCCCAGTTTGTCGCCGCGACCGCCAAGCCAGCACCACACCACAACCATGCTCGGCGCTCGCGCAGCAGGCCCGCTTGTCGCTCGAACGCGGTCAACATGACGCGATGCCTCACGGACGTTGGAAGAAACCGCCTGCCCAATCGACTCGCATGGTTCGATGGAGCGGTCATCAGAATATCGACCGCAGCGCGAACGACAAAGCAGATTGGCGAGCGGGGGATGTCAATCCCCCGAGAATTTGCGCTGGTTGACTCGGAGGACTGTCTTCCCCACTCGCGTGTGAATTGCACTCGGAGGATTGACATCCCCCGCTCGCCGATGAAACGGGCGTAGTCCTCAGTCCCCGTCGCCGAGCACCAGTCTGCAGTAACTCTCGAAACGCATCGTCGAGATCAAGCCTCGCGCGGCGGCGGATTGCACGCCGCAACCGGATTCGTGAAGGTGGCGGCAATTCGGAAATTTGCAGAAGCGGACGAACGGCCGGAACTCAACGAAGTAGCCTTCGATTTCTTCGGGGAGCACGTCCCACAGCTCCATTTGCCGGATGCCAGGCGTATCGACGACCCAGCCGCCGAATTCGAGTTCGTACAACTCGGCGTTGCGTGTCGTGTGCTTGCCTTTCTTGGTCCAGTCACTGACTTCGCCAGTGCGAAGGCTCAGTCCGGGCTGAATCGCATTGAGTAGCGACGACTTGCCGACTCCGCTTTGCCCCGCGATGACGGTCTGGCGATTTCGCAAGACCGCTCGCAACCGATCGAGACCCAAGCGACGTTCGGCACTCAGCAGGACGACCTCGTTGCCGATCTGACCGTAGATGCCACAGAGCATTTGCAGGTCCGCCGGATCGATCAGGTCGATCTTGTTGATGCAGATGATCGCGCCGACATTTCCCTTCGCAGCACTGACGAGGAAGCGATCGACCAGATGCGGTTTGAGCGCCGGTTCGCCGGCGGAGACGACGATGGCGACTTGATCGATGTTCGCGACCAAAATGTGCTCGCGATTCTGGCTACCGCGCGCGAGTACTCCGCGTCGCGGATTGACGCGTTCGATGACACCTTCGCCGATGTTCGTCGGCAGAAACAGGACTTCGTCGCCGGTGATGACAATGTTCCGCTCGTCCCGCGACATCGTGCGCAGGACTTTGCGAATCGTGCATTCAAAGCGGCGGCCGTCCTCGCATCTGACGACGGTCGTCAGTCCGGCGGAGCTGAGCACTCGGCCTGTCAGGCATTTCGAGACGTCGATGTCTCTCTGTGGGCCGTCGTTGCTGGCCGAGTCCCCTTCGGCCGCGATGATTGTGCGACGGCGGCTGAGCCGTCCCTTGCCAGAGAGTCGCTCACTACCGGCGAGTTGATCGTGCGCCTGGTCGGAAGCCGTCTCGTCCCCCATCTGCCGCGCGAGGTTGCCAAGGCGCGTAGTCTTCTCGCGGTTCTTGCGAAAGTCGACACGGACTTTGCGTTTGTCTCGCATGGGAGTTTTTCGTGGAGCAGATTTTCAAACTGTCACCGACGGCAAGGACAGGCTGAAAACCTATCACACGAACTATAACTCCGACAGCCACTTCATCGCCTCGTCATCATCAGGCGACGATCTCTTTGGTGGTGGCGGCGCCACTGGAGTTGGTGGCGGGGATGCTGGCCGGCGCGGTAACTCGCGAGTGCTTTGCAGTCCGGCTTTCTCCAGCAGGCCGCGAGAGAAAATGTCTTCTTGGTCTTCAGGTGGACGCTGACCATCCGGCGGCGCGTAATGAACCTCGTAACGATGCTTGCCGATCGACAGCACATCGCCAGGCATCAGCCACTTCGAGTCCAGTCGCTCGCCATTGATCTTGATGCCGTTGCTGCTGCCGAGGTCTTGCACGCGCCAGAAGCCGTTGAGGAATTCCAGTTCGCAGTGATGTGACGAGATGTTTGGGAACTGCAACTGGATGTCGCAATGCGAGCGTCGCCCAACCAACAACTTGCCTTTGAACAACGGGACGGGATCGCCACCGCCGCAGGGGATCAATTCGCCGAGAACTTGGTGTGAGGCCATAATCATGGTTGTGTCCTCGGCTCAAGCAGCCGATGCGACGACGTTCAATTCAAAGGACTCTTCGACGACGGATCATGGTTCGTGGAGAGGCGAGATCATGTCAGGGGAAGCCGCGAAGGAATTTATGACTGCCTGCGAGGCGCGTCAAAGGCGTGAACATCACAGCGTCATGACGGGCGCTACAACAAGGCCAGTTAGCCGCCGACGAACTCGTTGTGACTACCTCAAAACTTAGCGGCGGGATTCCGAAAGTGCGACCTGCGGGGCGATTGCGAATCGTGACGTGGCTATAATCCGTAACCCCGAAGTGAGCCAAGCGGTCGCGGCGGATCGGCTGAGTCGCCCGGCATGTCCGGCGACGCGGCGATTCGCCGAGGAAAGTCCGGGCTTCAAAGGACAGGGTGGTGGGTAACTCCCACCGGTCGCGAGATCAGGGAAAGTGCCACAGAAAATAAACCGCCGCGCGGTTCACTCCGCGAGGTAAGGGTGAAACGGTGCGGTAAGAGCGCACCAGCAGGCCGGGTGACCGGCTTGGCTCGGCAAACCCCACCCGAAGCAAGGCCAAGCAGAGAGCAAGTCGAGTCGCGCGAGCCTCGGTTCGCAACGCTCGGTGCGGCGCGGTTCGTGCCGGACGACTCTCGGGTCGGCTGCTTGAGGCGACGAGCAATCGTCGTCCCAGAGGAATGACCGCTCACGACAGAACCCGGCTTACCGGCTCACTTCGGGGTCTTTGAATTTGAGATTGCAGATTTTTGATTTTCAATTTGAGATACCTCGTCACCTCTGATCCTCGAAGGAGCGAGTCATGCCCACTGCCGTCATCGTTGATGCCGTTCGGACTCCGATTGCGAAAGCCTCGGCCGACTCTGGTTACTTCCGCGACGTTCGTGCCGATGAACTGTCGGCCGGCCTACTGCGGGCGCTGGTCGAGCGAACCGGCATCGAGCCGCAATTGATCGAGGACGTCCGTTGGGGCTGTGTGCAGCAGCAAGGCGAGCAAGGCTACGACATCGGCCGCATCGCCGTGTTGATGGCCGATCTGCCGATCGAGGTCGGCGGCGTGACGATCAACCGCAACTGCGCGTCCAGCCTGCAAGCCATCAATGATTGTGCAATGGCCATCATGGCCGGTGTCGAGAACATTCAGATCGCCGGTGGCGTCGAGCACATGGATCACATCCCCGCCAACAAAGACTACAACCCCGCTCCGTCGCTGTTCCGCAAACACAGCGAGGCGATCATGAACATGGGACTCACCGCCGAATTTCTCGCGATGAAATACGGCATCAGCCGCCAACGACAGGACGAGTTCGCTGCTCGCAGTCAGCAGTCCGCGTGCGAGGCTACAAAGTCCGGTGCATTCGCCTCTGAGATCATCCCAACTTGGGGCCGCAACGAGATCGGCTTGAAGTCGCTGATTGCCACCGATCAAGGTCTCCGCCAAGACACGACCACCGAAGGCTTGAGCAAACTGCCTCCCGCATTCAATCCGGCCGGAGGAAGTGTGACCGCGGGCAACGCTTCGCAAGTCAGCGTCGGCGCAGCGGCAGTGCTGATGATGTCCGACGACAAGGCTCGCGAACTTGGCATTAAGCCGCTGGCGAAAGTCCGCTCGATGGCGGTCGCGGGAGTTGCTCCCGAAGAAATGGGGATCGGCCCCGTCCCCGCGATTCACAAAGCTCTGAAACGCGCCGGACTCAAACTGGCGGACATCGACTGCATCGAGATCAACGAAGCCTTTGCCGTGCAGGTGCTTTCCGTTTTGAAGCTGTTGGGCATCGATGAGTCGAAGGTCAACACACGCGGTGGAGCGATCGCGATCGGGCATCCACTCGGAGCCAGCGGAGCACGCGTCGCCACGACGCTGCTGCACCGCATGAAAGACGGCGGCGCGAAACTCGGGCTCGCGAGCCTCTGCGTTGGCCAAGGCCAGGGCGTCGCGACCATCTTCGAAGCCTGTTGAGACTTGGCACGCGCTCGTCTACGCTGGTTCGCGGAGGTTGATCATGGGATTCCGTTTATTCGTTGGCGTGTGCGTGCTCGCGGTCTGGCTGAGCGGTGGAAACTCGGCGAAGTCCGAAACGCCGAGTGCGGCGTACATCTTCCCGGCTGGTGGACAGCGGGGAACGATGGTGCCGGTCCGCATCGGCGGGCACTTCTTGCACGACAAGGCGGACTTCCTGATCGCAGGCCCCGGCGTCGAAGGACGCTCACCCATCGAACGGACCCAAACGACTTGGTTCGAGGGACCGCTGATTCTGCAACCCGCGTCGCAGCAAAAAGAGGACTACCCCAAGGACTACGCCAGCGAGATCAAGCTCTCGGCCGATGCTCCCCTGGGGGTCCGGTACTGGCACTGCACGACGTCGCAAGGGATCACACCGGGGATGCGATTCGTCGTCGGTGCTTTGCCGGAGATCATCGAAGAGGAATCGGAAGAGAACGTGCCGACGAAGCCGCTGACGCTGCCGGTCACGATCAACGGCCGCATCTTCCCACGCGAAGACGTCGACGACTGGACGCTCGACGCCAAGGCGGGGCAAGTCATCACCTGCGAGGTCAATGCCGCTCGCATTGGATCGGGACTCGACTCGCGCTTGGAGGTGCTCGGCCCGAACGGCCAAGTCCTCGCCGAGAACTCGGATGCTTTCGGACTCGACTCGTTTGTCCGTTTCAAAGCTCCCAGCGACGGTAAGTACACGGTGCGGATTCACGACATCCGCTTCGAGGGGCTGCAACACTTCGTCTACCGCCTGACGATCTCGTCGGGACCGTGGCTCGACCGCGTCTATCCACTCGGCGGCAAGCGGGGCACGACGGTCCCGCTGCAACTCTTCGGAGCCAACCTGCCCAGCGATCGGCTCGATTTCGCAGTCCCGCCTTCAGGCGGCTCAACGAGCGACCCCGCGTATCTAAGCGTTCCCGTTGCTGGCGGAACGACGAACGCGCTCCTTGAAACGGACGACTTGACGGAACACCTCGAAGCGGAACCGAACAACGAGATCGCTCAAGCCAAGACCGTTGAACTCCCTTGCGTGCTCAATGGACGCATCGAACAGGCGGGTGACTCCGACCTGTGGAGCTTCGTCGGCAAGAAGGGCGATGCGTGGCAATTCGACCTGCGGGCCAGTCGGCTCGGATCTGAGTTGGATGGCGTGCTGATGTTGCTCGACGCAAACGGCAATGCCGTCGCGAATGCCGACGACTTGGCCAACGGACAGACTGATTGCGTGCTGAACTTCACGTTGCCGGCAGACGGCACGTTCACGCTGAAGGTGAAAGACGGCCTCAGCTCGCGCGGAGGTCCGGAGTTCGCCTATCGCGTCCGAATCAATCGCCCGACCGATGCGACGCTGCGACTCTCGACGGCATTGGATTCGATCACGCTGCTACGCGGAGGTGATGTGAAAATCAAAGTGCTGGCGGAACGGCCCGCCGGTTTCGCCGATGAAGTGTCACTGAATATCGAAGGGCTGCCGGAAGGGATCGCCATCTCAGGCAATAAGCTCGGCAAAGGCCAGAACCAAGTGGACGTTGTGCTCAAGGCCGACGCGGCCGCGAAGATCGCGACCAGCCGCTTGCGGATCGTTGGAAAATGGAAAATCGGTGAAGAGGAACGGTCGGCGCTCGCGCGAGTGCAGCGATCCACAAGTGAGCCGGAATCGACGGACTTGCTGCTGCGAGTCGGTGCGCCGACGCCCTTCAAGCTCAAGGGAATCTTCGAGACGAAGTATGCTCCGCGCGGCAGCACGTTCACTCGGCGATATCGCGTCGAGCGCAACGGATTTGAAGGCCCACTGTGGATTGAGATCGCCGATCGACAAGCTCGGCACCTGCAAGGTGTGACCGGGCCGAAAGTGGCGCTCGCGGCTGGTGTCTCGGAGTTCGAGTATCCCTTCACCTTGCCGCCGAACATGGAGATCGCTCGCACAAGCCGCACCTGCCTCGCGGTCTTCGGCGAGGTTGCCGACGCGGACGGCAGCAAGCACGTCGTCAGTCACACGTCGGTCGATCAGAACGAGCAGTGCATCGTGCTGATCGATCCCAATCGTCTGAATGTCGAGACGACTCTGCGCAGTATCCGCCGTGAGCCTGGGGCCGAACTTCGCATCCCGTTCCGAGTCGCTCGCGGCAATGGTTTGCGTGGTCCGGTCCGAGTCGAATTGCTCGTTCCCAAAACGGTGGCTGGAGTGATCTGCGATCCGGTCGAAGTTCCCGAAGGATCGAACTCTGCCACTCTGACGCTGCGATTCGCTTCCGAGAACGTCGGGCGGAGTTCGCCGAAGTTGCTCAAGCTGCGAGTCACAATGCCTGACGAAAGCGGCTGGCCGGTGACGGACGAGGCGGAGATTCGATTGGTCGAAGAGCCGTGAGCGTGATCGCCGTGGTTCGGACGCCTACGCCCAAACAATTGCCCGGACGTAGGCGTCCGGGCTACGAATCAATTCGCTCATGTCGGCCGCAGAATTTCCGCCGCGCAGAGTTCATTGCCGCAGAGATCGAGCAGCCCGCGTTCGGCGATCAGAATCGCAAACGTCGCATGAACGCGGCGACAGGCTCGCGAGAGTTCTTGTTGCAGCGCGAGTAAACGGGCCGAGTATTCGGCGATCGTCTTCTCGACGACTTGCAGGTTCGCCTCTTCGGTCGTTTCCAGATCGACCAGCTTGCGTCCGCCGAGCGTCGTCGGCTTCGCTTCCCAGGCATTGAGCACTTGCAGAATCCACAGCACGCTGGCGTCGCCCGCCAAGCGTCGCAGCAGCAAGTCGGGATCGTGTGGAAACAGAAAATCGCTGATGACGACTCGCACGGTCTGTCGTTTGAGCGGGATTGCGTGCGCGTCGAGAGCTTCACGAAGCGAGCGGGAACCGTCAAATCGTAGCGAGTGCAATCCCTCGTGCGATTCGAACGGCAGCGGTTCAAGCGGCGAACGATCGGTGATCGGAATCAGCGCCGGCCGACCACCGAGATTACCCCCCAGCAGCGCGAACAAACCGGCGAGTTGCCGAGCGGCCTGTGCCTTCATCGATTCGGTTTCACTAAGCGGCCCGGTCGGATCGACTGACGTCATCGAGCGGCTGGCGTCGAGGAGAATCTCCATGCGCGGGCTGATCTCTTCGCGATACAGCCGCACCATCATCGCGTCTGTCCGAGCATACGCGGCCCAGTCCAGATGCCGGATGTCGTCGCCGATTTGGTATTCGCGGTACTCCTGAAATTCGAGCGAGCTGCCCGTCCCGCGTCCCAGCAACTCGCCGGATCGTCCTGACACCGGCATGCGCGGCAGCCCGAGCTGATACCTCGCGGCCGCTTGTTGGACTTCGGGGTCGAATCGCATGAGGTGCAGTTCCTCGCTCGGCGGCAGAGCGATTAGGCCGGCAGCTCGGCCGGAGCGGCTTGTTGGGCCACAGCAGAAGATTTGGACGTCGGCGACTGACTAATGGGGAGCCGCATGACCTCACGGAAACCGACCCACATGGGCCGCACATTGAGCAACAGACCAAACCCGGCTGCGGCTCCCAGAGCGATTAGCTCGCTGGTCGCGAGGTCGGTCGTGTAACCGGTGCGGCTGACCAGTTCCAACATCACGATCGGGTTCATGACCCGCAATCTGCGATACATCCACTCGTACTCTCGCGTGCCAAACAGCAGTGGCAAGTACGGCACGACCGTCCCCATCGCAAACATGATGAAGATGATGACTCGCACGTGCATCGGTCGAACTTCGGCCGACACACGCCGCAACGCCCGGCCAAATGCCACCCCCAGACCGACGAAGGCCAGCACATAAAGAATGAATGTGACCGCCCACCAGCCTTCCCATTGTCCGGTTCCAAACGGGCTGACGAACAAGGCTTCCATCACCGCGGGGATCAGAGCGAGATGCAGCACCAGATACAAAAAGCCGCGATGCCCACCGGGCAAGAATGGCGTCGCGAGTAATCGCAGAAACGGCGTCTTCGGGATTCCTCGCCGCACGCGACGCGACACAAAATCAGATTCGGTGGCCGCAAAGAAACCGCAGACACCGGAGTGAATCAGGCACCAAGCGGCAAAGACGGCGGCGGCACCTGCGTGGAACGTCGTTCGCCCCAGCATGTACTGAGCGAACGCAATCATCGACCAATACAACACGAACTGCGCCGTGCAGGCCACTCGAATGCCGGTGCTACGATTGTCGGCATCGAACGTCAGATGAGCTGTCGCGATCTGTGTGAACAGGAAGAAGAACGACAGCCCCGCGACGACGGTCGCTCCGACGATGACCCAAAATTCCTTTTCATCGACAGGCAGCGTCTCCATCAGCATTGCCGGCACGGCGCTGAAGATCATCGAGATCACGAACAGTAAGCCGAGGAAAACCGCTCCTGTCATCAGCCCTTGTAGGTGCTTGTTCTGCGGGATCGCCGCCAGCATCAGCGTGAACATCGTCAGGCAGAGCGTGACCAGGATCGAAATCCCCAGCGAGAACGCGACCAGCGCGACGTCGAACCCTTGCAGCATCGACGTGAACGCGATGAATGGAGCGATCGCCGAGTAAAAGATGAAGACCTGCGCCATCGCGCTCCACAGCTTGCCCCAGATCAGTTGGCGAGGCGACAGCGACGTGATGTTGAGCAATTCCAGCGTCGTTTGGTCACGCTCGTTCAGCAGGCCGCGATAGGCCGAGTACGGCACGACGACAAAAATCGCCAACGCCAGCACCACGAAGTACGAGGTGAACAGTTCGCGTCCGGCCGATCCGAACTCCAGCGAGTCTCCCGCCATCAGCGTCCCGAACACCGAGATCAACCACGCAGCGATCAACATCAGCAAGAACGTGACGATGAACTGCCGGCTCTTGAGCGCCTGCCGAGTCTCCTTGACGAGAATCGGATTCAGGTGGTCGGACATGTCTTCCAACCAGGCGTTGGCTCGGACCAATGTGCTCACGTCGACGGTCCTTTTGCAATTTAGTAACCCGGACGCCCATGTCCGGGAGTTCGGACGTAGGCGTCCGAACTACGCCGGCGCTTTGTTCCGGAGATTTCCCGCCAGGAACGCTGAGGCGATCGACTTCGGAACTTCCGATTCGGCGAGTACGACTTTCGCCCGATTTTCGGCGGTGAGGGCTTTCATCTGCTGTTCGGTGGCGACCGCTTTCGCCCGGCGTTCTTCGGCCTTGGCTCGCGCGACACGCATGTCGGCCTCGGCTTGATCGGCCTGCAAGCGAGCGCCCACGTTTTCGCCCACGTCGATGTCAGCGATGTCGATCGAGACGATCTCGAATGCCGTTTGAGCGTCGAGTCCCTTCGCCAGCACGGCGTGCGCGATCAACGTCGGATTTTCGAGCACATCGAGATGTGTTTCCGATGAGCCGATCGCTGACACGATCCCTTCACCCACTCGCGCGATGACCGTTTCTTCAGTCGCTCCACCAATGAGCTGATCCAAATTCGTGCGCACAGTTACGCGAGCTCGCACCTTGAGCTGAATGCCATTCTTGGCGACGCCATCCAGAGTCTGACGCCCCGTCCGTTTCACGTCCGGGCAGTCGATGACTTTCGGATTGACGCTGGTCTGCACTGCTTCGAGCACATTGCGTCCCGCCAGATCGATCGCCGACGCTGTGTCCCAGTTCAGAGCAATCTTTGCGCGGTGCGCGGCGATCATTGCCTGCACGACTCGTCGCACGTTGCCGCCAGCCAAAAAGTGAGCCTCCAGCCCCGACGTCACGACATCCGTCAGCCCAGCCTGCACCGCCATGACTTTGGTGTCCACGATCACCTGCGGATTCACCTTCCGCAGTTTCATCGTCACAAGTCGGAAGATGCCAATGCCGGCACGAGTCACAAACGCTCGCAACCACAGGTTGAAGAACATCAAAAACATTACCAGTAGCGCCGCACCAACCACCAACGCGGCGACGATTCCACCCATGAGCAGCAACTGACCGAGCTCGATCTTGTCCATGACGTCTCCGATTGCGAGAGGAACCCCTTGAAGTGGGCGACATTGTAGACCTGCTCGCGCGGGTTGCAAACCGGCGGTTCTGGTTGGGAATTCGCCGAGCAACCGCTATCGTGTCGTCTCTTTCCGACTTCCCTGCGACCCTTGGCCAGCCGCACCGCGAACAGGAGACCAACCCCATGAGCGCTGAAGCCCGCATCGCTGAATTGAAACTGGAACTCCCAAAAGCCCCGAAGCCTGCTGGCACCTATTCGCCAGTCGTGGTGATCGGCGAACTCTGTTACGTCTCCGGCCACGGACCACTCAAGTCTGATGACACACTGATCTGCGGCCGAGTCGGCGACGACCTCACCGAAGAGCAAGGCATTGCAGCCGCTCGGCAAGTTGGTTTGGCGATTCTCGCGACCGTGAAAAAACAGCTTGGCAGCTTGGATCGCGTCGTCCGCGTCGTCAAAGTCTTGGGAATGGTCAACAGCACGGCAGATTTCAAGAATCACCCGAAGGTCATCAACGGTTTCAGCGACCTGATGGTCGAAATCTGGGGAGAGAACGGCCGAGCCGCCCGTAGCGCCGTCGGTATGGGCTCCCTCCCCAGCAACATCGCCGTCGAGGTGGAGGTGATTTTTCAGATTCATTAAGCACTTGCGGCGTTGAACGAAGCCGAGGTTCTTGCCACAATCCCCGCTCGTTTTTCGGCCGAACCGCGAACGATTCCGTTCTTGAGTCGGACAAACTTCCTGCCTCGCGGCCTGAATTCCACCTATTGGGGACCACCTTCGTCGCGGGCACAGAAAAATTCTGTTTGAGGCAATCGAAATCAACATGGGAATGAAACGAGACAACCTGGAATGGCAGCTCAATCGAGCCAATGCGGAGCTGTCCGCCTTTGAAAAGCAGCTCGACGAAAGTGGAGTTGCTGCCGACGCTCGGCCGCGGAACGCGAAATGGCGGAATCTGAGTGCTCGTGGCCGTCAGCTCCGCAAACGCCTGAACGCGGTCGCGAAAGTCGAAGCCACGAACGTTGAAGTCGCGCAACGCAAAGAAGCGAATACGGCCGAAGCCGCTTCCGCCAGTTAGCTGCTGACGCTGACAGTTATGCCAATACCCGCCAGCCGACCGAGTTCACCCTTAGGTGATCGCGCCCGACTGGCGGCTGTTTTTCGGAGAGGTGACAGAGCGGCCGATTGTGCAGCACTGGAAATGCTGTGTCTCCGAAAGGGGACCGGGGGTTCGAATCCCCCCCTCTCCGCTTCATCGTTTTGCTGCTCGCCGCACTTGATTGATCTCAATCAGTTGCGGCGTTTCTTTTGCCCCGAAAGAACGGCCTGGGTGCATGATTGATGCACATCTTGTGCGCGGGGAATCTTTCATGCCACAGCAAGATTTGCGTCGCAACCGTGCCCGGTTTCGACGAACCGAGGTGCCGCAGGCATGGCTCATCCGGTACGTCTTTCGATCTCATTTCCGCAATCCAAGATTCGTGATGGCTTCTGTCGGCAGCACGCGCCGAGACGCGGTGAGCTTCGCGTAGAGGTCGGCAAAGGTTCGAGCGTGGTCCGGGCTAACAGCAACGTAGGTCTTCAGGCCACGCAAGACGTCGGCTCGTTCGCTTTCAGGATCGTCAAGGTGCGTGAGTCCGCCGGAGGGGAGCCACTCCTGTCCGGCGTAACGATCCATCAGTCGTTCGAGTTTCGTCGCTGTGAGCTGATTGGCCGCAATCTTCGTGGCCGCCGCCTTGTCGAGGAATTTGCGCTGCGACCACGGCACCGGATATTTCGTGTGGCCCACATGCGGCTCGGGAGCACCTTCGTCGAGGATCGTGATTGACCAACGCTTGTCAGCACTGAACGGCAACTCGGCCGGTTGCTTCGACGATTGTGCCTGGGCGAGTCGCTGCTTGACCGTCTCTTCCGACAACTCGAGCAACTCGTAGTCGGACTCTTTGAGGGCTTCGACGAATCGCTTCTGACCGGCGGGTGAAGTCGTCAGTTTCGCAGGATCGAAAGTGAATTCAGCCGGGAACTTCTTCGCGTCGAATGGCCGAACCCATTTCGCGCCGACTTGGTCGATCGGCACGAGCATGTCGGCGGTCGTCCAATAGACCGACACCGGGCAAGTGACCGTCTCCAGATGCGCCAGCGGTGAGTTTCGGAAGTACGTCTCGCCGCTCGTGTCGTCGCCATAGACGCCGAGTCCCTGCTTCACGATCGGGATGATGACGTCGAACACGGGCGTCTTCGGAGCGTCCGCACCCTGTTTCTGTCCGCGTTCTTTTTGCAGAAAGTAAGCGGCGTTGTATCCCCAATTCACGGGAGGGACATCGGGAGCGGCGCCAGAGAGAGGAAACGTCTCCGCCGCCAGCAGCAGCGTGGCATAGCCTCCCGCGCTCCCGCCCGCGATGACGACTCGCGCATCGTCGACGAACGGCAACGAACGCATGATGTGCAGCAGCGCCACATCAGGGTTGATCGTACGCACGAGCGGGTTGGCTTCCAGAGCTCGCGGAGTCACCACCACGAACCCTCGCTCAACGTGCCCGGCCGCCGTCGCATCGTCCAGTTCGTACCCCGCTCCAAAGTAAAGAGGCCGTGACGTGGCTGGTTCTTGGACGGTCTCTGGGAAAAACAGCTTCCCCTTGCCGGTCGTCTCTTTGCCGCGCGGGTCGCGATAGGTGAACTCAACGAGTGCCTTGATGACCGGCTGCCGAGTGCTCGGCATCCGGGTGGTCTCGACGAGTCGCAGCCGGCTGGCGGGAACTGAGCGAAAACTCTCGAACAGCTTCCGCACCCAGACCGGTCCCTGGAAGGCGACCCCGCCGTCATGCTTGACGTCGGCAGCCAGTTGTAGCGTGCCCCATTCCGCCGCACGGTCCATCCCGCCCGGATAGGCCGTCCCGATCTGCGTCTCCTTCAAGTCGAACTGAAACGCATCGAAGTATCCCAGATTGAACCGCACGGCATCGCCTGGTTTCGTCCGCAGGTCTTCCGCGTCTCTTGAATCGAGCGGCATGGCCCACTCGACCGTGTACGTCCCCTGCTCGTGAACCATCACCGCCAGCCCGTCCTGCTTCTTGTCGTCAGCGTTTTTTCCCGGAGTGGTGACGTGCTTGTCCGTGTAGATCCCAGGCCCCACCGCCTTTTGATCATCACCCGCCGCCAGCTCTTTCCCACGGCAGAAGGCCAGCAGAGCCAAATCAAAATCCAGCGGCGTGAGCGACTTGTTGACCGTCTCATCCGGGATTGTGAGAGCGACATACAACCCATTCGCCGAATTCATCACCCGCAACCGGCACACTCGCGGAGCCGTCGTCTTTTCTTTCACGTTGAGCATCGGCAACTCAAACTCAATCGCCTTGGCATCCTTCCATTCGTCGTCGCCGATGCGCCCGTCGATCTCCGGAGCCACGCGGCAAGGGGACGAGTTGACGGTCATCGGAAGGCCATCGGCCAGAGCTATGTCGGTTGCGATACCGAAAAGCAACAGCGATGTGATCAGTAGAGAAAGTGACTTCACGAGTTACTCCAGGGAAGGCGGATAAGTCGAGAAGTGCAAAGTACCATCCCGATGAGAGAACATCGACGTCATCGAGATGGAAGGGCATAATTGCCATGTGATTTGTCGGGAGAGTCAGCGCTGGCCTCAGCAATCAACTGCGCGACGAGCGAGCGAAATCATGATCGCGAGATGCTTCTTGGCGACTCGTCTTGTTGTGATGGCGAGCGTGCTATTGGTGACGGGCATCGCTGCCGTCGCTGGCGAACTCGGAACAGCCATCCGAAACAATGACTTGAAGCGGGCCAAGGAGTTTTTGGCTCAGTACCCCAACGCCAAAGGCCGTGCTGACGTGATGGCGTTGCATCAAGCGGCCCGGTTCGGGGAACCAGAGATGGTTGAGTTGCTTCTCAAACACGGAGCTAATCCGAACGTACGCAACAACAGTTACCCAGGCACGCCGCTGCATTTCACGGATGATCCGGAGATTGCGCGGTTGCTGCTGGAATATGGCGCGGACATCAACGCCAAAGACTCCTCGGATCGAACGCCGATTCAAGCGGCCGCTCAAGACGAGAATCATGACCTGGTCGAGTTCCTTTTGAAGGCTGGGCAAGTGCTCGACATCGAGTCGCTCGCCCATTTGGGACGAACTAAAGAGATCGTCGACCTTTTGAAGAAGAATCCTGAACTCGCGAAGCCACCGCTCCGAAGCCTGGAGATTGCTATCCGTAAGCGGAATTTGGAACTGGTTAGACTGCTGTTGGAGCATGGAGCAGACCCGAATCACAAACGCAAAGCGACGAATATCTCTGGTATCTCTGGCAGGTACATGCTGCTTTCCGCGGCGATCAACTTTGGAACGTACGAGATTGCCGAGTTGTTGCTGAAACATGGTGCTCGCGTCGATGTCACAGCATTCGTCGGCAAATCCGAAGTCGACGCGCTGTCCTACACGATCGCTCACAAGGAACTGCGCTTTGCCAAACTCCTGTTAGATCACGGAGCTGATCCGAAGCCGAAGAAATCGGAATGGGGAGATTACTCCGAATCAGATTCGGCAATGCATTGCGCCGCACGAGTTGGCGATGTGGCGAAAGCCGAGTTACTGATGGAGTTCGGCGGCTCGGTCAATGCTGAGATCAGAAATGGTGTTACTCCGTTGTTCATTGCTGCCACCGACGGGCATCGCAGGTTCTGTGACTTCCTCTTAGAGCATGGAGCGCGACTTGATTTCTATTCGGCCTGCGCGTTGGGCAAAGATGACGATGTATCGAGGATGCTAGTGAGTGATCCTGATCTGGCGAAATCACACGACAAGTATTTCGGCCGTCTCGGGCTGTATTACGCGGTTCATGCCGGCAACACGAAGCTCGTGGAGCGTCTGATCGCCAACGGGGCAGACGTCAATGCAACCAAAGTGGCGGACGTCAAGGTTATGCCCGCTCGCGGGGATTCGGTGCTGCACGAAGCGGCGCGACGTGGTGACGCTGCTATGGCCAAAGTGCTGCTCGATCATGGAGCGGCCGTGAACGCGATCAATAAATACGGCGAAACTCCACGGCTTCTGGCGGCATCGGGGCGCCATGAGGCGGTCGTCCGCCTCTTGTTGGACCGGGGTGCCAAAACGGAACTCAACCCGAAACGCGATCAAGAAGCCAAGGCCGATGTTTACTCGGCTTGCGTGCTGGGTCTCAAAGACGAAGTCACGAAGTTCCTGGCTGCCGATCCGAAACTCGTGAACGCTCCGGCTGGAAGGTATCGACAGCAACTCATCACCATCGCTGCCATCAATGGTCATGTCGCCATTGTGGAGTTGCTGCTCTCCAAAGGGGCTGAGATTCGCCCAACCTACGACCAGGCTCCGCTGAACGCGGCGTCCGCTCACGGTCACTTGGCTGTGGTGCAGTTACTCGTGAAAAAGGGAGTTGACGTCAATGAAAAGGATGAGCGAGGTGACTTGCCGCTCTCCGACGCAGCCAGCGGAGGCCATGCGGAGGTCGTCCAGTTTCTGTTGGATCAAAAGGCGAATGCACTGGCCATGGACTATCAACGCGACACGGCTCTCCACAGAGCCGCACACCGTGGCTCGATTGCCTCGGCCGAGTTGTTGCTTCGCGCCGGAGTGCCCATCAACCAGAAGAATCGATCCGGAGAAACTCCACTCCACAAGTCGGTGGCAAACGCCCACGTCGAGATGAGTGCGTGGTTGATTCAAAAAGGCGCAGACGTGAATGCTCTCACCCGTCGTCGCGAATCACCGCTCAGGTATGCCGAACGTCCTCAATGGTTCGATGAGCCCCGCGACGACAAGGAAAAGGCTGACCGACAACGAGTTGCCGAACTCCTGAGCAAGCACGGTGGAACGAGGTAAGCAACCAACGCCTTGGCTAGTTCTCTTTGGTGCCCCGAATGACCGCGCGGCGGTAGCGGGTCAGGGGTGGCGTGCCGGCGTCTTGAAGTTCCAGAATGATATGGAGCGTTTGACTGGCGGCGTCAGCGGGGATGGTCACCTTCGCTTGTGGTTTGTCGGCACCGGCGATTTCCACGGAGCCGCGGTACGACGAGGCTTCGGGATAGAACCACCAGCGCGGTTGTAGCGAGTCTCCGTCGGGATCGGTCGAGCCTGCGGAAGAGAGTTCGAGGGTGCTGCCGGGCTTCGCGTTGAGGATGAGCGCTTCCCTGCCTGGCTGGCCATTGAGCAGCGGACGCGGAGGATGATTGGTGTCGGTCGGCGGTTTGACGCACCAATCCAGACGAGCGGCGAATTCGTTTTGAAACGCGGGTCGCCAGCGCCATACCGTCGCCCGAGCATCCTTCACGTCGCCGACTTTGTCCGTCGTGCCACGAAAGAGGCGATCACGATCCGGCTCGAAGCGTCCGCCCCAGCCGCCCCATTCAGGATGATCCGGATCGCTCAGTCCGAACGGCAAAAAGAAGAACCATGATGGAGTGTCACCTTCCTTGATCGCGCTGTGCGGGTTCGGCGCGGTCCAGGTTTGAGGCGGATACATCGCTCCGAGCGGGCCATGATGCTGGCGGATGTTGGATTCCATCCAGTCACGTGACACAAGCGATTCGTCGCCGCCGAGATATAAGCCGCGATAAGCGGCCTCGCGCCGGTCACGTCCGGCGGGGACGCGAGCCAGGATGTAGAATAGACCGGGGAATTCGGACAGGATCCAATCCGCGATGCGGTCCTGGTCGCCAATGTCGTACACGCGCACTTTGGCGGCGAAGGCTTTGAGGCCATCCTCGCCACGATCGTGACGCACTCGCCACAACGCCTGAGCCAAATCGGTCTGACCGCCCCAAATCGCAATGTTCAATCGACGCGAGTCTGCGCGATCGGTACACGAAATGATCCAGCGAGAGCCTTCGGTGTCGTGCCCTTTGCCGATCGCATCGCGGCCACGCTTCGGGTTGCCCGACTTGATGACCTCGCGCAGCCGCGCGGTTTCCGGGAAGCCCTCCGCATGTCGCATGAGGTTCTCACGCACTTGCCCGTAGGAATCCACGATCTCGTGGATGAGTTGCGGCTTGGTGCCTGTCTCCTTGAGGTCTTCGAGCGTGGGAGCTGACGCGACCAAGCCCTCGATGTCGAACTCGTTGCAATGCACCATCAGTCGGATCAGCGACTGCTGATCGTCCGGATCGCCGCCACCGATGTCGGTCAGCACGATCAATCGCGGTCGAGTGGAAGTTGTCGATGGATCGTCAGCGCGAACCGTCTGCGACCACAGCCCAGCGATTACCAACAGAGTCGCAAGCGTGATGCGTTTGCCAGCCATCAGTCGCTCCATTCGCCAGCAGCTACTTCGCCAGCAGCTTGGCCATCAGGAACTCATTCGCGTTAGCGAACTTCTCGGACTTGGAGACGCCGGGGATCAGCAGGTGGCATTCGTGGCCGAGCTTGTCTGATTTCTCCTTGAGCTTTACGCCATAGACCGGGTGGTGGATGCCGTGGCCGGCGTCTTTGGATGGGAGCGTCATATCGGCTCCGTAGGTCATCAGCAGCGGCGGATCTTTGGCATCGACGTGGTTGTAGGCGGAGAACTCGACGTACAGCGGACGGTACTTCTCGTAGTTCGCCAGAGCACCTTCGATGGTCTTCTCGCCGACAGCCATATTGATCATGCGGTGCTTGAGCACATTCGGGCCGAGCCACTCTTCACAGACCTTGGGGTCGATGGAAACTTGGCCGGCGCTGACGGCCGCCGCGCACACTCGTGTCGATTCACGAAGCACCGGATCAGTCGCCTTCGGATCGGCGAGGTCATCGTGCAGCAGCAACCACATCGATGTGCAGGCTCCCGCGCTGCCGCCAGTCAGAGCGATGTGTTTGGTGTCGATGTTCCATTCGGTGGCTTTCGTACGAATGAACTGAATCGCTCGCGCGGCGTCATGTACGGGAGCCGGCAGCGGGTTGTCCGGGGTCAGCCGGTAGTTGATCGCGGCGTAGGAAATCCCTTTGTCGAGAAATGGCTGGAAGACTTTCGGATCCTGCTTCTTGTCTCCGCCGGTCCAACCGCCTCCGTGGATGTAGACCAGCAGCGGACGCGGTCCGTCTCCCTTGGCTTTGTAGAAGTCGAGAACATTCCGCTCGTGCGGGCCGTATGCGACATTCGCTTGTGTTGGTTCTAGAGATTTCGCCTCATCAGCAGCGAACAAAGAACTCGTCACAGCGAGCAAAGAGAAGACGATGGCGATACAGGACTTCATGGGTGACTCCGAGCTTGCGGGAGAAGAATTCGGACATTCGATGCCACGAGAAGCGGGAGTGAAACTAGCTCGTCGAATCGGCCTCGTCGAGCGTGCCGAGTTGGCTTTCACAACCACAGATCGCGTCGCCGTCGAATTGCCGAAATGCCTTTCCTTCAATCGCGAACTTGCTATCCTTCGCCCGCCTTCCGCCTGTCAGGCGGTCAACAATTTGGGGCGGTAGCTCAGTTGGGAGAGCGCTGCGTTCGCAATGCAGAGGTCGAGGGTTCAACTCCCTTCCGCTCCACTGGAAAAGCCTTGTTCGCAAACCCTGCGGACAAGGCTTTTTCGCTTGGTCCTGCACGGCAAAAGACCTTCTTCCGACTCCTAAAGGGAGCGATGTGGTGTTCCGATTTGCAATTCGGAAGCCGTCCGCTGGAACGGAGACAGCGACTTTTCCAAAGTCTGCCAATGGCTGCGCTTGATCGCTGCTCCTTGCAACAGCGGGCCTAAACCGTACTCACGCAAGCGGGGATTGCCTTTGATCAGCGTTCGCAATTCTTTGGGGTCTTCAAAGCCAAGCTCAGCCGCGACGTCGTCGAGTTCCAGGTCCTTCTGGTAGTAGCGAGCGATCGTGCCGATTGGTTCGGGAAACTTCTTGATGTCGCTTTCGTAGTCCGCTGCCGTTTGGAGGAATGGGGCCATCGCCTCGGAGAGGGCTTTCAGGAAACGTTGTTCGTCTTTGTCCAGCAACTTGTCCATCCGGTCCTTCGGATAGAACAAATCGCGGGCCTTGTTCTGCGCTGGCCCGCCGATGGCGAGACCTTCGCGGACGGTGTCCCTAAACCGAATCATGCCGTGCTCGTGGCAAGCCATGCAGGAGAGGCCGTTGATGACTTCCGGAGTACCTGAGGTCTCTTTGAGGTCCCGGACGATTTCAACCGGACCCTTGTCGATGCGGTTCCCTTTCGCGTCGGCCAGTAAGTACGCCTGAAGCCCGTTGGGCAGATTGAAGATCATCTCGCCGCCGGCGTGCTCAAAGACTTGATTGGGGAACGGGTTGTCCGCGAAGTCCGGGCCGAGCGGAAACTGGAACAGGTTGCCCTTCGTCTCGCTCTTCGCAAAGTCGTAGCTCTTCCAGTATGCGCCGTACAACGCGATGTGCCGATCGACAAGTCGGTTGTGGCGTGACACGCCGCTTTCGGCGAAGCCGGCGCGGGCCAACTTGTTGCGGAGGAAATCCGTCTCAGGATCGACTCGCAGTTGTTTTTCAAGTTCACCGACCGTATTCGGCAGCCCCAGCAGCGTGTGATACAGCGGCGGCCTCGAGGCATTGTCGAGGAACCAATCGACTCGCACAGCGGGGACTTTCGAACCAGACAACTCATAAACCTGTGAGGCAGTCTCGCGGAACTCGTCGTCGGGAGAGACGGTCTCGTAGGTCAATCCGTAGGGATAGAGCTTCAGAATCTCGTTCCAAAGATTGCGTTCGTCCCAGCCGAGGTCGCGCAGATCGACAGACATTAGGATCTCTTCCTGGCCTTGATCGACGATGCGCGGCACAACAATCTCTGGCTTCCAACTGAGGCTGTTGGCCAATTTGGCCAATGCAGCCCGTGTCAGTCGTAGGTCAGTCACATCAAAATTCTTGCCTTGGCGACCCACCCGCTCCGCGAACGAGTTGTTGTGCAGGTTCGTCAGCGTGAAGTACCGCTTGTAGCGCCGGTCCTCGCGAGCGGTCGCCATCAGGTCGTCCTTTATTCGCCCGAAGACTTCTTTTTCGCTGACAGTCTTGCGCACTTCTGAGGCCGGGAAGGGGGCTTCCGCTTCGATCCACTTCTGAAGGATTTTCAGTTCGGCGGTGGAAGGCTTGGCGTTCTGGCCGGGAGGCATGTCCTTGCGGACGCCGGCTCGCTGCCACATCAGCGACTTGTCCGGGCTCCCGGCCACGATGTATTTCAGGTCTTTGTCCTCTTCCGGAACCTTGTCGAGCAGAATGCCACGATTCAGGACATTGAAGCCCTCGACGTCGAAGCGTTGCCCGTGGCAGCGATAGCAATAGGTTTTCAGAATTTGATAGCCCTGTGCCGCGAGATCGCTGGCTTCATCCGCGCGAGAGATTGAAGAACTGCCATTGATAATCAAGCCCAAGGCGGCGAGCAGCAGGAAAGCAGAGCACTTGGAGAGTGTTGAGTTCATGACGGAATCCTCATCATCAAAAACGGAGTGCGTTGTCCAATTGGAAAACGAACCCGTTCTGAAAATCTTCCTGGTGGTTTCTATTTTGGCGAGCGGAGGGTGTTAACCCTCCGAGTTCTCCGATTCTTGTGTTGAAGTTTGATTGGAAGGCAAACGCCAACTCGGGGGAATAACTTCCCCCGCTCGCCGTGACATCATGGGGTCGTGGGCTTGGTGTAACGGGCGCTGATGGCGGCTCGCGTGCGGCCGATGACTCGTTGGACTTCTTTGTACTTGGCGGCGATCTCCGGGCCGCGACCGGTGGCCGTTTCGCCTCGGCGAGTTTCGTCGGGCGGAGCCATGCCATCGGCAGGCCAAGCGGCGCTGACACTGCAAGTGATCGTGCCGAGGTCCGTCGTCTGCTTCAGTTCCGCCGCCGCGCTCTTGGCGTACTCGGTCACGAGGAACGAATCGGAGACTTCGTTCGTACGATGCCAGCCGTAGATCGTGCCTGACGACTTCGCTCCGATGATGACGACGCCCATTTGTTTGTAGGTTTGGCTCTCGCTGAACGAGAACATGTTCAAGCCATCGATCGTCATCGTCACGGCGGCGTCGTAGGGGGAATCATTGTGGAACCGCACGGCGTAAGTCTCGTCGGCTTTGATCGGGACGTAGGCCAAACCCTCGTCGTCCTTCGGTGCTCGCGGCACCCAGTCGCTGCCGGACCTTACGAGCACCTCCATCGAGTACGGACTGCTTGCGCCAGCCGAGACCTTGGTGTTGGCGATGTTCGCTTTTGGTTCGTCGATGCTTTCACGCAGCTTCTGACGACGATCGCGCGGGCTGTCGTCGGGGGGCAACTCGACCGTGACGCCGAACATCGCGGCGACCGTGATGTCGTTTGAGAAGCCCTTCTCAAACTCGAAAACCACATTGCCAGAGGCATCGAGCACTCGACCTTTCAGCAGAGCGGCTGGGCCTCGGTTCTTTTCGTTTACGACCGCCAAGTAGTCTCCTTTGATTTCGAGCGATGCTCGTTTGCTGATCATGATGCCCAGCTTGCTGAGTTCTTCTGACAGAGCTTTGGCAATCGCCGGCCCGGAACTCGACGGCATTCGCGACGGCCCGGTGAACTGGCCGACGGCGATTCGGTTTTCGTTCTTCTGCTCCAAGACGCCAGCAATGCTCTTGGCGACATCGACGAGTTCTTTCTGGATCTCCGTCGAAGCCCGCGCCGAACTCTGCCCTAGCGCGAACCCAATCATCGCCATCATCAGGGCGATTCGTCGTGTCAGTCGCAATGCGGGTTTCATGATCGAAAACTCCTCAAACTCAGTTATTGTCTGGTTTGGCGTAGCGAACGGTGATGACGGCGCGGGTCTGACCATAGTCACGCGGTTCAGTATCTTCTTTGACTTGTTGAGTGTCGCGTTCTCCTCGACCGATGCCGACAACCATCTTGTAACCTTTGGGTTCGTCGGCAGGCGGCTTCTCGGACTTGCGCCAGGTCGCTTGAACCGAAGCGGTGATCGTTCCGAGTCCACTTGCGCTGCCCAACTTGGCGGCGGCGCTGTCAGCGAAATCGGTGACCAGGAATTTGTCGACGTACTCGTTCGTGCGATGCCAGCCCTTCAAGGTGAACGATTGATTGCGCGGCACGATCCACTTGCTGTACTTCGCTTCGCCGCGTTGCGGGCCGCGCGTTTCGCGAACATCGCTGAACGAGTACGAATTGACTCCATCCAGCATGAAGACCACGGACGCGTCGTAGGGGGCCTTGTTCGTGAAACGAATCTGGAAGCTGTCCCCCTTTTCCAATTGGACAAACGGTTGGCCATCTTCAAGCTTCATCGGACGGGGCTGACTTTCAACCAGGATCTCCATGTAGAAGGGACTCTCGCGGCTGGCGGCAATGGCCGAACCGTTCGCCAATAACGTGGCCGTCGGTTGCTCGAAGCTGCCGATCACCGATTCGGCTCCACCGGGGAAGCCCTCTTTGTTTTTGCGTTTGAGATCGACGGTGGCACCCAAGACTTCTGCGAGCGCACTGGCTCCGCCGATGTCGTTGATTCCGCCGTAGGAATCCACCGTCAACGTCCCTTTTGCGATCTTCGTCTTGTCGATGATCGGCTGCCCGTCCTCTTCTCCGACTTTGACCGCGACTTCCACATCGAGTTCCGTCAGCACCTGCCCGTTCTTGTCCACAAGTGAGGCAGTCAGTCGCAAATGAGGCGGACCTTTTTGTGCTCCTACGAAGTTGGGTTGGTCTTCGTGAACGAGGTATTTGCCCTGAATGCCGATGTTGGCTCCGATCTTCTTTTCGCGGATGCCGACTTTCGCGAATTCCTCGGCCAGCACCTTGCGAATTCCCGGCCCTGCCGCCGAAGCGAACGACGGTGGTCCGGTGAACTCGCCGATGGCGATGGAGTCCGAGCCGCGCTCTTGCAAGACCTGCGACACCGCTTTGGCGATCTTCGCGAGCGGTTCTCGCAGGTTTTCGTTGCCGCGCACGGCTGGTGCGAACAACGCTCCGGCCATGAGAATCAGCGCGAGATGAATGGTCCGCATGATGACGAACTCCTCAAATCAGTGGCGAGCGGGGGACGTGAGTCCCCCGAGTTCGCGACAGCTTTGAATGATTTTCTCGGAGGGTTGACACCCTCCGCTCGCCTGAGAGTGACGTTACGGAGCCGGGAACGCCGGGGCATCCTCTGGTGGCAGATCGAGCGTGGCACCTTCCTTCGGGTCGGAATCGGGAATCGCCGGCATCTTGCCTGGTGGCGGGAAGGCGGATTCCTGAATCTTCTCGATGTCCTTGTGACGATCTTCCATCTTCAGCAGCGAGTACTGCGGCTTGCCATCGCACTCGGTCGGGCAGCGGCCCCAGTACTTCTGGGTCTTCGTGTTGTAGTAGTAATAGTGCTTGGGTTTCTTCGGGAAGTAATGCACCTCGTGAGTCCGATAGCCGACGTATTCCGGAGTTGGCTTCGAGTAGTACTTGCGAACGTAGTAGTCTCCTTTTGACGGCGGAGCCTTCTGCCAATCCGAGTAGTACTGCCGCGGGGCGTAGTTCTGAGCCATGGCGGTTTGAGCCGACGCGGCTCCTAACAGCAGACCGAGGGTCAGGCCGCTGAACACCAAGTTTCGTAGCTTTCGAGACATTGCATTGCTCCTTGGAAATGGAGGACCGAAAGAGATGGTCACCTGAGCCGCCACGTCACTTTCGCATCGAAAGCGAACTCGCGGGGCTTCTGTTGCAGGACAACGAAACACGCACCAAATTCTTCCCAGAGTTTTGAGATTTGCTGACAAGCAAGTGCGGAAACACGCACGCAAAGATGAGCGAAGGCAAAGTATCCGGAATCGTTCGGAAAGTCTCGCGCCGGTCAGGAATCAGCCGACGGCATCAGCGCGTTCGCGGATCGCTTTGATGAGCTTGTTGACGGTCTCGTCAGCGGCGGCGCGAACGGCGGCGATGTCTTCGCCTGCTTCGATCGCCGCGAGGTGAGCGTCGAGCTTTGTGGCCCAGGCTCGGCAGCGTTCGCGCAGCCAGTCGCGATCGGCCGGCGCGAGAGCCTGATGCTCCGCCAGAATCAGCGTCGAGCACCCTTGCCGAAATTGCGCGACTCGCCGAGCCAAATCCGGAGCATTTTCTGGTCGCTTCTTGAACCAGTCCTGAGCCGCATCGGCCAGATGATTCAGGTACTCACGCGGCGGCAACTTGATCGCCAAGGCACCAGGTTTCTCCCAACCCCAACCGGCGGCCGGAGCCGGAACCAGTCGATCGCGCAACGAGAATGCGATCGTCAGTGTTGCTGCGGCAGACAGGACTGCCGCGATCGCGGCTCGTCCAAACCAACCACGCTGCGTTGCGGGCGGCGCGGCGGCTACGACGGTCGGCGACATTACCGATTCCAGCAGCTTCCACTGTGACGCGAGCGCGACTTCTTCTTCTCGACGCAACGGGCGCTGCATCCAATGCTCGCCGCCATGCTGAACGATCTCGTCCTGAAGCGAAAGCAAAAGCCGCGGGTGTTGAAGCAATTGCCGAAGCCGATCGACCTCCAGAGTTCCCAACCCGTACTGCAATACGTTGGCGAGCTTTCCTCCGCAGGCCTGTTCTAACGACGGTCCGCCCGAGCGAGTGCCATGCACGGCCTGCAACTCCGAGACGAGATCGCCGAGCTGCATTCCCAACAGATGGGATTCCAGCCAAGCAACGAGCTCGCGTTGGGTTTCAGGGATATCGAGGGAAATCGGGATCATGTGACTTTGCCTTGCATGCAATCCGCGAGGTCTTGTTTAGCCCGATGGAAACGGGTCATGGCGGTGTTACTGGGTATGCCGAGTTCGGCACTGATCTCCTCGTGGCTGCGTCCCGCCAGGCGAAGCTGCACGACTCTTTGTCGTTCGTCGTCGAGTCCTCCGAAACAATCTCGGAAGGCGGACATCCGCTCGTGGTCAATTTCGGGATTGTTGTTTTCGTGTTGAGCCGGATCGAACTCTTCCGGCAGCGACTGTGTGCGACGCTTGCGGGACTCGTCGATGACTCGGTTACGAGCGATCTCGTAGATCCATGATCGAAATTGGCCACCGTGAAAGGCGGTCGGAAGAACTCGCCACACCCGATGCCAGACATCTTGCGAGAGGTCTTGTGCGGCCTCGGCGTCGCGCGTTCGAGATGAAATGAAAGCCAGGATCAGTCGGCCGTACCGAGTGTGCAACTCCGCAAACGCCGCGCGAGCTGGCTCGGATGGAGGTGGGGGATTGGCTCCCGTCGCCACCATCCGAGCCAGCTCTTCGTCGGTTACAGAACGATCGACCTCAGCGATGCTCATGACGGCAGAGTACGACTTGCCGCCTGAGCTTTGAAGTCAAACTTAGGAAGGATCCGGACCGCCCCCGACCTTGCGTCGGGAGTTCAACGGCTTTTGCGCTACTTGTTCCATCAAAACCAAAAGGAGAGTCGTGCAGAAGCCGTTGAACCACCGGGGCAAGCCCGGTGGCGTTACCTGGCCCAGGTTTAGTAGCACACCTTGACCAGTTTCTTCACGGGAACCTTGACCGTGACGTAGCGGACGACCTTCACTTCATAGGCTCGACCGCAATGATCGTACTTCGTGACCCAATCGACGACCGGTTCAGTCTGATGCTCCCAGACGATGACCGTCTTGTAGTAGCAGCTTGACGGATAGTGAGTGGCCGAAGCCGTCGAGGTTCCGACAAAGCCGATCGCTCCGGCGACCAGCATTCCACAGACGACTTTCTTGAGCAGGTTGAAGCGGTTCATGATTTTCCCTTTCGATGGACTGTTTTTGGTGTTATTCGAGGCGTTACGTTGCCTCACGCCTTGGGGAACGAGCCGGGTGGGAATTCCTTCCCGAAAAATTTCCGATGTCCTGAAAGTTGGGAAACTTGTCGGCCTTTGCTCATCAAGCAAAACAACCGGAACCCTCAATCGCCGCTGGCGTTTAAGAGTTCCGGTTGCTGATGGATTTGGTTGTCGAAAATTAGCGGTATCGGCCTTGGTATCCGCCGGAGAAGCCGCCTTGGTATCCCCCTGAAAAGCCATAATGCGGCTGCGGTTGATGCCGAGGAGCACAGTGTTGCGGCTGGCGATGATAGCCGCCGTAGCTCGGCTGGCGATGCCCATAACCGCCGTAGGACGGCTGGTGGTGATGCGATTGGCTCCGGCCGTAGTGGCTGGCGTCGGCGAAGCTTGTTCCCAGCACCAAAGCCAAGCAAGCGGCCAAACTGATTTTGCAGATGCGGGCGAAGACGTTCGTATTCATGATTTGCTCCGAGAAACTCGTGGGAGGCCGATGACTCGTCCCGGAGAAACGTCTCCGAGGAATTTGTGTGTTGGCGATCAACTCCCAGCGTTGGGTTTCGAGTCATCGTGATCGCTTCGCCAAAGAGAACGAGGCTGCTCCGAAGTTCTTCCCGATCTTTTTGAAATTTTTCGGAGTGGGCGGAATCGCCGCAGAGAGTCAGAGGAACACAGAAGGCAATTCAACGCAAAGACGCCAAGGCACGCGAAGCCTCGCAAAGAAAACAAGAACGTCATGTATTGATACGGCGCCGCCTTGAACCGGCAATTTCTTTGCAAACCTTTGCGGCCTCCGCGTCTTTGCGTTGAAAACTGCGGTCCCGCTCTCTGTGCCTCTGTGGTGAGGTGCGTTTGAACCGCTGATCGTCCCCGGAACCGATTTCCAAAATTCTTGGGAAGGTTTTCTCAAGAGCTGCGTTCTCCTGGCGGGTGGCAACGACGGAAGCAAACGACTCCGAAACCAAGCCACAACGCAATGCTCGGCCAAACGCTTTGGCCAATTCCAAGTCCTCCGCGGCGCGGGTCTGCGGGGAGATTGTTTTCACACCGTTTCAACAAGGGGCCAATCATGTTCAAGACACTTCGCAAGCTCTGGAAAAACACAAAACGACAAGCTCGCCGAAACACACAAGTGGCGGAAACGCTCGAACCACGCGACCTGAAATCGGTCTCGCAGCTTTGGTTCAACGGTTCGACGCTGGTCGTGAAGACCGACAACGTCGCGACTGACGTGGCGGTGAGACAGAACGGAACGAACGTCGTCATCTCGGAGGCCGGCACGAATCGTTCGTGGTCGTATTCGACCAGCCAAGTCCGACAGGTCGAGTTCCAAGGTGGTGCCGGCAACGACCGCTTCATCAACTGGATGAATACGATGCCTGTCCGAGCGTTCGGTGCCGGCGGAAATGACTACTTCGAGGGCTACGGCGCGAATGACTACATGGACGGCGGCGACGGCAACGACGTCCTCAAGGGCTTCAACGGCAACGACACGCTCTTTGGCGGAGCAGGCAACGACGTTCTGCTCGGCCTGGGTGGCAACGATCAATTGGTGGGCGGCGATGGCAACGATCAACTCAACGGCCAGGCCGGCAACGATTCGTTGTGGGGCCAGAACGGTGACGACGTGCTCGTCGCGGTCGACGGCGGCACGAGCGATTACACCGAAGGTGGTGCTGGTCGCGATGCGATCTGGGTCGACAAGAACGGAGCGACGATTGATCGCGTCTTCGCCGCGTCGGTCGAGGACAAAGTGCAGAACCTGACCGGTTTCGCGAACGGAGCCGATCGGTCGCTGGACAGTGATCGCATCGCCGATCCGCTGGCCAAGCCAGGGAACATCTACAAGTCGTTCACCAACAACCCGCTCTTCTCGCAATCGGGGCCGAGCGCCACGGACATTCGACAAGGCGCGATCGGTGATTGCTGGCTGCTCGCCGGTCTGACCGCAATCGCAACGGATTCGCCGAATACGCTGCGACAGAACGTGGTCGACTTCAACGACGGCACCTACGGCGTGGCTCTGGGCAATCGGTTCTACCGAGTCGACAACGACCTCGCCGTCGCCTCGTCCGCCAGCACCACTCCGGCCTACGCTTCGCTTGGTGCTGAGAACAGCATGTGGGTCGCTGTGATCGAGAAAGCCTTCGCCCACTACCGCACCGGAGCGAACTCGTTCGCGTCGCTGGAAGGTGGCTGGTCCGTGGACGTCAATCGAGCGTTCGGCTCGGCGACCGCTGGCGAGCGAGATATCACGAGCTACGCCAATGCGACCGACTTGGCGAATGACATTGCGGCTCGTTGGAACGCCTACCAATCCGTGACCGTCGGCGTCCTGAGCGGTCGCTGGACCGGTGCGACGAATGGCGTGCCGCTGGTGATGGAGCACATGTACTCAGTCGCATCAATCCTCCGAAATGCCGCCGGTGCGATCACGGGTATCGTCCTGCGAAATCCGTGGGGTGTTGATGGAGCCGGCAACGACGGCAATAACAATGGCTTGGTCACGGTCACGCCCAGCCAACTCTTCGGACTCAACGGCCGAGTTAACTATGGCCGCGTGTAATCTTCTCTGGCGAGCGGGGGATGTTAATCCCCCGAGTTTTTCTTGTGATTCCGAATGACCTCGGGAGACTGACGTCCCCCGCTCGCCTTGGAACTCAGCGAATTTCCTCTGCCGGTTTGTTATCGTCTTTCATCATCCTCTCGGTCTTTGCCAGGAGACTCAACATGCGACCTCGACCCCTTCTCACCGCATTGGCTTTGTGCCTTGCAGTCCTCTTCCCGCGACGCTCAGACGCTTCGCAAGAGATGCGGAAAGAGCTGACCGAGTTGGCCAAGGGAATCAAAGGTTTCCTCGATTCGCGCAATGCAGAATCCATTGCGATGGGGCAGTTCACCGGGCCGGCGAATTTTCCGACGTCGGCCGGGCCAGGCTTGGCCCAAGTGCTGTCTGAGGAGTTGCAGAAGCTCAAAGTGACGGTGAAGACCCGCGCGGAGTTCGGCCTCAAAGGGGAATACCGCCTCACCGAGATTCCGGCCGAGAACATGGACGACGCGCGTCTCGGGCGAAAAGTGCTGGCCCTCAAGATCCAAGCGGCCATTGAGGACAGCTTCGGCAACAAACAAGTCGACGTCGATTTTCAGCGGACGATTCGTGGAACGGACGGCGTCGCGGGAATGATCGGCTTGACGGCTTCCTTAGACCCGAAAGGGACCGAACTCGAACGGGACCGCGAACTCCGCAAGCAACTGACCGATCCCAAGCCGAGCATCAAGTCGTCCGTGATCCGCAGCAAGCCTGGCAGCTTGTGCGGCATGGAGTTGATCGTGAACGACCAACCTCGCGAGGCCACGGAAAAAGAAGGCTTGGCGTATGTCGACATCATTCGCGGCGAGACCTACGGCGTGCGGCTGTACAACGACTCGGACCAAGAGATGGCCGTCGCGTTAAAGATCGACGGTCTGAGCATGTACGCCTTCAGCGAGGTGCGCTACACCGAGGGACCACGTCGAGGCGAGCCGCGCTACACGACCGTCATCATCGGTCCTCACAAAACGGTCACGATCCCCGGCTGGCATGTGACCAACGAAAAGACCGACAAGTTTCTGGTCATGGAATACGCCAAGAGCGCCGCGGGAGGTCTGAATCACACCGCCAACCTGGGCACGATCACCGCCTCCTTCCAAGCCTCATGGCCCGAAGGGGAGCCCGCGCCGAAAGATGAACCCGGCCGAGCACGCGGCACTGGCGGCGGCGACGCCACCGGCTTCGGCCCTCGCATCGACCAGAAGTACCAAGAAGTCAAACGCAACCTCGGCGTGATCCGCGATGTCGTCAGCGTGAGATACACGAAGTGACTCCGGCGAGCGGGGGATGTCAATCCCCCGAGTGACTTCAACGAACGAGTCAAGATTCAACAAACAAGACCAAAACCTCGGGGGATTGACATCCCCCGCTCGCCAAAGAGATCACCGGAGTTCCTCATGGACCGGTACTGGTTTCTGACATGGACGACATACGGCCAATGGGTTCCCGGTGATCCACGTGGGTGTGTCACGCGAGTACATGACGGAGGTCCGTCGCGAATTGAACACGATGAGTTCCAAACTCCGTTTGATACGAATATCCCCGGACTTTTGAAATCCTCGCAACAAGCGTTGAAGTGTCCGCCGATCCGACTGGTCAGCGACCAGGCTCCGGTGTTGCTCGCTCAGTTTCAGGAAACGGCCGAGTACCGTGGTTGGCTTCTGGTGGCCGTGGCCATTATGGCGAATCACGTCCACATTGTGACCGGCGTGAATGGCGATCCTGACCCTGAAAAACTTCTGCAAAGTTTCAAGAGTTACGCGAGCCGCGTCCTCAATCGCCGTTGGACGAAGCCCGCCTCGGAGACTTGGTGGACGGAATCGGGCTCCAATCGCAAACTCAAAGATGAAGCGTCGATCAACGCCACCATCGAATACATCCGGAATCAGGAGTACCCGCTGCTGATCTGGATCAACCCCATCGAGACCGACTGGAAAACAAAATAAGGCGAGCGGGGGACGTCAGTCCCCCGAGTCCACGAACTGAACCATGAACGAATCGCGAGGAACAACTCGGAGGGTTGACATCCTCCGCTCGCCAAAGGGTGGCACCATGAAACGAATCTGCGGAGTGATGTGGTTCCTGATCGTGCTGGGCGTGGCGGCCGGGACGCAGACGCAGGCGGCGGACAAACCGATCTTGGCGCTGGATGCGGGCGGCCATACGGCGATGGTGCAGAAGGTGCTCTTTTCGCGGGACGGCAAGGAACTAGTGAGCGTCTCGGCCGACAAGACGATTCGCGTCTGGGACGTGGCCACGGGGGAGCCGCTCCGGGTCCTACGCACACCCGTCGGCGACGGGAACGAAGGCATGCTCTACGCCGCCGCCCTCTCGCCCAACGGCGAATGGTTGGCCGTGGGGGGATTCGGGCCGGCGAGCGATCAATGGGGAACGATCTACCTCATCTCCCTTCCCCACCGGCAAGTCGCGCGGGTGCTGAAGGGACACAACAGCGTCATACACGATGTCGCGTTTTCCGCGGACGGCCAGCGGCTGATTTCTGGGAGCCATGACAACACGGCCCGCGTCTGGAGCGTGACCGACGGCCAGTGCGAGTTCGTGCTGCGCGGCCATACCGGGGACATTCATGGTGTGGCCTTCGCACCGGATGGCCGTCGCTGCGCCACGGCATCGTCGGACGACACCGCCGCCGTGTGGAATGTGGGTCCGTCGCTCCGCAACGGACAAGCCGCGTCACGCAGTGACGCGGCCACGATCAGTCCGGCGACCGTGCTCCGTGGACATCGGGATGACGTCCGATGCGTCGCCTGGCGCCCAGACGGCTCGGTCCTGGCCACGGGAAGCTATGACCATTCCATTCGGCTCTGGTCCCCCGAAGGCAAAGCGTACAAAGGATTCGACCAGCTTGGGGAACGCACGATTTTGTCCGTCACATTCACGTCCGACTCGCGGCGGCTGCTGTACACGGCCATCGCGGAGCAGGAGAAGAGCACGCATCTGGCTGGCCTGCTCGACCCATCGACCGGACGGACGGTGGTGGAGTTCGACCAGCACACCAACACGGTGTGGCACGGCGTGCTGTCACGCGATGGAAAGCGGGCGGCCACGTGCGATCACGTCGGTGAAATCGTCGTCTGGCAGACGGCCGATGGCCGCGTCGTGCAAAAGCTGGGAGGACTTGGCCGCGTTCCCTGGAGTGCCGCCTGGAACCAAGACGGAAACGGCATCGCATGGGGAAATACGACTAACGGTCCGGACACGATTTCGGCGAAACAGCCGCTCGAACGCGTCTTTCAAATCTCAAATCTCGAAATCTCAAATTCCTCCCCCGCCTCCTTTCTCCGCGCCAGCACAGAACGGAGCGGCACCCGCCTGCAAAGCTCCGGCCGGACCACCGTCGACGTCCTCCGCAGCGGCCAAAAGCAAACCACGCTCCAGTTCACTACGGACTACGATCGCAAGAGCAATGAGGTCCGCTGCTTCACGCTCCTCCACGGTGATCGGGCCGCCGTGGGAACGAGCGTCGGCCTGTACCTGTTCGACACCCACACCGGCCAACGTCTCCGCAGGTTCCAGGGGGACACCGGCGAGGTCTGGGCTGTCAGCGCGTCCCCCGACGGCCGCTACTTGCTCTCGGCCGGGGGAGACATGACGCTCCGCATTTGGGATCCGGACCGCGACTTGCCGCTGCTCTCGCTGTTCTTCGCGGGGAACGATTGGATCGCCTGGACGCCCGAAGGGTATTACGCCGCCTCGCCGGGCGGTGAGAAGTTGATGGGCTGGCACGTCAACAACGGGCCCGATCAATTGGCCTCCTTCTATCCCGCTAGTCAGTTCCGCTCGACGTTCTATCGGCCCGACGTCATCAAGTTGCTGCTCAAGACCGGCAGCGTTGAACGGGCACTGGAATTGGCCGACCAAACACGGGGGCGGATGACTCAGAAGACCGAAGTGGCCAATGTGCTGCCGCCACAGGTGACGATCACCAGTGTCGGGCGAGCGGGGGATGTCAGTCCCCCGAGTCCTGCGGGTTCCGGAGAACGGAAAACACTCGGGGGATTGACATCCCCCGCTCGCCAAAACGCCGTCCACGTTCAGACGTCGGAAGTTGAAGTGCGTGCGGTGGCCACCAGTCGCGGCAATCATCCGGTCACGGCGTTGCGACTGCTCATCGACGGACGGCCGCATGAAGGTCAGGCGGGAGTGAAGAAGATCTCGGCTCCGCAGCTCGGTGACGCGACGGCGAGCTGGAACGTGTCGCTGTCGCCGGGCAAGCATCGGCTGCAAGTCCTCGCCGACAGCTCCGTCAGCCAGGGAGCGTCGGACGAAGTGGAGGTCACCTACGTCGGCGATAACTCGCTCGATGCCGTGGAGTTGCCCACGCTGTATGTGTTCGCGGTCGGCATCTCGGCCTACTCGGGAGATCTCAAGCTGGACTACGCCGCGAAAGATGCCGAAGCGCTCGTCGCCGCGTTCCAATCCAAGAGCAAGCCGCTATTTCGCAAGATCGAAGTCAAGACGCTCACGGACAAGCAGGCGACCCGCGCGGAAATCCTCAAAGGATTGGGCTGGCTCCGCAAGGAAGTGACGCAGCGCGATTACGCCGTGTTCTCGTTCTCCGGCCACGGCCGAAAAGATGCGGACGGCGGGCTTTATTTCTTGCCCGTCGATGTGGACGCCGACAATTTGTCCTCGACAGCGATCCTCGCGGACCAATTCAAGCTGCCGCTCACCGCACTGCCGGGCAAGGTCATGATGTTGCTAGACGCCTGCCATTCGGGAGGTGTCGATGCCGGCTCGACAGGCCGCCGAAAAGGAGCGGGCGAGCTGACGGAAGATTTGGTTCGCGATCTCGTTACCGATGAGAGTGGCGTGGTGATGATGTGCTCTTCGACGGGCCGCGAGTCCTCGCTGGAAAACAACGAGGCGCGGCAAGGGAACTTCACATTGGCCATCGTCGAGGGTCTGTCCGGCAAAGCGGACTACAACCGCGACGGCCACGTCTATCTGAATGAACTCGACACCTACGTCACCGACCGCGTGAAAGAACTAACGCGAGGCCAGCAACACCCTGTCACGGCCAAGCCCAGCAGTATCCGCTCGTTTCCATTGGCCAAGCCGTGACGGCAGAACCTCGGGGGATTGACATCCCCCGCTCGCCGAACCGCAAGGCGAGCGGAGGGTGTTAACCCTCCGAGTCTCCACTAAGTTCCCTCACTGAACCAACAGCGTTCAATCGTCGCACTTTGAAGACCTCAAAACAGATGAAGTACTGCCATGAAACAAATCCGTAGAACGCTGTGGTTCCTGATCGTGCTGGGCGTTGCCGCGGGGACGCGGACCCAGGCGGCGGAGAAGCCGATCCTGGTGCTGGATGCGGGCGGGCATACGGCGGCGGTGAGAAAGGTGATCTTTTCGCGGGACGGGAAGGAACTGATCAGCGTCTCGAACGACAAGACGATCCGCGTCTGGGACGTGACCACAGGGCAGCCGCTCCGCGTGCTCCGGCCGCCAATCGGAAATGGTCCTGAAGGGGAGATCTTCGCTGCTGCGTTGGCACCTAACGGGGACACTCTGGCGATCGGTGGATGGGGATCGGTGGAAGATGAATGGCACCCGATCTACCTCCTGTCACTCGCCACAGGGCAGATTCAGCGTGTACTGACCGGTCACCAAGGCCCTATCTTTGGCCTCCACTTCGATGCCGAGGGACAACGGCTCGCTTCGGGGAGCGCCGACGAGACGGCCCGAATTTGGAACGTGGGCACAGGAAAGACGGAGCAGGTTCTGAAGGGACATAGCAACGATATCTTCGGCGTGGCGTTCTCGCCCGATGGCCGCCGCTGCGCCACGGCGTCGATTGACAAGACGGCCGCTATCTGGAACGTCGCCACAGGCGAGCGTCTCGCGACGTTGAGCGGACACACCGCCGAAGTGCAATGCATTGCTTGGCGTCCGGACGGCTTGGTCATTGCCACTGGAAGCAATGACCATTCCATTCGCCTTTGGGGCTCCGATGGCAAAGTTTTTCGTGGCTTCGACAAGCTCGGCGAAAAGAGTATCAACTCCGTCACGTTCGCCGCCGGTGGTCATCGATTGCTCTACACGCAAGGCTACGGAAAGACCGATGACAAGTCGATCACAGCCATGCTTGACGTCGCTACGGGTCGCGAGGTCACTCGGTTCGACCAGCACACGAATACGATCCAATGCGGTGCGCTTTCGCCTGACGGAGAACTAGCGGCCACGACCGGTGACACAAACTACGGAATCTTCGTTTGGAAGACGTCCAATGGCAGGCTAGTCCACAAGTTCTCTGGCCGCGGACGAATCCCCTACGCAGCCGCCTGGAGCCCCGATGAGACACGAATCGCGTGGGGTAACGGGGCTACAGTTGGGGTAGAAAGCGAGGCTCGTCCTCTCGAACGAACGTTTAGTCTCCTCTCGCTGGAATTCGGCTCCATGCCTGATGAACGCTTTATGCGTGCCCGATCTGAGCGTGGCAACCTGTCGCTCATTTATGGAAAGCGCAACCAGTACGGCTTCCGTAGCTCTGTCCTCGTCCGCCAAGGAGATCGGACACAGGCTACGCTGGCGGAGGGGGATCCTGATTCGTACACACGGATCAACTGCTTTACCCTGCTCACGAACGATCGGGCTGCGTTGGGCGCGACTGGCGGGCTTCTCCTCTTCGATACCCGCACAGGAAAGCAGATATGCAGGTCGCAAAACGGGGATCAAATTTATGCCCTCAGCCCATCTCCTGGTGGAAAATATCTGCTCAGTGCTGACGAGGTTATGACGCTGCGTGTCTGGGATCCAGACGCGATCAAAAACAAAGCTTCGATTGCTGGAATCGGTGCGCCTTTGAAAAAAGTGGAGGGTGGTTTTGAAGTTGGAGATCTCGTCGTCGGCGCGCCAGCGAGTACGGATGGAAGACTGAAGACTGGTGACGTGATCACGGCCGTGAACAGTGGGGCGGGTCAATTTACGGAAACCCACTCACTCCGACTGAAGGAATGTGTGAATCTCATCCGAGGTGAGATTGGTACAAATGTCGGCCTCAAAGTTCGTAGCAAGGATGGTAAAGAAAAGACGATCGAGTTGATTCGCGGAGGAATCTCAATACCCAAGGACATTGAGCCGCTGCTCTCTTGCTTCTTCGCCGGTGACGACTGGATTGCCTGGACCCCCGAAGGCTACTACGCGGCCTCGCCCGGCGGTGAGAAGCTGATGGGCTGGCACGTCAACAACGGTCGCGAGCAGATGGCGTCGTTCTATCCGGCCAGTCAGTTCCGCTCGACGCTCTATCGGCCCGACGTCATCAAACTGCTGCTCAAGACCGGCAGCGTCGAACGGGCGCTGGAGGAGGCGGACAAGGCTCGCGGTCGCATGACCGTGAAGACCGACGCCAGTCAGGTGCTGCCACCGCAAGTCAGGATCATCGCTGTTGGGCGAGCGGGGGATGTCAATCCCCCGAGGAGAGACGGTTCCAGTGCAGCCGGCTCCGGGGAAGAGAAGACACTCGGGGGATTGACATCCCCCGCTCGCCTGGAGGTGGGGTCGAGCATCGAAGTCCGAGCCACCGCCACGAGCGTTGGAAATCATCCGGTCACCGCGCTGCGGCTGTTGCTCGACGGCCGCCCCTATCAAGGTCTGAAGGGAGTGCAAACGATTGCAGATTCCAAGCCGGGCGAGGTCTCGCGATCTTGGACCGTCGAACTCGAACCGGGCAAGCACAAACTCAAGGTGCTGGCCGATAGTGCTGTGAGTCAAGGAGCGTCCGAAGAGGTCGAGGTGATCTACATCGGCGGAGATGCAGACCCGGTGCGGTTGCCAAACCTGTACGTCGTTGCCATCGGCATCACGGAGTACCCTGGCGACTTGAAACTGAACTACGCCGCCAAGGATGCCGAAGCGTTGGGCAATGCTCTGAAGTCGCACAGCAAATCCCTGTTCCGAGACATTGAAGTGCAGACGATTACGGATGCGAAGGCCACGCGTGCCGACGTCTTGAAAGGGTTGAGTTGGCTGCGAGGCCAGATGACTCAGAGCGACTACGGCATCTTCTTCTTCGCGGGGCACGGAGACCTGGACAACGACGGCTCGCTATATTTCTTGCCCGTGGATGGAGACTCGAAGGATTTGGTCAGCACGGCCGTTCCCGCTGACCAGGTGAAGCGCGTGCTGAGCGGCATTCCCGGCAAACTGATCACGATGCTCGATGCCTGCCACTCGGCCGGGATCGCCGGCAGTCAGACTGGCAAACGGCGCGCGGGGCAAGCATCGCTCACCGATGACTTGGTCCGAGATCTGGTCACCGACGAGAACGGTGTCATCGCCATGTGCTCGTCCACCGGCCGCGAGTTCTCACTGGAGAACAATCAGTTCCGGCAAGGCTCGTTCACGCTGGCCGTCGTCGAAGGCTTATCCGGCAAAGCGGACTTCAATAAAGACGGCGTGGTTTACTTGAACGAACTCGATACCTACGTCACCGACCGTGTGAAAGAATTGACCAAGGGGCAACAACATCCGGTAACCGCCAAACCGGGCAGCATCCGTTCGTTTCCGCTAGCCAAGCCATAGGCGAGCGGAGGGTGTTAACCCTCCGAGCAACCCCAGTCAAAGACAACAGAACGCGACGCAACTTGGAGGATTGACATCCCCCGCTCGCCAAAGAAAGGCGGGAAGATTTCGCGACGAGCATCGTTCTCCTCTCAGACAGCGGCTGACAGCGTGTCGGCTGCACCATTCATGTCTTTGAGGAGAACTCTCATGACGAAATGGATGAAGCGAGGAATGTGCGCCGTGCTGATTGTGCTCGGCGCGAGCCTGCTGGCCGGGACGGCCGAGGCTCATTCTCGGCGCGGTGGCTACTACTCGCGCCATCACTACGGTGGTGGCTACGGTGGCTATCGCGGCTATAGCTATGGATACGGCTATGGTGGCGGCTATCGAGGAGGCTACGGCGGTTACTACTCCGCGCCGCGCGGGTACTACGGTGGCTACTACGGTAGCTATGGCCCGCGGTACGGCTACGGCTCTTGCCGTTGGTAAGCCTTCGCAGCAGCCCGGCGACTGGATGTCGCTGGGCTGCCTTGTTTGGGGAAATGGGCTTGAGGAAGTGACGTCCGCAGAATCAGAAAGAGTTTTGGAAATGATTGGGAAGGAAATCGCGGATTCCTCGTTGTCTGGCATGAATGACGACGTGTCTCGCAAAGGTGCGAGACACGTCGCCGGTCGAGAAACTGCGTTGCCGGCCGGAAATTGTCGATCTTGGTGAATTCAAACGTGACGACTTTGGTGCCTGCGTTCAGAAATCTTGTCATCCGATCTGAGATTCCATTTGCGTGATTCCCTAACGGAATTGTTAAACTCCCGCCCCTGTGATCCGGGCCAAACTCGCGGTTCGGTTGAGCCCAATCGGACTCGTGTGACTCACATCAGACTTCCATGAAGGAGGGTTCGCCATGTTTGATCGACGATTTGCCAAGCGAGCTGTGATTGGTTCGCTGACTCTCAGCGCGTGTGTGTTGACGATCGGAGTCGGACATCCCGCCTTCGGCACACCGCCACACGGTGGCGGATATGGTGGATTCGGTCGGCCGTCCACGGGAGACTGGATCAACTTCGGTATTGGCGCGGCCAACGCCATCAACCGTTCGAACCAACAACATCAACACGCTCCACAGTACCAGCAGCCGCAGCAGCATTATTATCCGGCTCCACAACAGCAGGTGGCTCCGCCGCAAGCTCAGATTCAGCCCAACGCCATCCCCGAACGGAAGGTCGAGCCGGAAAAAAATGCGGCTCCGTTGGCGAACAAGATCGTGCCGCTGCGCAAGCGTGAAGCCAAGTGCTACCTGCATTCGTTGACCGACAACATCGGCAAGGCAGGCGAGACGGCGGACAACGCCTGGAAGAACCACAAGAAGGCCATCGGCGAACAGTTGCTGAAATCACTGGCGAAGCTTGTCACGGACGAGGCCGCGCTGAAGCAAATCACGGAACTGCTGCAGGGCGGCGACTTCGCCAAGGCTCGCGAGCAAGTCGATGGACTCAAGCTCTCGAAGGAGGATCAAGAACGGCTGGCAAAGAATCTGGAAGCCAGTCAGAAGATCGATCAGCAGATGAAAGACTTGCTGGCGCGTCTTGAGAATGAGGCCACTTGGAAGGACGTCCAAAAACCGATGGAAGACTTGGCGACCGCGATCACGCAATTGTCTCAGCGAGCGGCCGCGAATCCTCAAGCACCTCCGCGCATGGACGGAGTCGTTAATGGCATTGGCGAGTTGGCGAATCTGCTGCTGATCCGAGACATCCTGGCTCAAGCGATGAACGCCAACAACCCGACGCGGTTCACTCCTATTCCCGTTACTCAGATTCCCACGGGGATCATTCGCGTGATCTACGATCCCGATCTGCCAGTCGGCACGGGACTGTGGGTCAACGAAACCGTCATGATCGCCGGAGCCGGCGGACGCGGTGAATTGCAAACGGGCATCGCCTCCGCCGCCGAAGCTCTCGGTCTGCCCGTCGCGCCGGGAAATCCGGTCGCAGACTTGGGCAAGGACGAGAATCCTCCGAAGGGTGGAATCCTCATCGGCAATCCCGAAGACAACGCCGGCAGCATCAAGTACGTCCTGGCCAGCGTGCATCCGTATGACTTGAAGCCCGGCTTCAAGCAGCATCTCCCTGCCAGCCAATCGTGGTTGATCGAATTCGACCGTGGGGGGACTTTCGGTCGGGCCAAGTACACGCTCGCCGAGGGGATCTACGACTTCAAAGTCGGCGACAAAGGTTGGGACATGGTCACTCGGCCGCTGAAGGCCGTGATCGACAACCGGGACGGCTTGGACGATTTTCATTACGTCCAAGACAACAAAAAGCAAACCGTGAAAGCCGGCGAGATGACGACGATCGAGAACAAGTCCCCGGTCGTGATCTCGTTCGATCGTGGCGGTGACGCGGCGCCTCGCAAGCTGCTCAACAAGAGCGGCACCTACAAGGTCGCGGTCAACATCGAGAACAACCAGTACGACCTGTTCCCACCGGTCGAACCGGAGAAGAAACCAGCCGACGACGCCGTCGCCGGCAGCGGAGAATAACTTCGGCTGATCGACTCGGGGGATTGATACCTCCCGCTCGCCTGGAGAGTTCGCCCGGCGAGCAGGGGATCTCAATCCCCCGAGTTTTTTCTTGGACACGATCTGTCTCTCGTTGGAATCTCGCTTGAAGGCAACTATGCGCACGGTCTTCGCCCTTACCTCGGCGTGCCTCGGACTCTTGACGGTCGCTACCTCGTCACTTGTTGCACAAGTCGCCGACAAGCTGTCCGCCACGCGACCGACGTTGGTGCTCGACGCGGGCGGACATACAGCCGACGTGAATCGAGTTGTGTGGACTCGTGACAATCGCAGTCTAATTTCGGTCTCGAACGATAAGACGATTCGCGTGTGGGATGTGGCGACCGGCGAATCAACACGCGTACTTCGACCGCCGATTGGTTCGAGACTGGCTGGGATGCTGAATGCCGCCGCGATCTCACCCGATGGCTCGCTGCTGGCCGTCGCCGGTTATGAACGGGACGGACAGGATCACGGCATCTTCGTGATCTCGCTGACAGCGGGCGAAGTCCGATACACGTTGCGAGGTCACACGCATGCCGTGATGGATTTGCAATTCTCTCGCGACGGACGTTGGTTGGCCTCAGCGAGTGGCGACCACTCCGCGCGGGTGTGGCCGATTCCGCCAGCACCAGGAGGTGGACCTGCCGCGACGATCCTGCAAGGACACACGGCTGCGGTTTACGGCGTGGCGTTTTCTCCAGAAGGGCGTCGAGTCGCGACCGCGTCGCTGGACGGCACGGCTCGCATCTGGAGTTTGCCTGCTGGAGTAAGCCAACACGTCGTGCGCGGCCACGCCGGAGCCCTGCAATGTGTGGCCTGGAGTTCCGACGGTCAGACCATCGCCACCGGCGGAGTCGATCAGTCGCTGCGATTGTGGACTTCGACCGGCGGAGTGAATCGTCGATTCGAAAAGCTCGGCAATGCGGTCACATCGGTCGCGTTTTCCAAAGACTCGCAAGATCTCTTCTTCACCACCGGCGGTCCCGATGCCGTCGATGGCGGATTCTTGGTGGACCTCAAGACGAACCGCGAGCGAGTCCGTTTTCTGGAACACGACAATTCGGTGTTGCACGGAGCGCTGTCGGCGGATGGCCAACTGGCGGCGACTGCAGGCGGCAACCATCGCGAGATTCTTGTCTGGCGAACTGGACGCGGCGAAGTCGCTCATCGATTGGAAGGCCGCGGCCGAACTCCGTGGGCGGTGGCATGGGGAGCGGATGATGAAAGCCTCGTGTGGGGAAACACCAGCCGTGATGTTTCGACAAATGATCTTGGGCCGCTCGAACAGGCGTTGCACCTATCACGGCTGGAGTTCATGCCTTTGCCTGCATCGACTCAACGAGCACGGATCAAGAATGCAACAACATCGCTGGAGCAAAAAGGAGACTCGACCGTTGTCGTGCGCCGTGACGGACGAATCCAACACACCTTCAAGCTGACGCAGCCGTACGAGTCGGTCCGCTGTTACACGCTGCTCTCGGAACACCTCGTCGTTATCGGTGGTGATTTCGGCGTGTACGTCTACAGCCTCATCACCGGCGGCTTGGTACGCCAGTGGCATGGTCACACAGGGGCCGTCTGGAGTGTCGCACCGTCGCATGACGGCCGCTTTCTCGCTTCTGCGGCGGGAGATCAGACCTTGCGTATTTGGTCGCCGGATCGCGACGACCCCGTCATGTCGTTGTTCGAAGCTCGCGGCGAGTGGATCGCATGGACGCCTGAAGGCTACTACGCCGCCAGCCCCGGCGGAGAACGGTTGATGGGCTGGCACATTAACAACGGCCCCGACAAGCTTGGCTCGTTCTTCCCAGCGGCTCAGTTCCGAGCGTCGCTGTATCGACCAGAGATCATCAAGACACTGCTCAAGAGCGGCAACGGCGATGTGGCTCGTACCGACACCAGCCCACAAAAAGTCGACGTCGCCAAACTGCTACCGCCGCGTGTGAAGATCACGTCGCCGTCCGCCGGTCACAATGCTCCGCAGAACGAGATCGAAGTGCGCGCGACCGCGACGAGCGAGGGCGAACATCCCGTCACGGCTTTGCGTCTGCTTCTAGACGGCCGGCCGTATCAGGGGCTTAACGGAGTTCAAAAGATTTCCGATCCGCAACTCGGTGAAGTCACACGCTCGTGGAAGATCGAACTCGATCCCGGCCGACACAAGCTGACGGTGCTGGCGAGCAGCGCGGCCAGCCAGGGCAGGTCTGAAGAAGTCGATGTCATCTATGGCGGCGCAGACACCAACGACCAAGTGCGGTTGCCCAAGCTCTACGTCGTGGCCATCGGCATCTCAGAGTATCCCGGCGACCTGAAGCTGAATTACGCCGCCAAAGATGCGGCCTCACTGAGCAGCGCGATCAAGTCGCACGGCCAGCCGTTGTTTCGAGAGATCGAGATGCAACTGATCGCGGACCAGCAGGCGACTCGGTCGGCAGTGCTCAAAGGACTGACGTGGCTACGCGAGCAGATGACGCAGAACGATTACGGCATCTTCTTCTTCGCCGGACACGGCGATTTTGACAACGACGGCTCGCTGTATTTTCTACCGGTCGATGCAGACTCAAAGGATCTGCTCAGTTCTGCCGTTCCGGCCGAGCAGGTCAAACGCGCGCTCAGCGGCATTCCCGGCAGGCTGATCACGATCATCGACGCTTGCCACTCGGCCGGACTCGTTGGAAGCAAGATCGGAAAACGTCGCGGCGAAACTCCGCTGACGGATGACCTCATCCGCGATCTCGTTACGGACGAAAGCGGTGTCGTCACGATGTGCTCGTCGACCGGCCGCGAGTTCTCGCTGGAGAACAACGAACATCGCCAAGGGACATTCACGCTGGCGATCGTCGAAGGCTTGTCGGGCAAAGCGGACTTCAATAAAGACGGCGTGGTGTACCTGAACGAACTCGACACCTACGTCACGGACCGCGTGAAGGAACTGACGCGCGGCCAACAACACCCCGTCACCGCCAAGCCCGGCAGCGTCCGCTCGTTCCCGCTCGCGAAGCCATGAGCGCGGCGAGCGGTTGAAATTCGGAGAACGCAACGATGAGCCTCATTCGCACTGGCCTGCTGATCGCGATCGTGGCGTTGACGACGTCTGGCGGAATCGCGTTTGCCGAGACTTTCGCCGTTGGTGATCGTGTCGCGGTCTCTGCCGCGACGACCAAGGTCATGGCCGGTGAGGAGCAATTGGGGAACATCGCTCGCGGGACCGAGTTCGCTGTCGAGCAGGTGAACGGAGCTTGGCTGCGCGGCACGATGACGGTCGGAGGAAAGAAAGTCAGCGGATGGGTGAAGTCCAGCGACGTCGCGCGCGCGGTCAAGCGATTCGGTAACCCAGACGCCGTCGGGAGAGAGATCCCTCGCTCGTCGCCCAAGCCAGCCACGTCGTCGCGTGGCAGGAGCGATATGGAAAAGTTTCAGCAGACCCAAGAAACATTTCGGCGGATGCTGCCGCGATACAATCCCAAGTCCGATTTCCCGGCGACAATGTATGGTTTCTTGCCGATTCGCCAAGGTTTTCCTGAATCGATTCCCGCCAATGCCGACTACCTCAATTCACTCACGTCGGGTAGCGATCTGATGTGGGCTGGATTCCCGCTCGATCCCAGTACCGCTCGCGAACCGGAGACCGTTCGCCTGCTGCAATCGTTACCGGCCAACGCCGAACTGGACTCCCTGTTAGAGAAACTTCGGCAGCGAGCCGCAAAGAAGAAAGAGGGCGCGGAGGCCGAGGGATCAACGAAGCTGTTGAACTTGGCGGAGGCTCATCCTGATCTTCCGGTGGTGTTGGAGAAGTTGTCTCGGCGACTGTTCACCGACGCGCGGGAAATCATTGAGGCCCGACAGCAACAAGTGGCGGGTCAACGCGCGGCGGATGACCCACAGGCGATGAACAGCCTCGCGTGGCTGTTCTTCATTCGGCGAATGAGCGCCGGCCTAGAGGTCGAGACGACTCATCACCAGATGCTCGAATGGGCGAGGAAGAAATACGGTGACGGTCATCCGCTGACGAGCCGCTTTTGGAACAATCTGGCGTTGCTGCGACATGATCGCGGCGACTTCGAAGCCGCGCGGCGGTTGCTGGTCCATGCGTTGTCGCTGCGCGCCGAAAAAACCCTCGCTGCCGACGTGCCGTTGCTGCTGATCAATTTGGCTCGCGTGCTGGAAGCCGAAGGGAATCAGCCCGACTCGCTCCGTTGCAGCGAGGTCGCGCGGGCCACGTCGAGATCGCTGCCGGAGCAGTCCCGAACGCTGGTGGCTCAGAGTTTTCTGCGCGAGTTCGCCGATCCGCGACTCCCGGAAACGGGGGGCGGGCCGTTTTACACGCGGAGTGGAATCACGCATCGGCCCAATGCATTCAGCTACGTCCAATACGGCAGCGGGTCTGGCCGCGGCGAAGGGAACGAGACGGAGTCTTCCGGCTTCGACGCGCTGAACATGACCAGCATCATCGGAGCCGCCAGTCAAAACGTCCATCGCTACGTCCCCTACATGACGGCCGGTTCGCACTTCATGCGAGTCGGCGACTACTCCGCCGCCGAGCGGTTCCAGCGCAAAGCCATCGAGCTGTCACGCGAGCAATTTGAAAACGGCAACCAGCCCGATCTGAAACAGCGAATCGCGATGTGCTATCAGTTCCTGGGCATGACGCTCGAAGCCACGGGCAATCACGAGGCCGCGATCGAAGCGTTCGCCGAGGGAATCAAGATCCAACGCCCGCTCTGGGAAGATATGCTCAAGAAGGCTCAGGCGGACATCGCCGCCGGTCGGGGCCAATTCACCTTCGTGTTGGATCAGACTTATGTGCCGCTGCTGCAACTTCACGCGCGGATGCATGCCGAACTCGGCCGTTTGGACGACGCGGAGCGGCTGTATCGCGAGGCACTCGTCGAAGCTCGCAAGCCGACTGCCATTAGCAAAAACCCACAGACGGCCAAGTACTCGTACGTTCCCGAATGCGAGGCCAATCTCGCTGGCGTGCTGTTGCGTCGCGGCAAGATTCAAGAAGCGGAGCAACTCTTCCGAGACATCCTCGCCGCTGACTATCAACGCTGGTGTTTCGCCACCTGGAAAGAGACGCGGACAATTCCTTCGCTCAGCGGTCTTGCGACCATCTTGTCAGCGAAGGGGACTCCCGACGACGCCGTCCGGGCGACGCAGATGTTCCACGATGCCTATCTCAGCATGACGGCAGGAGGCGGGTTCTCGGCGACCCAAAGAGAAGCGCATCAGCCGCTCGTCGACTACGCTCGCATATTGCAGCGAACGGGACGTCATGCCGAGGTCGTGCAACTGCTCAGCGGAACGATCGCGGGGATCGAAGCGGCGCGGCGGCAAGTGGGGGGCGACGAGATCAATCGCGCGAGGTTCTTCAGTCAACTGACCCGCCACGATCCGTTCTCGCTGATGGCCCAGGCTCAGGTCGAAGTCGGCGAGACTTTTTCGGACCACTTCGGAATCGGCGATTTCGGGCCGAAGGGGGCGTTCGACACCTTGGAACAAGGCCGAGGCCGCGCGCTGCTCGACTTGATGAGCCGAGGGGGCGGCGATGTGACGAGTGCGGCGCTGACTCACGCGCGAAACCTCAACGATCCCGCGTTGATTCAGCGAGTCACGCAATTGCGAGTTCAAGAGCGGACTGCGCGGGAGCAAGTCGCACAGACCATCGAACGTGCAGCCGCCGTCGGCTCGAACGCCAGCGCCGTCGCGCAGTTGCAAGGCGAATTGCAGAAAGCTCGCGAGGTGGAAATCCAAGCAAAGCGCGATCTGTTCGACGTTGCCAAAGAAATGCTGGAGAAGGAATCGCTGAAGCCGCTGACGTCCCAACAGGCCGCGAAATTGCTGAAGCCGACGGAAGCCATTCTGGTCTACGACGTCGGCCAAGATCGTTCCGTGCGGCTGGTCGTCTGGCCGGACGGGAAAGTCGATGGCGAATTCCTCAAATGGCCCGATGACAAGCCAGTCGCCGAGAAAGAACTGTCGATGTCGATCGCCGACTTCTTCCAGGACGTCTCGCGCGAAGAGTCCGCGAACTCGAACACGACGACGTCTACGAAGGCTTACGCACCGGATGAACTCCGCCAAGCGTTGGTCCCTGATGCGCTGCTCGAAAAGCTGAAAGGTTGCAGTCGGTTGTTCGTCGTCGGCGATGGCCCACTGCATCGCTTGCCGTTCGAGTCGTTGTTCATCGACGAAGAGGGCAAGCAAGTGTTGCTCGATCAACTTCCGCCGATGGTCTACGGCTCCTCGGCCACGATCTTGTTGCAACCACCAAGCCAGCAGCAGAAGCCCTCGACCAAGAGCCGTCTGGAATTGGTCGCTCTTGGCGACCCGCAATTCGCTCATGGCGCGGCCGCGAATTCCGTCAAAGGTCCAGCGACCGAAACGGCGGCAGCGATGCTCCGAACCCGTGCCCTGAGCCGGTTTGGCAAACTGACGCCGCTGCCGGGAACTCGCGCTGAGATCGATGTCATCCGGAAGACGATGGCCGCATCCGGCAAAGCCAGCGAAGCTCAAGTCAAAGTCCTGAGCGGTGCAGACGCCACCATCGCGAATCTCTTCCGTGACGTCGATCAGCCAAGATTTCTACACATCGCCACACATGGTCTCGCCGAAGGCGGTCGCAGAGCCTACGACTCCGCGCTCGCACTCGCGGCTCCGGAAAACGCGACGGCTGACGACACCGGTTTCCTGCGGCTCTCGGATTTGCTGGCTCAATGGGGAGGCAAACTCAACGGTACTGAGTTGGTCGTCCTCAGCGCCTGCCGCACGGCTCGCGGTGAGATGGAATCGGGCGATGGTTTCGTGGCGCTCACCTGGGGCTTCCTGTTCGCGGGATCTCAAAATGTCGCCGCGAGTCTCTGGGAAGTCGATGACACAGCGACCGCGCTGTTGATGTCTCGCTTGTATGAGAACCTGTTGGGCAGTTTCGAACAGCCTCGCGTGATCGCAGGAAAGGCGCATCCGGCCGGCAGCCCGCTCCCGCGAGCGGTTGCCTTACAGGAAGCAAAGAGTTGGCTGCGAAATCTGACTCGCGAGCAGGCCGCGGAATCCGTCAAACAAATTCTCAAAACCGACTCGCAATTGCCACGCGGTGACCGGCCCTACGCAGATCCGTACTTTTGGGGAGCCTTCTTGATGTTCGGCGGGGAAATGAATTAATGCCTGCATCACGAATACTCAGATTTGTGCAGAGCGGATTCGACAATGGCCTGAATCGCCCGATGCAGTTCATCGGGTAGTGGGGCCAGGCGCGATGACCGACCACAACTCGGTCGTTTTTCGTCCCGCTCATACAAGCAGCGTCTCCAACGACCAACTCGCCTTCCACAACCTCTTTGCTACACTCAATTCCGTCAGTGCATTGTTGCGTTCGCAAGGCAGAGGTTGAGGGTTCAACTCCCTTCCGTTCCACTCACATGACCTCGCTGACCATCATTGTCAGCGAGGCTTTTTCTTGGGCAAAGCCATTTGTCGCGATGCCGAAGGATTCTCCGTGGCCGCCGATTTCTACGAAGTTCAGCCTGTCTCCGGACCGCTTCAAGGAAGCATTCGGCCGCCGGGATCGAAGAGCCTGACGAATCGAGCCGTCGTGATCGCGGCGTTGGCTCGCGGCGAGTCGCGACTGACGAATGTGCTCGACAGCCAGGACACGCGAGTGATGCTCGAAGGCTGCCGGCGGCTGGGTGTTGCCGTCGAGCATGACCCGGCCACATGCGTGGTTCGAGTGCTAGGTTGTGGAGGCCGATTTCCCGCAGGACAGGCTGAGTTATGGCTCGAAAATAGTGGCACGAGCATTCGGTTTCTCACGGCGGCCTGCACGGCTGGCGAAGGCCGATTCACGCTCGATGGGAACGCCCGGATGAGGCAGCGGCCGATCCTCGATCTCGTCACCGCACTGAATGCTCTGGGCGCAGACGTCCGCTGCGCGACCGAGAGTGGCTGCCCTCCGGTCGAGATCGTCGCGAATGGTCTGCTGGGCGGACGAGCGTCGGTTGCGGCGAATATTTCCAGTCAATATCTCAGCGCACTCATGATGGCCGCGCCGTGCGCAAAGTCGCCGGTCGAGTTGCAGATCACCGGCGGGCTCGTTTCCGAGCCGTACATCGACATGACGCTGGGTGTGATGCGACGGTTCGGCGCGACGGTGACTCGCGGCAATGACGGAAGCCTGCGAGTCGAACCAGCCGGCTATCGCGGCAGCGACTACGACATCGAACCGGATGCGTCCGCTGCGAGTTACTTCTTTGCGGCGGCTGCGATCACTGGTGGTACGGTCACAGTGCTTGGTTTGGGACGAGACTCACTGCAAGGCGACCTGCAGTATGTGAATGCACTCGCTCGCATGGGTTGCGATGTGGTGATCGGCGAGGATCGTACGATCGTGCATGGCGAAGCGCTGCACGGAATCGACATCGACATGAACGCGATCAGCGACACGGCTCAGACGCTGGCTGCGGTTGCGGTCTTCGCGAAAGGTCCGACCACGATTCGTAACATCGCGCACGTTCGGCACAAGGAAACTGATCGCATCGCTGCGGTCGTCACTGAACTCAAACGGCTCGGCCTGCAAGCGGACGAGCGTCCTGATGGTTTGACGATCCATCCCGGATCGCCGCAGCCGGCGACCATCGAGACCTACGACGACCATCGTATGGCGATGAGTTTTTCGCTGATCGGCTTGAAGTCACCCGGCATTCGCATTGCGAATCCAAGCTGCACGGCCAAGACTTATCCGAATTACTTTGCAGACCTCGAACGATTGTGCGGACGCTGATGAATGAATCTCAACCGGGAGGCCGCGCGGGCGGAGGCAATTACGGACGCGGTCGATCCGGCGGCGGACGTTCGGGAGGTGGCGGATACGGCGGGCGTGGCTACGGTGGCGGAGGTCGAGGACCACGACGCGAGGATCAGCGGCGCGGGCCTCCGCGAGGTGGTCCCTACGGTCAGCCGCCGAGATTCGAGCAACGTCCACGGTTCGAGCCGCGTGACTCTGAAGACCGTGCTCCGTCGATGCCGCCCGTTCCGGCCGGCAAGACCGCTCGACAAGTCGCGCTGGCGACGTTGCTCGCGGCAGCCTACTCGAACGACTACGTCAACGAGCACCTCGAAACCGAAATCACTCGCGGTGAGTTACCGTCGATCGAACGACCACTCGCGACCGAATTGGCCTTCGGAGTCGTGCGTCGCAAGAACACGCTCGATGCGCTGCTGGCCGCCGCGGTCAATCGTCCGCGCGAAAACGTCGAACCGGCGTTGTGGATGTTGTTGCGTCTGGGCGCGTATCAGCTCGCGCTGTGCGACGGTGTCGCCGACTACGCGGCGATTTCCGAGACCGTTGAGCTTGGCCGCTGGCTCGGCCGAGACGACTGGACCGGATTCGCAAACGGTTGCCTGCGCAGCATCACGCGATTAATCACCGAGCAGTCGATCGATGGGCCGTCGCCGTTCGCGCTGCCGCTGACGGCCGGTCGATACCGCCGGTTGTCGCAGCCGATCTTCGCCAATCCCGCCGATCAGGCGCTGTCGTACATCTCAAAAGCCTTCAGCCTGCCGCACTGGATCGTCGAGCGTTGGTCCGAGCGTTTCGACTTTGACGAACTCTGTCGGCTCGGCTTCTGGTTCAACACGCCTTCGCCGCTGTGCCTGCGAGTCAATCGACTGCGCACCGATCGCGACTTGCTGCTCGCCAAGTTTGGCGAAGCCGGGATCGCCGCGCGAGCGGGCGATTTGCCGACGTCGATTCGGCTCGATTCACCGACGCGCATCGACCAGTTGCCGGGCTTCGCCGAGGGTGAATTCGTTGTCCAAGATGAGTCCGCCCAGCAAGCGACCGAGTTCCTCGCACCGCAACCGGGTGAGACGGTGCTCGACCTGTGTGCTGCGCCGGGCACGAAGACAACGCACCTCGCTGAGTTGATGCGCAACGAAGGCCGACTCATCGCGACCGACAGCAGCGAAAGCCGGCTGAAACTGGTGCCGCAAAATGCCGAACGTTTGGGACTGTCGATTATCGAGACCGCTGTCGTCACGCTCGAAGGGACGGACATCCCGCCCGGCCCGTTCGATGCGGTCCTGATTGACGCCCCGTGCTCGAACACCGGTGTGCTCGGCAAACGGCCCGATGCGCGCTGGCGCATTCAGCCGGATGACCTCGAAGAGTTGTCCCGCATCCAATTGCTGTTGCTGCTCGCGGCTTCCGATCGACTGAAGCCAGGAGGCCGGATCGTCTATTCGACCTGTAGCATCGAGCCGGATGAGAACAAGTCTGTCGTCGAAGCGGCCTGCCACTTCCGACCGAAGCTGAAGATCGTCGAGCAGCGCGAACTCACGCCAGGACGAAGTGCCGACGGTGGGTTTCAGTCCCTGCTGCGGGCGGAAAGCACTTAGCTCCGCGTCAGTGGTCAGTGAAAACATTCCGCCTGAAGGCGGGACTACGAACTTCAAATCAGCTCGCTGATCGGCGCGCCGGTCTGCAGGATCGGCATCGGTCGGCCTTGGTGATCCGGGAAGGCGTGGTTCGTGTCGATGCCAAGGTGCTGGAACATTGTCGCCCAGAGATCGTTCGGCTCGAGCGGTCGGTCCTTCGGATGTTCGGCCTTCGAGTTGGTCGATCCGACGACCACTCCGGTCTTCAAACCGCCGCCGCTGACGAGGATCGACATGGCTTGCGGCCAGTGATCGCGGCCCGGTTGCATGACTTTCGTTTGCGAACCCATCGTCGAGTTGATGCGCGGGGTGCGGCCAAACTCGCCCGTGACGATCAGCATCACTTTCTTGTCGAGGCCACGGTCGTAGAGGTCGTTGACCAGTGCGGCGACCGATTGGTCGAGCATCGGCAGCTTCATCAGCAGGTCCGTGAACATGTGGCAGTTCACGGCGTGCGAGTCCCAGTTGTAGGTGACTCCGAACGGGAACTCTTTGCCCGGGCACGGATTCTCCATCGTGACGGTCACGAAGCTGGCTCCCGCTTCGGCCAGTCGCCGCGCGAGGAGTGCTCGCTGGCCATAGACATTGCGGCCGTAGCGATCACGGGTCTCGTGGGATTCTTTGGTGATGTCGAAGGCGTCACGGCACTTGTTGCTCGTCAGCAAGTCGAGCGCTTTGCGGTTGAACTCGTCCAGCGATGCCATTGCGCCGAAGCGGTCGGTGTCTTTGCGGAGTTTGTCGATGCCGCCGAGCAGGGTGACGCGGTCATCGAGTCGCGTCTCGATCGACTTCGAGACGGACAGGTTCTGGACCTCGAACTTCGAGTCGTTCGGATCTCCCCAGAACGTGAACGGGTGGGTTGTCGGCGGCAGGTACGCGCTGCCGAAGCTGAAGGTGTCGATGTTCTGCCGCCCGCCGTCGGTGCCGCAGATGTAGTTTGGCATCCCGACGTTCTTCGACTCGCGCATCTTGGCGACCATCGATCCGACCATCGGGTGATCGTTCACGAACCCGGCCGGCTCGTTCGGATCGCGGCCGGTCAGGAATTTCTTGTGCCCGCCGCCGTGATCCGCGAAGGCGTGTGCGACCGAGCGGATGATCGAGTACCGCTGGGCCGTCTTGGCCAAAAGCGGCAAGTGCTCGCAAATGTCGAGGCCGGGGACGGTGGTCGGGATCGGCCGGAACTCACCGCGATACTCCAGCGGAGCCTCCGGTTTCAAATCGAACGTCTCTTGATGCGGCGGGCCGCCCGGTAGCCAGACGAAAATGACCGACGTGTCCGAGTCAGCTCCAACCGCATTCGCCGCTTCGGCTCGCAGTCGCAGCATGTTGCTCAAGCCGAGTGCCGCGAATGCGGTCGAGCCAATTTCCAAGAACCCACGGCGCGAGATCGGGCCTGGGCAAAACGTCGTAGCAGGCATGGCGAGAAAACTCCGGCGGGAAGATCTTTAGGTCAGCCTGGGACGGCTAATCTGGCGGGCGGTTGGACGTTCGGGGTCAGGCGGGGGGTGCCTGACCGACGAAATTATCGGCCAAATCCGGGGAACAAGCTAACGCCATCTACTCCTCGGATCAATCTTCGCCCTCGCCGAAGGGCCGATTCCACTGGTCGTTCGTTGGACAACGACGCTCAACCTCTCGCAGACTTCAGAGAGGTATGACGCGGACTGCCTCAGAAGCAGCTCAGGGCCATTCATGTCTCACATGGTCTTCGTCGTTTTGCATGACCTGACCAGTGCGGCGAAGGTACGGCGAGACTCTCCTCAAAAGTGATTTCATCGACTCATACATTTTCTCAAAATTCTCCGGCCGATCCCCCTTGTCCCATTTCGCGAACCTTTGATATTGTCCGCCCCTTGCCCCAGGCTCGATGGGGCACCACACAACGATTCGCATGGCAAGGAGGCCATCGTGAGTTGGATGCATGCACCGCAACAAGCGTTGAAGGTCCAGATTCGTTGGTTGATTCGGCGCGATATGCCCGAAGTGCTCGACATCGAACGCCAAAGCTTCGAATTCGCTTGGACCGAAGAAGATTTCCTCTGCTGCCTGCGTCAGCGAAATTGCATCGGCATGGTCGCCGAATACAACCATCGCATCGTCGGCTTCATGATCTATGAGCTACACAAAGCGAAGCTGCACGTCCTGAACTTCGCCGTCGATCCCGAATTCCGCCGCCAGGCGATCGGATCGCAAATGATCGAAAAGCTGGTGGACAAGCTCTCGCAGCAACGTCGCCAGGAAATCGTGTTGGAGGTCCGCGAATCGAACCTCTCCGCGCAGCTCTTCTTCAAAAAGATGGGTTTCAAAGCAGTGCTGGTGCTTCGCAGCCACTACGACGACACCGATGAGGACGCCTACGTGATGCGGTTCGCTCTGCACGACGAGGATGCGATCCTGCTGCCGTTCGCGCCCGCAAACCGCATCTCCGAATACGATGCTGCGTGACGTTAGATCCGTCGTAGGTCAGCTTCTCCGAGGCTGACCTTCTTCGCGTCGACTGCCACTCATCGAGCGTTCGCCGCCCCACGAGAATGGCGAGCCTTAAAGGCTCGCCTACTCACGGTCCGCCGGTTCGCCGCCGTTGGACGTTGCGAGTGCTCTAAGAATGCGTGGATCGGTTTTGTCGTTAATCTCGCGCACGGAACCGTCGGCCATGACGAAGTGAGCCGAACGTTGTCCCGGCGGACCGCCGAATCCGGTCGGAGTCCGATTCAACCCTTCACCCGGATCGCGCACGTTCGCCGGATATCCCCACGGCTTGTGATTCTGCCCGACCGTACCGATCAGCAAAGTGTTTGACCTGCCATCAGAGATGTCGTTGAAACTGACGCCGCGAGCACGGAAGTGGGCCATGAAGCCATCATCGCCGTTGAAATGGACTGTCCGTATCGGAAATAGATGAACATTTCCGGCAAAGTGAGTTAACCCAAAACCGTCACGATCAAAGATCGGACCAGGTTGCATGGGATTGAGGAATTGTTCGAATTGGCAACGATAGAAGCGGTCATTCGGCGGCTTATTCCAGGGCACGCTGAAGTCGATCCCACCCGGCCAAATTGGCGGGCCGAAACTGAGCATCCAGCCATGCAGGAGCTCGCCATCCGAATTCATCGTTCCGCCAGGCGGAAGCTCATTGTAAAAATTGCCCACGCCAACCTTCATTTGATCGTGAAGTAACGAATGGCCTTCGCTTTGCCTTAACCCTCCGATGATGGAACGAGGCGGCGAGTCACTGGAAACACTTAAGCTCGGCGCGGAGCGACTCGTGGACAGCCAGATGACTTGGTGCACCACACCGACCAATGAGGTGCCGAGGCTGAAGAGCAGCGTGACAGCAATCACGACAATGCACGTTTGGCGAAGGCGCCACGTTCGCGCGGCGATGAAGTTCTCCGGCAGCCAGGACACGCACCACCGTCCTGTGTGATGTATGCCGAACGCGAACGACACAAACGCCAACGTGCCCGCGATCACGCTCGGCCGATCCACTGTGACGCGCGGCAGCACCGCGAACGGAAACATTAGCCAGCCCAATGCGAATTGCTCTCCAAGCTCGCCGAACAGAATCATTGCGAGCACGGACAGAACCAGCCACGCGAGGAAGACGAACAGACATCGAATGCCCGCTTGCGAGTTCATGGCGCGTCCTCCGACGAGTTCTTCGCGACAGGTTGTTCGTCTCGCTTGGTCGCCGCACGAATCTCTCCGGTGCGCATCGTGCCGATCATGCCGTTGGTCAGCAGCACCAACCGATCCGCGCCGTCGATCTGCGGCTCGAAGGCCAACAGCCGACCAGACTCCTCGGCGGCACGATCGGGCACTAATAAAAATTGCAAACCGGGATTGCCCGGCACGTCCCGCAACGGTGCATCGAGCAGCGAATCGTCGCGAGCTGGAAATTTGCCGTCGTGAGTCGCCGCGTACTGCCACAGCCAGGTTCTCAGTTGCTCCAGCCCCGCGCGTCGATCACTCCGGTCGCCAGTCAGTGACTTGCTCGGCGGCGCGGTGCCCTTTTCAAGTTGGTACGTCCAGCCTTGCTTGCGCCACGCTCCGGGAGTCATCAACTCGCGGGCACCGGAGATCATCGTCAGCACCACGACGAACAGCAGTCCCCAGAGCACGACCAAGCTCAACGCACGCCGATAGCTGATCTGTGGCAGCACGGGGAAATCACGCCGAGCGTAATTCCACAGTCCTTTCACCGCGAACGCACCGACGAACAGACACGCCAGAAAGAACGACAACGCTTGCAATTGCCAGCCGACGACCGGCGAACTCGTTTCGGCGTGGTCGTAATAGGGATTGGGATGCTCTGCCGTCCAAGAGGAGGGCAGCAGAGCAGGCATCCCGGCCAGCAGCGGCCCGCTCAGTCCCGAAATCAGCATCGCGCCCGACGCTGCCAGCAAAGTCTGTGATCGTGTCCGCATGTCGCGTCTCCGCCTCAGCGAGAATCACTCACACTGCGAGATCAGGATGGGATATCGCCGCTGCCTGTCCGAGTGAAGTGCCGTATCGAGCAGCGAATCAAGAAATGCGACGACAGCTACGCTGCGGAGAGGGTCTGCGTTGGACCATCCCGCGAATTCTCGAAGTCCTCCAAACAGCACGAACGCAATCCGGTTCGCAGCCTACAGCCGCGCCGGCCGTTGCCGGTATCCTCTGCTCATGTCGCACATCGAACTGCGAGGCGTTCGCGTTCACAACCTAAAGGGGATCGATCTGCGTCTGCCCATTGGCAAGCTGATCGCGATCACCGGCGTCAGTGGTGCCGGCAAAAGCAGCCTCGCGTTTGACACGCTCGTGGCCGAGGGACGGCGGCGGTACATCGAGACGTTTGCGCCGTCGGCTCGGCAGTTTTTGGAGCGGATCGAACGGCCGGAGGCGGACGCTCTTGAGAATCTACCCCCCGCGATCGCGTTTCGTGCCGAGGCGTCATTCGACCAGCGGGCGACACTCGGCACAATGACCGAGACTGATGATCTGTTGCGAATGCTGTTCGCTCGGCTGGGGCGAGCGTTCTGTCCGCAATGCGAGATGTTGCTGGTCGCACGCACGCCGGACGCAGTTTGCCGCGACCTTGAATCGCTGTCAGAGGGAACGAAATTCGTCGTGGCGTTTCCATCGGCGAAGAGCGACGACGCGATCGCGAATTGGCGGCAGCTTGGGTTCGTGCGGACGATTGAATTGCCGGAGTTGAAAGCAGAGCTCCTGATCGTCGTCGATCGTCTGGTCGCGGGTCGCACAGACGCGGCTCGCGTATTGGAAAGCGTTGAGCAAGCGTACTCGCACGGTGATGACCGCTGTGTCGTCCTCAACGAATCCGTTGGTCGCGACACGACTGGTCTGGAGTGGGAGGGGCGACGTTGGCAGCTTTCGCGCCACTCACGCCGGTTGATCTGCAGCACCTGTGGCCGCGAGCAGCCGCCGCTCGAACCGGACTTATTCAACTTCGAGAGTTCGCTCGGTGCATGTATGCGGTGCGGCGGGTTGGGACGAGTCTCAGGTTTGGCGACCGTGGTGGGAAAATCAAAACGCTCGTCGATGGTGGACTGTCCGGATTGTGGCGGCTCGCGATTAGGTGCTGCCGGACGCAGCGTGCGATTGCTCGGAGAGAAGACGATTGCGGAACTGCGAGAATTGCGGCTGACAGAACTAGCAGCAATCATCAATGAACTGACAACTGCGGTGGAGCCAAGAGAACGAGTGCTGGTCGCAAACGTGCTGATCGAGTTGTCGGCGCGGCTACGGTCGCTGCTGGATCTTGGCTTGGGACACTTGTCGTTGAGCCGTGCGCCGCGCAGTTTGTCACGCGGCGAGCGACAGCGGGCGCGACTGGCCGGTGTGCTCGCGACGCGGCTCGACAACGCATTGTACGTTCTCGACGAGCCCTCAGGAGGATTGCATCCGCTCGACGCCGAGCGGGTGCTGGCGGCGATTCAGCAACTGCACCGAGCCGGGAACACGGTGATCCTCGTCGAGCATTCGCAATCGTTTGTCGAGGCGGCCGACGAAGTGATTGAACTTGGCCCCGGTGCCGGCCGTGAGGGCGGCTGCGTCGTGAGTCAACGTCGCCGTCTCGCTCCGCGAGACGATGGCCGGGCGCAGGACGACGCTAGTCGCGCGACTGGGGCCTCAGTGAGAGATCGGTCGCTGCCCGCGCTCGGCGATCCTGTCGCGGAGCGACAGGGCTACGTTGTCGCGATCGAAGGCGTCACGCTACACAACTTGAAACGCCTGGACGTGACGTTCCCGCTCAACCGGTTGTGCGTCGTCACCGGTGTTAGTGGCAGCGGGAAGAGTTCGCTGATCGAGCACACGCTGTATCCGGCGTTGTGCCAAAGATCCGGTGTTGCTTGCAATGTCGATCCGGTCGGCGAATTCTCCTCACTGTCCGGTGCGGAGCAGATCGACGAGGTCGTGTTTCTCGATTCGTCACCGATTCGGCGATCGGCTCGTGCGAGCGCGGCGACGATGCTGCATTTGCTCGGCGAGATCCGGACTCTGTTCGCGCAGACGACCGAGGCGAAGGTCAAGAACTTCACGGCTCGGCATTTCAGCTTCAACGCGAGCGATGGCGGTCGCTGTCCGCGTTGCCGGGGACTTGGCGCGGTCGAGATCGACATGCAGTTTCTGGCGAACCTGACGGTCGTGTGCCCGGAGTGTCATGGCACTCGTTTCCAGCGTGACATCCTCGACGCCAAGCTGCGCGGCCTGTCGATCGCGGAGGTGCTCAACCTCTCGGCTGACGAAGCGTTCTCGTTCTTTCGAGGTCAGCCGCAACTGCAACGGCGGCTGAAGTCGCTGAAGGATGTCGGTCTGGGTTATCTACCGCTCGGCCAATCGGCGAGCACGTTGTCTCGCGGCGAGTGCCAACGGGTAAAGCTGGCGACGCTGTTGGCGAACCGCTCGCGAAAGCGGACTCTGTTTCTATTGGACGAGCCGTGCATCGGTCTGCATGCGCGCGACATCGCGGTTTTGTTAGAGTGTTTCCAGCGCTTGATCGAGGTCGGCCACTCGCTGATCGCGATCGAGCATCGGCCGGAGTTCATCCACGCGGCCGATTGGGTGATCGAGTTCGGCCCTGGAGCAGGTGACGCGGGGGGCCGAATTGTGGCGGCAGGCGTGCCGTCCGCCGCTACAGCATGAAAGACAACTGTGACTCGACTGCAATTGCCTCTGAAGCGGCGTTACTTGGTTCGGTTTGATCCGAAGCGGGTGCCGCATGTGTTCGCCGACGTGCTGGTGATCGGCGGCGGCATTGCCGGCATTCGAGCGGCCTTGGCGGTCGACCCGCGGCTGACGACCGTCGTGGTGACGAAGGATGCGCTGAATCAGTCGAACAGCGCATACGCTCAGGGAGGCATCGCCGGTGTACTCGACCCGCTGGATGACGTGGCGAATCACGCGTCTGACACGATGGCCGCCGGCAAAGGGCTGTGTGACGAATCGGTCGTGAATATGGTCGTCCAGGAGGCTCCGGAACGGATTCGCGAGTTGGTCACCTTCGGAGCGAACTTCGATCTGAAGAACGGCGAGATCGCGCTCACTCAAGAGGGAGGGCACAGTCATCGCCGAGTCGCTCATGCGCTCGGCGACGCGACCGGCAAGGAAGTCATGCGAGCGATGATCGAACGAGTTCGCTCGGCAGAACACGCTCAGGTTTGGGAGCAGACCGCGACGTTGGATTTGTTGACGCATGAGGGCATCTGTCGCGGAGCGATCGTGTGGAATGCTCACCACGGCAAGACGCTGGTGTGGGCCAAGCAGACGATCCTCTGTACGGGCGGAGCCGGGCGGCTGTATCGCGAAACGACCAACCCGGACATCGCGACGGCCGACGGCCACGCGCTCGGCTTTCGAGCGGGGGCCGAACTCCGCGACATGGAGTTCATGCAGTTTCATCCGACGGTGCTCTACATCGCCGGCAGTTCGCGGCATCTCATCAGCGAGGCCGTACGCGGCGAAGGAGCCTACCTGCGAGATTGTTTCGGCTATCGTTTCATGGGTGATTATCACCCCTCGCTCGAATTGGCCCCGCGCGACGAGGTCAGCTTGGCGATCACTCGGCAAATGGAGAAAACGAAGCACTCGTGCGTGTATCTGGACCTGACGCACTTACCGAAGCCGCTGATTCGCGAACGCTTTCCGCACATCGGCCGCGTGTGTGCCGACTTTGGTCTCGACATCACCGCCGATCAAATTCCCGTGAGGCCGGGTGCGCACTACATGATCGGTGGCCTCACTGTGGATCTGGATGGCCGCACAACGCTCCCCGGCTTGTGGGCGGCCGGCGAAGTGACCTCGTCCGGGCTGCATGGAGCGAATCGGCTGGCCTCGAACAGCTTGCTCGAAGGTTTGGTTTACGGACTGCGATGTGGACGTGGCGCTTCGGAACTGGCACTCGCGCAGCCCGACAGCTTCGCCGCGATTCCGATTCGAGCGGAGGGTGCTCAGGATACGAAGGAGGATCACGACCTCAACCTCACCGACCTGACGAACTCGTTGCAAAGCCTGATGGGCCGGCACGTCGGCATCACGCGCAATGCCGCCGGGTTGAAAGAGGCTCTAACGCAGATCGAATTTTGGAATCGGTACGTCTCGGTTCGCGAGTTCGCGCAGCTCAAAGGCTGGGAGCTGCAAAACCTGTTGTTAATCGCTCGTCTGATGGCAACCGCCGCCGCCGCTCGTACCGAAAGCCGAGGCGTCCACTTCCGCGATGATTTCCCGGAGACCGACCCGCAGCAGGCGCAGCACATCGCGCTGAAAGCGACGTGAGACCGACCATGCTGCTGGATGTGCTGCAACGCTATTGGGGCTACGACGGATTTCGACCGTTGCAAGAAGAGGCGATGCGCAGCGTTCTCGACGGGCGCGACTCCGTGGTTGTATTGCCGACGGGTGGCGGCAAGTCGCTGTGCTATCAGGCTCCAGCGATGTGCTTGGATGGTTTGGCGGTCGTGGTCTCGCCGTTGATTTCGCTGATGAAAGATCAAGTCGACGCACTGGTATCGAACGGCATTCCCGCCGCGTTCGTCAACAGCACGCAGACGGGATCGGAACGCTCGCGAGTTGCCGACGACCTTCGCGGCGGCCGAGTCAAGCTGCTGTATGTCTCGCCGGAGAAGCTCGTTCAAGATCGGATGATCGAGTTCCTGAAAGACGTCAACGTCTCGACGTTCGCGATCGACGAAGCGCACTGCGTCAGCGAATGGGGACACGACTTCCGGCCGGAGTACCGGCAGCTCAATCTGCTGCGCGAGAACTTTCCAACCACCGGCTTGCATGCCTACACGGCCACTGCGACCGAGCGGGTGCGCGAGGACATCGTCCGGTCGCTGAGGCTGCGGCAACCGGACATGCTCGTCGGCTCTTTCGATCGGCCGAACCTGATCTATAGAGTCGAACGCCGCAAAAGCGGACTCGGCCAAGTCCGTGAACTCCTCGGTCGACACAGGGGCGAATCGGGCATCATCTACTGCACGACGCGCGCGGAGGTCGACAAGCTGAGTCTCGAATTGAGCGGTCAAGATTTTCGGACTCGACCCTACCACGCGGGGATGCCGGATGACGAGCGGCGGCAGAATCAGGAGTCATTCATCGAAGAACGCTGCGACATCATCGTGGCGACGGTCGCCTTCGGCATGGGGATCGACAAGTCGAACGTGCGGTTCGTAATTCACTACGGGATGCCGAAGGCTCTGGAGAACTACCAGCAGGAAAGCGGACGTTCCGGCCGTGATGGTCTCGAAGCGGAATGCTGCCTGCTGTATTCCGGCAGCGAGATGATTCGCTGGCGGCGGATGATCGAAGAATCGCCTCCCGGCCCCGCGCGCGAAGCGGCGTTGCAGTCGCTCGAAGCGATGACCCGCTTTGCGACCGGAGCCACTTGCCGGCACAAGTCGCTGGTCAACTACTTCGGTCAAGACTTGCCGGCCGAGCAAGCCGAATCGTGCGGGGCCTGCGATGTCTGTCTGGGCCAGTTGGACTTGGTTGAGGACTCGCTGGTCATCGGCCAAAAAATTCTGTCGAGTGTCTTCCGGCAAGAGCAGCGGTTCGGTAGCGACTACACGACGATGGTTCTGAAAGGCTCGAAGGAGCAGCGCGTCCTGCAAAACGGCCACGACCAGTTGAGCACCTACGGACTGCTCGCAGATGTCGCTCAAAAGACGATTCGGGATTGGGTCGAGCAGCTCGTCGGTCAAAACTTCTTGAGAAAAGAGGGTGAGTACAACCTCCTCAAGATCACCGATGACGGTTGGAAGCTGTTGCGCGGCGAAGCGACGCCGAAGCTGCTTAGACCTGCCGCGCCGACCAAAGAGAAGCGCAAGGCCGCGGTCATCGCCGATTCTTGGGATGGCGTGGACCGCGAATTGTTCGATTCGCTGCGCGATTTTCGCCGGGTGAAGGCGGGCGCGATGAACGTCCCGGCGTACATCGTCTTCTCGGACACGACGCTACGCGATATGGCTCGGCGGCGACCGACGACGATCGCCGGTTTTCATTCCGTCAAAGGGGTCGGCGAAAAGAAGCTTGCCGACTTCGGTCAGGAGTTCATCGCTCACATCATCGACTACTGCCGACAGCACGGCGTCGAGACCGACACCGTCCCGCCCGACCAGAATGCCAAATCCACCATCGTTGTGAGCGAACCGGAAGAGACCGGCCCGAACGTCTCCGCACTTGCCGCGTTTCGGTTGTTCCGCGAAGGGAAATCAGTCGCTGAGGTCGCGAACTTCATGTCCCGCGCGACTTCGACCGTCTCCGGTTATCTCTCCGAATTCATCCGTCACGACGAAGTCACCGATCCGTCGCCGTGGGTGTCAGCCGATGTGATCCCGCGCATCGAAGCCGCCGTTCGAAAGCACGGCTTCGAGCGGATGCGACCGATCTTTGATGAACTCAACGGCGAGGTTTCGTACGAGCTGATCCGCCCGGTCCTCGATTGTTTCCGCGTACGACAGCACTTTGGCGAGTAATAGGGGTCAGGGGTCAGGGGTCAGGGGTCGGTAGGGCAGCAGCGCTTCCAGAATTGCGCTGTTGTCGAGATCGCCAAGCCCCCGCGACTCGGCCAGTTCCAGCAATCGTTGGTGCTCGGTGCTCAGAGGCAATGGTTGGCCGACTCGCGCGGCGGCTTCGCGGATCAAGCGGACGTCTTTGAGATGCTGCGATAGCCGAGCTTCCGGCGTGAAGTCGCGAGTCACCATCTTCGGCCCCTTCGTATCCATGATCCGGGAGTAGGCCATACTGTCACGCAGCACGCTTAAGGCGATTGCGGGTTCCAGGCCCAGAGCCTCCGCGAAGGCGAGTCCCTCGGCTAACGCCGCACGATTTAAGCCGAGCACGAGATTTGTCACGAGTTTCATCCACGCTCCGCGGCCGCTCGGCCCGACGTGGCGGACCTGCCACGCAAACGATTCGAACAGACGCTGGCACACGTCGAACCCAGACTCCTCGCCGCCGACCATGACGAGTACATCGCCACGCCGCACTTGTGCGCTGCTACCGGAAATCGTCGCATCCAGAAACGTCACGCCTCGATCGCGGAGCGTCGTCGCCAGCAATTCCGCCGTGCGCGGATCGCCGGTCCCCAAGTCGGCGATGATCTGTCCGGGCCGCAAACTGCCATCGAGCCCGCGCAGCACGTCGAGTGAGACGGTGTCATTCGGCAGCGCGAGCCACACGATGTCTGCTTCCTCACAGACTTCCGCTGGCGTTACCGTTCGCACCCCACCCTGCTGACTGAGCTTGAGTCGAGCCTCCTCGGACACGTCGAATCCGATCACCGTGTGACCGGCGGCGAGCAATCGTTCCGCGACCGCCGAACCGATCAGCCCCAACCCAATCAAGCCGATCGTGGTGGGAAGCTCTGGGTTGCCGGTTCGACCGCTCATCAAGTGCCTCGGAAGGTTCGAGAACGTTTTGCGATGCCAAGCAGAATAGCAGTGAGTCCTCGGCTTCGCACTTTGCACGAATCCGCCCACGCGAATCTGCGCGACTGGCCCGGTGAACTCTTCGCCGAGTCACGTTTTCGTGCGGTTGTCCGCGAGGTTTATGAACTTCTGGATGTGACGATCCCACAACTCAAATCGTTGAGTTATTCGTTGTGTAGGCATTGATCGCCGACCGTTCGCCCTTCTTGCGCTCACGTCTTGTCTGTGTGGAGAGAGACTAATGCTGTTCGCCAAACGCTCGTGGCTGCCGTCGCGTTGGATCAAGGGACTTCGGAATCGGCAGGCACGGCGTCGTTGCCGACAGGACCGAACTTGGCAGTTGGAAGTGCTCGAAGTCCGCGCGGTGATGAGCGCAGTCACCCTGACTCCCGCCGAGTTGTCCGCGATGCAGACTCGCGTGCAGGCACTCAAAGTTGATCAGTTCAAAACGCTGCAACCGATCGAAGTGCAGTTCCTGACGACCGCGCAGATTCAGAGCATCACGACCAGCAAGCAGTTGAACGCGATGACGGCCGAGGCTCGCGCGGCATTGTCGCCTGATCAGGTTCGACAGCTCAGCGTCGGTAAGACCGGGCTGCTGGGACTGACGCCCGGGCAAATCGAAGCGTTGACCGTCGCGCAGATCCAATCGCTGAAGGTCGCTGATTTCCCGTTGCTGCGACCGAATCAGATTCCGTCGCTGACGGCGACGCAGGTCAAAACGATCACGAATGACAAGTTGCTCCGCGCGATGCCGGCGGATGTTCGAGAGGCGCTGACGGCGGATCAGATTCGACTGCTGAAGATCGCTGACATCGGCTTGGGCCTGCTGACAGACAAGCAGATCGAAGCGTTGACCATCGCGCAGATTCAAACGCTCAAGCCGAAAGACATCGCGCAGCTCCTGCCGTCGCAGACTAAGTCGCTAACCGCGGCGCAGTGGACGGCGTATGTAGGAGCCGTGGCGAATTCGGCGGCTCCGGCCACTCTGCAAGTCGGCAACCTGACGGTCGGACAGATTCGAGCGATGGGGGCGTGGCAATTCGATGATCTCACACCGGCTCAAGTGCCGTTCCTGACCGCTCAGCAAATCGGTGGCACGTCGGGAAGTTGGTCGTTCGAGCAAATGTCGAACGAAGCCCGGTCCGCGCTGACGTCAGGCCAGGTGAAAGCGTTGATGGTCGGTTCGACCGGTTTTGATTGGCTCACCGATCAACAAACGACGTTCCTGTCAGTCGTCCAGATTCAGGCGCTGAATTATTGGGACTTCCCGGACCTGACAGCGACACAGATCGTCTCGCTGACGGCCGACCAACTCGCGGGCATTCCCGGCCAGTGGTGGTTCGAGCGAATCCCGGCCGCGGTGCGAGCGGCACTGACCGTCGCTCAAGTGCAGGCGTTGAACGTCGGCGAAATAGGTCTCGGTGGGCTGAGCGCGAAACAAATCACGCAGCTCAGCGTGCCGCAGATTCAATCGCTGTCGATGTGGGAGTTCCGACTGCTCGGCCCCGCCCAAATCGTCAGCCTGACGCCGGCGCAGATCGGGACGATCGACAACGAGTGGTACTTCGGCCGTATTTCGAACGAAGCTCGCGCAGCGTTGAAGCCGGCGCAAATTCAGGCTCTGCGAGTCGAAGATGTCGGACTGAATCTGCTGACGGCCGCACAAGTGAAGCAGCTCACGACCGCGCAAGTGCAGCGACTGAGCTACGACGACTTCAGATACTTGGCCGCGTCGCAGATTCCGCTGCTGACGGTCGGACAAATCGCGAGCATCGACAACGGCTGGTGGTTCGGGCAGATTCCGGCGGCGGCTCGTGCGGCGTTGACCAGCGTGCAAGTGCAGGCGTTGAACGTCCACGAAGTCGGCTTGGGCAATCTGACGGTCGCGCAACGCGGGATGCTGACGAAGGCTCAAGTGCAGTCGCTGGATTACGACGACTTCCGATATCTCAACGCGGCACAAACACCGTGGCTGACCGCCGAGCAACTTGCCAGCATCGACAACGGTTGGTGGTTCCAGCAAATCCCCGAGACGGCCCGCGCGGCGTTGACCGCGGTTCAAGTCCAGTCGCTCGACATCGAGGACATCGGACTCGATGGGCTGACGGTCGCGCAGGTCAATGCGCTGACGCCGGACCAAATTCACGAGGTCGAATTCTACGACTTCAATCAGATGACGCCGACGCAGGCTCCGAACCTGACCGCGGAGCAACTGGCGGCGATCGACAACGGCTGGTGGTTCGGTCAGATGCCAGACGCCGCGCGAGCGGTGCTGAACGCTGCACAAATCCAGGCTTTGCACATCGACGTGGTGGGTCTCGATGAGTTAACCGATTCGCAAATCGGCTGGCTGACGATCGCTCAAATTCAGGACGTTGAGTATTGGGACTTCGATCATCTACACGTCGATCAGATCGACGACCTGACCGTCGAGCAAATCGCGACGATTCCGAACGGCTGGTACTTCGGACAGATTCCCGAAGATGTCCGAGCCGGGCTGACGATCGAACAGATTCAAGCGATCAACACGGCCATCGTCGCGATCGACCTATTGACTTCGACGCAGCGAGATCAGCTCACCGTCGCGCAGATTCAAGCCATCGACGATGCGTGGTATTTCCACTTGCTCAATGCCGAGCAAGTGACGCACTTGACCACCGAGCAGATGGCTTTGTTTGACAGCGGTTGGGAGTTCAATCGACTCAGCGACGAGGCTCAGGCGGCACTGACTCGCGAGCAACTGTTGGCGATGCCGGAAGAGGTCAACGCTCAAATCTCTGGCCTTGACGCAGGAATGTTCTCGCCAGAGGGACACTCGGACGACCATGACCATGACCATGATCACGACACGCCGGCTCCGACACCCGCCCCGACGACTGGTCCACATCCGGATGATCCGGCCAAACGGGATGAGCATCTCGCGCTGTTGGCTCTCGTCCCGCGCGAGGCGGCGACGTTTGTCAGTGTCGCGAACGGAAATTGGAACGACCCCAATACATGGCAGGGCCATGTCGTCCCGAACGGGCTGGCTCAGGTGCTAGTCGCTGCCGGCACGACGGTCACGTTCAACGCGGTGCAGACCAACGCGATGAAGTGGGTCCGCGTCGATGGCGAACTCGACTTCGCCACCAACATCGACACGCAGATGTTGGTCGATACGGTCATCGTCGATCCGGCTGGCACGTTGCACCTGGGAACGACTGCGAATCCGATCGCCAGCGGCGTCGCGGCCCGCATCGTCATCGCCGACAGCGGCCGAGACATCGACCAGGTTTGGGATCCGCTGCAACTCAGCCGCGGCGTGATCTCGCACGGTGCGGTCGAGATGCACGGCGAGACGGTCACGCCATTCGTGTCGCTCAACGGAGTCCGCAAGGGAGCGACGCAACTGACGCTCGACAGTGTCCCGACACAGTGGCGTGTTGGCGACCGGCTGGTCCTGACCGGTACGACCACGGACATCAAGGCCAAGCAGGACGAGGAACTCAAGCTGATCGCGATCAACGGCAACACGATCACGATCGACGCGGATGACGACGTGTCGGGCACCCAAGGGTTGAAATTCAATCACACGCCGCCAGAAGGCTTCGGCTTGAAGGTTTACATCGCCGACATGAATCGCAATGTGGTCATCATGTCGCAGAATCCCGCGATCACGCAGCGGCGCGGGCATGTGATGTTCATGCACAGCAACAAAGTGCATGTCGAAAACGTTGGCTTCTACGGCCTGGGCCGTACCGACAAACGGAATCCGATCAACGATCCAGTCTTCGGCGAAGACGGCAAACTGTTGGCGACGACCGGCTTGAATCCGCGCGGCCGGTACGCCGTCCACTTCCATCGTACTGGAATCGATGGGACGAAGACGCCAGCGCACATCAGCGGCAGCGCGGTCGTCGATAGCCCGGGTTGGGGCATGGTCAATCACGACAGCAACGTCAACATGCTCGACAACGTTGCTTTTAACGTGCAGGGGGCGAGCTTCGTCAGCGAGATCGGCAACGAGATTGGCTCGATGGTCCGAAATCTGTCGATCCGCAACGAAGGATCTGGCGACGGACTCGAAGACCGGCAGGATATCTTCGACTTCGGTCACGGAGGGGACGGCTTCTGGCTGCAAGGTCCGGGCGTAAAAGTCGTCGATAACATCGCCGCCAGCGCGGAAGAGGCCGCGTTCATCTTCTTCACAGCGTCGAGCGAAGCGGAATTCAGCGCGGCGAACCTCGACGATCCGAGCCTCGCGGCCGGTCAAACTTCGGTGCCGGTCGGGACGGTGCCGTTCAAACAGGTCTCTGGCAACACCGGGTTCGCGTCGGGCAGCGGTCTCGAAACGTGGTTCCATCTGACGCACATGAATGACGGCCAGTCGTACATCGACCACATGACGACCTGGAATACCGACCGAGGCATCTTCAATCCGTACACCGGTCGCACGACAATCCGTGACGCGGTCGTCCTTGGCCATTTCAACGGCTTCTGGGGGACCGGCATCGACCGCAACGACGTTACGAACAACATGACCTACGAGAACGTGCGCGTCGAAGGCTGGGACACCGGCATCAACGTGCCGGTCCATCGAGCCACCATCATCCGCGACGGCGTGTTCCGCAACGTGAACGACATCGAGGTGGACACGACTGAGGACACGATTCGGACGGTGGATATCGCCGGCGATCCGCAGTTCCTGCCGCTGACGGCTCAGCAATTGGGCGGTCGGCAGAAGTTCGAGATTTATCTCGACGGCGAGATCAGCATGCGGAACCGCGACCTTGAAACGTACTTCAGTCCGGACATCGTGCGGCTGGGGACCGTGCGGTTCAACAACCATCAAGTCTATTACTTCAAGCAAGCGGCAGATTATGTCCCGTTCCCCGCATCCGACACCGCATCGCTGACGTGGCTGCCGCCGGAAGTCGTTGGCAAGACGAATCAGCAGTTGTGGGATCAATATGGCATCGCTCCGGGCGGCGTAGTCGCTCCGGCCGACGCCGTGCGGATTGACGGCATCAACGGTTTGGTCGGCTCGCGAGCGACCTATCTGCCGGACCTCGAACTGCACAGCGACAAGTACACGAATACGCCCAACAACTACACGCTGAGCTACGAGAACGCTCGCGGCGACCATTTTACGGAGAAGACTACCACGCCGATCCGCGAAGGCTGGAACCTGGTGACTCGTCAGATCGACGGCAACACGCGGACCTTCTTCGTCTACGGCGATACCAAGGCTCCGACGTTCACGCTCGATCCGAAGAGCGACCTGCGCGTGAATCCGCTGGGGCTGCAATTCGGCATCGTGATCCGTGGCACGGTGTTCGATGATAGCTTCGGCGAGATGCACTTCCGCCGCGAGTTCAAGGACTTGAAGAGCCGTCCGATCAAGATCGACGCCAGCGGCAAGCAGTATCTGGAGATCACCTTTAGCATCCACGACCTCGCCGGCAATACGACGTCGATCTCGCTAAAGGTCTATCTCGACCCGACGGTCCCGATCCAACCCGGCACCGGCCAGCGCGACTTGCCGCCGCGCGAAGTCCCGCGCACGCTCGCAGAATTGCTGGAGTACTACTACCTAACTGGTCAGCTCTAAGCGGATCCGCTAGTGGGCGATCGGGGATGTCAATTCCCTCAGTAATTCGGTGAGTCAAGGACGCGGTGGGGGGAACTCATGCCTCCCGCTCGCCTTCTGTTTGCGGCTCCGGTCGCCCTGTCGCTCGCCGAAGTGCGAAACTCTGCCGGTCAACAATTCGTTCTCAGCAATCTTTGTGTGAACTACGGAAGTTTCCATTGACGATAGTCTCTCCAGCGCCAGTATTGTTTTCCCATCCGTCAAAGTCGGCTTTGTCAATCGGCAAGTTCCGCCGATCGGAACGACACGGGCGGTCAACTTGAATCACTCGAACTTGCGGGCGCGGAACGGAGACGGCAGATGCCTTTGATGACTTGGCGATTGGGCGATTGGTTGAGACTTTACAAAAAGGGAATTCGGCACCGTCGGCGACCACTCTCGCGGCCGATCGGGGGCGAGAGTTTGGAAAGCCGCGCTCTGTTGGCGGGAACCGCGATCGTCAGCGGTTTGACGTTCATCGACGCCAACGGCAATGGAGACAGTGACAACGGCGAAGTCGTCGTCCGCGGCATCGTTGTAACTTTGACGGGAACGTCGGATGCCAGTGAGACAGTCAACGCGTCAGCGACGACCGATGCCGATGGTACGTTTACATTCATCCGAGTTCCGGCCGGAACCTACACGCTGACCGCCCAGCCGGGTGACAAACTCGTCGGCCCAGCAGTGACGGCGACGGTCGTGGTGGGTGCTAGTGATGACGAGGTCAACGAAAACCTCGCAGTCGGCCCCTTGAAGCCAACTGTGATTTCGCTGCGACAGTTCTTGAACACGTCGACGACCGAGACGTTCCCCTTTGCCGCAGCGGGTGATGGTCGCGATGCCGCCAGCAATGATGCTCCGACGGTTCTGGCGAACGCGAATTTGGACATCACGATGACCAGTTCGGCGTCGCCGACAGCGACCAACGTCGACTTGGCGGGAATCTTCACCGATGCGAACTTCGACAACAGCGAGGTCCGCTTCCGAACATCGGCTGGGAACATCAACGTCGAACTGTACGACAAGGACACGCCGATCACCGTGGCGAACTTCTACGAGTATGCCAACTCGGGACGATACAACGACACGATTTTCCATCGCTTGGTCGACGACTTCGTTCTGCAAGGTGGCGGATTTAAGTTCGACGACGCGTCGAATACCTTCCCCTCGGTCACAACCGACCCGACGATCAAGAACGAACCCGATACGGTGAATCGTTCGAACCTGGCCAACACGATCGCGATGGCCAAGCTCGGCGGCGATCCGGACAGCGCGTCGAGCCAGTTCTTCTTCAACTTAGCTGATAACCGCGGTACGTCCCCAAATGGACTCGACTTCCAGAATGGTAAGTTCACCGTCTTCGGAAAGATCGCCGGTACAACGCCGTCACCGACAACGCCTGTCACCAATAGCGTGCTGCTCGACTTGGCCGACACGGCCATCAGCAATCGGTCGACGACCAATAGCGCTTTCGGTGAACTGCCGCTGAACAACTACACGGGAACCACTTTCCCGACGGATGCGACTCCGAACAATTTCTTGCGAATCCTCGGTATCGATACCGTGCGTCGCGATGAGTCGCTGACTTACACCTTGATGTCAGGAAACTCGGCGGTCGCGACCATCGACACGTCACTGCTGACAGCGACGATCGTGAATCATCGCCTCAAAGTGACACCCAAAGCGGGTCAATCCGGCCAAGCCGACATTGTCGTCAAAGCGACTGACCAGTTCGGAGATTCGGTAACAACCAGTTTCCATGTGCATATCCCGCCGGCTGCAAACGTGGCGCCGACGGCCACGGTCGGTTTGAGTCCGGCGGCACCACTGGTGAATTCAACGCTTACCGCGACGGCGACAACTGCGGACGGCAACAACAATCCGGTGAACCTAACCTATGTCTGGAAAGTCGGGACGACGACGGTCAAGACAACCAGTGCGACGACGAGCCTGACCGACACGCTCGACTTGAACACCGTCACGCGGAGCGCTCAAGACACTGTGACCGTCGAGGTCACACCGAACGACGGATTTGTCGACGGTGCCAAGGTGACGTCTTCGAGAGTCATCGACACCGGCAACTCCGCACCGACGACGACCGTTCTCCTCACACCTTCCGGTCCGATGAGCACTGATCTGCTGACTGCCGAGGCGACCGCGTCGGACGCCAATGGCCACCCGGTGACGTTGTCCTACGTCTGGAAGGTCAACTCGACGATTGTCAAACAGACCCCCGGCACCAGCAGCCTGACTGATACGCTCGATCTCAGTTCCAGTTCAGTGACCGACATTATCAGCATCAACGCCGGCGACATCATTTCAGTCGAAGTGACACCGAATGATGGGATGACGAACGGCTCACCAAAGACGGTTAGCACGACAGTCGTTTGATCGCGGCCAGGACGGCTGCGGCGGGAGCGAATTCACGAGCCCGCGAAATCGATGGAGCGATGACATGATGAAACGAATACTGTGTCTTCTCGGACTTCTGTTGGCCGGGATCGGGTCGGTTCGCGCTCAAGACGGCGCGGCTCCCCCGAGCGATCTGCTGACGTTTGTGCCGCAGGAGGACAGCGCGTGGCTGACTGGGGAGTTCCTCTTCGGTTGGGTTGAAGGAGTACACCTCGCGCCGTTGGTGACCACCAGCCCGGCCGGAACCGATCAATCCGTTGCGGGCGTGCTGGGTGAACCAACAACCTCGATCTTGCTCAGTGGAACGAAAAGCAGCGGGATCCTGCCCGGTTTGCGTCTTGGTGCTGGCTACATCGTCGATCATGAGTACGGAATCGGAGTCGAAGCCGGCTTCATGTTCCTGGCGAGCAACTCGTCGAGCTTCTCCTTTGACTCGGCTGATCACGATGGCATTCTTGCTCGGCCGTATAACGATGCGACATCGACGCCCATCGGAGATCCGGCCTCAGTGCTGGTGGGCTTTCCCGGACTCTCGACGGGCACGATCGATGTCGAGTCGAAAGTCGGTGATTTTTACAGCATCAATTTAGACATCACCGAGAAGATCTGGGAAGAAGAGTCTGGTTGGCGGATGGATGCGTTGTTCGGCTATCGCTTCGCCTCGTTCAACGACAAGCTGAGAATCAATCAGCACCTGGATTCGATCGCGATGCCCGGTACAAGCATTGATAGCCTGGACGATTTCGCGACTAAGAACACGTTCAATGGTCTCGACCTCGGTTTGCGAACAAGTTACCAGTGGAGCGACCGCCTTTCGTTGAATGTGCTGACGAAGGTGGCGGTGGGCAACATGCACCAGACGATCGATATTCGGGGCCAGACGGTGACGACCGTGGCTGGAGCACCTCCGCCGGTGACGTCCGTGGGTGGCGTCTATGCGTTGAGCAGCAACATCGGAGAGCATCGTCGCAACGACTGGACCGCCCTCCCCGAAGGAGGAGCGAATTTGGTGTGGAAGTTCCGCTCGAATATGAATTTGAAACTGGGTTATTCGATGATCTATCTGACCAAGGCCGCGCGAGCGGACAATCAGATCGACTTCACGGTCAATCCGAATTTGTTTCCGCCGACAACGCCCCCGCTCACACCGAGTCGTCCGGCGCTTCAGGCGCAGAACGCCGACTTCTGGATTCAGGCGATTAACGTGGGTCTCGACGTGACGTTCTGAAGGTTGGGGCTCGCGGTCACTTCGGTGGATTCTCATTTGGGAGGACAACGGTGGGGCCTTCCGACTTCGGCTTCACATTCGTCGGACGGTCGTGAACCTCCAACAGGTTGAGCAGCGATTCCGCCTCCTTGTGAATGTTGATGGCGTCATCTTGGTTGATGCCGCTGCGGCGAAGCGTCAGCTCGGCCGCCTTGCGGATTTGGTCGGCGAGTTGCTGCTCGGTGAGGACTTCCTGAATGTGTCCCAGCGCGACGCGAACCAATTCCGGTGACGCTCGGCTGTCCGAGCGATAGATGTTGACGACATCTTGCATCTTTGAGACCGAGACATCGTAGTCCTTGCGGATCGCGGCGATCTGGCCCTCGAAGTACGCGACCATCTGATCGTCGACGATCTCCTTACGGTAGGTCTTCAACTGCGCAGCGGCGGTGTCGGCGTCACCCGCTTCGAGCGGAATGGCGACGGCTGATTGAGCCAACGCGCGACGGCGGCGCGGGTCTGTCTGTTGATGGAATGCCTTCGCCAATTCCTCGCATGCTTCTTCGGATCGCCCCGCCTTGCCGAGCGACCAGCAATGCCGCATCAGAATCGCCGTGTTCGTGGGGAACGACTCGCGAAGCGATTCATACTGTCGCATCACGACCGGCGAAGGCGGCAATCGATTCAAAGTGTTTGCGAACTCCACGGCCGCCACTTCCGTTCGGTCCTGCCGTTTGTACAACGCCGTGGCCGCCGAGATCGTTTCGCCCGGTCGCTTGGCCATGAGCAGCACCTTCACGCGATCCCGCAGGAGCTCGGCATTCTCTGGATCGTCTCGCAGCAGAGCATCGACCAGCTTGATGGCATCATCGGGTTGCTCGAACCAGACTGCCATGCCGAGCAGTTCGCGATGATGCTCAGGGATCTCGCCGGACAGCTTTAATGCGGTCTTCAAGGCGGCTTGAGCATTGCTCAACTGCACGCGCGCCGCACGCAGCTTTTTCTCCGAGCGTTGCTGCACATGCTTGGCTTGGAAGGCAAAGATGGCATACAGCGACACCGCCGCTGACGAGGCGTTCTGGTTGTACAACTCCAGCAATGGTTCGATGGCCGTTTCATCTCCCTCGAACAGCTTTAGCCGCAGCGAGTAGCCCTTGTATTTGGGATTCTTCGGGGCGGCGTCGAGTGCCAATTTGATCTCCGCCTTCGCGGCATCGACTTGTTCGAGTTGTTCCAACGCAAAGGCTCGGAGGAAATGACCGGTCGGCGTGGAGTCACCGGCCTCGGACAGCTTGTCGAGCGCCTCTTTCGGTCGAGCGAGTCGCAACGCATTTCGCGCCGCGATCGCCGCCGGCGAAAGCCGCTCGCCACCGCAACCAGGAAGAGCGGCGAGCAACAGCAACAAGACAACCCGAAGCATCAGCGAGGGCGATCGAGCAGCCGACGTCTTTCGCGAATCAGCGTTCAGGAGCCTTCGCCCTCGCTGACGCTTCGGGTGACATGGCTCTGTGAGACGCGACATGAAATTTGGCACGGCGGACACCGCCGTGGCATTCGCAAGGAACTTCATCGTGATTCGCCGATCGTTATGGTTTGCCGCGCACCGCGTTTCAGTACGTCAGCCGAAAATGGAATTGGTTGTCGCCCGCTTGGACTTCACGAATGACCTGGGTGGCTTTGAGCGTTCCGATCACGCCGTCTCGCGAAGTGTCGGATTTCTCAGCGGCCTCGCGCGACGGAGCGATCCGTTGTACTCGGATTGCCACTCGGTTCCGGCCAATTTTGGCACCCGGCTGCGATTCGTCCAACATCAATCGGAAGCGTCCCGATTCGTCGCTCGTCGCCGTCGAAGCTCGGCCAACCGCCTTTCCAGCCGTGTTGAGCAGCTCGAACGAGATCTCGGCCACGGCCGGTTGTCCACAAAAAGTGACATCACCCCGCACCTCGGCCAGCGAACTGTCCTTTTTCCCGCAGCCGGACAGCGCGAACAGAAACAGGCAGAAGAAAGCATCACGGAGCGAGTCCTCTTTCCGTCTCATCGTCGGTTCTCAATATTGTTGCGATGCAACTCGTTCTTGGCCGCTGATGGTCGAGAGCGACTCATAGATCCCTTGGTCGATGTTCTGGCTGAGGAATCGCACGTTGCCGTCGCCGAACAGGAACTGTGCTCCGCCAGTGTGATCCGACTGGAACGAGTACAACGGCCGTTCGTTCGACGTCACGCCCATCACTTGAGGCCGCGGATTCATCGGGAAGGGGACTCCTGTCCCCGCTGGCGAGACCGGACAGTCGGGAAGTTGGATGTCGCGTGTCACGGCGAGTGGATCGACCACCCAGGTCGATCCCGCCGGAGACAGATACACGACGGCTGCCATCGCCCACGGGTACTCGACCGGCAACGTCGAATAACTGGAGTTGGGGCCGCCGTAGGTCAGCAGCCCCCCCGCTTTCTCGCCGAGCATAAACGTCTGCGAAAGCCCGTCTCGAATGTTCTGCGGTCGACAAGTGCTGTTGTAGCCGAATGCTCCGCGAGTTTCCGAAGGCGTCTGATGCCAGTAATGCAACAGGCCACCCGGACACGCCGCCTCCGGCCCCGGAATCGCGCGGATGATGTCCGCTCCGTGACTGAACGAGTAATCGCTCGGAGCACCCTGCATCCACAATGTGGGACCACCAAGCGACATGGTCTTATGCGACGCGCTGGGACAGATCAGCGTCGAGATCATGGTGGCGTTGAGCGGCCACATCGAATGGTCGTTCATGTTCGTCAGGCTCGACAGCCATGTCTTGCGGAAGTCGTACTGCCGGTACAACGGCTGCTGTTCGAGATTGGGTAGCAGCATGTGGAAGCCGCTCCAATGCACGCGATACTGCAACACCGCACCGCCGGGTGGTGGCGGTGGATTGCCATCCTCTTGCCGCACGAAGCTGGGTGGAAAGCAGCGGTGCGTCCCTTCATAGCTGGCCAGCGCCAGCCCGATCTGCTTGAGATTATTCTGGCACTGAACCCCCCGCGCCCGCTCGCGAGCCTGCTGCACTGCTGGCAACAGCAGCGCGATCAGAACGGCCACGATCGAGATCACGACCAACAGCTCGATCAACGTGAAGCCGCCTCGGCCGCGCGTCGTGGAATCCAGAGTTTTTCGCGCTCTCTCGAACATGGTGCGGGATTCTAGGAGACCGGGCGACAGCCGGGCGATGCCAGTTTTCGAGACGTCCGTTTTGAGTTAGGCAGCCAAAAATCCCGTCGCAACCACACATTTTCCTCGCTCGCACTGCTGGCTCGGCCAGAGTCTTGCTCGTCCCTTTCGGATAGACTCCTTGACCACGTCGAGCGTGATTGCTGGCATTCAAGCTCATCCACCGCAGACAAACCACGAGTCATGAGCTCACCCAGCGATGCATACCACCTCGATGACGTTATTGGAACGAGTGCGTCGGCCGAATGACCAAACAGCGTGGGGGCGGTTTGTGTCCCTATACACGCCACTGCTGTTTACTTGGGCCAAGCGACTCGGATTTGAGTCTGCCGAGGCGGACGACTTCGTTCAGGACGTGCTGGTATTGCTGTTGGACAAGTTGCCGTCGTTTGAGCATCGTGGCGTTGGGTCGTTTCGTGGCTGGCTCAAGGTTGTGGTGACGAACAAAGGTCGCGAGCGGTTTCGCCGCCGTGAGTCGCGGCAGAGTCTGGGTGAGAACGATCAGGGCTGGGAGAAGATCGTCGATCGAGACGAGGCTAGTGGATTTTGGGAGCACGAATATCGTCAGCACCTGATGGCTCGCGCCTTGGAAGTGATGCGGAACGAGTTCGAGCCAAACACTTGGCAAGCCTGCTGGCAGCGTGTGGTCGAGGAGCGACCCGCCGCCGAAGTCGCTCGGCAGCTTGGCCTGAGCGAAGCGGCCGTATTTGTTTACACCGGCCGAGTTCTCCGCCGTCTGCGTGAAGAACTGCAAGATCTGCTGGATTAGCGCCGGCAACACGGCCTGCCTCTTTTCGAGAATTCTCGGAAAACGCTGTTAGGTCTCCGCAGTGTGCTGCATTTCCTGAGTGGTACGGCCAACAACTCGGCCGGTCCGCAGAACCTAGCCTCAAGACCGAAGGACGACTGCCATGTTTCGTCGCAAGCCTCGCAAACACAGGAATCACCAACAACTTCGCACCGAGTCGGTGGAGGTCCGCGCCGAGTCTTTAGAAAAACGGGAATTGATGACCGTGGCCCCGGCAAGCCCAGCCACCGGTACGCAGCCGGAAGTGTGGTGGGACAATGATTTCGCCAACGTGGAAATTCGCGGCACCGACCGTGCCGACAACATCGCGTTGTCCCAGGTGGGCGATCAACTCTACATCGCCGGCACCAATCTCAGCGCCGCTCCTTGGAACGGCCACATCCCCGCCGCCAATGTCAGGACGATTACGATCCACAGCTACGGCGGCAACGACACCATCACGAATACTTCGAATCTCCCGGTCGCCGCCTACGGAGGCGACGGCGACGACAAACTCTACGGCAGCGACGGCAACGAAATTCTGGTCGGTGGTGCCGGGAACGATCAACTGGAGTCGGGCGCGGGCAACGATGAACTCTACGGCGGTAGCGGCAACGATTTTTTGCTTGCCGTGGACGGAGTGGACAAGCTCTTCGGTCAGGAGGGCGACGATTGGCTGTACGGCGGCCTCGGTAGCGATTTGCTCCTCGGTGGAAAGGGCAACGACCGGCTGTACGGCCGCGATAACAACGACGAGTACAAAACGGGCGATCGAACCTTTGAGCTTTACAGCCAAGACGGCAATGACTTGCTGCTGAGCGACGCCGCCCAGTTCGACTTCACCCTCAACGGCGCGCTCTACTTCTTGGAACCAAACGGCGACTTCTTCCGTTGGAAAGTCGGCGATACGCAACGCATGAACGACGACGCTGTGTCGAGCTTCGCCATCGGCCCAGACAACGCGGTGTACGCGCTCGAGCTGGATGGCACTCTGACGCGGGCCACCGACTCCGGCACGATGGGTATCCTGTGGCAGAACGTGACCTCCTTCACGTTCGACGGCACCGGTCAGGTCGTGTGCCTGGACCGCAACGGCAATCTGATGCGGGCAACCGACTCCGGCACTATGGGCATCCTGTGGCAGAACGTGACCTCCTACACATTCGACAAGACAAGCGAGGTGGTCTGCCTGGACCGCAATGGCAATCTAATGCGGGCCACCGATTACGGCACGATGGGCATTCTGTGGCAGAACGTGACCTCCTACACGATCGACGTGACGGGCCAGGTGGTTTGCCTGGACCGCAATGGCAATCTGATGCGCGCCACCGACTCAGGCAGCATGGGCATCCTGTGGCAGAACGTGACGTCGTACACGATCGACGCAACGGGCCAAGTGGTCTGCCTGGACCGCAACGGCAATCTGATGCGGGCTACCGACTACGGCACGATGAGCATCCTGTGGCGGAACGTGACCTCCTTTACGATTGACGCAACGGGCCAGGTGGTCTGCCTGGACCGCAATGGCAATCTGATGCGAGCCACTGACTCCGGCAGCATGGGCATCCTGTGGCAGAACGTGACGTCGTACACGATCGACGCAACGGGCCAAGTGGTCTGCCTGGATCGCAACGGCAATTTGATGCGGGCCACCGACTACGGCACGATGGGAATTCTGTGGCGGAACGTAAGTTCCTTTACAATCGACGCAACGGGCCAAGTGGTCTGCCTGGATCGCAACGGCAATTTGATGCGGGCCACCGACTACGGCACGATGGGAATTCTGTGGCGGAACGTAAGTTCCTTTACAATCGACGCAACGGGCCAAGTGGTCTGCCTGGATCGCAACGGCAATTTGATGCGGGCCACCGACTATGGCACGATCGGAATTCTGTGGCAGAACGTGACCTCCTACACGTTCGACGAGTCCGGGCAAGTGGTCTGCCTGGATCGCAATGGCAATCTGATGCGAGCTACCGACTACGGCAGCATGGGCATCATGTGGCAGAACGTGACCTCCTTTACGATTGACGCAACGGGCCAAGTAGTCTGCCTGGATCGCAACGGCAATCTGATGCGAGCCACCGATTACGGCACGATGGGCATTCTGTGGCAGAACGTGTCGTCCTACACGCTCGACGTGACGGGCCAGGTGGTCTGCCTGGACCGCAATGGCAATCTAATGCGGGCCACCGATTACGGCACGATGGGCATTCTTTGGCAGAACGTGACGTCCTACACGATCGACGTGACGGGCCAGGTGGTCTGCCTGGACCGCAACGGCAATCTGATGCGAGCTATGGACTACGGCACGATGGGCATTCTGTGGCAGAACGTGACGTCCTTTACGATCGACGCGACGGGCAAGGTGGTCTGCCTGGATCGCAACGGGAATCTGATGCGGGCTACGGACTACGGCACGATGGGCATTCTGTGGCAGAACGTGAACTCCTTTTCGATTGACGCGACGGGCCAGGTGGTCTGCCTGGATCGCAACGGGAATCTGATGCGGGCTACTGACTACGGCACGATGAGCATTCTGTGGAGGAACGTGGTGTCCTACACGCTCGACGTGACGGGCCAAATGGTCTGCCTGGACCGCAACGGCAATTTGATGCGAGCTACCGATTACGGCACGATGGGCATCCTGTGGCGGAACGTAAGTTCCTTTACGATCGACGCAACGGGCCAGGTGGTCTGCCTGGATCGCAATGGGAATCTGATGCGGGCCACCGACTCCGGCACGATGAGCATCCTCTGCCAGAACGTGAGGTCCTACACGATTGCCGGGGATGGGCGGTTGATTGCAATGATTAAGGCCCTGCCTGTTGCCCAAGTCGGAACTGAGGTACGTAAAAGACTCAGTAGCGGATTTGGTCGTGTTGTTGATGACTTTGACCTAATAGCTATCAACAACGACGGAACGCAGACCATCATCTCTCAAGACATTGTCGCATCAAGCATCGATGTCTCCGGAAACATAGTGGCGTTGGACTTCCGTGGAGTTCTAATGCGATTCAACTCAGATGGCACCGCTGAGATCGTTGCTACGGATGTTGCCAGTTATTCATTCTCCGAACAGGGAGAACTCCAATGGGAGCACGAAAGGCTTCATTGGGAGAACTTGGGGATGGCTGTTGCAGGTGCCATGTCCATGCTCACCGGAGGTCTTCTCACTCCTGTGCTTACTCCCGTGATTGGCGGAATCGCAACCGAGGCCGTTGGTGTTATCGTGGTTTCAATGGCGTCGCAGTCGCTCCAAATCCTCAGTGGAAGACAATCGGGATTCAATTGGGGACAAATCGCATTGGCATTATCGATCGAAGCGATCCTCAGCGGCATTGACTCACTTAACACTCCCGGCGGCGCGGATTCTGGAAACGCGGGTCGATTGGCGTACAACGACCCGGGTATGGGAGGTTCCTGGTACAGTGGGTCACTCAATTCAATTGACTTCAGTACGGTCCGAGAATTAATCAACCGAAGGCTGCAGCAAATAGGGCGACCCAGCTTTCGGACTAGGTCTTCCATATTCGGAGTTCGCGGTTAGCCGAATTCGAAATCAAAGAGTCAACTGGGCACAGGTTGTTGACGCCGTGAGGTTGTAAGAAACTTCGCACATGGCTTAAACAGAAATCAGATTCAGCCGCGTGATCGATGCGTGCCAACGAAGTGGCATATGTGTAGCCCCTCTGTGACGTGCTAAGTGTGTCTTTACCCAAGGAATGCGAAGTCTGCGGGAGCCGCTGATGAATCGGAGTTGTCCAACCGCCGATCAGTTGCTGCAAATGGTGAGCGGCACGTTATCTGATCCGCCGGCGGCGGACGTTGAGGCGCACGTCTTAGAATGTCCGCATTGCCAAGAGGCGACGGCCAGCATGAACGTGTTGGATACGTTCGTCGAAGCCGTTCGGAGTGGGGCACGCAGCCGGGACTCGGCCGGCGCAAACTTGGATGATGGCGATCAAGCGCGGGTTCAGCGGATCATCGAAGAGTTGAGTGGACTGCAACAGAATCCAATCCCAATGCCCACCGAGCTAGAAACGGCGCAGCGATTGGGGGACGGCGAAACAGGAACAAACCAGAAGAACCCTCCTATTCTCGAAAATGTGGATGCTCTGGTCGCCGAGCTGTCTGGCGTCTGGTCGGTGGCTCAACAACCCGATGAGTTGGGTCGGCTCGGCGGCTATCGCGTGCTCAAGCTGCTCGGTTCGGGGGGCATGGGGGCTGTCTTTCTCGCGGAGGACATTCAGCTTCGCCGCCGTGTGGCCTTGAAGGTGATGCGACCTCGTGTGGCATCGACTCATGGGGCGGCGGAGCGGTTCTTGAGGGAGGCACGCACGGCGGCGTCCGTGCGACACGATCACATTGTCACGATCTTTCAAGTCGGCGAAGAGCGGAGCATTCCGTTTCTAGCGATGGAGTATCTGGATGGAGAATCGCTGGAGGACCGGTTGCGTCGGGTGACTGGTCCGCTACCGGTGGCGGAGACAATCCGCATCGGTCAAGACATCGCCGACGGGCTGGCCGCCGCTCACGACCACGGTTTGATTCACCGCGACATCAAGCCCGCGAATGTGTGGCTGGAAGCGGCTAAGGGGCGAGGGCTGAGGGACGAGGGTGAAGGCAACAATGCGAGCACTGCCGCTGCCCTTGCCTCTCAGCCCTCAGCTCTCAGCTACTTTCGCGTCAAACTCCTCGACTTCGGCCTCGCTCGCGGCATGGACGACGACGCGCGGATCACCTCATCGGGGATGATCGTTGGGACGCCGTCGTACATGGCTCCGGAACAAGCCAGCGGTGAGGAAGTTGATCAGAGGGCTGACTTGTTCAGCCTCGGCTGTGTGCTGTACCGCATGACAACCGGACGGCTGCCGTTTCCGGGGAAGAAAGCGTTGGAAGTGTTGCAAGCGTTGGCCAACATCACGCCAGTGTCGCCGCGCGACGTGAATCCTGACGTACCGCAGCCGTTGTCGGATTTGATTGACCGGCTTTTGCGAAAGGATCGCAATGCTCGGCTGGCGTCCGCGCGAGAGGTCGCTCGCGAGTTAAGTAGGATGGGCACTCTTGCCCGTCCTGCGGTTCCTTCTTCCGTCGATGCGACGACCGTCGAACTCGAATCGAAAACACGAAGGCGGACGGCCGAGGGCGGCCATCCTACTCGCCGTTGGTGGATCTCCACGGCATTAGCCACCGCATGTGTGTTGTTCGGCGTGATCATCATCAAGCTGCGAGACAAGGACGGGCACGAGACGAAGATCACGGTCGATGCGCCACCGGGGACGAAGCTGATTTCTGCCGAACAGTCGTCTCCGGTCAAGCCGCGCACTGCTCCGGAAAGTACGGTCCCAGACCGACGCGCGGCGGAGTGGGCGCTGGAAGTGGGAGGCAAGGTTCACATCGTTGCCAACGGGAAGACCCGATCGGTGGACGCGGTCAACGATTTACCCGCCGAACCGTTTTCTTTAGTCCGCATCCTCATGAGCGGAGCAGGGGATCGAGTCAGTGATGACGGATTGGCTCATCTCAGTGGGTTGAACGAGCTCACGCACCTGTATCTCGATGGCACGTCCGTCACAGACGCCGGATTGGTGCATGTCCAGAAACTAACCACTCTTTTGGATGTGCGATTGGGAAACACGCGGATCACGGATGCTGGTCTGGAGCGCATAAAAAGATCGAGCAAACTTGCGCAACTGTCCGTGCTCAAAACGCGGGTGACAGATCGAGGCATCCAACATCTACTCGGACTCACCAATCTCGTTTTTTTGGACTTGAACGCTACGCAGGTTTCCGACGCAGGTTTAGAACAACTCATTAACCTGCACGAACTACAATCGTTGAGCTTGAGTGGCTCACGAGTGACAGACGCTGGGATCGACCACCTGAAGGGGCTACCCAAACTCACGAAGCTCGAGTGGGCCGACATGAGACTCACGGAGGAGGTCTTGAAGCGGCTCCAAGGGCTTCCAAATCTGATGCACCTGTTTGCAAACGAGCCGCCAATGACCGACGAGGGACTGGAGCTACTGAAGGCGCTGAGCAACTTGACCGAGTTGTCCGTCTACAAATCTGCCATCACTCCAGACTGGGCGGAAAAACTCAGAACTGCGCTGCCAAACTGCAAACTGGTACTCAAGGTCAAGGGAGCTGATGGCAATGAAACACTGGTCACGCTCAATGACCGAGCGAATTCAGCCAAGCCACTCGTCTCGCAATCATCCGCGCTGGATGCGCTCGCCCCGGCGACGATCCCAGCGTCCGAACGGTTCGATTGGCAGCCGCAGGAGTTGGTGGCGGTGTTGGGATCGCACGCTTGGCGGCATTGGGGCGATGTGCTCAGTGTGTCGAGCAATCCGGACGGGAGCCTGATCGCCAGCGCTGGGAAGAATGACGGAGTTCGCTTGTGGGACGCGAACGGTCAGCAGATCTCTGCATGGCCGGGATCGGCTGTCGCATTTTCGGCAGACGGCAAGCGGCTCGTCACTCGGCGCGACAATGAACTCGTTGTCATGGATGTCCCGTCGTTCAAGACTCAAGCCAGCTTCGAGATTTCCGCAGGCCTGCCGAAGTTTGGAATTTCGAATGATGCCAACACGTTTGCCATCGTGATGACAGACTCACTGCGAGTGTTCGATGTCGCGACGAACAAGCAAATTCTGGATCTACCGCTGAAGGACTTCACGACACACGTCTATCAGGTCGCACTGTCGCCGGATGGCAAGACGCTCGCGGCGGCGTGCGTCGAGGGTTTGAAGCTGTGGGACGTCATGACGGGTCAAAGCCTCGTGGCACCGGACATCAAGCATGTCGGTGCGGTCACGTTTTCGCCCGATGGCACGCGGTTCGCGACTCACGCTTTGGGGAGAAAGATCGAGATTTGGAATCTGCAATCGCGTGAGATCGTTTCCTCTTTGACCCCCGACCATCCGAATCACGATTCATTCTGCCTGGCGTTTTCACGGGACGGAAAGACGCTGGCCTCTGGCGGCCGCAATACGACGGAGTGCTGGGATCTTGCGATGCAAAAGGCCAGGCCCTCCATCGTCATCCCGTGGGTTGCCAACTCGATCACTTTCACCTCCGACGGTCAGACGCTCGTCACGGGAGGCCCTGACGCGGCCGTAAAACATTGGAAGGTCGCTACGGGCGAGCCGTCGAACGCCATTTCGGGATACTCAAGCCAAGTTCTGTCGATGGCCTCGACGCCGGACGGTCGCCTGCTCGCGGTCATTGGTAACAACCCCTTCGGCAATGGTCGCGTCGATCTCTGGGACGTCCCCGGTATCCGCAAGCAAGTCTCGTGGATCGTCGATGAAGGGGTTTATGGACTGGCGATCGACCCCAAAGGAACGACGTTGGCAACGGCTGGACGTTTGGGAGTCCGGCTCTGGGATCTTCCCAGCGGCGACCAACAGCCACCGTTACAAGACAACGCCAGTGCCTCCGATGTGAAGTTCGCGAGGAATGGAAACACGCTCTCAGCGTATGCCGACGGAAATAAAATCCGATCGTGGCAGCTTTCCACGGGGAAACTCACCACTTCTCTCCAAGGCGGCCCCACCAATGGATATCCTCAGGGGCTTGACCTATCGCCAGACGGAACTTTGATCGCCTACGGCGACTCGGTCTGGGAAACAGCCACTCAGACGAAGCGCTTCTCGGAAGTGCAACAGTATGGGATTTGGCGCAGGAATCCCGTGTTTTCCAATGACGGGAAACGGCTGCTCGTGATTCGCGCCGGTGACAGCCACATCGCCCCGACTCTTTATGACACGACCACCGGTGAACTCGTCGAGAGCTTCCGCGGCGGTCATCAAAGCGATCCCGCCTGCGCAATCTTTTTGCGAGACGACAAAACCATCGTCTCCGCCGGCCTCGACGGCCAAATCATCGAATGGACTTCACCGCGAAAGAAACGCGTCCTGTGCAAACTCCCCGGCCCGGTGCTCAATCTCACACTCGCCGCCGACGGCCGCCACCTCTTCACCGCCAACAGCAACGGCACGGTCTATGTGCTGAGACTGTCGGAATGATCGGAAAGCTCTCTGCCCAAGAAGTGACTGACGTCGCTGTGCCTCGTCCGATAACGTACCACCACTCTCATAGGGCAGGTTTCCATCCTGCCTGGGAAGGATTTGGCAGGTTGGAAACCTGCCCCACGTTAGGAATCAGTGCTCGACAATGTCTCGGATTCATCCACTCGACACTTCGGTCGTCAATAAAATCGCTGCCGGCGAGGTCATCGAACGGCCGGCCAACGTCGTCAAAGAGTTGCTCGAAAACAGTCTCGACGCGCTCGCTTCGCGCATTGAAGTCGATATCGAGGCCGGCGGAGGTGAGCTGATCCGCATCGTTGATGACGGCGAGGGGATCCATCCCGACGACCTGCTGCTGGCCGTGACCGCTCATGCGACGAGCAAGATCACCACGGCCGATGACCTGTTCCGTGTCCAGACAATGGGCTTTCGGGGCGAGGCGCTGGCGTCGATTGCCGAGGTCAGTCGGCTCCGGATTCGCAGCCGTCAGCCGGACTCCGCGGTATCTGCCACCAGCCCAACGCGCGAGCGAGGGGTTGCAGCGGATGACCCCTCGCTGGCGCGTCGGGCTAATTTGACGGGCTACGAAATCCTTTCCGACTGCGGACAAATAACTCCGCCTCAGCCGTGTGGGTGCCCAATCGGGACGCAGATTGAGGTACGGCAACTCTTCGCCAATACGCCAGTGCGCCGCAAGTTCCTCAAGTCGACTGCCACCGAGTTCGGTTACATCACCGAGCACTTTACTCGCATCGCGCTCGCGCAGCCGAGACTGCATCTCGTGCTGCGGCACAACGGCAAAGTCGTGTTCGAGTTGCCTGGCACTCAGCAGTTGCTCGACCGCATCCGCCTGTTGTTCGGCAATGAACTGGCCGACAATCTGATTCCGGTCGAATCGGAATCGCAGGGAGTACGGATGTGGGGCTACGTCGGCCATCCGTCCGTCAGCAAGAGCACTCGCAAGAGCCAAAATCTGTTCCTCAACGGTCGCTGGATTCAGGATCGCTCGCTGCAACACGCGCTGACCGAGGCGTATCGCGGACTGCTGATGATCGGTCGCCAACCGATCTCGTTTTTGTTTCTGGAAGTCCCCGCCGAGATCGTGGACGTGAACGTCCACCCAACCAAAACCGAGGTTCGCTTCGCCGACAGCCAAGCACTGTTCCGCCAGTTGCTGTCGATGCTGCGGACGAAATTCCTGAGCCTGAACTTTGAATCGACAATGCACCTGCCGTCCACGAGTAGCGGCTTCTCCGCAGCCGGAGCAGGCCCTCGTCCGCGCGGCGTCGAGTTGCAAGCATGGCAACCAGCCAGCGGGTTCGGTGCGAGCAACTCGTCGACGAACAGCTCGCTCTGGAGCAACACGCCTCGGCCACCGGCCGAGTTGCCGCGTGTTGGAGAATTGGCGGCCGGCTTCACGGATCACGCGCCGTCCCGTTCGGAACCGACTTCATCAAGTTCCGAACCATCCGCCGATGTCGCGTCGTTCGCGATCTCCGATCAGCCGCCCTCGAATGCGAGTTCCGAATCGACTCCGACAACGGCTGCGCCACCAGGCCCCGTCAGCCACGGCGAACTGCGAGCCATGCAAATTCGCGACACGTACATCGTCGTTGAGACCGACGAAGGGCTAACGCTCATCGACCAGCATGCGCTACACGAGCGAATCATGTACGAGTACCTGCGGCCGCGAGTGCTCAACAACGCCGTCGAATCTCAGCGGATGCTCGTCCCGGAAACCGTCGAACTCACGCCGAAGGAAACCGCACTGCTGCTGGAGTACGCCGACGTGCTCAATCAGCTCGGCCTCGGCGTGCAGGAGTTCGGTCGCCAGACGGTATTGGTCGATCGCTATCCGGTGATGCTCAAGAAAGCGAATCTCCCGCAACTCGTGCGCGATCTCGCCGAGCAACTCGACCAGCCGGAAAAGACACCCGACCGCCGCGATCTGCTCGATTCGCTGCTGCACATGATGTCCTGCAAAGCCGCGATCAAAGCTGGCCAGCGACTCTCGCCAGAAGAGATCGACAGCCTGCTCGCCCAACGTCACTTGATCGACGACGCTCACCACTGCCCTCACGGTCGGCCGACGGCGCTCGTGCTGACGGAAAATGAACTCGAACGCCAGTTTGGACGTCTCGGCTGACGAGTTCGCTTGGCCTGAATACACTCCTGCCGCGAGGCCAACGCTGTCACTGTTAACATCCCACAACTTCTGCACACCCAATCTCCGCCCATGATTTGCGTCAGTATCGGTCGCACGCGCCACAAAATGGTGACTCTGGAACATCTACAGCTTGAAAATGCGCATCGCGTTCTCGCTCTGGACCGCCTTGCGCTGCGCCTCGGGCAGCGCGTTCACGCGCTCGAGGCAGCCGACCATGTCGCCCATGGCGTGCGGATAGTCCGATCCGTACATGACCTTGTCGGCGCCGCCGACCTTGATGCACAGCTCGAGCGATTCCTGCCGGTAGGTGACGGCGTCGTAATAGATGTGACGCAGGTACTCGCTGGGCGGCCGCGAGATCTTCGTGCGCCGCGTTGAATCGACGTTGAAGCCGCGATCGAGGCGGCCGACGATATAGGGCAGCGTACCGCCGGCGTGCGAGGCGATCAGCTTCAGGTTCGGATACTCGTCGAAGAACCCGTCATAGATCATGCGCGCGACCGCGAGCGTGGTGTCGAACATGAAGCCGACCATGCCCGTCAGGTTGTGCATCTCGATCGCGAGATCGGCGCCGCCCGGGATGACCGTTGGGTGCACCAGCACCGGCAGGGCCAGATCATCGATCGCCTTCCAGATCGGACGGAACATGCTGTCGGTCAGGTGCTTGCCGTTGATGTTGGCCAGCGTCATGACGCCGACGCCGCCATTGCCGTGGGCGCGCTTCAGCTCCTCGACGGCCGTGGTCGAATGTTCCCAGGGGATCGACATGAACCAGCGGATGCGCTTGGGATATTTCTTCTGCGCCTTCGCCATGTCGTCGTTCATGACGCGCGCGGCCTGCAGGCTGGTCGCCTCGTCGCCGAAGAACACGTTGGGGGCGGTGAGCGACACGATCGCCATGTCGACGCCGGCCTTGTCCATCGCCTCGATCCGATGCTCGTAGCTCATATGCTCGGGCCGGATGGTGACGAAGCGCGCGCCGCGCTTGTAGATGCTCTCGGCGATCGGGCTGGTCTGCTGGTATTTGAACTGCGAGTCGTTGCTGTTCTTGATGAGATCAAGCCACTCGCGGCAGAACACGTGCGTGTGGACGTCGATAACGGGCATTGCTTCTCCCCCGAAGACATTTTTCGATGTAGCGAAAACAGTTTCGCGATACCGGATCATGGCAAGATTTGCCGCGACCAGCAACGGCGCCAAACCCCGCGCCTTGACAACCGCAACGCGCGGGACCGATCATTTCACCGACAGGAAAACCACTTCGCTATAGCGAAGCAACCGAACGGCGAGCCGGATCGGAAAGCTGGAACGCCGGCGGGGGCGGCGGTTCTTCATGGGTCTATTCGATCATCTGGCGCTTGGGTTCTCGCAGGCCGTCACCCTCTACAACCTGTCGTTCTGCCTCCTCGGCGTGTTCATCGGCACGCTGATCGGCGTGCTGCCTGGCATCGGGCCGGTCGCAACACTCGCGATGCTGCTGCCGCTCACGTTTGCGATGCAGCCGTTGGCGGCGCTGATCATGCTGGCCGGCATCTATTACGGTGCGCAGTACGGCGGCTCGACCACGGCGATCCTGGTCAACCTGCCGGGCGAGGCGTCGTCGGTCGTCACGTGCATCGACGGCTACCAGATGGCGCGCCAGGGGCGCGCGGGCGCAGCACTCGCGGTCGCCGCACTCGGCTCGTTCTTCGCTGGCACGGTCGCGACCCTGTTCGTCGCGGCGATGGCGCCGATCCTGGCGGAATTTTCGTTGCGCTTCCGGTCGCCCGAATTCGTCGTCCTGATGATCTTCGGCCTGCTGTCGTCGGTCGTGCTGGCGCGTGGCTCGGCGCTGAAGGCGGTCGGCATGGTGGTGGTCGGCTTGCTGTTCGGCCTGGTGGGGACCGACGTCGCGAGCGGGACGGTCCGGTTCGCGTTCGGTAACCTCTACCTCAGCGATGGCGTCAATTTCGTCGCGCTGGCGCTCGGCCTGTTCGGCGTCGCCGAGATCATCGCCAATCTCGAGGAGAATTCGGACGCGCGGACGTCAAGCGTGCGTGTCAACCGCCTGTGGCCGTCCGCCGACGATTGGCGCAGGTCATGGCCGGCGGCGCTGCGCGGCACCGCGCTCGGCTCGGTGCTCGGGCTGGTGCCGGGCGGCGGCGCCACGCTCAGCTCGTTCGGCGCTTACATGATAGAGAAACGGATCGCGCGCGAGCCGGAGCGCTTCGGCGCCGGCGCGGTCGAAGGCGTCGCGGCGCCGGAATCGGCCAACAACGCAGCGGCGCAGACCTCGTTCGTACCGCTTCTGATGTTCGGCATCCCATCGACCGCCGTCATGGCGCTCATGATGGGCGCCATGATGGTTCATGGCATGGCGCCCGGGACCATCATGCTGACCGCGCGCCCCGACCTGTTCTGGGGCCTGATCGCCAGTATGTGGTTGGGCAACCTCATGCTGCTGGTCATCAACCTGCCGCTGCTCCACATCTGGGTGATGCTGCTGCGCGTGCCGTATCGGATGCTGTTCCCGGCGATCCTCCTGTTCTGCTGCATCGGCGTCTATTCGATCGATTTCAGTTTGTTCGACATCGTCGTGCTGACGGTGTTCTCGGCGGCGGGCTACGTCCTGCGCAAGGTCGACCTCGAGGGTGCGCCGCTGCTGCTGGGGTTCGTGCTCGGGCCGCTGCTTGAAGAGCATCTGCGTCGCGCGTTGCTGCTGTCGGATGGCAGCGTCGCCGTGTTCGTGCAGCGGCCGATCTCGCTGACGCTCCTGATATTGGGCGCTGTCGTGGCGCTGCTGATGGTTCTGCCGCGCTTCCGCAAGGTGCGCGACGAAGCGTTCGAAGAATCCACCTAGGAGGAGACCATGAGACCCAAGTACGCAGCCTTATTTCTCGGCGCCGCACTCTGCGCCGGTCTGGCCGCCAGCCCGGCGACCGCGCAACAATATCCAAGCCGCCCGATCCAGGTGATCGTCGGCTTCGCGCCGGGTTCGGCGACTGACATCGCGTTGCGCCTGATGGGCGAGGAACTCGCCAAGGACCTCGGCCAGTCGGTCGTGATCCTGAACCAGGGCGGCGCCGCTGGCGAGATCGGCGTGAAGCAATGCGCTTCGGCGAACCCGGACGGCTATACGATCTGCGCCGGCAACGAAGGCACGCACGTCATCTCGGCGGTGCTCAAGAAGAACCTGCCCTATGAGCCGCTCAAGGATTTCGCGCCGATCACCCAGACCTATCGCAGCACGATCGGCATCGCGGTGAATCCGGACATGCTGCCAGTCGCCAACATGGCGCAGCTCATCCAGTACGCGAAGGACAAGCCGGGTGCGGTGAAATTCGGCACGTCGGGCGTCGGCGGGCCGCAGCATCTGGCGGGTGAGCTACTGAAGCAGCGTACGGGCGCCGACATCCGCCATGTCGGCTACAACGGCGCGGCGCCGGCCATCCAGGACATGGTGGCGGGCTATCTGCCGATGGTCATCTCGACGCTGCCTGCGATGGTGGCGCAGACCAAGACCGGCAAGGTGAAGATCCTGGCGATCGGCAACTCGCAGCGCCGCCCCGACATGACCGATACGCCGCTGATCTCCGAGACGGTGCCCGAGTTCGTGGTCGAAGGTTGGTCCGGCTTCTTCGCGCCGGCCAAGACCGATCCGGCGATCGTGCGGCGGCTGAACGCCGGGATCGTGAAGACGTTGCGGATTCCCAAGATCACCCAGGCTCTGAACGACATCGGCGTCGACCCCGTCGGCGGTTCGCCCGAGGAATTGGGCAAGCTGATGGAGACCAATACCGTGATGTGGCGGCGCGTGGTTGAGACCGCCGGCATCAAGGTCGAGTAGGCAGCTTAGGTCGCCTGCGTCCGCGCAAGGCTTGCGCGGACGCAGGCGGGACATCAGCGATGAAGCGCATTCTCTCCATCAGGGATTTCTGGGCCGGCGCCTTGCTGTGCGCTGTCGCGCTGCTCTTTCTGCTCGACGGGGTGCGCTACCGGTTCGGGTCGCCGGCCGAGATGGGGCCGGGCTTCTTTCCCCGCGTGCTCTCGCTCCTGCTCCTGGTGATCGGCGTTGTGGTCATGCTGCGTGCAGTTCGCAGCGACGCGGCCGCGCTCGATAAACTCCACCTCCGCCCGCTCGCGCTGGTCTGCGCGGCCCTCCTGGTGTTCGCGGCCACCCTCACGACGCTGGGCTTGGTCGCGGCGGCGCTGTGCGTGGTCGTTCTCAGCACGTTCGCCGGCGGCCGGTCCGCATGGTGGGAGATTGTCCTGTTGGCGGTCGGGCTCAGCGTGTTCAGCGCGATCCTGTTCGTCTACGCCCTGGGACAGCCTATTCCCGTCTGGCCGGTCTTCCGGGGTTAACCCAGCCATCGGGCAAAAAAGCCCATGTGTTAAGGGCTGTTTCCCGTCCCGGTTTTAGGTATGGTCGCGGACCGGCGTGGGATATATCCCGCGCCGTTCCCGTTCATGGAATCTGGGTCGCACGATGAAGGTTTTGGTCGCGGTCAAACGGGTGGTCGATTTCAACGTCAAGGTCCGGGTGAAGTCGGACAAGACTGGGGTTGAGACCGCCAATGTGAAGATGTCGATGAACCCCTTCGACGAAATCGCCGTCGAAGAGGGCGTTCGCCTGCGTGAGCAGAACAAGGCCGCCGAGCTGGTCGCGGTCTCGCTCGGGACTACGCAGAGCCAGGAGACGCTACGCACGGCGCTCGCCATGGGCGCCGACCGCGCGATCCTGGTCCAGGCCGACGGCGAGCTGCAGCCGCTGGCGGTCGCGAAGCTCCTGAAGGCGGTGGCCGAGCGCGAGAAGCCGCAGCTCATCATCCTCGGCAAGCAGGCGATCGACGACGATTCCAACCAGACCGGCCAGATGTTGGCTGGCCTGCTAGGCTGGGCCCAGGCGACCTTCGCCTCGAAGCTGACGCTGGCCGACGGGTCGGCGACAGTCGCGCGTGAGGTCGACACCGGCGCCGAGACCATCACGGTGAAGCTGCCGGCTGTTCTTACGGTCGATCTGCGCCTCAACACGCCGCGCTACGCGTCGCTGCCCAACATCATGAAGGCGAAGAAGAAGCCGCTCGACGTGATCCCGGCCGCTGACCTCGGTGTCGATATCGCGCCGCGCCTGAAAACGGTGAAGGTCGACGAACCGCCCAGCCGCAAGGGCGGCGTCATGGTCGATAGCGTTGCGACGCTGGTCGCCAAGCTGCGCACCGAAGCAAAGGTGATCTGATGTCCGTCCTGGTTATCGCCGAGCACGACAACGCGGTCCTGAAGGCTGCTACGCTCAACACCATTACCGCGGGCGCCGCCCTGGGCGATGTCGCGGTCCTCGTGGCCGGGGCCGGCTGCAAGGCCGTCGCCGACGCGGTCGCCAAGGTCGCAGGCGTGAAGCGCGTGCTGCTGGCGGACGATGCGCGCTACCAGCATTTCCTGGCCGAGCCGACCGCGGCGCTGATTGCTGAGGTCGCCAAGGGCTTTACGCATGTGCTGGCCGCGACCACGACGTTCGGCAAGAACGTGCTGCCGCGCGCGGCGGCGCTGCTGGACGTGGCGCAGCTCTCGGGCGTGTCGGCGATCGTCGACAAGGATACGTTCGTCCGGCCGATCTACGCCGGCAACGCGATGGCGACGGTCAGCTCAGCCGACCCGATCAAGGTGATGACGGTCCAGATCACGGCGTTCGACGCCGCCGCGACGACCGGCGGGTCGGGCGCGATCGAGACGGTCGCGCCGGCGGCCGATCCAGGCCTGTCGACCTATGTCAGCAGCGAGGTGACGAAGTCCGAACGGCCCGAGCTGACCAGCGCCAAGGTCGTGGTCTCGGGCGGGCGCGGCATGCAGAGCGGCGACAATTTCAAGATGCTGGAAGCGCTGGCCGACAAGCTGGGCGCGGCGATCGGCGCGTCGCGCGCGGCGGTCGACGCCGGGTACGTGCCCAACGACTACCAGGTCGGGCAGACTGGCAAGACGGTGGCGCCGCAGCTCTACATTGCAGTTGGCATCTCGGGCGCGATCCAGCATTTGGCCGGCATGAAAGACAGCAAGGTGATCGTCGCGATCAATAAGGATCCCGAGGCGCCGATCTTCCAGGTCGCCGATTACGGCCTGGTCGCCGACCTGTTCACCGCCATCCCGGAACTGACGGCGGCGCTCGACAAACCCGGCTGAGATCGTGGTCGACATCTTCGTCGACGCGGACGCCTGTCCGGTCCGCGACGAGGTCTATCGGGTGGCCGAGCGCCTGAACCTGAAGGTGTTCGTCGTCTACAACGGCTCGCGCCCGATCCGCCCGGTCGCCAATCCGAATATCAGCATGGTCGTGGTCGGCGAAGGCGCCGACAAGGCCGACGACTGGATCGTCGAGCACATCACGGCGTCGGATGTCTGCGTCACCGCTGACATTCCCTTGGCGTCGCGCTGCCTCGCCAAGGGCGCCCGCGCGCTCTCGCCGGTCGGCAAGCACTGGACCACGGACAATATCGGCAATGCGCTCGCCGGCCGCGAGATCGGCCGTCACCTGCGCGAGATCGGGGTCAACACCGGCGGCCCGCCGCCGATCAGCAAGGCTGACAGGTCGCGCTTCCTGAGCGCGCTCGACGCCGCGATCACTGCGGCGATCAGAGCCGCCGGGACAGCACCAGCGCGATGATACCCACGACGACCAGTCCGGCGCCGTTGTAGATCCACTGCGTCTGGTTGATCATCGGGCTGACGGCCGGGTACGGAAATACGCCGCTGCCCTGGCCCATCCACAACAGGCCCATCAGCACGGCGATGATGCCGAGGACGCCGAGCCCGCGACCGATCAGATTCATGATGTTCCCCTGCCACGTGACGAGGGAGTCAGCTTAGATCGCGGTCAGCCCGCCGTCATGCGCAAAGACCTGCCCGGTGACGTAGCTCGAGGCGTCGCTGGCCAGGTAGATCGCCAGTCCCTCGAGTTCCTCGAGCCGGCCCATGCGGCCCATCGGCGTGCTGTCATGCACGAGCTTCTCGAACGCCTTGATGTCGTCCGGCGTGGCGGTGGCGCGGCGGATTTCGCCCAGCCGTGTGCCGGCGTGGAACCCCGGCGCGATGGCGTTCACGCGAATGCCGTCCTTGGCGTATTCCGCCGCGACCTGGCGGGTGAGACCCACGATGCCGCCCTTCGACGCGGCATAGTTCACGACCGCAGCCGGAAATCCCGGATACATCCCGACCAGACCGACGGCCGAGGCGATGTTGACGATCGAACCGCCTGCGCCCGCCAGCATCAGCGGGATCGCTCCGCGCGTGCAGAGAAAGACGCCGGTGAGATTGATCGACAGGACCTGTGTCCATTCCTCGACCGTCACCTCGTGCGTGCGCTTGGGCACGCTGATGACACCGGCGTTGTTGAACAGGATATCGAGCCGCCGGTGCTCCCCCTTGATCCGGTCGAACATCGCATCGACGTCGGCGGGCAGAGACACGTCCGCCTTGAAGGCTGCGGCGCGGCCGCCTGACGCCGTGATCATCGTCACCGTCTCTTCCGCACGGCCCAGATCGCGGTCGGCGCACAGGCTGACCGCGCCATGCGCGGCCATCGTCCTGGCGAAGGTCCGGCCCAGGCCGCTGCCAGCGCCGGTGACCAGACTGACCTTGCCCGTCAGGTCGAACATCGTTGGCCTTTCCAGTTTGCTCAAGCGGGCGCCAGCGCGCTTGCCCGCAGTTTCGGCATGATCTCTGTCCCGAACAGCTCGACGCTGCGCATCGCCTCGGCGTGCGTCATATCGCCGAACATGAGCTGGCCGACCAGATAGTTGATGCCGGATTCCGCGATTTTGGCGGCGAGGAAATCGGCGACCGTCTTGGGCGATCCAGCGATGCCGCGCCCCTCGCTCTGCACGATCTCAAATTCGGCCGGTCGTTCGCCCAGCATCGGCGAGCGTCCGTGGAGGTGATAGAGATAGTGGAAGCTCGCGTGCCAGGCCTTGTACGCGCGGGCCGCAATGGCGCGCGCCGCGTCGTCGGTCTCGCCGACCACGATGAAGAAGCTGAGGCCCATCTTGGCCAACAGCGCCGCGTCGCCGCGGAGTGCGGCGGCCGCCTCGCGGTAGCGTTCGATGCGCGACCGCATCTCAGCCGGCTGAAGCACGCCGACGAAGTTCATTGCATGCTTGGCGGCGAACTCCGCATTCTCGAGCGAGTGGACGCCCATCCAGAGCGGCGGGTGCGGCTTCTGGAGCGGCTCCAATTCGATCGGCACGTTGTCCGCCCGGCGATGCTTGCCCTGGAACGACAGCCGCTTTTGCGTCAACGCGCCGAGCACGATGCTCAGCGTCTCGCCGAACACTTCGCGCGACACCTGGAAGTCCGAGGTCTCGCCATAATAGCTGCTCTCGATCGGCGAAATGCCGCGCCCCAGCCCGACCTGGAACCGGCCGCCGCTGATCTGATCCAGCATGCAGATCTCTTCTGCGAGGCGCAGCGGGTGATAGAGCGGCAGCGTGTAGACCAGCGGTCCGAAGCGAAGACGGCGCGTGCGCTGCGCCACCGAAGATAGATAAACACCTGGCGACGCGGCGAGGCCGAGTGGCGTGAAATGGTGCTCGGCGACGTGATAGCCGTAGAAACCAAGCCGGTCGTAGGCTTCCGTAAGCTGCAGGCGCTCTTCGTAGAACTGGCGGAGCGGTGATCCGCTTCGGTCCACATGGTCGAATACGCCGAATTCCATGCGCTGAAGTCCTCACGTTTGCGCCGCGCAAAGCGAGCGGCGAAAGCAACATCGGGCGGCGGCCGTGGAGGGTCAATCGAACGCGGCGGCGATGTTCGACTGGCGAACGAGGGTTCGCTGGGTCACGATTGAAGCGGAGCGGGCGCCGCCGGCCTCTTCTCCAGCGCCCGCTCGATCGCCTGCGCTGACTCCCTGAGATCCTTGAGATGCTTGGTGGCCGCCTCCTTGACGGTGAGCGCTGACGCGATGAACGTGATGCCAATCGACGCGACTGACCGTCCGCCGAAGCGAATCGGCACGGCGATGGTCGCGTTGGCCGCGGTAAGGTCGGGATAGCGGCGGTTGGCGAACACGTCGCCGTGCCGGTGCGCGTAGCCCAGGGTGCGTACGTCGCGCAGGATGCGGTCCATCTTCTTGCGGTCGCGCGCGAGTTCGCCATCGAAGGAATTCGACCGCGTGGCGAGATACTCGAACATGGTCTCGCGCTCGGCCGCACTCGCATAGGCGACGTAGGCAAGGCCGAGCGCGGTGCGCAGCAACGGCATCGCCTCGCCGACCAGGCCGCGATCGATGACGAGCGGGCTGTGGCGGCGTGTCGTGCTGGCAAGACGCATCGCGTAGTTGCGGCAGATGCCAAGATCGGTCGGCCAGACGACCCGGCGCTGGAGATCGTCGAGCACCGGTCCGGCGATCTCTGCGATCCAGTACTCGTCGCGGAAGCCGTCGCTAAGCGTCTGGACCAGGCTGGTCAGGAAGACCGCCCCGTCGTCCTTACGCCGGCGGACATATCCCGCTTCTTCGAGCGCACCCAGGATCCGATAAACCGCCGTGCGCGAGATCTTGGTGAGCTTGCCGAGATGGGTGATGGTCGCGCCGTTGTGCTCGTTGAGCGCACGCAGCACGCTAAGCGCGCGGGTGGTGCCGCGATTTTCATCCAGTTTCGACATCCCCCGTCTCCCTTGCACGTTCGCCTGTCGAACGTTAGCGTCGGCGGCGTTGACGGCGCCCGTTTGGTTGCACAGCGTGCGCGGCGACAAAACATCGCGCGCCACGCGACGGAGGATGACCATCAACGAAGTATCGAGCAAGAGCCGCGTGTGGCTCATTACCGGAGCATCGCGCGGTCTGGGCCGCTCGTTGGCGGAAGTTGCGCTGCAAGGCGGCGACCGCGTGGTGCTGGCGGTGCGTGATCCGAATTCGGTCCGCGACCTCGTGGCGGACGCCAAGGGGAACGCGGCGGCGATCCAGCTCGATGTCGCCGCGGCGTCGTCGATCAAGGCCGCGATTGCTGAAGCCGAGAAGCCGTTCGGCCCGATCGACATCCTGATGAACAACGCCGGCTATGTCGTGGTCGGCACGGTCGAAGAGGTCGGCGCGGAAACCTACCGGGCGATCTTCGAGACAAATTTCTTTGGCGCGCTCGAGATCATGCGCGAGATCATCCCGCGCATGCGGGCGCGGCGGTTGGGTCATATCCTGGCGATGTCCGCCATGGGCGGCTTCGTGTCGAGCGGCGGCCTCTCTTATTACTGCGCCACCAAGGCGGCGCTGGAATCGATCTGCGAAGGGCTGGCGCAGGAGATGCAGCCGTTCGGCGTCAAGGTGACGATCATCCAGCCGGGCAATTTCCGCACCGCGGTGCTCGATGCGCATGTCGCAGCGCCCGCGAACCCGGCCTATCAGGACATGGCGCCGGCGAAGCTGAGGCAGCGCTTCGCCACGTCGAGCGGCACGCAGATCGGCGATCCGGTGTTGGCGGCGCGCGCCTGCGTCGCCGTGACGCGCGAGACGGCGCCGCCGCTGCGCCTGGTTCTGGGGCGGGACGCTGTGGAGCGCATTCGCGCCAAGCTGGCGCAGGTTGGGCAGGAACTCAGCGCCAACGAGGCGATCGCCGTTGCAACCGCCTACCCGACCTGACGTGGCCGGGCTCCGCGACGCATGAGCGAATCCTACGACATCGTCGTCGTCGGGGCGGGTCATAACGGCCTGATCGCGGCCGCGTACATGGCGAAGGCCGGCTTCAAGGTGCTGGTCCTCGAGCGGCATCCATTCTTCGGCGGCGGCGCCATCACGCGCGAAGCCGCAGCCCCGGGCTTCTGGCACGACATGCACTCAATGGTGCATATCGGGTTCCAGGCCAATCCGCTGATCGTCAATGACGAGCTCGGGCTGCTCGCGAAATTCGGGCTGAAATACGCGTATCCGGACCCGATTTTCTCGACCATCTTCGATGACGAGTCTTCGATCATCGTCTACAGCGATCTCGACCGCACCTGCGCTTCGATCGCCGCCATCTCGCCGCAGGACGCCGAGGCGTATCGAACGTTCACCACCTGGAGCAAACAGATCGTGCCGCTCCTGGTCAAAGGAATGTTCGTGCCGCCAGCGCCGCAAGGCGCGTTCTGGGCGCTGCTGGATCAAAGCATCGAAGGTCGCACGCTGATGTGGAGCATGCAGCAGAGCATGTTCGACCTGGTGGACGCGCATTTCCACCACGAGAAGGTGAAGATCCATCTGCTCAAGCTCGGTTGCGAGCTGCAGATCGCGCCGGAAGAGAAGGGAACTGCGGTCGGCCTGCTGACGCTGCCGGGCTTTGTCCAATACCTATCGGCCAGGCGTCCCTATCGGCGGCAGCGAGCAACTGACCCAGTCGCTCATCCGCTGCCTTACATCTTTGGGCGCGGAGTTGCGCCATTCGGCTGACGTCACGAAGGTCATGGTCAGCGGCGGTCGCGCGACCGGCGTCAGGCTCGCTTCCGGCGAGGCGATCGTGGCGCGCAAGGCGGTGATCGGACAGATTCACCCATGGCTGCTGGGCGAGATGGTCGAAGGAGTCGATCCCGGTGTCGCCAAGCGCGCCCGCGACACGCGGGTCGCCAGCTTCGGCGGCATGATCGGTCATCTGGCGCTCAGCGAGCCGCCGCGCTATCACGCGGGCGAAGAAGCCGGCAACGCGATGATGGTGAGTTTTGCGCCGTCGAACCTGGAAGCATTCCGGCGCATCTTCGACGATTTCCGCTACGGCGCGTATACGCCGGTCCGGATGATGTCGGCGGTCGAGAGCTCGCGGTTCGACCCCTCACGCGCCCCGCCGGGCAAGGCTGCGGTGAACATCGTTGGCTTCGGTCCCTACGAGCTGCGCGGCGGCGCCGAGCAGTGGACGCGCGACAAGGACAAATACGCCGCGCAGTTTCTCGCCGCCTATTGCAGCGCCGCCGGAAACCTGACGTCGGACAACATCGTCGGTTGGACGTTCGAAACCCCGCTCGATCTCGCGAATTTCTCGCCGACCTTCCAGCGCTGCGATCTATCGGGCGTCGGCAAATACTTCTTCCAGTTCGGCGGCCACCGTCCGACTGCGGAATTGGCGCAGTACAAGGTCCCTGGCATCGAAGGTTTCTACCTCGCAGGCGCCTTCATGCATCCGCCCGGCGGCATCACGGGCAGCGGTCGCAACACCGCGGTCAAGATGTGCGGCGATCTCGGTCTCGATTTCGACCGTCTCGTGGCGTGAGCCGTGCGCCTGGTCACGCCCGACAAGACCGAGTTGATCGTCGTGACCGTGGTCGAACCCCATAAAGACGGGATCGCCATCGAAGGCACGATCATGGGCGCCATGCCCATGAAGGCGGTGCTGACACCCGCAGAGCTGCGGCGTAGTCTCCGGTTCGTCAGCTTCAGACTCGTGTTCAAGCTCCTGGCGATGCTGTTCGCGCGCCGGAGCGTCTAGTCTTCCGCGACCCACACGTCGCCGGTCCAGGCGGCGTGGCGTAATTTTCGCGCTTCCTGGTATTCGGGTGAGTTCCAGAACGCATCGAACGTCTTGCGGTCCGCGAACCGGGCGATGACAAGACGCTCGCCTTCATAGCCGCCCTCGACCGCCTCGATCTTGTTGGTGCGCAGTACGTATTCCGCACCGAAACGCTGCGCGATCGGGCCAGAACGCAGTGCGTATTCCTTCATGAGGTCCGGATTGGTCGTCCGGCCCCGCGAGATCAGATATGTCGCCATGGCTTTCTCCATCGTCGTGATGCGGCACGTTAGAACGTGGATACCGTATCGCCGCGCGGGTCGTGGCCTAGCGTTCGCTGGACGAACGCGCGGTCCGCGTGGGTTTGACTTGGGACGCTCCCGGCCGATGATCGAGCGCCGCGCCGACATCATCTTGCTGAGGCGTTAAGCTGCGAGCCGAGCCGACGAAAGGACGCCATGGACAAGATCGCCCGCGCCAAGAAAGACCTCATCATCGCCAACCGTATTCTCGCGCACGAGGACGTGCTCGACGCCTACGGCCATGTCAGCGTCCGGCATCCCACCGACCCGGGACGTTTTTTCCTGTCGCGCTCGCTGGCGCCCGAACTCGTGACGGCCGGCGACATCGTCGAGTTTACGCTCGACGGCAAGCCGGTGAACGACGATCGCCCGCCCTACCTCGAGCGCTTCATCCATGCCGCGATGTACGAATCCAAGCCCGAAGCCACGGTCGTGATCCATGCCCATTCCGAAGCGACGATCCCGTTTGGCATCACCAGCACCCCGCTGCGGGCGGTCGCGGGCTGGGCGAGCGGGGTCGGAACCCGTGCGCCGGTGTGGGACATCGCCGACAAGTTTGGCGACGAGACCGACATGATGGTGACCGACATGGACAAGGGCCGCGATCTCGCGCGAACGCTGGGCGGCGACAACGTGGTGCTGATGCGCGGACATGGTTTCACGAGCGCCGGCGCATCGATCGTGAAAGCGACGTACCTCGCGGTCCATCTGCCCCGTAACGCGCGCGTCCTTCTGGACGCCTTGAAGTTGGGCGGCGAGGTGAAGGCGATGTCGCGCGGCGAAGTCGAGGCGCATGGCCGGCTCGACGGGGATTCGCCCGCGTATCGCCGCGGCTGGAATTATTGGGCGGCGAAGGCCGGTTGCGGCGATCTACTCGTTGACTGAGGGGACGCCTGATGCTGACGCATGACGACAACGAGACGCTGTGCCGCGTGGGCCCCGGCACGCCCATGGGCTCCTATATGCGGCAGTTCTGGATCCCGGCGCTCCGCATCCAGCGCCTGGAGCGCGACGGTGCGCCGGAGCGCGTGCGGCTCCTGGGCGAAAATTTCGTGGCGTTCCGCGATACCGGCGGACGCGTGGGCTTCCTCGCCGAGGCGTGCCCGCATCGCGGCGTATCGTTGTCGTTGGCGCGCAACGAGGCGGGCGGCCTGCGCTGCCTCTATCACGGCTGGAAATTCGACGTCGACGGCAACGCGCTCGATATCCCGACCGAGCGCGGTGACATGCGGGCGAAATTCGCCGAGCGCGTTCCGGTGCGGCGCTACCCGATCCGGGAAGCTGGCGGCCTGATCTGGGTCTATCTCGGTTCGGGCGCGGCGCCCGAGTTCCCGCAGTTCAATTGGCTCGATCTCCCCGACACCCAGATCAACGCCGCCTGCGCGGTGGTGAACTTCAACTGGCTGAGCGGGCTCGAAAGCCAGCTCGACACTGCGCATGTCGGCGTCCTGCATCGGGACTTGGCGCCGGACGCCAACTCCAATGTCGACAAGATGATCCAGGATTCGGCGCCGCGTTTCGAGTTCGAGCCGACGCCGTACGGTTACCGTGAAGCGGCGATCCGCAACATGCCGGATGGCGCCATCTATGTCCGGATCCGCGAATTCGTTCTGCCGTGGTTCTCGTTCATCCCGACCGGCGGCCGCGATGTCACGCAGGCGGTGACCATCTCGGTGCCGATCGACGACGAGTATTCCGCGCAATGGGATGTGGTCTACAACCTCGGGCGCGCGCTGCAGCCGGGTGAAGTGTTCGAAGACGAGCTACGTCGGCCGGATAACTACCTCAGCGACATCGGCACGATCGCCAACCGGTTCGGCCAGGACCGCGCTGCGATGAAGGCCGGCAACTGGACCGGATTTGACGGTGTGCGGCGCGAGGATTTCGCCGTCAATCTCTCGCAGGGCGCGATACCCGATCGCACGCACGAGTTCCTGGGCTCGGCCGACGCCTCGATCGTGCGCGCGCGGCGCGTGCTGTTGGACAGCGTCCGCCGCCATGCGCGCGGCGAGCAGTTCAACGCGTCCGGCGAGACAATTGGCTGGAACGAGATTCGCGCGATCGGGGCCGTCCTGGCTCCCAGCGCGGATTGGCGCAGCCTGCCGCGCTAAGAGAGGGCGCAACCATGATCTACGAACTCCGCGTCTACCAGGCGAGCCCCGGGACGATCGCCGCGCTGTCGGACCGGTTCGGCAAGCACATCCTGAAGTTCTTCGACCGTCACGGCATCAAGGTGATCGGGTTCTGGGAGACCGAGATCGGCGACAATATCCCCGAGCTCACTTACATGCTGGCGTTCAAGGATCTCGGCGAGCGCCAGCGGACGCTCGATGCCTTTCACGCCGATCCCGAATGGGAGGCAATCCGGGTCCAGACCAACCGCGAGTTCGGCCGCGAGATGTTCAGCAAGGCCAGCATCAAGGTGCTGAAACCGACCAGCTACTCGCCGCTGCAATAATCGCCAGCAGCTAGACCTTCGCCGCGATCGCCTCGACCTCGACCAGGAGGTCGGGGCTCGCGAGGCCCTGGACGATGAGGAAGGTGGCGGTCGGCCGGGCGCCGGCCAGAAAGCGCCCGCGGACTTCGCGGAAGGCCTCGGCGTTCTTGGCGTCGGTCACGAAGCTGGTGATCTTCACCAGGTTTTCCATTCCCATCCCGGCGCTGGCGAGGATGTTCGAGATGTTGGTCCAGACCTGCTCGCTCTGGGCCTTGATGCCCTCGCGTGTCTTGCCGTCCGGGCTGATGCCGGTCTGCCCCGCAATGAACAGCACCCGCGCGTTGGGCGGAATCTCGATGCCGTGCACGTAGGTGCTGGACGGCTTGGCCACGGCGTCCGGATTGTGGACTTTGAACATGCTCACTCCTTTAGCTCTGCCACAGAGTAAAGCGGGCCGATAGCGAAGGCCAGTCGCGCGGAACCCCCCGGAACCACGTCCGTTATTCCTCCCGGACTGCCAGAAGTTCCGTGACTCGGAAGCCGTTACCGCGGCCTCGGCTCGCGCGTTTCGACGTGTAGGGGAGTGAGGGGATGCCCAAATCCGGAAAACTCGACCGCGCGCCGTATAGCGCGACCGAGGACGCGCTTGCCGCGTTTGAGCTCGAAGCTCAACGGTTGGCCCGCAAGCTCACCACCGCGTCCGGAGCCCGCGAGCGCGCATCTGCGGCGCGCGGACTGGCCCATCTCCGGGCGAAGATCCGCGAATTCATCGGCAGCCGCGGCGACGTGCTGGAAGACGAGCGCCGCGAGTATCTCGGCGTCGCCATCAACGAGATCGACAACACCATCGCCGCCCTCGGCCGCGCCTCGCAACGCGGTACGGCCTGACGCCGGTCAGTGAAAATTCCGGCCGTCGGGTATGGTCTTGAGCGCTTCGCGTAGGCGCGTCCTGCGCCCCATGGCGTCCAAGGTCTGGTAGTCATTGGGATCGTCGTTCAGGCTGGCGTAGCTGGCTGAGCGATCGAGCAGGTGGTCGGCGATGACGTGGATCACCAGGCCTTCCTTCTGCAGCTTGCCTGAGGCGACCAGCAGCTTGCTGTCGAGCAACGTACGGCGATAGCGGTCGAACACGCTGGGCCAGATCACCAGATTGGCGATCCCGGTTTCATCTTCGAGCGTTACGAAGATCACGCCGCTGGCGGTTCCGGGCTGCTGCCGGATCAGCACGAGGCCGCCGACTGTCACGCGCGCGCCGTCGGGCATCTCGGCCAGTTTTATGTGCGGCGCACAGCCGTCGCGATCCATCCGTCCGCGCAGCAGCGCCAGCGGATGTTTGCGTAGGGACATATCTATCGTCCGGTAATCCGCCATCACGTTCTGGCCCAACGTCATGGTCGGCAACGCCACAAACGGCTCCTGGGATATCTCGGCCGGCGGCGCATTGTCGCCGCGCGGCGCCTGCGACGCGGCGTGCGCGAAGAGAGGGAGCGGCGCTCCCAGCGCCTTCACGCGCCATAAGGCGTCGCGGCGGCCCAAGGCCAGGGAGTTGAACGCATCAGCGTCAGCCAGCAGCTCCAGCGCTTCGGGCGACAGGTTCGCGCGCCGCCATACATCATCGACCGTGTCATAACCGCCGCCGCGATTTCGCATGAGTTCGATTGCATCTTTCTCCCGAAAGCCGGTGATTTCGCGGAGCCCCAGGCGTAGCGCCATTCGGCCGCCGGGCGCCGCTTCGAGCGTCGAATCCCAATCGCTGAAATTTACGTCGACCGGACGCGCCTCCACGCCGTGATCGACCGCGTCGCGCACCAATTGCGCCGGCGCATAGAAGCCCATCGGCTGGCTGTTGAGCAGCGACGCGGTGAAGGCGGCCGGATAATAATGCTTGAGGTACGCCGAGACATAAACCAGCTTGGCGAAGCTGGCGGCGTGGCTTTCCGGGAAGCCGTAATCGCTAAAGCCTTCGATCTGCTTGAAGCAGCGTTCGGCGAAGTCGGGTGGGTAGCCGTTCTTGATCATCCCGCTTATGAACTTGTCTCTGTAGGTGACGATCTCGCCAGAACGTCGGAACGTCGCCATGGCGCGGCGCAGCTTGTCCGCTTCCTCGGGTGTAAATCCGGCCGCCACGATGGCGATCTTCATTGCCTGTTCCTGAAATAGCGGCACGCCATAGGTCTTGTGCAGGAGTGCTTTGAGTTCGGGCTTGGGATAGGAAACAGGCTCTTTCCCATCCCGACGCCGCAGATAGGGATGCACCATGTCGCCCTGGATCGGGCCCGGCCGCACGATCGCGACCTCGACCACAAGGTCATAGAATTCTCTTGGCTTCAGGCGGGGCAGCATCGACATCTGCGCGCGACTCTCAACCTGAAAGACGCCGATCGCGTCGGCCTTGCACAGCATGTCGTAAACGGCGGGGTCTTCCTTGGGCATGGTCGCCATTGTCATGCGGCGGCCGTGGTGGTGCGCCACCAGATCGAGGCATTTGCGGATGCTGGTCAACATGCCGAGGGCCAGCACGTCGATCTTGAGCATGCCGACTGCGTCGAGATCGTCTTTGTCCCATTCGATAAAGGTGCGTTTGTCCATCGCCGCGTTCTCGATCGGGACCATTTCATGCAGCTTGCCGCGCGTGATGACGAAGCCGCCGACATGCTGCGACAGATGACGCGGGAACCCCATGACCTCGTTCGCGAACTTGAGGACGTGCACGAGCGTCCGGTCGTCAGGGTCGAGACCGACGCTGCGGCAGGCGTCACGGAAGGTCTTTGCGCCATCGCGCCAGAGGAGCTTGTTGAGCACCATGATGGTGTCGGACGACAGACCGAACACTTTGCCGACATCGCGGATGGCGCTGCGTGGGCGGTAGCAAATTACGGTTGCGGCGATCCCGGCGTGGTCGCGCCCGTATTCATCGTAGATATGCTGAATGACCTCCTCGCGACGTTCATGTTCGAAATCGACATCGATGTCTGGCGGCTCGCCGCGCGCGCCTGACACGAAGCGCTCGAACAGCAGATTGGAGGTTTCGGGATCGACTTCGGTGACGCCCAGGCAAAAGCACACGGCCGAATTGGCGGCCGAGCCGCGCCCCTGGCACAGGATGTCCTTGCTGCGCGCGTAGCGCACGATGTTGTGGACCGTCAGAAAATAGGGCGCGTAGTTGAGCTCAGCGATCAAGGCGAGCTCATGCTTGAGCAGACCCTGCACCTTCTCGGACACGCCCTCAGGATAACGTTGAGCGGCGCCTGACCAGGCCCGCTGCTCGAGCTCTTGCTGCGGGCTGCGCCCTTCGGCACCGGCCTCGACCGGATATTCGTATTGCAGATCGCTGAGGGAGAACCGGCATGCAGCCGCGATGCGCAGTGTGTTGGCAAGCGCGTCCGGTCGTTGTTGGAACAGGCGCGCCATCTCTTTAGGCGGCTTGAGATAACGCTCACCGTTGGGGAATAGACGCCGGCCGATCCCGGCCAGGGTGGTCTGTTCGCGAATGCAAGTCAGCACGTCCTGCAGCGCCCGCCGCTCGGGTGCGTGATAGTGCACGTCGTTGGTTGCGACGAGGCCGACACCCAGTCGGTCTGCGAGCGCGCCGAGCTCATCGAGCCGCGCCGCGTCGTCACCGCCATAGAGAAGGTGTGCGGCGAGGTAGACCGGATTGAGCGCGTCGCGGAAGCGGCGCAGCGCGGCGGCGAATCCTGAATCAAGCCGTTCGGGCGGCAAGATAATGATGTTCTGTCCTTCGCCATGCGCAAGCAAATCCACCGTGCGCAGGAGGCATTCCCCCTTGTCGGCGTCTTTGCGGCCGACCGTCAGCAGCGTGGTGAGGCGGCCATAGGCGGCGCGATCAGACGGAAGGCACAGCACGCTGGGCCCGTCGATAAGATCGAGCCGCGCGCCGACGATGATGCGGACATTGGCGTGCTTGCCAGCCGAGTACGCGCGCACCACGCCGGCGACGCTATTGCGATCGGTGATGGCGATCGTGTCGTAGCCGAGCTGCGCTGCGGTCGCGACCAGCTCCTCGGGGTGGGAAGCGCCGCGCAGGAAACTGAAATTGGTCGCGACCTGCAGCTCGACATAGCTCATGCGAACAGACCATGCAGCCGCCAGCGGCTCGCTTGCGCGGCGCCTTCGCGGTAGATCCAGAACCGCGCGCCCGCGCTGTCCTGTACCCAGAAATAATCGCGCCCCGGCGTCGCTTTCATCGTGCGCCACCATTCGGCGCCGATCCGCTCCGGTCCCGTCGCCAGCGTCACGTCGTGCGGCGCCCGCCGCCAGATGAAGCGCCGCGGCGCCTGGCCGGGCGGGCCGATCGCGTCGATCTCCTCAGGCGGATCGAGCAGGCGCAAGGGACGACGCTGTCCTTGCGGCCAGTCGCCGCGCTGCGGCTCGAGAGCGGGGGTCGCGGCGGCGGCGCGTTCGGGCCAATGCGAGTCGACGGCCGACAGGCGGCTGACCGCGCCGCGGCCGAGCCGGTTCTCGAGCCGGTCGATCAGCGCGGGCAGGCCTTCGTTGTCGTTGCGTGCGGCTTCGAGGTCGGTCTGCTGCGGCGTAATGGCGTCGGCGATCGCAGCGCTCAGGATCATGGTCTCGATGCCGAAGCCGGGCTCCACCCGGTCCAGGCGCTCGGCGAACAGACGCATCAGGCGCAGGGGCTCGCGGCTGGGGCGATGGGTTCCGATCGCCAGCGTCTGCACGTCGCCATCGAGCCGGAACAGGTCCAATTCCAGCCGCCTTGCGCCGTAGCCGTCGATCGCCAGCGCCGCACAGAGCTCGTCGAGGAGCGCGCGCACGGCGAGATCGATATCCTCACGCCGGCCGATGCCGTCGGGGAACGAGATACGGGCGCGCCAGCGCGCCGGCGGTCGCTGCGGCGAGATCGGTTCGGCGTCGGCGCCGAACAGCCTGTCTAGCCGCTTCAGAACCTCAGGACCGAAGCGCGTGGTGAGCGGCGCCCGCGGCATTTCCGAAAGCTGGCGGATCACCGACAGGCCCAGCCGCTTCAAGTCGCCAATCTTTTGCGATTCGAGACGAAGCGCCTGGATCGGCAGCTTCAGGAGATGTTTGGGATCGGTCAGCGCCACGCTATCGCCGAACCGCGCCCAGGCCCAGGCGGCGGCGGGCGTGTCGGCCGCCGCGGCGCGCGCGGAAATCCCGCGCGCCGCCAGACGGTTCAAGAGATCGGCGATCAGCTTGTCTTCGCCGCCGAACAGATGCGCGCAGCCGGTGATGTCGAGGATGACCCCGTCCTCGCCATCTTTCCAGCACATTGGGATCCTAAGCTTAGAATTCCACGTGGACAAGTTGTCGCG